>Ga0070698_100000064_pt1 | contig 78012 bp, 83 predicted proteins | sample KBSK1502metaG_FD_65477 | JGI IMG/M metagenome (GOLD analysis project Ga0070698, IMG submission 65477) | Corn, switchgrass and miscanthus rhizosphere microbial communities from Kellogg Biological Station, Michigan, USA - KBS K1-50-2 metaG | ecosystem: Host-associated > Plants > Roots >... | reverse complement strand
GCCACCTCGAACGGCATCATCGGCGACCCGACCTCCGGCGCTCGCGACGCGCTCACGTCCGGCAACCTCAGCGGCACGCGCGCGGTCAACGACGTCGCCCCGTTCGAGGGCAACGTGAACGCCGTGACCGACGCGACAGTCAGCGGCACCCGTGCGGTCAACGACAGCGCGCCGTTCGACAGCCGTTCGGCAGCGTCGACGGGCGACCTGTCAGGCACCCGCGCGGTCAACGACAGCGATCCGTTCGACAGCCGTTCGGCGACATCGACGGGCGACCTGTCCGGCACCCGTGCGGTCCACGACGACGCACCGAACGACATCCGCGCAGCGGCGAGCACCGGCGACCTCAGCGGCACCCGTGCGGTCCAGGACACGCCGCCCTTCGAGGGCAACGTGAATGCAGCGGCCGCGTCGCCGATCGGCGACCCGTACTCCGGTCAGTACGTCGGTGTCTCCCCTGAGTTCCAGGCCAACCTGGGTCGGGACTCGGCAGCCGACGCGACCCGCGCGATCCACGATGTCGCGCCGTTCGGCACGCCCGGCACGTCCGCCGTCGAAGATCCGAACTCGCCCGAGTTCTCCGTCGCCAATCGGATGGCCGACTCGGCACCCGACGCGACGCGCGCGGTCCAGGACACGCCTCCGTTCGACAGCGGCATCGCGAACGCCGACGCACCGTCGGACGAGTTCATCAGCGGCAACTTCCAGCCGGGTCCGGACTCGGCGCACAACTTCATCCCGAGCGACTCGGCTGACGTGCAGCGCGAGATGCTCGACGGACTCCACGACGGTGGTGCACTCGGGAACACCGGCGGGGCCGGCAACACCGAGTCGTAAGCAACAGCGCACCCTCTACGTCCGCGGAGGCGGCCCCCCAAGGGGCCGCTTTCCGCGTCTCCCGCGGTAACGTGCCCCATATCACCGCCCTGGCGTAACCGGGGGCGTCGAGCCACACTCCGCTCCGGCGCAGATTCCTCCTGACACATCAGCGGCGGGAAAAGGAGCAAGGCAGTGGCTAGCAAGAACCTAGGGGCAGTGGTCCAGCGAGCGATCAGCGACGATACGTTCCGTCGCCAGCTTCAGTCCGACCCGGCCGCGGCGCTCCGCGGCTTCAACCTCACTCCGACCGAGATCGCAGCGATCCGCAGTGGTGACCCGGCCAAGCTCATGTCGCTCGGCGTCGACCAGCGGGTGAGCAAGGCGTTCACCTTCGGCACCCTCAGCGGCACGCGGGCCGCGACCTCGGACCTCGGCACCGGCGCCACCTCGAACGGCCTCGTCGACCCGACCATCGCGGGTACGCGGGCCGTCATCCACGACTCGCCGCCGTTCGGCACGACCGGCACGTCCGCGGTCGAGGACCCGAACTCGCCGGAGTACGCGGCGACGCAGCACGCCGCCGATCTGAGCGGCACCCGTGTGGTCAACGATGTCGCGCCGTTCGGCACGCCCGGCACGTCCGCGATCGAAGATCCGAACTCGCCCGAGTTCTCCGTCGCCAATCGGATGGCCGAGCTGGTCAGCATGGCGGACGCGACCCGCGCCGTCCACGACGTCGAGCCGTTCGACAGCGGCATCGCGAACACCGTCACCGGCGCCGATGGCCTCGCCGGTGGCGACGTCCAGCATGACCCGAGCACGATCGGTGGCACGACCGGCGACGCCACCGGGCCCGACACGTCGAGCGACCACAGCTGGGGCTAGTCGGGAACGCGACCTCTACGTCCGCGGAGGCGGCCCCACAAGGGCCGCCTTCCGTGTCTAGTAGCGGATGTCGGCCTGGAGCAGCGCGCGGTCCTTCAGCTGGATGTGGCGGCGTCCGATCTTGATCGCGCCGCGCTTCTCGAGGTCCGCGAGCACGCGGTTCACGGACACCCGCGTCGCGCCGACGAACGCGGCGAGATCCTCCTGCGTCAGGTCGACCTGGTCCGACCCCGCGGCATCGGCGAGGTCGATGACGCACTTTGCCACGCGACCGGGCAGATCGAGGAACACGAGGTCCTCGATGTGGCCGGTGCTGAACCGGATCGTCTTCACGAGGAGTGCCAGCATCCGCCGCATCGCGTCGGGGTTGCGCTCGAGCGTCGAGATGAACTCCTGCCGTGCGAGCGCGAGCGTGTGCGTCTCGGTCAGCGCGGTGACCGTCGCCGAGCGCGGACCCTCGTCGAAGAGCGCGAGCTCGCCGAACACGTCACCGCCCCGCTCGAGCGCAACGACCACCTCGTGGCCCTGCTCGTCGGGGATCGACACCTTCACCGTGCCGGACGTGATGAGGAACACCTGGCCGGCCGGGTCGTCCCGGTGGAAGACGACCTCGTCGCGCCCGAACTGGCGCGGCCGCATCTTCGCGGCCAGGGCGAGGCGATCCATGTCGCTCAGGCACGCGAAGAGCGGGCTCTCCGAAAGGAAATCCGCGACCGCCGCTGTTTCCACGCGCTGAATAGTGACGCTCGGGTCAAGCCGCAGGGACGGTGACGGTGAATGTCGAGCCCTGTCCGGGTCGGGACTCGACGGTGATGTCGCCGCCCATGAGCCGCACGAGGCGGCGCGCCAGGGCGAGCCCCAGGCCGGTGCCCTGCTGGGTCTGCGCGTAGCCGGACTCGATCCGGGCGAAGTCGTCGAAGACGCGGGCCTGGTCCTCCGCCGCGATCCCGACCCCGGTGTCACGCACCGCGACGATGATCGCTCCGTCCCGCCGGCTGACCGACGTCGTGACCTGTCCGCCGTCCGGCGTGTACTTCACGGCGTTGCTCAGCACGTTGAGGAGCACCTGGCGGAACCGCGCCTGATCGAGACGGACGGTACCGCCATCGCCCGGTTCCAGCTGAAGGTCCTGTCGCTTCTGTTGGGCCAACGGCGCGACCGAACGGTGCACGCCCTCGACCGTCTCGCGGACGTCGAACTCGGTCGGATGGAGGTCCATCTTCCCGGCTTCGACCTTCGAAAGGTCGAGCACGTCGTTGATGAGCGCGAGCAAGTGGTCGCCCGAGCCGCGGATGTCGGCGAGGTACTCGCGCTGCTTTTGCGTCAGCGGCCCGCCGATGCCAGTGAGCAGCACGTCGGAGAACCCGTTGATCGAGTTGAGCGGCGTGCGGAGCTCGTGGCTCATGTTCGCGAGGAAGGCGCTCTTGTGGAGGCTCGCCGACTCGGTCCGCTGGTTCGCCTCGGCGAGCGCCCGCCGTTGGCGGATCTGCCCGCTCGCGGCTTGCGCGATGAGCAGCGCGCCTACGAGCAGGAGCGCGACCAGCAAATAACGCGCGGTCGCGAGTTGCCCGAGGACTGTGTCGATCTCGCGGTCGACGACGGAATTGTCACGGAGCAGCAGGATCCACCAGTCCGTCCCGGGCAGGCGCGCGCTGGCGACCATGCGCGTACCGCCGCCGAGCGGATCCTGCACGTCGCCGCGCACGAGTGGCGCCGCGACCATGGCCTGCACCAGCGGGTCGCCGCTCAGGTCGCGAAGCGGGAATGGCGTCGGCCCCTGTGCTCGCCCGAGGAGCTGGCGCCGCTCGTCGACAAGGTATGCCTCATCCCCTGGCGCTAGCGACGACGTCGCCGCTGCCTTGAACTGCCGGGAGAGGTCCTGCTCGGCGATGATGGCGGCCGGAGCGACGCTGAGGACCCCACTATCCTTGCTTGCTACCGCTCGCCGTGTAGCGATGGTCGCGACCACCGCGTTCACTGATGGCGCGTCGGCGGTCCCGGGGTACGCGAAGGTGTATCCGCCGGTCTGAAACGTGTTGAGATTCCCGACCGCGGTACGGAGCCTCACCGCCATGTCCCCTGGCAGGTCGGGTAGCCGTCGCCCGACCAGCCCTGTGCCTGCGGGCGACTCAACGGCGATCGTCGCGTCAGAGATCGTAGTCGCCTCGCCCCGGACCGCGATGTACACGCCTCGAACGTCACTGATGAAGAGGCGCTGCACGGTATCCGCAAGCGCCTGCAACGTCGGGGTATCTCCGCGCTGCACCGCCGACGCGATCAGGCTGCTCTCGGGACTGGGCAGGAGCGCCAACGCCTCGATGCTTCTTCGGATGCTCTCCGACCGATCGTTGGCGGTCCTCATGACCGTCGCGGCCGCGCGCGCGGCGCTCTCGACCTGCGCGGCCTGCAGCCGGGCGCGCGTGTCGTTCTCCGACGCCTGCCCCAAGACGAGCACCGGCAGCGCGACAAGGAGGGCGACCGCCGCGACGAGCAGCCATGGCCGACCGAGGAGCGCGTCGCTCCACGACCGGCCGCCCTTCCCCGCCATGGCCGGATAGTGGCGGTGCCGTCAAGCGCATCGGCCGACGCATTCGGACCGTCGGGGGGATCAATGCCCGAATGCGGCGCCACTGGCGGTGTGCGGCACCGGGACCCGCAATGCTGCCGTCACGAAATCGCGAAGGGGGACGGCAATGAAGAAGCTCATGCAGGATCTCGCGGAAGTGCTCTCGTGGATCTGGATGACGCCGGAGCAGGCCCTCGCGGTGGTCCGTCAGCGGGACATCACGTGGGACATCCAAGACGCCCGCGGCGCTTACGCGCGCGGCGCGTACGCGAAGGCGGCGTAGACAGCGTCAGACCTCCCTCCAGAAGAGCGCGGTCCGCATGACCGCGCTCTTGCTTGCTTGCCTGGCGGGATAGCCTGCGATCGTGGAAAGAGCCTTGGAGTCGATCCTCGTGCGCCCGTTCTGGATCGTTCTGGCGGTCGCACTGGTCGTCGGCCTTCCGGTCATCGCACTTGGCGAACTTGCCGCCGCCGATTCAAAGTCTCGGCTTGGCGAGGCCGACTCGAAGGCGACGACTATCGCGACCCAGCGTGCCGCGGCGGGGATCTCGGACCGGATCAAGATCGTCAAGGCCCAGGTCGCGGTCATGACGCAACCCGCCGCATCGGGAAAGGCGTCACCTCTTGCGCTCGCCCTCCAAGCACGAGACCCGACTGCCCTTCAGATCGAACTCGGCCGGCTTCGCTCGCTGATCGAACCCGAGCTTCCTGCGTCGGCTTTCGCGTCAGACATGTACGTTCTCGATCCCCTGAACTTGACGCTGGCTGTCGATCCGTTCATCCGGACAGCGATCGGCGTCGATCGCTCGGCCCGGCCGTACGCCGGCGGCGCTGCTCAGGGCGACGCGGTAGTCGTGACCGCTGCGTATCGGAGCATTCCGAATGTGTCCTTAATCGGCGAAGCGACTGGGCTCCTTTTCGTCGGCGTCGTTGGGCGCATTCCTGAACCGGGGAGCAGCCGATCCCTTGGGTCCCTCGTCGTCAACGTCGATGCTCGGGTGCTCAGTGACCCGATCCAAGCGCTCCGCCCGGCCGCGGACGAGGTGTACGTCGTGGACGGGACCGGTCGTCTCATCGTCAGGGCGTCGCGAAATTTCGCGTCCGACCCGGCCACCTTCACAGACCTCAGTACCAATCCGCTCGTCGCGGCGGCACTCGCAGGACCGCTGACGGAAGCGCGATTCGACGATCCCTTCGGCGCCGGCGTCCGCCTCGCGACGACGGTGGCCGTGCCGGATCTCGGATGGCGGGTCGTGAGCGTTGCGGAGCCATCGGTCGCGAGCCTGGCACTTGAGTCAACGCTCGCGCAGCAGCGTGTCGTGCGGTCGGTCCTCGTCGCGCTGCTGCTCGCCGCCACATACGTCCTCGCGCGCAGCGTGCGTCGGACCGTGCGTCAGCGGCGCGAGCTTGTCGAGGCGAACATTCGGATCGCGCAAGCGAACGAGGCGAAGTCCCAGTTCCTCGCCAACATGTCGCACGAGCTGCGGACGCCGCTCAACGCGATCATCGGCTTCGCCGACGTACTCGGGCAGCGTATGTTCGGTGAGCTCAACGCCCGGCAAGCGGAGTACGTCACCGACATCGTCAGCTCGGGGCGCCACCTGCTCTCCCTCATCAACGACATCCTCGACCTGTCGAAGGTGGAGGCCGGCCGGATGACGCTCGAGCCCGCGGCGTTCTCGTTGCGCACCGCCCTGACGGACGGCGTCACGATGGTCCGCGAGAACGCGTCGCGCCACCGGATCGATCTTTCGCTCGATGTCGCGCCCGGCTTGGACGTGATCACCGCCGACGAACGCAAGGTCCGGCAGGTCGTCTTCAACCTGCTCTCGAATGCCGTGAAGTTCACGCCTGATGAGGGCCGCATCACGATCACGGCAGCCCGCGCTGCGGATGAGGTCCGGGTCGCGGTCGCGGACACCGGCGTCGGCATCGCGGTCGAGGATCGAGATCGGGTCTTCGAAGAGTTCACGCAGACGAAAGACGGCGAGCAGCAGTCCGAAGGCACTGGATTGGGCCTGACCGTTGCGAAGCGGCTGGTCGAGCTGCACGGGGGGCGGATCTGGGTCGAGAGCCAGGTCGGGAAGGGGAGCACCTTCACCTTCGCGCTGCCGCTCCTCGTCGAGGCGAAGCCCTAGCCGGCGAGCTCCAGAAAGCGTGGCTTCACCTCGCTCATCGTCCGTTCGATCGTCTCGCGGTCATACGGCGGTGCCATCCCGAACAGGAAGCCCTTCACGCCGATCTTGTGGTACTCGAGGAGCCGCTTCGCGATGTCCTCCGGCTTGCCGAGATTCGCGGGCCGGTTCGGCGCCTCGACCTTGTTCCGCGCGGCCACCTCGCGCATCCGCTTGTCGACCGTGTTGAGGTCGTCGCGGATGAGGATCCCGCCGCCGGCGGTCGGCGCGATCTCGTTGTAGTCGCGGCCGACGTCGGCGCAGTGCTTCCTCAGGACCTCGAGCTTGTGCTTGATGACGTCGGCCGTGCCGAAGCCGTGCCACCAGTCGGCGTAACGCGCGGTCACTTTGAGTGTCACCTGCTCGCCACCGCCGCCGACGAGGATCGGCAGCCGCTTCTGGATCGGGCGCGTGCCGAGCGTCGCGTTCTCGAGCTGGTAGTACTTGCCGGCGAACGTGACCTTCCCCTTGTCGAGGAGTCCGCGCTGGATGCGCACGGCTTCACGGAACTTCGCGAGGCGGATCGGCGCGGTGTCGAAATCGATCCCGTACATGTTGTGCTCGTGCTCGTTCCACGCCGCACCGACCCCCAGGACCGCGCGGCCATTCGTGATGTTGTCGAGCGTCGAGGCCATGTTCGCGAGTACCGCCGGATGCCGGTACGTGTTGCCGGTGACGAGCATGCCGATCTGGGGCGTCTTCGTGATCGCGCCGAACGCCGCGAGCACCTGCCAGCCTTCGAGGTTGGGTCCGGTCACGTCGCCCATCAACGGGACGAAGTGGTCCCAGGTCATCAGGACGTCCCAGCCGCACGACTCGGCGAGCAGCGCGGACTCGCGCATCTCGTCCCAGGTCGTGTATTGCGGGTGGAGCTGCAGCCCGAAGAAGGTCATCGGTCGCCTCCGAGCGTATAGTCCGAACTCCGATGGCGCTCACCGCGGATCGCACCGACGTCGCCAAGGTCCTCGCCGATACGAAGAAGCACGTCCTCGTCAACTGGTCGGCGCAGGGAAATATTTCGCCGCTCGTCATCACCGGCGCGGATGGCGTCTGGCTCCACTCGGGCGACCGGCGGATCCTCGACTTCAGCTCCGAGCTCGTGAACTCGAACCTTGGCCACAACCACCCGCGGGTGGTCCGAGCGATCCAGGAGCAGGCCGCGGTCCTCAACTATGTGTCGCCGGCCTTCACGACCGAGGCCCAGGCGACCCTCGCGCGGAAGATCGCCGATGTCGCGCCCGGCGACCTCACGAAGTCGATCTTCACCACCGGCGGCACCGAGGCGAACGAGAACGCGATCAAGCTCGCCCGCCTGTACACCGGACGGCACAAGATCCTCACCCAGTGGCGGAGCTTCCACGGCCAGACCCAGGGCGCGATGAGCCTCGGCGGCGACAACCGGCGCTGGGCGAACGAGCCCGGCATCGCAGGCGTCGTGCACTTCCTCAACCCGGACCCGTACCGCTCCATGTTCGGCGACGACGCGCAGAAGGCGCTCGCACACGTCGAGGAGGTCATCTGGTACGAGGGCCCGCAGTACATCGCGGCGATCCTCCTCGAGCCGATCGTCGGGACGTCGGGTCTGCTCGTGCCGCCGGATGGCTTCCTCCAGGGCCTGCGCGCGCTGTGCGACAAGTACGGGATCGTCCTCGTGCTCGACGAGGTCATGACCGGCTTCGGACGGACCGGCAAGTGGTTCGCCGCGGAGCACTGGAACGTCGTGCCCGACATCATGACGTTCGCGAAGGGCGTGAACTCCGGGTACGTGCCGCTGGGTGGGGCGATAGTGAATGAACGGATCGCGAAGCACTTCGACGATCACGTGTACTGGGGCGGTCTCACGTACAGCGGTCACGCCCTCGCATGCGCGGCGGGCATCGCGACGATCGAGGCGTACGAGAGCGAGGGGCTCATCGGCAAGTCGGCGCGGATGGGCGACCTCCTCGGCCGCGAGCTCAAGGCCCTCGCCGCGAAGCACCCGTCGATCGGTGACGTGCGCGGGCGCGGCCTCTTCTGGGGTGTCGAGCTCGTCAAGGATCGCAAGACGAAGGAGATGCTCGAGCAGTGGAACGGCTCATCGAGCGCGCTCGCGAACGCGCTCAAGGGCGAGCTGCTGAAACGGAACGTGTACGTGTTCTGCCGCTGGAACATGCTCTTCGTCGCGCCGCCACTCATCATCGATGAGGACGAGCTCCGCATCGGCGTGACGGCCATCGACGAGGTGCTCGACGTCGCCGACCGCTTCGCCGCGACCGGGAAGCTCGCATAGCCGCAGCCCCGCGACCGCACTGGGGCATCAACCTCCCCGCGCAGCACACGACCTGGGAGGAGCTGCGCGACACGGCAGCGCTGGTCGATCGCCTTGGCTTCGATTCGCTCTGGACGTGGGATCACTTCATGCCGCTCGACGGCGATCCGAAGGGGCCGATGTTCGAGGCCTGGGAGCTCCTGGCGGCGTGGGGCGCGCTCACGACGAAGGTGCGCGTCGGCACGCTCGTCACCGGGGTCACCTACCGTCCGCCGGCGGTGCTCGCGAAGATGGTCGCGACCCTCGACCACGTCACGAACGGCCGCGCGATCCTCGGCCTCGGCGGCGCGTGGCATGAGGGCGAGCACGCGATGTACGGCCTGCCGTTCCCGACGACCGCTGGCCGGCTCGCGCGGCTTGACGAGGCCGCACATGCCCTGCGCCTGCTCCTCGACGAGCCCGTCGCGAATCTCGGGGGGAAGCACTATCAGCTGACCGACGCCGTGGCGGAGCCGAAACCGGTCCAGAAGCGGCTCCCGCTCCTCATCGGGGGTGGCGGACTGCGCAAGACGCTCCGCACGACCGCCCGGTACGCCGACTACTGGCACGGTCACGGCACGCCCGAAGTGATCCGGCTGAAGCTCGATACCCTCAGAGAGCACTGTCTGGATGTAGGGCGCAACGTCGAGGAGATAACGCCGCTCACGAGCGTCCGGCCCGACGTCGTGCTCCGCGACCGCGTCGCCGACGTCGAGGCCCAGCTCGATCGCACCATGGCGCGCTTCCGGATGGCCGAGCGGCCGGCGATGAACACCATTCATACGGTCGACGCGCTCGTCGAGCGCTGCGCGGCGCTCTGGCAGGCCGGTGCGCGTGGGTTCATCCTCTATTTCATGGCCCCGTTCGACCACGAGACGATCGAACGGGTCGCGACCGAGGTCCGGCCGAAGCTCGAGGAGGCGATCGCATGACCGTCGCCGTTCGCGCGGCCACGCTCATCGACGGCACCGGCGCGGATCCGGTGCGCGGGCGGTTCGTCGTCATCGAGGATGGCGTCATCAAGGAGATCGCGAAGGGCGCGCCGCAGGGCGCGGAGGTCATCGACACCGGTGACCTTGTCATCCTCCCCGGTCTCATCGACTGCCACGTGCATCTCGTCCCAGGGCAGGAGAGCATCCAGGAGCGGCTCCTGATGCCGCCGAGCCTGAACGTCGCGATGGCCTTCGTGCACGCGCGCGAGACGCTCGACGCCGGCTTCACCACCGTCCGTGACGCCGGCTTCACGACCCGCGGCGTCAAGATGGCCGTCGAACGAGGTCTCTTCCCGGGGCCGCGGATGCGCATCGCGGTCACGCCGCTCTCCCAGACCGGTGGTCACGGCGATTCGTTGATGCCGTCCGGGGTGAACGTGTCCGTCATGGATCCGGAGCGGCCGGCCGGCGTCGTGGACGGGATCGACAACATCCGTCGGGTGACGCGCGAGGTGCTCCGCGCGGGCGCGGACCAGATCAAGATCATGACCTCGGGCGGCGTGCTGTCACCGAACGACGAGCCGGGCGCGACCGGATTCTCGCCCGAGGAGATCGCGGCCGTCGTGTATGAGGCTCACGCCGCCGGGAAGACGGTCATGTCCCATGCCCAAGCGATGCAGGGGATCAAGAACGCGGTGCTCGCGGGCGTGGAGTCGATCGAGCACGGCATCTACCTCACCGAGGAGATCTGCGCCGACATGAAGAAGCGGGGCACCTACCTCGTCGCGACGCTCGTCGCGCCGCTGTGGGTCGTCCGCCGCGCGGAGAGGGACCCCTCATCGATGCCGCCCTACGCGATCCGGAAGGCGAAGGAGGTAGCGGACGCGCACACGCGCTCCTTCCGCATGGCCGTCGAGAAGGGCGTCCGCATCGCGATGGGCACCGACACAGGCGTCGGCCCGCACGGCACGAACGCCGAGGAGATCGCGCTCATGGTGGAGAACGGGATGACGCCGATGCAGGCGATCGTCGCGACGACGAAGACCGCGGCCGAGTGCGCGCGAGTCGACAAGCTCGTCGGCACGATCGAGCCGGGGAAGCGCGCCGACCTCGTCGGCGTGCGCGGCGACCCGCTCGCGAACATCGCGCTGTTCAAGGACCCGGCGTCCGTCGCGTTCGTGATGAAGGACGGCGCGGTACACAAGCGGCCGTGAATTCGTGGCAGCCACCGGCGGACTGGCGGCGCGTCACGACCCTCGACGCGCACGCCGCAGGCGAGCCGCTTCGCATCGTGACCGGCGGCATCGATCCCATTCCCGGCAAGACGATCCTCGAGAAGCGCCGCTACGCCCGCGAGCACCTCGACGGCCTGCGTCGTTCGATCGTGTTCGAGCCCCGTGGCCACGCCGACATGTATGGCGCGATCACCACGGAGCCAGTCACACCCGATGGCGACCTCGGCGTCCTGTTCATGCACAACGAGGGCTGGAGCACGATGTGCGGCCATGGGATCATCGCGCTCACGACGGCGCTCCTCGAGACGGGTGCGCGCACCGGCGATGTATTGAAGTACGACGCGCCGCCCGGCCGGGTCACCGCTCGGGCGGTCCGCGATGGCGCTCGGGTGCGTGAGGTCGCGTTCGAAAACGTGGCGTCGTTCGTCGTCGGGCTCGATCAGACCGTTCGGGTCGATGGGCTCGGTGAAGTGCGCTACGACCTCGCGTTCGGTGGCGCGTTCTACGCCTTCGTTGATGCGGACGCGCTCGGGGTGGCCCTCGACGCGACTGGCGTTCAGCAGTGCATCGACGTCGGGATGCGGATCAAGCGCGCGGTGATGGCGAGCCGCGAGGTGAAGCATCCGGAGTCGCCCGACGCGGTGGACCTGTCCTTCTTGTACGGGACCATCCTCACCGGGAAGCCGCACGCAGCGGGCGCGGATTCGCGCAACGTGTGCGTCTTCGCCGAGGGCGAGGTCGACCGGTCGCCCACCGGGACCGGCGTGAGCGCGCGGGTGGCGATCGAGCACGCGAAGGGCCGCCTCCCCACCGGCGCGACGTTCACCGTCGAGAGCATCATCGGCACGCGCTTCCGGGGCCGCGCGCTGCGGACGACGAAAGTCGGGCCGTACGACGCGGTGGTCCCCGAGGTCGCGGGGTCGGCATGGATCGTCGGCCGCTCGGAGCTCTGGATCGCTCCCGATGACCCGCTGCGCGAGGGATTCGTCCTCCGCTAAGAGAGCGCGGCCGCCTTTATCGCGCGGAGCTTCGGGATCACGTCCCTGCCGTATGCCTCGAGCTGCTGCTCCTCGTCGCCGCTCATGAGGTAGAGGTTGAACTGCGTCATGCCGGCCTCCGCGAGCTCGTGCAGCTTCTCAACTTGCTCGCTTACCTCGCCGGTGACGCAGAAGCGGTCGACCGATTCGTCGTCGACGAAGCCCGCGTTCGACGAGCCCGACTCGGCGTGATGCTTGTAGTCGTAGCCCGGCCGGCCGCGGACGTAGCTCGTGAGATCCGCGGGCAATCCCTGCTCGCCGTAACGTTTGACGAGGTCGACGACGTGATTGCTCACCAGGGCGGGGAACCAGCGGACCCGCTCGCGCACGTCCGCCTTGGGGCCGACATGGGCAGGCGCCGCGCACATGACCTTCACCTCGCTCGCGTCACGCTTCGCGGCCTTCGTCCCCTCGCGCAGCAGGCCGACGCACCAGCGCACGAGGCTCGGGTCGGCGAGCTGGATGATCGCGCCGTCGGCGATCCGGCCGGTGACCGCGAGGGCCTTCGGGCCGTACCCCGCGATCCACACCGGCAGGTCGAATGACTGGGCCCAGTCGAGCTTGAGGTCCGTGCCGTCGTACCTCACCGTCCGCCCCTCGCAGAGGTCGCGGATCGCGAGCGTCGCCTCCTCGAGGTCGTCGAGCGACGTCGGCTTCTTGCCGAGCACGCGCCGCGCGGAATCGCCGCGGCCGATGCCGAGGTCCATCCGGCCCTTCGAGAGGATCTGCAGCACCGCGAGCGCGCTCGCGGTGACCGAGGGCTCCCGCGTCGCGGGGTTCGTCACGCACGTGCCGAGGCGGAGCGTCGCGCTGTTCTGGGCCATGAGCGTGAGAAGGACATACGGCTCCTTCCAAAGGACGTGGCTGTCGAAGACCCAGCCGTGCGTGAAGCCCGCTTGCTCGGCGAGCTTCGTGAGCGAGACGACGCGCTCCAGCGAATGGTCGGGCTTGAGCGTGAATCCGAATTCCATAGGCGGCGGAGCATACGGCTCTCGCGTTAGTCTCCCGCGTCATGGCGAAGCCCGATCCGTCGGACCGCGCGTGGCGCGCGGTCGTCGCCGCGCAGCCGCCGCGCCGCAAGATCGCCGTTGTTCAGAAGTTCGGAAGCGAGAACCTCCGGATCGGCGGCACGGTCTTCGCGATCCACTTCAAGGGAAGCCTCGTCGTGAAGCTGCCCGCTGACCGCGTCACTGAGCTGCGTCGATCGGGCGTCGGCGAGGCGTTCATTCTCGGCAAGCGCGAGATGAAGGAGTGGGTCGCCATCCCGCCGTCGGCATCCCGACGCTGGCGCGCGCTGGCCGACGAGGCGCGGGAGTTCGTCTCGGCCTAGGCGTGCCATTCCACGGTGCGCTTCGCGGTGAGCCTGATCACGAGGTTGCCCGCGAGCGGCATGTCGTCGTACTGCGGGTACTTCGCGGTGAGGAGGATCAGCGCGTCGTCGCGCTCTCGCCCGTCCTCGAGCACGATCGCCGGCCCCTCGACCAGGACATAGGAGAGCGACTTCCAGTCCTCGCTCCAGCGATCGACGACGAGCGCGGCGCGCCCGGTCTCGGCGATATTGCGAACGCGCCGGAGGAGCGTCGTGCGCTTCGGCTTCCCGTCGATCGCGCTGTACACGTACGGCGGAAGCCACGCGAAGCAGACCGGGACGACGTGCGGGCGGCCGTCGCGGCTCGCCGTCGCGAGGTGGCCGACGCGGGCGGTGGCGAGCAGGTCCTCCTTCAGGCGCGCTTCCGCAGGAGCGGCAGGACCTCCGCCGCGTAGTGCTTCATCGCGCGCTCCTGGTCCTTGCCCGGGAAGTGGAAGACGAGGTGGGTGAAGCCGAGGGCGAGATACGGCTCGATCTCGGCGACGCATTCATCCGGATCGTTCGTGACGATGAACCGCTTGTACGCGTCGCCGGCCGCGGCCGCGGCGCGCTTTTCCATCTCGCGCGGGTCCTCGACCCCGGCCTTGTCCTCCGCTGGCAGCGCGAGCGCCGCCCATTCGCGCGTGTCGGCGAGCGCGCGGTCGCGGTCGCGGTCGTAGCTCACCTTGATCTCGATCAGCTTCTCGATCTTCGCGACGTCCCGTCCCGCTTCCGTCGCGCCCTTCGCGAGGTTCGGGATGAGGACGTCGCGATAGAGGTCGATGCCCTTGCCGCTCGTGCAGATGAACCCGTCGCCGATCCGCCCCACCTGCTCCGCGGCCCTCGGTCCCGCGGCCGCGATGTAGATCGGCACGGGCTCCTTGGGCTTGTCGAAGATCTTCGCCGCCTCGGTCGTGTAGTGCCTGCCCTTCCAGGTGACGTAGTCGTCGGACCAGAGCTGCTTGATCAGCTCGACGGCCTCGCCGAGGCGGTGGAGCCGCTCGCCGGGCGGCGGCCACTCCTGACCGGTGACCGGCGTCTCGTTCATCGATTCGCCGCTGCCGACGCCGAGGAACACGCGACCGGGGAAGAGCACGCCGAGCGTCGCGAAGGCCTGCGCGACGATCGCCGGGTGGTAACGGAACGTCGGCGTGACGACGCTCGTGCCGAGCTTCGCGCGCGTCGTGCGCGCGCCGATCGCGCCGAGCCACGCGAAGCTGAACGGCGCGTGGCCGTCGGTGTCCTTCCACGGATGGAAGTGATCGCTCACGACGATGCTGTCGAAGCCGTGACGCTCCGCGGCGACGCCGTACTCGAGGAGCTCGCGCGGTCCGAACTGTTCCGCCGACGCTTTCCAGCCGAGCGTGAGCACGCCCTCACGCTATCAGCGAAACTCTCGTGGTGTCCGACGTCACGCTCATCCCCATCGACGGATTGCCCGAGATCAAGCCGGGCGACGACCTCGCGGCAATGGTCGTGCGCTGTCTCAAGACCAGTGGCCGGACATTCGAGAAGGGCGACGTCCTCGCGCTCGCGCAGAAGATCGTCTCGAAGTCGGAAGGGCGGATCCGCAAGCTCGCCGACGTCGTCCCGGGCCCGGACGCGCTGCGGATGGCGGCCGAATGGCCGGGCAAGGATCCGCGCCAGCTGCAGGTGGTGCTCGATGAGACCGTGCGGATCGTCCGGTGGCAGCGCGGCGTGCTCATCGTCGAGACGAAGCACGGCTTCGTCTGCGCGAACGCGGGGGTCGATCACTCGAACGCCGGCGCGCCCGACACATTGATCCTGCTGCCTGTCGACCCCGATGCGTCGGCGACGCGGATCCGCGAACAGCTGAAGCGGGTCGCCGGCGTCGACGTGCCGGTCGTGATCACCGATACGTTCGGCCGCGCGTGGCGCGAGGGTCACATGAACATCGCGATCGGGATCAGCGGCCTGCCCGCGCTCCGGAGATACATGGGCGAGTTCGACCCCGAGGGCTACGAGCTCCGGGTCACCGAGATCGCGTTCGCCGACGAGCTCGCGGCCGCGACGGAGCTCGTGATGGGGAAGCTCGATCGCCGTCCCGCCGCGATCGTCCGCGGCCTCCCGCTCCCGGAGGGGAGCGAGACCGCGCGCACGTACGTGCGGCCGCACGACAAGGACATGTTCCGATAGACGTCGTCGTTCGCGACGCAGGGCGCAAGGGAAAAGGCGTCTTCGCGACGCGGGCGTTCGCTCGCGATGAAACGATCCTGCCGGCGTTCGACGGACCGGTCATCGACAGGGTGGGCCTTGCGAACGTGACCCCGTGGGAGCGAGAGCACCTGTCGGAGTTCGGGGTCGGGCTGTGGCGCGTATTGCCTGAGCCGCGCTGCTACCTGAACCACGCCTGCGACCCGAATGCGATCGGCACGGAACGGGACGCGGTGATCGCGCTGCGATCGATCGCGGCGGGTCAAGAGATCACGATCGACTATCGCCTGAACGCGTACGACGACGGCACGGGTATCTGGGTGCTGGATTGCGCGTGCGATCCGCAGCGAGGTCGACACGAGGTCATCGGTGACTTCTTCTCGCTGCCTCCGGCGACGCAGGAGCGTTACCTCGAGTGGGCCCCGCCATTCATTCGCGCCATGTACGCGAGGCGTCATCGTCCGACGTAGGCCGACGTAGACTCACGCGCTGCATGGACCCGGCATCGCGCGCCCGCGACGCGTCTGCGGGCCCGATACGCATCCTGGGCGTGTTCGCTCACCCGGACGACGAGGTCTTCGTGGCCGGCGGGACGTTCGCCAAATACGTGGCACGTGGCGCCGAAGCCATGGTCCTCTGCGCGACGCGGGGCCAGGCGGGCCAGATCCGGGACGCGCGCGTCGCCACACGCCACACGCTCGGGGCGGTCCGTGAGGCGGAGCTGCGGCAGGCCTGCGCGATCCTCGGGATCCAGCACGTCACCTGTCTCGACTATGTGGACGGCCGCCTGCGCGAGGCCGACTTCGAGGCGCTCGTCGCATCGGTGGCCGACGCGATGCGCGCGTTCCGTGCCGACGTCGTGATCACCTTCGGCGAGGATGGCGCATACGGTCATCCGGATCACGTGACGATCAGCAACGCGACGACCCAGGCGTTCGATCTCGTTCGTGAGCCGGCCGGCGCCGAGGGGCGTCAGCCGCGTCTCTACCACAGCCACTTCGCCCGAAGCCGCGTGCTCTTGCTCGATCGGCTGGCGCGGTGGCTCGTCGGTCTCGAGACACGCTTCCGTGGCAGCAGCGAATTCGTGCAGTCCTTGTCGCTGTTCGCCGAAGAGTCGGCGACGCTGCGCTACGCCAGCGACTTCATCGACGTCCGCTGGTTCCCCGCCGGGACCTACATCATCGAACAGGGCGAGGTCGGGGAGAGCTTGTTCCTCATCATCTCCGGCCACGCGGAGGTGGCCGAAGAGCCGCGTCTCGGCGAGGTACGGACGCTGCGCAGGCTCGGTCCGGGGGAATTCTTCGGCGAGCTCGCGCTCGTCTCCGAGCGGCCACGGTCCGCGCACGTGATCGCCCTCGATACGGTCACCTGCCTCGTCCTGTCACCTGCTCCTGCCACGCCGTTCGAACCACGCGGCACGGCGGAGTCGACGACCGATCCGCGGTCGTCCGAACGGTCCGACTGGACGGACGAGCTCCCGACGACGTGCATCGACGTTTCGGCGCAGGTCGACCGGAAGGTCGCGGCGATCGCGGCGCAGCGATCACAATTCCCGATCCAGCCGGACCTCTTCCCGCGCTCGATGCTCCAGGAGATGCTGGGGCGCGAGTACTTCGTCCGGATCCGCCCGCCTCGGGAGCTCGAGTCGGAGCTCTGATCGACTGCGGCCTGGTGTGAAAGACCCCGGCCTCTCGGCCGGGGTCCTTCACTAGATCAGGGCAACGCTCGGGTCTAGTACCGGGCGCCGCGCGAAGCCGACGGCCGCACCTGCTCGAAGCAGGAGCTGCAGTAGACCGGCTTGTCGCCGCGGGGCTGGAACGGGACGCGCGCCTCACCGCCGCAGTTGCTGCACGTCGCGGTGAAGAACTCACGCGGGCCACCCATGCCACGGCCACCGCCGTACATGCCGCCACCAGCGCCGCCGCCCGAGGACCGACGTGCCGCGCGGCACGACGGGCATCGACCGGGCTCGTTCACGAGACCACGGGACTGGTAGAACTCCTGCTCGCCCGCGGTCCAGATGAATTCCTGACCGCAGTCCTTGCAGGTCAGGGTCTTGTCAGAGAAGCTCACTGTGAAGCTTCCTCCCTTTTCTGTGCTGGCTTCTCGAGCCTCGCTCGGTCTCGGGAGGACTGCCTCACTCGACGCTCGCGTTGATAGCTCTTGTCGCCGCTACCCCCCTTTGGAGGGCGGCACGAATATACCCGCGGGGGTCTCCGGGGGGAAGACCTCGCCGAGCCAGTCGTCGTACCACTGGCCGCTCCGGAATCCGTACCGCTTCATCAAGCCCATCTGGCGGTAGCCGGCCTTCTCGTTCGCTCGCCTGCTACCGCGGTTCCGCAGCGAGATCCAGTTGTGCACGCGGTGGAGGCGCATTTCCCGCCAGGCGAAGTCCGTCCGGAGCCGCACCGCCTCCGAGGCGATGCCCCGGCCGTAGAGGTCGCTGCGGCCGATGAAGATGCCCGACTCGCAATCGCGAGCGACCCAGTCGATGTCGAAAAGGCCGGTGAAGCCGACGGTCTCGTTCTCGTACGCGATCACCCAGTTCACGCTGTTCGGGTCGTGCGCGTTCTTCTTGTACCGCTCCGCGAGTTCCTCGCCACGAAGATCGCCCGTCCGGTCACCCCAGAAGCGGGACGGCTCAGGCTCGAACATCCAGCGAACGACCGTCTTCTGATCGTCGAGCGTCGGCGGGCGGAGCGCGACGCCGCCGTTGCCCTCGAGGCGCGGTCCGAACATCTAGCGCGTCAGCTCGTCGCCGAGCAGCGCATATTCGCGCTCGTTCGGCCAGCGCTCGAGCCATGTCTCGCGCTCCATTTGATAGAGGTACTGGTCGACGTACGCGCCGTCGCGGTAGTACACGGCGTGCCCATGCCCGAACCGCACGTAGCCCAGCTTCTCGAAGATCCGCTGTCGCCCGAGATCGTCCGCAGCGATCCGGTCGGTCGCCGCCATGCGCATGTTCATGAAGTCGAAGATCCAGCGATGCAGCGCGAGCGCGGCGTCCCAGCCATAGCCCTTCCGCTCGTGATCGGGGTCGATCACGAATTGATTGAGCCCGATCGTCTCAGCGTGCGGCGCGCCCTCGAAACGGATCCGGACGTACCCGATGGTCTCGTCGCCCGCCGCAATGGACCAAAGCACGCTCGACTTTTCCTTCGCCTCCTCCGTCCACCGCTCCTTCCACGTCGCGGTCGCCGCCGGCTCGTGCCAGCGGCCGATCGGGCCGGCGCGGCGCACGCGCATGTCGGCGCTCCAGCGCTTGTGCAGCTCGAGATCAGCGTCCACTGGAAGACGCAGCGTCGTCAGCTTCCCGCGGACTGTCCCACCGAACATCGCGCCGAGCCTAGACCGCCGCGGGGAGATGGATCGCGAACTCGGCGCCGCCGCCGGGGGCGTTGCGCGCGTCGATCGAGCCGCCGTGTGCCTGCGCGATGGCCTGCGCGATGGCGAGGCCGAGACCCGCGCCCGCGCGCGCCGCGGCGTTGTCCCCGCGCCAGAACCGCGCGAACAGCTTGCGCTCGGTCCCCTCAGGGAGACCGGTCCCCTGATCGCGCACGCGGACGACGACCTCGCCGTTGAGCCGCTCGCCGTCCACGCGGACCGTCGCGCCGCGTGGCGAGTGCTTCACCGCGTTGTCGAGCACGTTGATGAAGAGCTGCGAGAGCCGGTCGGGGTCACCCATGACCGGAAGCGGCTCGGCCGTGATGTCGAACGACACACCGGCCTCGCGCGCCTGCACGTCGAGCGCCGCGACGGCCCCGCGCAACAGATCGGACGCGCCGACCTGCTCGTGCGCGAGGCGCTGCACGCCGGCCTCGAGCTTCGCGACCTGTAGCAGCCCTTCGACCATCCGCACGAGACGCCGCGACTCGCGCTGGATGATCTGCGCGGCGCGCGACACGCCGTCGCCACGGGCCTCGCCGTCGGCGATCGCCTGCGCGAAGCCGTGGATCGACGTGAGCGGCGTGCGCAGCTCGTGCGAGATGTCGGCGAGGAAGGCCTGCTCGCTCGTCCGCGCCCGCTCGATCTCGCCGGCCATCTCGTTGAACGCGCCGCCGAGCTCCCGCACCTCCGCGGGGCCGCCGATCGGGACGCGCGCCCGCTGATCGGTCGCGAACGCGCGCACCCCGCTGACCAGGCGGCGGAGCGGACGCGTGATCGTCCGCGCGAGGAGCCCGGCGACGACGAGCGCGAAGCCCGCGGCGATGAGCCCGGCAATGACGAGCGAGGGGAGCAGCGCACGAACGACGTCCGCGAAGACCGCGCGTGGCCGCGCGACGACGATGAATCCCTGACCCCCGGCGCCGAGCGACGCGACGCGCAGCTGCTGCTGCACGAAGATCCACACCTCGCCGCTCGGATCGGTGAACTGACCGATTCCCGCCGCGTCCGTCGCGGGTAGTCGCGTGTTCACCATCGTCCCGTCGCTGTCGATCAGGATCCGCCGCTGCGCGTTGTTCGCTGTCGGGTTGTTGCCCGGGCTCACGATGAGGAGTCGCGCGTCCGCGGCCTGCACCTGCTCCGCGAGGTTCGCGATCGCGTCGCGCGGTTGCTGGCCGTTGCGGACCGCCGTTTGGATCGCGGTCTGGAACGGAGCCGCGAGCTCCGCGAGGCGGATGCGCGTGACGTCGTTCTCGTACTTGAAGAGGAGTCCACCGATCGCGATCCCCGCGACGAGCAATCCGACCGCGACGACGGCGAGGTACGAGAGGAACAGCCGACCGGCGACGCTGCGCAGCGGATCCATCGTCACGACGGGGCGACCAGCTTGTATCCCACGCCCCACACGGTCTCGATCTTCGCGTTGGCGCCGCCCAGCTTGTCGCGCAGCTGCTTCACGTGGACGTCGACGGTGCGCGTCTCGCCGGGATACGCGAAGCCCCAGACGTTCTCGAGGAGCTTGTCGCGCGTGAGGACGATGCCCGGCTGACGGCAGAACGCCTCGAGGAGCTCGAACTCCTTCGCGCGCAGCGCGACCTGCGCACCGCCGACGGTCACCTCGTGCCGGGCCGGATCGAGCATGAGATTGCCGATCTCGAGCGGCCGCGTGCCGCCGCTGCCGGTGGCCCGCCGGATCACGGCGTTCACTCGCGCGACGAGCTCCCGCGGGTTGAACGGCTTCGTGAGGTAGTCGTCGAGGCCGGCGTCGAGGCCCGCCACCTTCTGGACGTCCTCGGCCCGCGCCGTGAGAGCCAGGACCGGTGAATCGTGCTTGCGCCGGAGCTCGGCGAAGAGGTCGAGGCCGTCCGCGTCGGGGAGTCCGAGGTCCATCACGACGCAGGCCGGCGCCCCGCGGGTGAACGCCTCCCGGGCCTCGGCGGCGGTCGCGCAGTGCTCGACGACGAAGCCGGCGTTCTTCAGGTAGAGGGTCACGAGCTCAGCGACCGATGGATCATCTTCGATGACCACGATCCGTGTGCCGCTCACGAGGCGAATGCTAGTGTCCGGCGGTTGCCCGAACGACCGCTCCGACTCGCGACCATCCTCTCGCATCCGGACGACGAGACGTTCGGCATTGGCGGCACCCTCATCAAATACACCGACGCGGGCGTGGAGTGTCACAGCCTGTCGCTCACCCAGGGCGAGGCCGGGAACAACGGCGATCCGGCGCATCCGATCCCGCGCGAGCGGCTCGGCGCGGCGCGGGCGGCCGAGCTCGCGGAGGCCGGCCGGCGGATGGGCATCGCGTCGACCACCTGCTTCACGTATCCGGACGGCAAGCTCGCCGCCGCGCCGGCCGCGGATGTCGTGCGTGACATCATCAGATGGCTGAGGGCGAAGCGACCCGATGTCGTCATCACCTGGGGACCGGACGGCGGCTACGGACATCCCGACCATGTCGCGACCGGTCCGCTCGCGATGCGCGCCGTCGAGCTCGCGGGCGTCGCGCGTCACGAACCCGATCTCGGCGAACACGTCCACGTGCGCCGGTGCTATCAGGTGGTCGCGCCGGCCGAGGCGTTCGATCGGTTGCGCGAGCAGGCGCCGGACTTCGCCGCGTACATGGACACGCTCGAGGTGAAGCCGCGTCGCTGGACCCGCGAGGAGCTCGGCGCGGTCATCGACATCAGCGCCGTCGCTGACCGCAAGTGGAACGCGATGAAAGCGCATCGCAGTCAGCAGCAGGACCTCGATCGGCTGGAGCGGCTCCGCGGCACGATCGGCTTCGTCGAACGCGAGGAGACATTCATCCGCGCATTCCCGGATCCAGGCGGCCCGCCGCTCGAGACGGATCTCTTCGCAGGGGTGAAGCGCTAGACCGCGACCGCCAGCGGATGCGTGAGCGCATCGGCCACGGCCTGCACCAGGCGCGCCGATGCCTCGGAGCGCGGAGCCCGAGAGCGGAGCCGGTCGGCGAGCGCCTCGATGCCGCAGATGACCGGCACCGTCGAGCTCGCGCAGTCGCCCCCGCTTCCGCGCTCGATGAGCACGTACGCGTCGACCAGCACGCGGAGATGGCCGCCGCCCGAGATATCGCTGCGCACGCGAGCGGCGTTGTCGCGCGCGGTCCGCGACGGCGAGTACGCGAGGTGGTGGAGACCCTGCGCCTCGACGCGATGCCAGCCGTCGTTGTAGCAACCGAACGCGGCGTCCTCACCCAACGGTTCGATCGCGGAGATCCCCGACGGACCGACGACGATGATCGGCACGACGCCGGTGCCCGCGCGCGGCGAGTACTCGGTGAGCACGACGTACTCGGGGCCGAGCGCGGTCGTCAGCTTCTCGCCGACGCGCTCGGCGAGCCTGCCGGCGTCGCGCGCGCCAAAGGCCTTCATGAGCTCGCGGATCCCGAAGGCGAGCGGGGGGACCATCAGCACATAGAAGAACGGTCCGAGGAGCTCCTTCGCTACTGCGGCGGTGCCGAGCGCGACGGCCAGCCAGAAACACGCGGCGCGCAAGTGGCGTCGCCAACGCACCGGCCGTGTCGCCCTGGAAGCAAGGATCGCCACGGAAGCCCTTCCTCTTTTCGTCGCCCGCTGGGGTAGGCCGCAATCCTCATCCAGCCCAGCGGGACGGGCAAGTAGGAGAGAGGTACCAGACCGCGGCCGTTAGCCTCGACCGGATGTCCCTCCGGTCAGAGATCGCCGAGCAGCCGGCCGTCGTCCGGCGACTCCTCGAGATCGGCTGGCCGGAGGCCCGCACCCTCGCGCGGCCCCTGGCGGCCGCCGAGCACCTCACCATCGCCGCCCGTGGCTCCTCCGATAACGCCGCCACGTATGGGAAATACCTGTTCGAGAGCCTCGCCGGGCTGGTCACGGCGCTCGCCGCCCCCTCTCTGGTCACCCGCTACCGGACGCCGCCGAGCTTCGCCCGGGGCGCCGTCATCGGGATCAGCCAGTCAGGCGCCGCCCCCGACGTCGCCGCGGTCCTGGCCGAGGCGCGGGCGGCCCGGGCCCCGACCGTCGCCATCACCAACCAGGCGCGGTCGCTCCTCGCTCGAACGGCGGCGGAGACGTTCCTCCTGCGGTGCGGCCCCGAGCGGTCGATCGCCGCGACGAAGACCTACACCGCGACGTGTGTCGCCCTCGCACTCCTCGCGGCGAACGCCGCGGAGTCACGCGGTCGGAGCGCGCTCTCGCTCGCGGGTCTCGTCGAGAGCGTCATCGAGGCCGAGGCGGGCGAGCGCGACGCGGACCGCATCGCGCGCCGGATCGGAAAGGCCCGAGCGATCGTGGTGCTCGGCCGCGGCTACGAGTACGCGACCGCGCTCGAGGCCGCGTTGAAGATCAAGGAGCTCGCGCGCGTGTGGGCCGAGCCGTACTCCAGCGCCGACTTTGCCCACGGGCCGATCGCACTGCTCGAGACCGGCGTGCCGGTCATCCTGTTCTCAGCTCGCGGCGCCGCTCAGGGCGAGGGGCGCGCGCTGGCCCGCACGCTTCACGCGAAGGGCGCGCGGGTCTACGCGATCACGACGGACGAGGCATTGGCCGAGGGCGCGGACGACGCGATGCTGCTGCGCGCTCCGCTGTCGGAGGCGCTGACCCCGATCAGCTTCGCCGTCGCGGCGCAGCTCGTCGCGCTTTCGCTCGCGAAGCGGCTCGGCCGCGACGTGGAGCGGCCCCGCGGGCTTTCGAAGGTGACCCGGACCCGCTAGCGCGCTTGCGCGGTGCGGCCTTGCGGGTCGCGTCCTTCGTGCGCGTGCCCGCGGCTTTGCCGCCGCCGCGCGAGCCCCTTTCAACGGGGGCGCTCGCTCCCTTTTGCGAAAAGTCGACCTTCAGGTCGTAGCCATAGACGCTCGCAAGTCGCGCGAGCGAGCGCAGCGACGGGAGGTATCGCGGGTCCTCCATCCGGCGCAGCTGGGTCTGCGACGTGCCGAGCTTCCGCGCGGCCGCGCGTTCCGAGAGCCCGGCGGAGTGCCGCAGGTCGCTCACCGAGCGCGCGACGGCGCTCGCGAGCGGATCCGGCGGCAGCTGCTGCGCCGCCACCGCGGTCGTGTCCTTCGATGAGTCCCGCACCCGTAGATGGTATCGGGCAGCGCTTGTCGCACGTACATAGGACGAACGTACTGTGGATAAGCCGCGCAGGGTGTCTAGCGCTCGGCTTCTCCCGCGAACGCATCGATCACATCGCGCATCCCCGGGTCGTACGCGAACAGGATGACGCCGTCACATCCGGCGTCGCGCGCGGCACGTACCTGATCGCGCGCACGCTCGCGCTCGCCTGCGTACGCCATCAGCCCACCCCACATCCGCGTCGCCGGCGCCGCCGCGCGGGCCGCGCCGAGCACGCGTCGCACGTCGGCGGTATCGGTCCGGTACGCCATCGGACACAACAGGTCGACGAGCCCCTCGGCGGCCCACTCGGGCCATCGCTGGAGCACCCGCGCACGCGCGACCGCGGGATCCGGGAAGACCGCAGCTGAGATGACGATCCCCGGACGCGCGGCGCGCACCCGACGGGCCGTCTCGCGCACGATGAGAGTGATCGCCGCGTGATCCTCAGGCGACGCGGCATAGGTGTCCTGCGGATACCGGATGTAGTCGTGGTGGAAGCCCTCCACGGCATAGCGGCGGACGATGTCCTCGAATACCGCCATCGTGTGGGCCCGCGCGGCGGGGTCCGTCGGGTCGATGTAGATGCCCTCCCAGTCCTTCCCGCCCACCGGATCGAGGTATCTCACGCCGTCGGGCCGCAGGAGCCAGTCGGGATGGGCGTGCACGAGGTGGGTAGGCGACCGTGGCAACTCCCCGGTCGGGCTCGACCACACGAAGGTCCCGTTCGCCCAGGCGTGGATGCGCACCCCGACCGCCGCGCCGCCGCGGACGAGGTGGGCGAGCGGGTCGAAGTCCGTCCCGAGCAGGCCGCCGGCGCTGAGGAGGGCCTCGGCGCGCGGCTCGAGAGCGCTCGCGTAGTACGCGTCGCCGCGGCCGCGGACCTGCACGACGAGATCACGCACGTTCCAGCCGACGCTGTCGGCGAGGAGATCGTCGATCGCCGCCTTCGTGGTGATCTTGTCGCGAACGACCCAGAGCGATTTCTGGAAGGTCATCGGAGCGCCGTGTAATCGGCCAGCGTGATCCCGTTGCGCTCGACCGCGGCCTTCGCGCGCGGATCGGTGAGCGTCGCGAGCTCCGCGACCCGCAGCTCCGCATACGCGGACGTCCGCGCGAGCTCGGCGTCGGGCTCGCCGGGATGGCAGCCGAGCTCGGTCACCCCGTCGCGCAGATCGGAGAGGATCCGCTCGAGCGTCGCAAGATCGACGTGCCCTTCGTGCTGGAAGTCCCGGCGGTACGCGTCGACCGTGCGCACGCCGCCGGCGCGCAACCGATCGCGCTGCGGTTCGTCGTGCGGCCGCACCGCCGCGCCGGTCTCGACGGCGAGCGCGGCGATCGCCCACTCGAGCGCGGGCTCGTCGTGCACCCAGTGATGCGTGTCGAGATGCGTCGGCGCGCGACCAATGAGCTCACGAGCGCGCGCGAACTGCGCGCGGTACTCGATGAGCGCCTCGCCGCGGTCGGCCCGGTCGGTCCGGAGGAACGCCGCACGCCCGCGGTGGAACGCTCCGTCGCGATCGACGAGCGATCGCACCGCCGACGGATCGGAGATCGGCCGGCCGTAGGTGATCGTCAGGTGTACGCCGACATCGAGCGACGGCGTCGCGCGCGCGATCCGCGCGGCCTCGTCGGTCGCGGGCGCGGCGACCATCAGCGTGGTCGCGGTCACGATGCCGTCGCGATGCGCGCGAAGGACGCCGGCGTTCACGCCCGGCGCGCGACCGAAGTCGTCCGCGTTGACGATGAGCCGCTTCATCGCGAGCCGATCGCGCGACGCACGCTCCAACCGTTCGCTTCGAGCTTCCTGCGGGCGACATCCTCGTCGACGCCGAGCTCGTCGCGGACCATCCGGACTGCGCGCGCGCGGAGCTTCGCGTTCGTCGGTCGCAGGTCGATCATGAGATCGCCCTTCGTTCGGCCGCTCCGGATCATCGCGGCCGTGGAGAGCATGTTGAGCACGAGCTTCGTCGCGGTCCCCGCCTTGAGGCGGCTCGAGCCCGCGAGGATCTCGGGGCCCACGTCGACGACGATCGGGACGGCCACCGCATCCGCGAGGGCCGATCCGGGGACGCAGGTCACGCACGATGTGAACACGCCGAGCGCCCGGGCGGCCTTCATCGCCGCGACCACATATCTCGCCGACCCGCTCGCGGAGACTCCGACGACCACGTCGCCCGGCCGTACCGTGCGCACGATCTCGCGTTCTCCGGCGAGCGGATCGTCCTCGGCGCCTTCGATCGATCGACGAAGGGCCTCGTCCCCGCCTGCGATCACGCCGTGCACGAGATCGGGCTCGACGCCGAAGGTCGGCGGCGCCTCGCTCGCGTCCAGCACGCCGAGCCGCCCGCTCGTTCCGGCGCCCACGTACCGCAGTCGGCCGCCGCTCGCGATCGCGGTCGCGATGTCCTCCGCCACGCGCGCGATGTCCGGGAGCGCCTTGCGAACGGCGGTGGGCACGGTCTGGTCCTCGTCGTTCATGAGGGTCACGATCTCGAGGGCCGACATGGTCGCGAGCTTCGCGGCCTTCGGGTTGCGGCGCTCGGTCTTCGCGAGCTCGCTCATGCGCCCCACGCGAGCATCGCGGCCAGGCGTGCCGCGCCCATCGCCGGCTCCTCGCCGACCGGGCCCACCGCGGCCCGGGGGAGCGCGGAGAGGAGCTCGAGCCGGACCGCCTTCTCCAACGGAGGCACGTTCTCGAACGCGCCGCCCGCCAGGTACACAGGGCCGCCTTCGAGCCCGAGGTCGCGCGCGACGGTCGCGGCCATGCCCGCGAGCAGCCGCGCGCCGCGCTGGACGATGTTGACGGCGATCGCGTCACCTTCCGCGAACGCGCGCGCGACGGCGCGGGTCGATGCGAGGATCGCCGGCGCCGGATGCGGCTTGCCGTACAGCTGCGGCAGTACGCCGTTGAAGTCCGTGACGCCGAGGTCGTCGAACAGATGGTGAGTGATCCGGGTCGGTGATCCGCGGCCGTCATGGTCGTACGACGCGGCGCGCAGTCCTTCCTGTCCCATCCACACCGCGGACCCCTCGTCGCCGACGAGGTAGCCCCATCCGCCACAGCGCGCTTCGGTCCCCTGATCGTTGCGCCCGTACGCGATGGATCCGGTGCCGCTGATGAGCACGACCCCGCAGCCAGCGGGGTTACCCGCGTAGAGCGCCGCCTTCGCATCGTGTGTCACCTCGACGACGACCTCCGGCCCGACGAGCGCGGCCAGGATCGCACGGCCCTTCGCGCGATCGGCCTCGCGCTCTCCACCAGCGCTCGCGAGCACGATCGCCGCGGGCACCTTGCCGGCGAGGGCCTCGCGGAGCGCAGCCGCGATCGAGCCCTGCGGGTCCGGCGACGAGAGGAGGTTCGCGCCGCCGCCCGCGCCGCGACCGACGATCTGTCCGGCGCGCGTCACCGCGAACGCGCGGGTCTTCGTTCCGCCCGCATCCATCCCGACGACGAGGTCGTTCATCGCCGTGAGTATGGCGCGCTCCGGCCTTCCCTAAAGGCGATGGATCGCGCCCGCGGAGACCGCGCGCGACGCGCCGGTGCAGCGGGGGAGCGTGTTCGGCTCGCCGCGCAGCCGGTACGCGCCAAGGATCGCGAACGCAACGGCCTCGCGCGCTTCGGCCGGGATGCCCAGCTCGTCCGACGAACGGACGCGGAGCTTCGTCCGCGCCTTCAACTTCTCGATCAACGTCACGTTTCGTGTGCCTCCGCCTGCGATCACCAGCTCGCCCCAGGTTCGGCCATCGAGCGCGCGCCCGATTGATTCGACCGTGAGCGCGGTCGCGGTCGCGATCGCATCGTCGAGGGAGCCGCCGGCGTTCTTCACATCGCCAAGCAGCCGGGCCGCGAAGGGCGCCCCGAACTCCTCGCGCCCGGTGGACCTGGGTCCTTCACGCGTGAAGTACGGATGCGCGAGCGCGCTCGCGAGCGCGGTCTCGATCACCTTGCCGCGGGCGGCGGCCGCGCCGTCGCGATCGAGCTCGTTCCCGCCCTTGCGCGCGAGCTGGTCGATGACCATGTTGCCCGGGCCGGTGTCGAACGCGGTGACATCCTCGTCGTTCGCGGTCGGCAGAAACGTGAGGTTCGCGATCCCGCCGATATTGAGGATGGCCCGCGGGGTGCCGTCCGCGAACAGGAGGTGGTCGGCGAACGGGACGAGCGGGGCGCCCTGGCCGCCGAGCGCCACGTCTGCGCTGCGGAAGTCGTCGATGACCGGGACCGCGATCTCGACCGCTACGCGCGACGTGTCGCCGATCTGCAGCGTGACGTGCTCCGCCGGGAAGTGCGCGATGGTCTGGCCGTGTACCGCGATGCAGGATGGGTCGCGACCGATCTGGGTGACGACCTCGCGCGCGAGTGACGCGTACGCGTCGCCGAGATCGCGGTGCAACAGCGCGAGGTCGTGCGCGCCGAGCGGCGCACCCGAGGCCGCCGCGAGGATGCGGTACCGCAGCCCATCCGGATGCGCGCGCGCGACGTGACCGAGGACCTTGATCGCCGGGCGCGGGCGCTCATCGCCGAGCTCGACCGCCGCCGCATCCATGCCGTCGGCCGATGTGCCCGACATGATCCCGATCGCGATCACGCCGCGGCCTCGTGGAGCGCGATCCGGAAGCGATACATCGCGTCGTCGTTCGCGCGGCCGAAGAACACGCGGTTCGTCAGGAGCACAACGGTCAGGTCCTGCATCGGGTCGATCCAGAGAGAAACGCCGGTGAACCCGGTGTGCCCGTAGCTGTCGAGGCTCCAGCGGTCGCTCGTCATCGGTCCGTTCGGCGCGCGCAGCGCGAGGCCCAGGCCGCGTCGGACGTTCTCGCCTTTCGCCTGCTCCGTGCGCGCGAGCGCGGCGAGCTCGTTGCCGATGACCGCGCCGTCGCGGTACACACGCGCGATCGCGGCGACGTCGGCAGCCGTGCCGAACAGGCCCGCGTGACCGGCAACGCCGCCCATCGCGAAGGCGTTCTCGTCGTGAACGGTGCCGCGGATCCGTCCACGGCCGAGCGACGGATCGACTTCCGTCGCCACGCACGTTGCGGGCTCCCGCGGCCCGAACGCGAGCGTGGGCGCCTCGATCGGTCCGGCGACCCGCTCCGCGATGAGGTCGGGGAACGGCACGCCGCCCGCGTTCGCGAGCCCGCTCGTGAGCATGATGTAGCCGAGGTCGCTGTAGGTGAACGTCCCGAGATCCTGCGCGAGCGGCTCCTGCGCCGCGCGCCAGGCAGCCTCCTCGATCGAGTGCGCTTCTTTCCACAACGGAAGCCACCACTTGAGCCCGGCGGTATGGGTCATGACCTGACGGAGCGTGACGTCGTCCTTTCGTCCGCCGCGGAAGTCGGGGACGAGCTCGCGAAACGGCGTGTCGAGCGCCAGCGCTCGCTCGCGCACGAACGAGAGCAGCAGCGCCGTCGTCGCGATCTTCGTCAGCGATGCGAGATCGAAGATCGCGTCGCTGGTGCACGGCGCGTCGGGCGGCGCGCTCGGATCGGGGCAGAGCGTCCCGGTCGCGTGGGTCTCGACGCGACCCTTCCGTTCGATCCGAACGACGCACGCGGTGAACAGCGTGCCCACCGACGCGTCGACGACCGCCTTCACGCCCTCGAGGCTCAGAGGTTCTTCATCCCGTCGCCGATACGGTAGAGACCGGGGATGTCCACCGGCAGCGTCCCAACAGGCGCGCGCGTGCCCGACAGCACGTCGGCGAGCGCGCGGAGCGTTGGCTCACGCCCCGTGTACGCGCAGACGTAGCCGCTCGCGGTCGGCGCACTGAGGATGTCGTAGGGCGAGCGGAGGGAGACCAAGACCGTCGGCTTGACGGCCTGCAACGCTTTTGCCAGCGCGGCCTGCTGCGGGTACGAGAAGAGGTCGGCGGAGCCGAGCACGACGACGTCCGCGGCGCGCGCGGCCGTGATCGCGCGATCGATCGCCGCCTGATCCGGCGACAACGTGATCGTCTGCGCCGTCACGTTCGGCAGGCGCTGGGCGAGGACCTGGCCGAGCGTCGGCTGGTCGGGGACGATCGCGATGTCCGGCGCGCCCGGCGAGGCGACGAAGATCTTGCCGCGCAGCGGCAGGCCGCCCGAGCGGAGCACGGTGATGCTCGCGCGCGCGAGCTCGTCGGCCGTCGCGCGATCGGCGTCGCTCCCCGCGGTCCCGCTCGGCGCGAAGCCGTCGAGGATGCCGAAGCGCTCCTTGGCCCCGAGGATCCGACGGAGCGAGGCGTCGACGCGCGCCGCTGGGAGCGCGCCGCTCGACATGCCGGCCACGAGCCTGGCGTGCGCGTCGACCTGCGCGCTCTCGTCGAACCTGAATAGGAGGTAGTCCGCGCCGGCGGCGAAGGCGTCGTACCCGGCCTGCGATTCGGTGCGCGTCTGCGTCAGCGCGCCCATCTCGAGATCGTCGGTCACGAGCAGCCCGGTGAATCCGAGCTGCGTGCGGATGAGATCGGTCATGACCTTCGGGGACAGCGTCACGGGCAGGTCGGCGGTGGCATCGAGTGACGGCACGCGGATGTGCGCACTCATCATCGCCGGGACGTTCGCCGCGATGGCCGCGCGGAACGGGACGAGCTCGACCGCATCGAGGCGCGCACGGTCGACGTCGAGCAGTGGCAGTCCGGTGTGCGAATCGGTGGTCGTCGCGCCGTGCCCGGGGAAGTGCTTCGCGCAGCACAGCTGCTTCGCGTCGGCGAACGCCTGGACCGCGACCCGCACGAGGGCGGCGACACGTTGCGGGTCCGAGCCGAACGAACGGTTGAGGATGATCGGGTTGCGCGGCTCGTTGTTCACGTCGGCGTCGGGGGCCAGCTCGAAATTCACGCCGCACGCGTGCAGGTCGCGCGCGGTGATCGCGACGGCCTTGCGCACGCTGTCCGACGGATCGGGCGTCGCGGCGAGGGCCATGCTCCCCGGGGTGATGGTGGCGCCGCGCGCGAGCCGCACGACCGCGCCGCCCTCTTGATCGATCGAGATGAACAGCGGCACCGTCTTCGAATCGCTCGCGATCCTCTGGAGATCGCCGACGAGCCGCTTCACGCTCGCGACGTCATCGAAGTTCTCGCTGAACAGGATCACGCCGCCGACGTGACGCTGGCGGATCATCGCCTCGAGGCCGGGCGTGATCGTCCGCCCGTGGAAGGCGACGCTCATGACCTGGCCGGCGCGCTCCGCGACGGACATCCCGCTGAGGAGCTGGTCGATCCGCCCGCTCGGGGTCGGCGTTCCGAGCGGCCCGCAGGCCGCGACCGCCCCCGCAGCAGCCGCCGACGCGAGGAACCGGCGGCGGTCCACTAGAGCCGCACGGGCAGCACGCCGGGGGGTCGCGCCCTTCCCGAGAGGACGTCAGCGAGCGCGATGAGAGACGCGGGTACGTCTCCGTAGGTGAGGAGCGCTGGCACGTTCGGTAGGAGCGTCGCGTCGTACGGGCTTCGAAGGGCGCACAAGACCCCGCCACCAGCGAGCAGGGCGCGCGCCCGCTCGGCCTGCGGGGGATCGAAGAACGCGCTCGAGGTGCAAACGACGAGCGGACCGTCGCCCTTCGGCGCCTCGCCGCCCGCGGAGAACGCCAGCTTCGGGCCCAGCCGCTCGCGGAGCGCGTGCTCGAAGTGCGACTCCAGCTGCGCGAGCTCCTCCACTGGCGAGCGCCGTTGCGGCACGAATATGACGATGCGGATCGGTCCGCCGAACGCCGGCAACGGCGGGCCGGCGTGGGTGATCGAGGCCGCGGCGATCTCGGCCGCGAGCGCGCGGCCCGGCCCGTCGTCGAACGGACCGTCGGGCACGTCGATGCCGAAGCGGTCGCGGAAGGCGGCTGCGCGGATGATCGCCGCGCCCAGCGTCGCGGGCTTGACGCCCAGCGCGAGCTGCTCCGACGCATCGAGCTGCTTTTCGAGGCCGGTCGTGAACATCGTCGCGTCGATCCCGGCGTTCACCGCGCGCGCGGCGAGGTGCTCCGGCGTCTCGACCTGCGTGACGCCCGACATGTCGAGCGAGTCGGTGATCGTGAGACCCGTGAATCCGAGCTCGCCGCGCAGGAGATCGCCGAGGATCCGCGGCGAGAGGGTCGCGATGGACTCATCGTCGAGCGCGGGGTAGCGGACGTGCGCGGTCATGACGGACGACGCGCCGGCGGCGATCGCGGCGCGGAACGGGACCAGCTCGCGCCGCTCGAGCATCGCGCGGTCGGCGGTCACGTCGACCGTCGTGTGGTGGGTGTCCTGCGAGGTCGCGCCGTGACCGGGGAAGTGCTTCGGCGACGTGGCGACGCCCGCGCCCTCGGATCCGGTCACCCAGCTCGCGCAGTACCGCGCGACGGTCGACGCGTCGTCGCCGAAGGAACGCGTGCCGATGACGGGGTTGTGCGGGTCGACGTTCACGTCGCAGACCGGCGCGTAATTCATCGCGACGCCGTCGGCGCGCAGGCCGAGCGCGACCGCCCGCGCGGCCCGCTCCGCGTTCTTTGGCTCGCCGGTGGCGGCGATCGCCATCGCGCTCGGGAAGATCGCGCCGTAACCGATCCGGACCACGCTGCCGCCCTCCTGGTCGACTCCCACCGGGACCGGCGGCAGCCCGCCGCGCGTCGCCGCGGCGACGGCCTCGCGGAGCATGCCGCGGACCTGCTCGCGCGATCTGATGTTCCCGCGGTACGCGAAGAGGAGGAGGCCGCCGATGCGTCCGCGTTCGATCGCGTCCAGGAGCGGGCCGGGGACCGCCGGTCCGTCGAATCCGGCCCACACCAACGCTCCGGCCGAGAGGCGCGTCACGCGCCCGAGCCTACCGAGGTGGGGCGGTCATCGCCTCCGCGGCCGTCGCGATCCGCTCGCACGCGGCGCGCAACGCGGCCGTGTCGCGCTCGGCGAACTGTGCGCCGAACATCGTGCCGATCGCGCGGACGACATTGGGCGCCGCGTGGCGGAAGGCGCGCCTGCCTTCCGCGGTCATGACGATGAGCTGGCCGCGCCGATCGCTCTCGCAGGGGCGCCGCTCGAGGTAGCCGCGCTCCACGAGCCGGTCAACGAGCCGGGTCAGGCCGCTCTTCGTGATGACGACGCGCTCCGTGAGCTCCGTCGGCCGCAGCCCATCCTTCGGACCGGTCGCGACGTTCAGCAGGACGTCGTACTCGGAGTGGGAGACGCCGGTGCCGGCGAGGGCCGCTTCGAGGGCGGCCGCCGACGAAGAAGTCGCGCGAAGGAAGGCCCCCCAGGCCCGGAGCTCCGCCTCGGTGGCCCGCCGCCGGTGCCGGTCCTCGGGGGCGGAATATGTTGTCTGAGCAACTTGTTCTCGCACAACAAGAAGGATAGCACCGGCGACCAGCCGGGTAGGCACTTCTGGTCCAGGAGGACACCCCAATGCAGTGGCAGATCGACCCCAACCACACCACCATCACGGCGGCGGTCAAGCACATGATGCTCACGACCGTCCGCGGCGGATTCGGCGGCGCCACCGGCGTCATCGACTTCGATCCGGGGAAGCCCGAGGCCGGCGGTATCGAGCTCCGCATCCCGGCCAAGAACGTCAACACGCACGACGAGAAGCGTGACGCGCATCTGCGCTCCGCGGACTTCCTCGACGCGGACAACTACCCCGAGATCGTCTTCAAGAGCACGAAGATCACCCCGCGGTCGAAGAGCGAGTTCACCGTCGACGGTGACCTCACGATCCGAGGCACGACGAAGCCGGTCACCGTGAGCGTCGAGCACCTCGGCATCGCCGAGGACCCGCGCGCCGGTCAGCGCGTCGGCTTCGACGCGAAGCTCTCGTTCGACCGCACTCAGTGGGGGCTGACGTGGAACATGCCCGTCCCGAGCGGCGTGCTCGTCGGCGAGAAGGTCACGATCGAAGCGAGCATCGCGGCGACCCCTCAGGTCAAGCAGGCCGAGGCGATCGCGGCCTAGCTAAGAAGCGGAGCGGCGGCTCGCGTGGAACCGGGAGATCGAAAGCTCTCCCAACGCGCGCCGTCGCGCCCGCCGCGGCTCCTTCTCCAGCACGATGCGCCGGATCTGGTCCGACGAGGGCACGATCGGCGCGATGCGCCGGCGGCTCCGCGGGCCGGCGATGCGCCCCTCGAGCGCGTCGATGACGTCCTTCACCCGCTCGTCGATCTCGTGGATGTCGAGCGGGCGGTCGCCGAGCGGCAGCGAGATGCGCACCTCGAGCTGATCGCTCTCCCGATAGCCGACCCCGCGGCGCGTCTGCACATCGAGCACCGCTCCGTGCACGCGGCGACGCCACTCGTTCCGCGGCCTCGCGTACGCGGGTAATGGAACGCTGATCGAAAAGCGTCGCTTCGCCAACGGGGGCAGCCTAGCGCGCTACTAGCCGCGGGTGACGACGACGTCAACCCCATCCCAGCCCGTCGCGCCGTCGGGGAACGGCTCGCGCCTGATCTGCGTCTCGAGGGCGCCGGTCTTGTCCGTCGAACGGGCCACGATCGCGAAGCGCCCGGGAGCCTTCGGCAGCCAGTCGAGCTTCCAGCGGACCCACGTGAGCGGACCGAGGGCGGGCTCGAGCTCCGCGGCGGCGAACGTCGCGCCGCCATCCGCCGAGACCTCGACCTTCGAGATGCCGCGCGCGCCGGCGAAGGCGATCCCGGCGATCGGGATCTTCGATGACCCGTCCCACTTCACGGCGCGGCCCGGTGTGTCGATCCGCGTGTTCGTGTTGATCACGGCGATGTCGGACCAGCCGCGGTCCATCCAGTAGCCCATGTAGTCGAACGTCACGCACTCAATGGACTTCAGCCACTTCACGTTCTTCATGCCGTAGATGTTCGGGACGAGCAGGCGCGCGGGGTAGCCGTGGTCCTGCGGCAGCGTGTCGCCGTTCATTAGATACGCGACGATCGTGTCGGGCTCCATCGCCTTCTCGATCCGGATCGAGTCGGTGTAGCCGTCGACCGAAGTGAGCTTCACGTCGTAGGTCTCTTTCGCCGGCTTCGCCCGCGCGAGCAGGTCGGCCAGGGGCACGCCGGTCCAGAGCGTCGTCGAGATGAGGTCACCGCCGACCTCGTTGCTGATGCACTCGAGCGTCTTTTCCTGCTCGACGGCCTCGAGGTCGAGGAGGTCGTCGTAGCTCAGCGAGAACGGCTGCTCGACCGAGCCGCCGATGCCGAGCGTCCATTTCGTGACGTCGACCGATGGCTTGATGAGCGTCGTATCCACCACGTAGAAGTCCTCGTTGGTGGTGATCCGCGGCGTGAGCGCGTGCAGCGTCTCGAACGTCTCGAGCGGCGGCGGCGGCGTGGCCTTCACGCGGAGCCGTCGTGCGACGAACGGGATGCCCTCGGCGCGCTTCGCGATCGCGCGGACCGCCGCACCGCCGCCGAGGCTCGCGAGCGCGATGACCGCCGACACGGCGGCCGCGCCATAGAGAACGCGGCGGCGCGAGGGTGAGCGTTCGCCGCCCGAACGCACCGGTTGATAGGTCGCGACGCCGGCGAGCATCTGGAGCGCGGCGAAGTAGGTGAGCGCCCCTACGGCGCTCGTCAGCAACACGGAGGAGAGATCGACGCTCGCGAACAGCTGACCGAGCACGACGGACAGGACCCAGGGCAGCGCTCCGACGAAGAGGACGGTCCGATTCTGACGCTTCGGATCGACCGCGAGCGCGCCCCCGATGCTGCCCGAGACGAGGAACAGGCCGAGCACACCGATCACGAGAAGACGCTTCGCCCAGAACTGCAGGAGCCCGATGAGCGGGACCGTGATGAACCCCGGCAGGGCGGCGATCAGCCCCTGCCCGACGGCCTCGGGGGCGAACGCGAAGCCCGCGAGGCTCACGAGGAACGCGACATCGAGCGCGAAGAACATCGCGAGGCTGCCGACGAGCAGGCCCGTGCGCGCCCGATGATCCAGTCGCAGCCTCAGCGGGAACGCTCCGATCGCATGTATGGGACGATACGCCGCCGTGTCTCCTTTGCTCCCTCCGCTCACCGCCGACGATCTCGCCGCGTTCGCGTTCGTGAACGAGGCCGTCATCTCGCCGGCGGGCGACCGCGTCGCGTACGCCGTGCGACGGATGGACCTCATCGAGAACCGTTACCGCGCGTCCATCTTCGTCAGCGCGGTGGACGGCAACGACCCGGTGGCATGGACCGATGGGACGGGCGACGACGCGACGGTGCGGTGGTCGCCTGACGGCACGCGTCTGGCATTCGTGAGCGACCGTGGCGCGGTCCCCGACGACAAGAACAAGAAGCGGGCGCCGAAGAACACGTTCGTCGTCGACGGGCCCGGCGCCGAGCCTCGAGCGCTCACGTCGTTCGCGGACGACTGCGGCGATCTGACCTGGCTGCCTGACGGATCCGGCGTCATCGTGTCCGCCGAGGATCCGGCCGTTCCGCAGTCCGACGACGCGCCCAAGGTGTACGACCGCGTGCGGTACAAATCCGACGAGGCCGGCCTGCTCGACATGCGGCGCAAGCACCTCTGGGTGGTGCCGCTCGATGGCGAGCTGCGGCAGCTCACCACCGGCGACTGGGATGACACCCAGCCCGCGATCTCGCCCGATGGCGCGGCGGTGGCATTCACCTCGAACCGCAGCGCCGATCGCGATCGCAACACCGTGAGCGACATCTGGGTCGCCCCGCTGGCCGGCGGCGCCGCGACCCGAGTCACGACCGAGCAGGGGCAGTACGCGAACCCATCGTGGTCGCCCGACGGCGCGGCGGTCGCGTGTATCGGCACCGCGGACGCCGTCGGCGCGGGCGCGCGCAACACGCGTGTCTGGCGCTTCTCGCGCACCGGTGGCGCCGGCACCGACCTGCTCGGCGACTGGGACCGGACCACCGGGTCGCGCGTCATGAGCGACATCCGCGGCGAGACCGCGCCGTTGCCACCGGCCTGGACGCGCGACGGCCGGATCCTGTTCATCGGCTCCGACCAGGGCACCGCGAACCTCTATTCGGTCAGCGCGTCGGGCGGCGGCGTGCGCGCCGAGACGCTCGGCGCGCATCAGCTCGTGACCGCGACGCTCGACCGCGAGCGGCGCTGCTTCGCCGGCGTCATCGCGACGGCGACGTCGCCCGGCGAGGTGGTGACCGGCCAGCCCGGCGACGGGATGCGCGCGATCACCGACCTGAACGGCGAGCTGCTCCGCTCGCGCTACATCGCCGGACCCGAGCGGGTGCAGTTCGAAGGCGCCGACGGCTGGGCCATCGAGGGCTGGCTGCTGAAGCCGCGTGGCTTCGACCCGAACGGGGTCCCGCCGGGAGCGTCACGGAAGTGGCCGCTCGTCCTCGAGATCCACGGTGGCCCGCACGGGGCGTACGGCCACTCCTTCTTCCACGAGTTCCAGGTGCTCGCCGGCCGTGGCTACGCCGTGCTCTACACGAACCCGCGCGGAAGCCACGCGTATGGCGACCGATTCGTCCGGGCCTGCGTCGGCGACTGGGGCGGCAAGGACTACCTGGACCTCATGGCCGGCGTCGATCACGCCCTCGGTCTGGGCTGGATCGATCGCGATCGCTTGTATGTCACCGGAGGCAGCTACGGCGGGTTCATGACCAACTGGGTCGTCGGGCACACAGATCGATTCAAGGCGGCGGTCACCCAGCGGAGCATCAGCAACAACATCAGCGCGTTCGGGACGAGCGACATCGGCTGGCACTTCTGGGAGCACGAGATGGGCGACGCGACGCCGTGGCGCGACGCTGAGAAGCTCGTCGCGCACTCACCGCTCACCTACGTCGCGAACGTGAAGACACCGCTGCTGATCCTGCACGCCGAGAAGGACTACCGCTGTCCGATCGAGCAGGCCGAGCAGTTCTTCGTCGCGCTGAAGGTGCTCGGCAAGGAGGCGGTCTTCGTCCGCTATCAGGACGACTCGCACGAGCTCACCCGCGGCGGCAAGCCGAAGAACCGGATCGACCACGCGCGCCGCATCGCGGACTGGTTCGATGGCCACCCCTGATGTCCGCATCAGGCGGGGGGTCCTAGAGGACGCGGCCGAGGCTTCGCGGATGCACGCGCGCACCTGGAAGGTCTCCTATCGCGGGCTCGTGCCGGACAAGCTGCTCGACGAGCTCTCGCCCGCGCGGTGGGAGAACGGGTGGCGACGCGGCTTCGAGTCCATGGACCCGACCCGCGTCGTGCACGTCGCCGAGGTCGCCGGTCACATCGTCGGCTTCGCCGGTGGCGGTCGCGCGCGCGACGGCGCGCCACCCGGCTACGTCGGCGAGGTGTACGCGATCTACGTGGATCCCGACCGCCAGGGGCAGGGGATCGGGAAGACGCTGCTGCGGGCCGCGGCCCAAGGGCTCGTCGAGCGCGGCCTCGTGCCGATCGTCATCTGGACGCTGTTCAACAACCCCGCGTCGCGCGGCTTCTACGAGTCGCGCGGCGGCACGGTCATCGACGAGAGGCGCGAGCTCTTCGATGGCTATGAGCTGCACGAGGTCGCGTACGGTTGGCGCGATCCAAAGGGCCTGCTCAAGGACTAGAGATTGCGGTCTGTATGACGTCGTGTGATCGCATCGGCGACGAGCTGCCACAAGAGCGCGCCGACGACGACAGCTCCTCCAACTAGCAGCGTGAGGCCGGTCAGTCCGATCGCACCATTCGCACCGTCCGCGAACGGGCCCTCCGTGTACGGATGTCGACGCGTATATGCATCCTCGAAGTTGAACGCCTCCAAACCGACGACGATCAAGGGGATCTCGATCGCGAAGGCGGCGGCGGCCCAGAGATCCGGTTTCCGCGTGACCTTGCTTCTAAGTACCCACAGGAAGCCGGCGACGACAGCGAGCCCAACGCAGATGGCGAGGACGTCGAGGCCAACGAACAAGAAACCCGCTGAAAACAGGGCGAGTAACGCACCAGGCAGGAAGGTCAGCGCGAGACATCCGAACGAGATGCTTTCGGCTGCAAAGACGAAACGTGACACGCGCAGCGGCGTGGGGCGATCGTTAGCCATGATTGCACCGAGAGGTTAGAGCGCCCGGCGGTATTCACGGAGCATGCGCCGGCTGGTGCAGCCCGCGGACTCGTAGAGGTGCTTCGCGACCGCGTTCGAGTGTCCGCCCCAGACGAGGACCGAGGTCGCGCCGCGCTCGGCCGCGCGCCGGATGACCTCGTCCACGATCGCGCGGCCGAGGCCGAGCCTGCGAAATGCCGGGTGCGTGCCGAGCGGCTCGATCTCGACCGTCTTCGTCCGCGGGTCGAGCCAGCTGATGCAGTACGCGGCAGGCGTCCCGTCCGGCGCGACCACGATCGGCACGAGCCGGCGATCGAAATCCGGCATCGCCGTCACCGCATCGTGCAGCTCCCGGCTGTATGTCGAGGGCGCTCGGTCGGACCAGGCCGCGCGATGGAGCGCAACGCACGCGTCGTCGAGGTCGGGCTCGAGCCAGCGCATCGTGAATCCGTGAGGTAGCCGTGGTCGGATGGACTGGAGGCGATCGTTCACGAGCTCGTCCCCGTACGTGCCCGCCGGAACGTAGCCGCGGGCGCCGATCGCCTGGAGCAGGGCCGCGTCGCCATCGAAGGCAGAGATCTCGATCGTCGGGCCGCCGCGCTCGCGAACGCTCGCTTCGGCTCCATCCAGGAGCCGCAGGTATGACTCAACGGACGGATCGGGCGACACGAGCATCACGGAGCCGCCGTCGTCCACGATCGCGCCGGTGAGTGCCGCGCCGTCACGCCACTGACGGACCTCGATTTGACGGCGGCCGAGCCACCGCAGCAGCCACTGCAGCCCACCGGGATGGAGGAACGCGTGCGGGTCGTGCGCCGCGCGGCCGCGCGAGACGACCACGAGGAGCTCGGGGAGATCGCGCCGGAGCTCGAACGCCGTCTCGGCGAGCTGGGTCACTTCGCCGGGCCGAGGTCCATGTCCTGCGGCGGATCTTTTGGCAGCGTCCAGCGGATGTACCCGTAGCCCGTCCCGACGTGCTGCAGGTTCGCGTTCTCCGTCGCCGTGGCGAAGGCGCGATCGAACGCGGCGCGGTCCTGCGTCTCGAGCGCGGCGAACACCGGCGCGAGCATCGCGATCTCGAAGGCCGCGAGCCGCTCGGCGTACTTCGGCCGGATGATCGCGAGCCGCCGCTGCAGGCTCCGCACGCGGCGCGCGTAGAACGCGGCGAGCGGCCAGTTGCCGCCACGCGCCGCGTACGCGCACTTCCACCAGGCGTTCCCGACAAGGACCATCAGGTCAGCCGTGCCCGGGAGCCCCGCCGCGATGTGCTCGGTGGACAGCTCGTCGCTCACGCGCACTATTGAATGCGATGCGCAAGCGCGGCGACGTCTACTGGTTCTTCGCCAATATTCGCGAGAGCGACCTCCCGCTCCATCGGCGGGCGATGCGGACGATCGCGAACCTCGCGCGTCGGGTCCCGACGCCACCACATGATTGCTGCGGCCGACCCGGCGAGCCCGGCTGCTGACGTCCGGCACCGGCGGACGGTCGTTCGCCTCACGCGCATCCCGGCTACCATCGCCCCGAATGAAGGAATTCCTCGAGGGCCGACGCTTCGGCTTCGCCTTGCGTCCGCAGCTCGGGCAGGTCGCACTCGGCCTCGCCGTCGCGATCACCCTGCTGGATCTCATGGCGTGGTTCGGTTGGGGCGCGCGCGACACGAATGGTTTCGTCATCGCGAACGCGTGGCTCGCCGTCGCGACCGCGGTCTTCGCTCTGCTCGCGACGATCACCGCGCTCGTCGAGTCATCCGACGCCCCGGAAGAGGATCGCTCGCTCGCGCGGCTCGACCTCCTCGCGGCGTTCGTCGCGTTCGTCCTGTACGCCGCGTCGGCCGGGCTCCGGATCACCGACGAGAGCGCTGCTGGCGCCTCCCCTGGCGCGGTCGTGAGCGCGTTCGCTGGTCTCATCGTGTTGCTCGTCGATGGCGTCATCGCCTCGACCCTCTATGCCAGCAGAGAGTGGGCGCTCCTTGATGAGGAGGAGTACGAGCCGCGCCGGCATCCGAAGCGGCGCCGAGCGAGCTAGGCCTAGCGGCCCGCGATCCGATCGCGCAGGATCGTGGACGCGACCGCGATGGCGGTGTCATCGCTCGCGATGACATCCGGTGGGATCCCGACCCCGTTGTAGCGGCTGCCGGTGATCGCTCCGGTCAGCTCGATCTCGGTGACGAACAGCTCGGAGCCGTCGGACAGCAGCGTTGAGTGCACCGCGCCGAGGCATCCAGCGCTCGGCTGACCGACGATCGTCGCTCGACCGTTCTCATGCAGGCCGAGCGCGAATACTTCCGGCGAGCTGCCACCACGATCGTTGAGGATGATCGCGATCGGAAGCTGGTAGGCGTCCGGGAGCCGCAGGTCCGCGACCGCGCTCGTGGTGTCCGCGACGCCCGTTCGTCGCTGGGCTTGGAACAACGACTGGCCATTCAGGAACCAGCTCGTCATCTTCACGGGGGGATCGCCGCCAGTGTTCCCGCGCAGGTCGAACAGCCAGGCCTTCGCTCCCGCGGCGAGCAACGCATCCAATGCCTGCCGCACCGCCGCCGCGGTGTCGTAGGTCCCGGTGTGGAGGAACTCGTTGAAGGTGATGTAACCGATGCCGTTCGGCAACGGCAGAGCGACGAGGCCGGTCTCGTCACGCGGGACGACGGACGCGATCGACAGCGGCGGCTGGGCCCGCGATCCGCTGGGCGCGCGGGGGCGCGACTGGTACGCCACGCCGGTCTTGTCGCGGTAATACGTGTGGCAGTCGGGTGACGCGCTGATCATGCCGACGATCGCGGCATCCGCGATCCGATCGGACGTGAGCTGCGGGTTCTTTGCGGCGAGCCCAGCCACCGCGTCCGCGAACGCGCGGAAATCCTCCGGGACGATCTCATTCACGTCGCGGAACGCCGGCGTCGCCACGTCCCCGAGACCGTTGATCCGGCGCACCTCCGCGCGGACCGCCTCGAGTCCCGCGATCAGGGCCGCCTTGCTCGACACGCGATGGACATCCGTATCAAGGAGGTACGAGTAGGCGATGTCGAGCTTGCCGCGCTTGATGTCCACGGTCGGCGCGGGTGAACCGCTCGGCGCGGCCGCGGGCACCTCACTGCAGCCGACCACGCAAAGCGCGAGCAGCAGCGACGCCCATCGCATCGCCGTCACACCGGGGCGCCGGTCAGGAAGAACAGCACCCGCGCGCTGACCTCCCCGGCGAGCACGCACCCCAGGCCCACGAACAGCAGACCGGTCGACGCCTGCGTGTTCATGCGCGCGGTCCACCAGGCCGCGAGCGCGACCGCGAGCGTCATGAACAGTCCGACGCCGACGCGCAGACCGGCCGCGACGACGAAGGCCATCTCCATGTTCAGCGTGAGCTCGCCGCGCGCGACGGAAACGGCGACGATCCCGAGCTGCAGGCTGACCGCGCCGACGAGCACGAGCGACGCGCGCTGCAACGGCCCGGTCGAGAGCTTCGGCGTCACGAGGTACCAGTGCCCGAGCAGCATCGCGGCGTCGGCGCCACCGAGCGCGAGGGCGCCGAGCGGAAGCGCGAGCAGCGCGAAGACATCGAACGGTGACTGCGACGGCCGTGCGACCGCGGCGAGCAGGAGATCGAAGACGCCGGCGAGGATCGTGATGATGCCGACGACTTCCCGGACGGCCTTCCACGGAAGGAACGCCGCGACGAGCTGCGCGACCACGAGCACGATGACGACCACGAGGATCTGGGCGAAGGCCGCGAGCGCGTTGGGATCGAGGTTCGCCCGTGCGACGAGGTCGCCGCGAGGCAGCGCCGGGAGGAGCACGCCGGCGAACGCGATCGCGCCGGCGTCCACGAATGCCGTCAACTTCAGGAAGCCGGACGGCGCCGCCTCCGTCCGGTCGATGTACCACATGAGGAACGCGCCGCCGACCGCGAGCTCGACCATGAGCACGCAGAGGACGAGCGGCAGCGTCGCGAGGGCCACTTAGCCGAACAGATCTTCGGAGGGCGGCACCGCGCCGGTCCGATCGATCGCGAGGTGGAAGTACTCCTTGCCCGCTCGGCGCTTCAGGATGTCGTAGAAGAAGTCGCGATCCTTGTGTTGCGTCTTATGGCATTCGAATGCGGCGGCCTTGCGGTCCTCGTATGCCGCGACGTCCACCGCGTGCGTCGGCGTGGTCGCGCCGAAGGCCACCGGCGCGTCAGGGATGAACGGCGTCGCGCTGAAGAAGAGCCGGCGCGCGACGTGCGGTGCGCCACGCTCGGCGTACTGGTCCGCGACGGCGGCGGATGCGAACGCGCGGGCGGTGAAGTTCGACGCCGCTCGATGGTCGTCGTGCTCGCTCCCCGCACCTTCGGGCCCGAAGGTGCAGACGAGATCCGGCCGGACCTCACGGATGACCCCCACGATGTCGGCGGTCAGCACATCCCGCGGTGCGTCCTTCAGCTCGCCGTCGGGATACCGAAGCAGGCGCGACCAGCTGTACCCGATGACCTTGACCGCGGCGGCCCACTCCTTCGCGCGCTCGGCGCCGAGGTCGGGCTTCGACCACGACCCCTGGTCCTTCCCGAACCAGAGGCCGGCATCGCCACGGGTGAGGGTGAGCAGGGCGATCGTGTGGCCCCTGTCCGCGAGCTTCATCGGGGTGCCGGACACGAACGATTCGTCGTCGGGGTGGGCGTAGATGAAGAGCGCGGTGCCGATGCATGACAGGTTAGCGTTCGCGCACGATGAGCGACCCGCATGACCGCGAGATCGCCGCGATGTTCGACCGCATCGCGACGCGGTACGACTTCCTCAACCGCGTCCTGTCGTTCGGCGCCGATATCGGCTGGCGCCGGCGCACGATCGCGCTCGCGGAGATCCGCCCGGGACTGGTGGTCGTCGACGTCGGCGCGGGGACCGGCGATCTCTCGCTCGCCGCCGCGGCGCGCGGCGCGCGCGTGATCGCACTCGACCTTTCGCCCGGGATGCTCGCGGTCCTGGCGCGCCGCGCGACCGAGGTCAAGGGCGCGGCCATCGAGCTGGTCGTCGCTACCGTCGAACGGGCCCCGCTGCCCGACGCGAGCGTCGATCGCATCGTGAGCGGCTTCGCCGTCCGCAACGTCGAAGACCTGCCGCGCGCGTTCGCCGAGCTTCGGCGCGTCGTGCGGCCCGGCGGTCGCGCGGTGATCCTCGAGCTCTCGCATCCGCCGAGCCCGGTCTTCGCGCCGCTCTACGCGTTCTACTTCTCCTGGATCCTTCCGCCGATCGCGATGCTGCTCGGCGGCGACGCGCGCGCCTACCGGTATCTCCCGCGGTCGCTTCGATCCTTCCCCGATCCGGATCGTCTCGCGGCGCTGCTACGCGACGCGGGGTTCGTCCGCGTTGTCTACGAGCGGGTCTCGTTCGGGATCGCGGCCATCCACATCGCCGAGGTCTAGGCTCGGCCCGTGGACTTCGACCTTCCGGAAGAGCTCGTCCTCCTCAAGCGCACCGTGCGCGAATTCGTCGAGGCCAGGCTCCAGCCGATCGAGAAGCAGGTCGAGGACGACGACAAGATCCCCGACGCGATCCTCGAGGAGATCGGCGCGCTCGGCTTCTTCGGGCTCCCGTTCCCCGAGGAGTACGGCGGGGTCGGCGCGGGCGACCTCGGCTACTGCGCCGCGCTCGAGGAGTTCGGTCGAACGTCGGCCGCGTTCTCCAATCTCATCGGCGCGCACACCTCCATCGGCTCGATGTCCATCTATCTCGGCGGCACCGAGGCCCAGAAGAAGAAGTACCTCCCCGATCTGACCGCGGGCAAGAAGATCGCGGCGTTCTCGCTCACCGAGCCGAGCAGCGGCTCCGACGCGGCCTCGATCCAGACGAGCGCGGTCCTGAAGGACGACCACTGGATCCTGAACGGTACGAAGATCTGGGTGACGAACGGGCCGATCGCCGACGTGATCGTCGTGTACGCGGCGAACGACCGGACCAAGGGAGCGCGCGGCGGGATCACCGCTTTCATCGTGGAGAAAGGATTCAAGGGATTCAGGGTCGGTCATGTGGACAACAAGATGGGCCTGCGCGGGAGCTACACCGGCGAGCTGGTGTTCGAGGACTGCGAGGTCCCCGCGGAGAACGTGCTCGGGGGGACCGTCGGGTCGGGCCTCAAGACGGCCCTCGGCGCGCTCGACATCGGCCGCATCTCGCTGGCCGCGGGCGCGGTCGGCTCGAGCCAGCACCTCCTGGAGATGGCCATCGAGCACAGCAAGCGGCGGGTCCAGTTCGGGAAGCCGATCGCCGTGAACCAGGCGATCCAGTGGATGCTGGCGGACTCCGCGGTCGAGATCCACGCCGCGCGGCTCATGGTCTACGACGCCGCGGCGAAGCTGGACGCGGGGAAACGGCCGTCGATCGAGGCGGCGATGGTGAAGGTGTATGCCTCTGAGATGGCCGGACGCGTCGTCGACCGGGTGCTCCAGATCCACGGCGGCATGGGCTACATGAAGGAGTCGCCGGTGGAACGGGCATATCGGGATACCCGGATCCTGCGTATCTATGAGGGGACCAGCGAGGTCCAGCGGATGATCATCGCGGAGGACCTGCTCAAGGCGTAAGCGAAGCTTGCTGAGAACCAGTGCCTGCGGCAAGGTTCCAGTAGGCGGAGGTTAGGGGAGATGGCACAGCGGATCGCGGTCGTCGGCAGGGCGGGCACGCTTGCACCGAGGTACGCGAAGAACTACGACGCGGACGTCCCTGCGTCGCTCGACTATCCCGCGGTCTCGCTGCACGCGCTGCTCGATCAGGCGGCGGAGGTCTACCCCGACTCGACGGCGACGATCTTCTTCAACGCGAAGAAGTCGTATCGCTCCCTGTTCAAGGACGCGAAGCGGTTCGCCGCGGGGCTCCGCTCGCTCGGTGTGAAGCAAGGCGATAGGGTCGCGATCGATCTTCCGAACTGCCCGCAGTTCCTCATCGCGTTCTTCGGCGCGTTGCGCACGGGCGCGGTCGTCGTGCCGTGCAACCCGCTCTACACGCCACCCGAGCTGCGGCATCAGCTCGCGGACGCCGGCGCCGAGACCATCGTCGTCCTGTCACGTATCTATCCGGTGGTGAAGGCCGCGCGCGAGGGGACGAAGATCCGCAACGTGATCGTGACGAACATCAAGGAGGAGATGCCGCCCGTCCTCCGCACGCTGTTCACGCTCGCGAAGGAGAAGAAGGACGGGCATCGCGTCCCGTTCGAGGGCGATCCCGGGGCGATCGCGTTCCAGAAGCTGCTCTCGCTCGGCGGCGACGATTCGGCGGCACCGGTGAGCCCGAACGACATCGCGGTCCTGCAGTACACCGGCGGCACGACCGGCACATCCAAGGGCGCGATGCTCTCGCACCGCGCGCTCGTCGCGAACACCCTTCAGTGCGCCGCGTGGTTCGGTCAGGCGATGCGGAACGGCAAGGACGCCGTGATGGGCGTGATGCCGCTCTTTCACGTCTACGGCTTGACCACGGTGATGAACTTCGCCGTGCTGTCAGGAGGAGCGATCATCCTCGAGCCCGCGCCGGACCTCGAGCATTGGATGAAGGACATCCAGCGCCACAAGCCAAGGCTGTTCCACGGCTCGCCACGGATCTACAACGGGATCAACAACTCGCCGCTCGCGAAGAAGTACGACCTGCGATCGATCACCGCGTGCATCTCCGGCTCCGCACCGCTGCTCATGGAGACCGCGCGAAAATTCCGCGAGCTCACCGGCGCCAACCTCGTCGAGGGCTATGGCCTCACGGAGGCGTCGCCGGTCACGCACTGCAACCCGGTGTTCGATACGGCGAAGAACAAGTTCGGCACCATCGGACTCACGTTCCCCGACACCGAAACGCGCCTCGTGGACCTCGAGACCGGCGAGAAGGACGTCGCGCCGGGCGAGGCCGGCGAGCTCCTCATCCGCGGCCCGCAGCTGATGGACGGCTACTACAACAAGCCCGAGGAGACCGCCCAGACGTTGAAGGACGGGTGGCTGCACACGGGCGACATCGCGACGATCGACGCGGACGGGTACGTCGCGATCGTCGACCGCAAGAAGGAGATGATCATCGTCTCCGGGTACAACGTGTATCCGCGCGAGGTCGAGGAGGCGCTCGCGACGCACCCGGCCGTGCTCGAAGCCGCCGCGATCGGGGTGCCGCACCCGATGAAGGGCGAAGAGGTGAAGGCCTTCGTCGTCCTGAAACCGGGCCAGACCGCGACCGCCGACGAGCTCATCGCGTTCTGCCGCGAGCAGCTCGCGCCATTCAAGGTCCCGAAGGCGATCGAGTTCCGGGACTCGCTCCCCAAGACCCAACCCGTCGGAAAGGTCCTACGGCGCCAGCTCGCCGACGAGGACAGGAAGAAGCGCGCGTCCGCCGCGTGATCGGCGATCGCGCGCGGGCGACGCTCGTCACCGTTTGCGGCACGTTCGTGCCGGAGGCGAACGCGGGTGTCGTCGCCGACACGATCGTCGCCGAGCTCAGCTCGATCGGACGACCGAAGCTGCTCGGCGACCTGGGCCTTTTCTTACGCCTGATCGAGTCGCGAGTCGTGAATCTCGTGCTCATCGGACGCCTGGTCCGATTCAGCGACCTGGCCCAACGCGATCGCGAGGCGTACCTGCGCCGCTGGGCCGGCTCGCGGATCCCGCTGCTGCGCAGCGGATTCCAAGCGGCGAAGCGGCTGTCGCTCTTCGTCGCGTACTCGCGCCCCGAGGCCGGCGCCGCGACGCTCCTCCCCGAGACCGGTTACGTGCGTCCCGATCCGTTGCCGCTTCCCGATCGTCCGCTCGCGATCGCGCCGCTCGCCGTGAGCGACGGCTCCACGCTGGACTGCGACGTGTGCGTCGTCGGCTCCGGTGCCGGCGGCGCGGTCGCCGCCTTCGAAGCGGCTCGCGCCGGTCGGTCGGTCATCGTGCTCGAGCGCGGCCCGGCCTGGAGCGAGACCGATCTCGTGCCGCGCGAGGCCGAGGGCAGCGCGCGATTGTTCTGGGACCGTGGCCTCGCGGCGACCGAGGACCTCGGCGTCGTGCTCTTCGCGGGCCGCGCGGTCGGCGGCGGCACCGTCGTGAACTGGATGACCTCGCTCCGCCTGCCGGACGACATCCGCGCCGAGTGGGAGGCTCTGGGTGCCGACGGCATGGGCGCCGAGCTCGACGAGCACTACGCGGCGGTCGAGCAGCGGATCGAGGTCAACACCGAGGAGAGCATCCAGAACGCGCAGAACGCCGCGCTCGCCCGTGGCCTCGACGCGCTCGGCAAGGCGTGGTCGGTCATCCCGCGCAACGCGCGCGGGTGCGGCGACTGCGGGCACTGCGGCTACGGCTGCCGCGCCGGCGCGAAGCGGTCCAGCGCGCGCACGTTCCTCGCCGACGCGGTCGCGCTCGGCGCACGTGTCGTGGCAGACTGCGAGGCGCGCACGATCACGACCGTCGGCGGCAGCGTGACCGGCCTGACGGGGATCGCCGGCGATCGGCGCCTCACGGTCCGCGCGAAGCGGGTCGTCCTCGCCGGAGGCGCCATCGGCACTCCTGCGCTGCTCCTTCGATCAGGCCTCGGCGGTCCGAACGCCGGACGGCGGCTGTTCCTCCATCCGGTGCCCGCGGTCTTCGCGCGCTACGGCGATCCGATCCGGATGTGGTCGGGCGTGCCGCAGAGCGTCGTCTCGGATGCCTTCGCGCGGCTCGACGGCGCGTACGGCTTCCGGCTCGAGGTCCCGCCGGTGCTTCCCGGTGTCGCCGCCGCCGGCATGATCTGGAGCTCCGCTGAGTCGCATCGCGCCACGATGCGCGCGCTCGACCACTTCGCGGCGTTCATCCCGATCGTCCGCGACCGCGAGCCCGGACGCGTGCATGTCGACCGCGACGGCGAGGCGCTCGTTTCCTACGCCGTCCGCGGCGCGGACCGGGCGATGTGCGTGCGCGCGATCGTCGAGACCGCGCGCGTCCACCTTGCTGCGGGCGCTCGCGAGGTGCGGACGTTCCACACGACGCCGCTTGTTCTCGAACCCGGCGGGGACGTCGACGCCTTCGCCGACGCGGTCGCGCGGCGCGGCGTCCGGCCGAACACGATCGGCCTGTTCAGCGCGCACCAGATGGGGACGGCCGGGATGGGGAGCGCGCGCGAGAGCGTGAGCGATCCCGATGGCGCGGTCCACGGCGTCCGCGGCTTGCACGTCGCCGATGCGAGCGCGTTCCCGAACGCGAGCGGGGTGAATCCGATGCTCACCGTGATGGCGCTCGCCCGCCGCAACGCGCAACGGCTGTTGGCCTAAGCGACGCCGGCCGTGGGAGCGGCCTCCTTGAGCATGGCGTCCATGCGGTCGTCGTATTCACCGAAGAACTTCTTCATCATTCGCTGCGCTGCGATCGAGCGGAGCTTGCCGGTCAGGCCCCGCGGCTCTTCCCAGGTGACGGTCGTATCGACACGGGTGCCCGAGCCCTCGTGGCCGACCCGGTCCGTGCGGTAGATGCGCTCCACGAACGGGAAGTCGACGGTGATGGTGAACTCCCGCGGCTTCTCGGCCGCGATCACGCGGAACACCGTCGTGCGATCGCCGCCGTGCTCACAGTGGTATTCCGCCCCGACGAGCGAGCCGCGCGCGCCCTTCTCGAAGTCGACGCGTTGCACCTTCATGATCTTCTGCCGCATCGCCGGATCCGTCATGAGCCGCCACACCGCGTCCGGCGTCGCGTCGTAGCGCCGGCTCATCCGTAGCTTCGCTTCGGCGTCCGTCACGACGGTCCTGTCTTCGCGGAGCGCGTCGGCCTTCACCGGCGCGAGGTCGAGGTACGCCGCGGGGACGTCGCCGAGGTCGTAGCGCTGCGGCGCGTCGACGAATGCCGCTGTCGCGTTCTCCGGCCAGCTCTCGAGCGCCGCACGGGATGCGAGGAGGTATTCGCGGAGCGGCACGGTGTTCTTCAGCATCCGGTGCACCAGGTTCACATCCGTGCCGTGGAGTTGGACGACGCCGGCGACGGTCTGCTTCGAATAGGTACCGCGGTGGACGATGAACTTCAGGCCGAGGTTGCCGATCATCTGGCACGCATTGCACGGGCAGGTCGTCGCGGCGCGCATGTCGCGAAGCCGGCGGTGGAACGTGGCGAACGTCTCGCGCAGCCAATCGGCGACCTCGACGTCGGTGCGCTCGGTCGTGCAGGCGAGCGCGTCGCCCTCGACCTGGTCGATGGAGAGCTTGCCGCCGAAGCTCTTGGCGATGTTCTCGATGAGCTCGGCGAGGATCTCGCGCGAGTGCTCGTGCTCGGTCCCGGAGACGAACGCCGTGTAGCCGGAGATGTCGGCCATGACGAGGAGGCCCTGCACCGCTGCCACGGCACGATTATCGGCGCAGGCCCTACGGTACGGCCGTGGCGAAGGTCGTCCCAACGATCATCTCGAGCGGGAACGGCCGCGCCGCCCTCCCGGCAGGCATCGCGATCCTCGCCCGCGGCGGTAGCGCGCTCGACGCCGTCGAGGCGTGCGCACGGATCGTCGAGGCGGATCCGGCGGACCGCAGCGTCGGCCTCGGCGGCCTGCCGAACGTGCTCGGCGAAGTCGAGCTCGACGCGTCGATCCTCGACGGCACCACCCACGCCGCGGGCTCCGTCTCGGCGCTGACCGGCTACCTCCACCCGATCACCGTCGCGCGGGCGGTCATGGAGCGGCTGCCGCACGTGATGGTCGTCGGCGCCGGCGCGGCGCGCTTCGCGCGCGAGATCGGCGCCGAGGAGGCCGAGCTCCTCACACCGGAGACGCGCGAGCTGTGGATCGAGCGGCTGCGCGAGGCGGGCCAGACGCCGGCGTCGATCGCGCGAGTGCGCGAGCTCGCGCCGATCGTTCGCGACGTCACGCGCGAGGAGCGCGGGACGGTGAACTTCATCGCCCTCGACAAGCGCGGCGGCTTCGCCACCGCCGTGTCGACGAGCGGGTGGGGGTACAAGTACCCTGGCCGGATCGGCGACTCGCCGGTCATCGGCGCGGGGCACTACTGCGACACGCGGTACGGCGGCGCGGCCTGCACCGGCTACGGCGAGCTCGCGCTCCGCAACCTCAGTGCGAAGACCGCGGTCGATCGGCTGGCAGGCGGTGCGAGCGCCCCGCAGGTCGCCGAGGCCGCGATCGCCGACGCGAACGCGCTGGTGAGCCACGGCAGCCGGCTGAGCATCGTCGTCCTCGCGCCGAACGGCACGCACGCCGCGGCGACGACACGGCGCGGCGTCAAGTACGCGTACCAGACCATTGGGATGATGCGCGCGGCCGTGCGCGCGCGCACGATCGTGCGCCGACGCTCGCGATGACCGTTCGCTGGGCCGCGTATGCGGCATACGCGAACGCGATCGCCGCGCTCGCGCAGATCCTCACCTCCGATGGCGATCCGCAGACGAACGGCGTCATGGGGCTGCTGAACAACCTCGCCGGCGTCGTGTGGGCGGCAAGCTTCGTCCCGGTCGCCTACGTGCTGTACCAGAGGTCGCGCGAGCGCGCGAACATCGTGAGCGCCGCGTCATTCGCGTTCGGTCTCGTCGCGTTCGGCGCGGCCGCGTTCCTCGAGGTCTCGCGCGCGGTCGGACAGCTCACCTTCGTCCAGGAGACGATCGCGTACTACCCGGTGCTCGGCGCGGTCGGGGTGTGGCTCCTCATGGCCGAAGGACTCGCGGTGATGGAGACCGAGCTGCCCCGCGGGCCGCTCGTCTTCGGCGCCGTCGTCGGCGGCCTCTGGTTCCTCGCGAACGTCTTCTTCGGCGCCGGCGGACTGCCGTCGCCCACGGCGGACGCCTCGACGAACGAGCTCACCGACTACGGCAGCCTCCTCTTCGACACGGCGTTCCTCCTGCAGCCGTTCTGGGGCCTGTGGCTCGGACGCGCGCTGCTCCGTCCGCCCGGCCCGCGCGTGCCCGAGCCGCGCCCGCGTATCTAGAGGGCGGCGACCGCCGCTTCGATCCGCTTCGTCGCCTCGTTCGTGTCGGTGCCCGCGTCGAACACGATCGGCGCGCCGAACACCACCTCGACGTCGCCGCGCAGCGGCCAGCCCCATCGATCGAGGACAGACATCGTCTTGACCTTCAGCTTCATCGGCACGACCGGCGTGCGGCCCTCGACCGCGATGAGCCCGGTGCCCGACTTGAATGGTTGCATCGGGCCTCCGACGGTGAGCTTGCCCTCGGGATAGATGAGGACCGAGAAGTTGCGGTCGAGCCGCGCCCCGAGGAGCTCGAGGCTGTGCCGGATCGCGCCCTCACGCGCCATCGGGAAGGCATCCGCGAGGACCGCCGAGGCGAAGCCGTTCAGCTTGTTGCCGAACACGTCGTCGGCCGCGGCGGCGATCGCGAGCTTCCAGCGCCACCCGATCGGGATCGAGGTGAGGATGATGCCGTTGTCCCAGTGCAGGCAGTGGTTGGGCGCAAAGAAGACCGGCCGGTCGATCGTGTGAAGGTGCTCGCGGCCGCGGACCCGGACGCGATAGAAGAGCGTGACCAGCGGCCAGACGATCGCCTCCTGCAGGAGGAGCCCGAAGGTGCGCACGAGCGGGTTCAGCGGCCAGGCGAAGATCCCGGTGTCCCGCTTGGTGTCGCGGGCCTCGCGGACCATGCGCTCGAGGTCGCCGACGGTCGCGCTCGGCATCACCGCGGCGTCGTCGATGTACGTGCCGAGCTCCTCCTCGATGACGCCGAGGAGGTCGACCCGCGCGAGCGAGTCCATACCGAGGTCCGCGGAAAGCTGCGTCTCGGGGCGTATGACCGCCGGTGCGACATTCGCGACCTGCGCGACGAGCGTCTCGACCTCGGTGAGCTGCCGCTCCGCACCGCCCGCCGCGACGATCGCCGCCGCGCGGCCACCGCGCTCGAGCTCGAGGAGCCGTGCGACGACGTCGCGCTTCTTCACCTTCTGCGTCGGTGTCGTGGGGAAGTCCTCGTCCGGCCAGACGGTCCAGCCGCGGATCTGCTGACTGCCGGAGAGCTTCGTGTTCGCGTCGCGCACGATCGCAGCCACCGCATCCGGCTCTTTCAGCAGGAACACCGCATGCACGTGGACCGGCTCGCCTGGCGGCTCGAACCCGACGATCGTCGCGATCTCGGGTCGCAGCGGTGAAGCCGCAGCCTGCACCCGCGGGTCCGCCGCGAGGACGTCCTCGATATCCGTCGGGTAGACCTTGAGCCCGTCGGCCAGGACGATCATGTCCTTCTTCCGGCCGCGCAGCCACAGGAATCCATCCTTGTCGATCTCGCCGAGATCGCCCGTGTGGTACCACCCGTCGGGGTCGAGGACCGCGCGCGTCGCTTCCTCGTTCTCCCAGTAGCCCTTGAAGACGTTCGGCCCGTGCACGAGGACTTCTCCGTCCTCGGCGATGCGGACCTCGACGCCGGGGACGGGGACGCCGACCGACCCGAGACGATTCTTGTCGAGCCGGTTGAACGCGACCGCGGGCGAGCACTCCGTCGTGCCGTAGCCCTGCAGGACGTCGACGCCGAGATCGCGCCAGGCCTCGCCGAGCGCTGGATCGAGCGCGGCGCCGCCCGAGACGATGTAGCGGAAGCGGCCGCCGAACTGCTTGTGCACGCTCGTGAAGAGGATCCGTCGCATGAACAGCGGGAGACGCTTCGCGACCTGTCTCAGCCTCGTGAGGAGCGCGGCCTTTCCCTGCTGCTCCGCCTGTCGCTGGATGCCGAGGAGGATCGAACGCACCGCGGCGGGCGTGATGAGGATCATCGAGACCTTGCGTTCCTTGAACGTGCGGCGGATCACCGCCGGCTGGCGGCTCGTCGGGTAGATCACCGACGCGCCGGTGAGGAGCATCGTCCAGAAGCCGGCGAGCTGCTCGAACATGTGCGACAGCGGGATGAACGAGAGCAGCCGCTGCTTCGGGCCGATCGGGAAGATCTGCCGTGCGGCCTCCGCGTTCGAGAGGATGTTCCCGTGCGAGAGCATCGCGCCCTTCGGATCGCCGGTCGTCCCGGACGTGAACACGATCTCGGCGAGATCGTCGGCCCCGAGGTCGGCCGCCGGCAGCGGTGCCTTGCCCCGCGCGCGATCCGGTAGCGCTTCCATGTCGTGCAGCGGGATGCCGAGCGACGAGGCGCGCTCGCGCGTCTGCGCCGACACGATGGCCGCGCTCGCGCGCGTCTGCGCGACGATCTTCTTCGCGAACTCGGGCAAGGAGTTCACGTCGAGCGGCACGAGGATCGCGCCGATGCGGAGTGCCGCGAGGAACGCGATGCCGTACTCCGGCCGGTTGACGCCCCAGATGATCACGCGGTCGCCGCGCTTGATGCCCGCGTCCGCGAGCGAGCGGGCGGCGCGCGGCACGAGGTCCGCAAGATCGCGATACGTCCAGGTGCGGGTGCGGAACCCCGGCCGGATGATGAGCGCGGGCTTCTTGCCGAAGCGCGCGGCGGACGCGCCGACGATCTCGTTCAGCGTGTTCAGGCCCACACCTCCACGAGGTCGCGCAGCTGCGCCCTCGCGCCTTCGCGCAGCGGTGGGTAGTGCGCGAAGCAGATCGTCTCCACGTTCAATTCCGCGAGCCGCTCCACCGAGCGGCGGGCCTCCACGAGGTCGTCGCTGAACACCTGATGTGGCGGTGCGAGCCTGCCATTTCGCACCTGGAGAACGTCGCCGCTGAAGAGGAGCCGTCGCGCGGGCGCGTAGAGGCAGATGCTCCCCGGCGTGTGCCCGGGCGTGTGCACGACGTGCAGGCCGCCGAGCACGGGGAGCACGTCGCCGTGCAGGAGCGGCCGTGGGTCCTGGATCGGGCGGGTGAGGAACGCGAGGATCGGCCCTGGCTTCCGGTCCCCGAGCACGTCGCGGAAGCGAATGCGCAGCCGCTCCGCGTCGGCGGGGTGCATGTGGATCGTCGCGCCCGAGGCAGCGGCGATCTCGGCGACGCCGCCGATGTGATCGGGGTGCCCGTGGGTGCACACGATGCGGGTGATGTCCCGCTCGGAGCGGCCGATGCGCTCGAGGTACCGGCGGACCATGCGACCGGAGCCGCGGTGGCCGGCGTCGATCAGCGTGATCTCATCTTCGACGATGAGGTGCGCTTTCGAGCCGATCGCGCGCACCGCGTGGACATGAGGAATGATTTCCAACGCTGCCCCTTCCTGCTAGGGGCGATGCTACGAGCCGAACGTCCGCCACAGGAGGTTCGCGACGGACAGCACGAGCAGGACGACGATCAGCTGGCGGAATCGCGCCTGATCGAGGCGCGAGCGGAAGTAGATGCCGGCCATGAGCGCGAGGAGCGTCGGCACGAGCCCGATGAGGCCGATCGCCACGATGTCCGGGGTGTACAGGCCGAGGAGCGAATAGCCGATGAGCTGGATCACGGCGTTGAGCTCGAAGATCGCCGCGAGGACGATGACGTAGTCGTGCCGGTCCATCTTCCGCGCATGGAAGAACGAGCCGATGAGCGGGCTCGCGATTGAAGTGGTCCCTTGTAGCACACCACCTACGAAGCCAACGGTCGGCCCGAGGATCCGCGCGCGCCTCGCGCCCGGGTCGTCGCCGATGAGGCGGTCACCGCGGAGCAGGAAGATCGCCACCATCGCCGAGATGAGGATCGCGAAGGTCCGCTGATCGAGGAGCGCGAGGAGGTTGACACCGAGCGCCGTCCCGATCGCGCTCGCGACGATGATCGGGACGATCCCGCGAAGTACGTCCATGCGCCGCCAGCCCTGGACCAGGAGCATCGAGTTCGCGGCGAAGATCGGGATCGTCACGATGACGACCGCGGCCTTCGGCCCGAAGACGCCGGCGAGGATCGGCGTCGCGACGAGCGGCAGGCCCATGCCGGTGCCGCCCTTCACCAAGCCCGCGACGCCGAGACCGAGGACGAGGATCAGGAGGTCGCCTGTGCCCATGCGCGCTCTCCGACGAGCGCCCTCCAGTCCACGGTCTCCAGCCGAGGGTTGTCGCGGTAGCCGCGCCCGAGCTTCGCGAGGTCGCGGCCCGCGACGCGGACGATGTCGGCGGTGTGGTCGAAGCCGCTCCCGTGCACGAGCGCCGAGCCGACGCCGTAGACGTCGACCGGGACGCCGAGCCGCTCGAAGCGCGCGATCTTCTCCGCGTCGAACCCGCCCGACGCGACGATGCGCACGTGCCCGTAGCCGGCCGCATCGAGCGCATCGCGCAGGATCCGCACGAGCCGCGGGGTGACGCCACGGACCTCCTCGCTCGCCATGCCGCCGCGTGACTCCACCTCGCGCAAGATCGACTTGTCGATCAGTGATTCGCTCGTGTCGACGCGAACCCCCCAGAGTCGCTGCCCGAGCGCGTGCGCGACGCCGAGCGAGGTGTTCACGACGTCGTTCTGGAAGTCCACGAGGCTCGTCACGTTGACGTGACCTTCGGGTGTGCCGGGCCCGGTGAGATGGCCGATCGCGTCGGGCGCGCGATTGATGTATTCGTCGAACTTCAGCGTCGCGACGGCGGTGTCGCCGCCATACACGGCGATGAGCGCGTGTGGCACGGTGCCGAGCCCGGTCGAGCCCCACCATTCGCCCTGCTCGTCGGTCGACACGCCGACCGCGCCGCCGACGAACGCGGCGTAGCCCGCGCCGGCTTGCGCCTCGTGCGCCTGGTGGCGCGCGCCGAACATGATCACCGGCTTGCCGTTCGCGGCCGCCACCACGTCACGCGTGTTCGTCGCGACCCGCGAGCCCTCAGCAAGGGCACCGAGATACAGCGTCTCGAGGTGCGCGAACGACGCGTACTCGCCCTCGATGTGCATGACCGACTCGCCCGGCTCCGCGACGTCACCATCGCGCAGCGAGCGGACCGCGAGCTCGCGCCACCCCGGCTGCCACAACGTCGCGAGCTCGTGCGAGATCTCGAAGACCTCGCGCGCGAGCGGCGCGTAGGCGTCCCAGTCACCGGAGCCGGGGAGCGCCGCCCAGTGCGCGTAGGCGCGGCGCTCGGCTTCGAGGTAGCGCGCGAACAGCGCGTCGCTCCGCGCGCGATCGCGGTAGCGACCGGTGCCGACCTGGAGGATCGCGAGCGAGTGATCGGTCCCGACGATGACCGTGCGCGGGTGCTTCTGGAAGACCTGCATCGTGACGCGATCCCGCCGCTGATCGAGCTCGAGGATGAGCTTCGTGCGCGCGAAGTAGATGTCGCTCTTGTACCCGGCGCGGATCTTCTCGACCGGCAGCCGGAACGTTTCCGGCCGCAGCCGCTCGCGCACGATCACCACATGCTCGTAAGCATGCCGCCGTCGACCTGCAGGCTGACGCCCGTGATGTACGACGCGCGCGGCGACGCGAGGAACACCGCGGCCGCGGCGAACTCCGCGGGGGTGCCGTAGCGGCCGAGCGGGATCGCCCCCTTCTCGAAGCGCTCGCGCACCTTCTCGATCGTGATCCCCTCGCGTTTCGCGGTATCCGCGTCGAGCTCGGTGATCCGCTCGGTCGAGATCCGTCCGGGTTGGATCGCGTTCACCCGGATGCCGTCCGGGGCCAGCTCGGTCGCGAGCGTCTTCAGCAGCCCGTGCACCGCGGCGCGCAGGCCGTTCGAGAGCATCAACGTCCCGTACGCGGGCGATCCGGGTTGCCGGACCGACGTCGAGGTCGAGAACACGATCGAGCCCTTCGACTTTCGGAGCTCCGGTAGCGCGAGACGGGTCAGCCGCACCGCGGACAGGAGCGTGAGCTCGAAGGCCTTCTGCCACGCGGCGTCGTCGAGATCGACGAACTTGCCCGGCTTCGGTCCGCCGGCGTTCACGACGAGCACGTCGATGCCGCCGATGCGCTTGACGCTCTCGTCGACGAACCGCCGGCAGCCCTCCTCCGTGCCGACGTCGGCGTCGATGCCGACGGTGCCGCCGCCGATCTCGACCGCGACCTGCTGGATCCGCGCACGATCGCGCGAGCAGATCGCGACCTGCGCGCCCTCGCGCACGAACTCCGCCGCGATCGCGCGCCCGAGTCCCTTGCTCGCGGCCGCGACCAGGACGCGCTTGCCGGAGAGTCCGAGGTCCACGGCCTAGACGGTACCGCGACTGGCGATACTTCGCGGCATGCCACTGAAGGCGGTCATCTTCGATCTCGACAACACCCTCGTGCCCGAGATGGCCAATTACGAACAGGCATTCATCGATGCGGTCGCGCCGCTTGTCGCGCCACGAGATATCGACGCTGTTGCGCTGCGCGATGCGGTGTTCAACGCGTCTCGCGACCTCTGGCTTGGCTCGCCACACGCGGAGCTCTTTCTGCAGCTCGGGATCGGCTCCCCGACGAGCATGTTCTCCGAGCTGCCCGGCGCGCCATATGACGCGATCCGCGATTGGCTTCCCGCGTATCGCCGCGAGGCGTGGCTACGCGGGCTGCGCGCGTGCGGCGTGACGGATCTCGAGCCGCTCGCGGCCGCCCTAGACGTCGCCTTCCGTGAGCGGCAGAGAGTCTTTGCTCCGCCGTTCGCCGACGCGCTCGCCGCCGTGCGCGATGCCGCCGGCCGGTACGAGCTCGTGCTTCTGACGAATGGTCCGAGCGACGTTCAGCGGCGCAAGCTGGACGCGTCAGGTCTGGCTCCATTCTTCCCGGTCGTCGTCGCGTCCGGCGACGTCGGTTTCGGGAAACCGGACGCCAGGATCTTCATGCTCGCGCTCGCGGCGGTGGGCATGAGTGCGGTCGAGGCCGTGAGCGTCGGCGACTCGATCGAGAAGGACGTCGTCGGCGCGCGCAACGCGGGTATCCGATCAGTGCTCGTCGATCGGAGAGACTCTGCTGGACTGACCGGTTCGGCGGAGCGCGTCATCGAGTCGCTCGACGAGCTCGCTGATGCCCTGACGTCGCTAGACGGCGGCCCTACCGCGTAGCCGCGCGACCGCCCTCTTGAGGGCGTCGACCTGCTCCGGCGTCGTGACATGGCGTTTCGGCTCGCGTGGGTCGATCGGTCGCCCTTCGAATGCGTCGCCCGGGAATCGTGGGAAGAGATGCAGGTGCAGGTGCTCGATCGTGTTGCCGTGGATCTCGTAGTTCAATTTCGTCGGTCGGAAGACCTCCTGCATCGCGCGAGCCACGAGCATGCAGTCGGCCCACCACCGATCCTGTTCGTCCGGCTCGAGCTCGAAGGGTTCCCGCACGTGGCGCTTCGCGAACACCGCCGTGTATCCGGGAAGGACCACGGGGCCGTTACCGCAGACGACGTAGGACGCGTCCAGCTCGATCAGCGCGCCATCGGCCCAGCCCGGCGCGCAGATCGGGCACGCGGTCAACTCACGATGCCGAGCACGAGGGCGATGAGGACGGCGGCGGCGAGCAGGAGCCGATAGACGACGAACACGTTCAGTGAGTGCGTGCGCAGGTACCGGACCATGAACGCGACCGCGGCAAGCCCCGAGAGGAACGACACCGCGAAGCCGATCGCGACGATGTCCATCTCGGCGGTGAGACCCGAGAGCTTGCGCGCGTCGAGAAGCGTCTTCACGCCGGCGCCGAGGATGATCGGCGTGGCGAGCAGGAACGCGAAGCGCGTCGAGTCTCCACGTTCGAGCCCGCGGAACAGTCCGGCGGAGATCGTGATGCCCGAGCGCGAGATGCCCGGCAGCAGCGCGATCGCTTGCGCCGCGCCGATGAGCACCGCGTCCGTCAATCCGACGCGTTCGATGCGACGGCGCCGCGCGCTCAACCGTTCGGCGAGGACGAAGATCGCCGAGCCGACGACCAGGCCGATCACGATGTACACCGCGCTGCGCAGGGTCGTCGACACAGCCGTCTCCCAAAGCACGCCTGCGACCGCGGCCGGGATCGTTCCGACGACGATCGCGAGGGGGAGGCGCCAGCGCCCGCGGACGACATCGACGAGCAGCCCGATCCACGTTCCCGCGAAATAAAGGAGCACCGCCAGGGCGGTCCCGAGATGCAGCGCGACGTCGAAGCTCAGGCCGAACTTGTCAGGGTCGAGCTTCAGTGCGTCGGAGACGAGGATGAGATGGGCCGTCGAGCTCACCGGGAGGAATTCCGTCAGGCCCTGCACCAGCCCGAGGACGACCGCCGCCAGCTGGTCGCTCATTCAGCGGATGTTCGCACGCGCGGCCCGGAGCGCGTCGTGGGCCTCCTGTTCGTGGCCGCTCACCGCCTCGAGAGCCTTCGCGATCCCGCGGCGCTGGCCGACGTCGAGGAACCGCATTGCGACGGAGGCGTCGAACGGCTTCGTGCCGAGCTTCTCGAGCCGCTCGACGACATAGCCGTATGACTCGGCGGCGCGAAGCAGGTCCCCGCCCGGAGTGCTGAAGAGCGAGCGCAGGCCGCGCAGGAACCGCGCCGCCGCGCGGCGCTTGTCCGCGAGCACCACCCGCATCGCGTGATCGGAGAAGGCCGCGGTGCCGGCGTGCTTCGTGTCGGTCCACCGCGCATCGTCGCGGAGGGCCGCGGCCCAGCCGGTCAGGGCCTCCTTCGAGCGTGCGGCGCGCGCGAGGCCGGCGTCGAGCCCATCGCGCGCCTGAACGGTCCGCTCCGGTGCCTCGATCCGATCGAGGAACACGGGGCCACCGTGATCGGCGTCGATGAAGTCGGACCAGCCGATCTCGCTCGGCTTGTCAGTCTTGTCGAAGAACGTGCGAACGAGGAACCGATCGTCGTCGGTGTAGCCGACGATGAGCCCGAACTCAGGCGGCCCGACGGCGCCGCGGATGAGCGGCGGCAGCTTCTCGTCGATCGCTTCGCGGATCCGCGACCCGACGAGCGCGCGGAGCTCCTCGTCGTACGGCGGCCCGACGTCGTCGAGCCGCACGCCGGCCGCGCGCGCGGCCAGGCGCATCGTCTCGGGATCGCGCGGCGTCGCAGCGAGTGGATCGAAGCCGGCGAGATCGATCGTCACGTCGAATGCCGCGCCCGAGGTCCCCATGAGCCAGTCGTATTCGGTGTTCGTTGCCGTCGCGAGCGCCGCGGGAAAGCTGCACTCGCGACCCGCGCCGAACTGCAGCGGCGCGACGTCCCGAAGGAGCTTCGTCAGGCCGCTTCGCCGAATGCGTGCTTCAGGATGGTCGCCGCCTGGAGGGTGACCCACTTGCTCGCGTCGATGCGCGACGGCATCCGGTCGGCGTACGGCGCGCGACCGCCCCATCGCCCTCGTGCGTCCTGGCGCGCGAGGAGCCACGCGAGCGCGGGCTGCGCCCGATCGTCGTCGATCGCGCCCGCGGCGTCGATCGCGCGGAGCACGAACAGCACGTCCGCTTGGTAGAAGAGCGGGAATGAAAGCTGGCGCCAGAGATGGCTCTGCCCGTACGGCGCCGGGTACGCGCCGCGCTCGACCTTGTAGCTGAACAGGAACTCGACGCCGCGCCGGAGCGTGCGCTCGACCTCGCGCGTGCGCGCGGACTCCGGCAGCGCGGCGAGCCCCCAGATCAGGCGCGCGTACCCCCACGCGCAGGGGTGCTCGTCGTTGATGACGCACGCCGCATCGAACTTCTTCGAGTCGCGCACTAGACGGTCGACGAGCGGCTCGATGCGCGGATCTGCGCCGTAGCCGGCGAGCGCAACGTAGCGCACTACGTTGCCGGTGAAACATGACAGGCCGTGGTCCGCGTCGAGCACCCAACCCATTTCGTGGTCCTTCCCGCTGAGGTCCTCGAGGATCTTGCGCGCGCCGCGGCGCACGCGAGGGTCGCTTGGATCCACTCCGTATTCGACGAGCAGCACGTTCTGCCAGTGCGACGCCACGTATTTGGGCGTGTACATCGACGCGCCGGCCCAGCGGCCGTCGGCGCCCTGCTTCTTGAGGATCGTGGAGATCGGTGGCGCGCTCATCGCGCGCGCCTGGGCCTCGCGCAGCTCCGGGTCGCGCGGCCCGCGGTCGAGGAGCGACCGGAGCGCATTCGCGCGCACCGCCGGGTCACGTCGTTCGAGGAGCCAGGGCATCGGGTCGCCGCGGAGCAGCACGCGCCAGTCCACGTGGTCAGGCGCCCCCGATCGAGAGCTCGGAGATGACGAAGGTCGGGCTGCCGAGACCCGATGCACCGAAGGTGAGGTCGTTCGCGACCCCGGTGATCGAGGACAGCAGCGTCGTGAGGTTGCCGGCGATGGTGATGCCCTGCACCGGGTACTGGCGCTCGCCCTTCTCGAGGTAGTCACCCGTCGCGCCGAGCGAGAACTCGCCGGAGATCGGATCGATGGTATGCAGGTTCAGCAGTGAGGTGATGCGCAGCGATCGCGCGAGCCCGTTCACGAGCGACTCCGGCGTCGAGGGGCCGGACGCGAGATGGAAGTTCGCCGCACCGATCCGGCTCGGCATCGCGTACGACCCGCGCCGCGCGTTGCCGGTGGGGGAGGCGTCCATCTTCTTCGCGGTCTTCAGCGACGAGAGGTACCCGCGTAGCACGCCCTTCTCGACGAGCGTGCGCGTTGTCGTCGCGACGCCCTCTCCGTCGAACGGCGCGCTGCGCAGGGCGCCGGGCGTGCGCGCGTCGTCCACGATCGTCACCCGATCGCTCGCGACGGCGGACCCGATCTTGCCAGCGAAGAGGCTCTTTCCCTTGATGACCGCGTCGGCCGAGAACAGCGGCACGAGCGCGCCGAGCAGCGACATGCCCATGTAGGGGTCGAGGACGATCGGGAGGGTCTGGGTCTTGAACGGCCGTGCGCCGAGCTTCCCGATCGCGAGCTCCGCCGATCGCTTTCCGATGGCCGCGGCGTCGAGCGCCGCGTACTGCCGTTTCGCGTCGCCGAAGTAGCCGATCTGCCGCTCCTCACCCGCGGTCGCGACCGCGGACGTGCCGACGCTGAAGTACGTCTCGCGGTACGTGCCGCGGACCCCCGCGGTCGTCGCGACGATCGTCGTCAGCGTGCCGTCGCTGTACGTCGTCTTGCGAAAGCCCGAGATCCGCGGATCCACGTCCTTCGCGGCGCGCTCGACCCCGAGCGCGACGTTCGTGCGCTCCGGGACGGAGCGCCCGTCGATGCCGGCCTCGTAGAGCTTGAGGTCGGGGCTGTCGATCTTCCGTGTCGCGATCGAGACGTCGGCGTCCGGCTCGGTGACCGACGCGATGTCGCGCGCGGCGGTGACGCAGTCCTCGATGCCGTCGGGCGAGAGGTCGCTCGAGTACGCGAAGCCGACGTGGCCGCCGCGGAGCACGCGAACGCCGATGCCGCGCTCGCCGCGGGTGATCGCGTTCTCGAGCGCGCCGTCGCGGACCTCGACGGAGGTCGACTGGCCGTCCCGCAGGTACACCTCGCCCGCATCGACGCGCAGCCCGCCGATCGACGCGATCGCGCGATCGACCACCGCCTCGTTCGCGAGCTTCTCGCTCATGCGCTGACCTGCTTGACCTTGCCGCCCACGACGACGCTCGGGATGCGGAGCGTCGGCTGCGCGTCCGAGACCGGCGCGCCCTGTCCGTCCTTGCCGCACGTTCCGACCGAATACCCGAGGTCCGAGCCGACCATGTCGATCTCGCTCATGAGCTTCGGCCCCTGCCCGACGAGCGTCGCGCCGCGCAGCGGCTCGGCCTGCTTGCCGTCGCGGATCCGGTAGCACTCGGTGATCTCGAAGGCGAAGTTCCCGCTCACGACGTCGACCTGGCCGCCGCCCATCCCCTTCACGAAGATGCCGTCCTTGACCGAGGCGAGGATGTCTTTCGGATCACTCGTACCTGGCTTGATCAGCGTGGTTGTCATCCGGCAGATCGGCAGGTGGCGGAACGATTCGCGCCGCCCGTTGCCGCTCTCGGGGATGCCGAGCTTCCGCGCGTGCTTCTTGTCGCTCAGATAGGTCTTCAGGATCCCGTTCTCGATGAGGACCGTGCGGTGGGTCTGGGTCCCTTCGTCGTCCATCGCCTGCGTCCCGCGCTTGCCAGGGTCGGTGCCGTCGTCGAGGACGGTGATGAGCTCGCTCGCGACCTTCTGACCGAGCCGGCCCGAGTAGACGGACATCCCCTTGAGGTTGAGGTCGGCCTCGAGGCCGTGTCCGACGGACTCGTGGATGAGCGTGCCGCCGGCCTCGCTCGAGAGCACGACCGTGTACGTGCCTGCCGGCGCCGGATCGGCCGCGACGTTCTGCACCGCGAGCCGTGCGGCGATGTCCGTCGTCTCGCGGACCGCATCCTCGGTGAGCATCTCGAAGCCTTCCGTGCCGGCCTTCGCCTTGTAGGCGGACTCGAGCACGTCGCCCTGCTTCGCGGTCACCTGCACCCCGAACACGAGGCGGGTGCGGGTGTCCTTGCGGAACCGGCCGTCGCTGTTCGCCACGACGACGTCCTGGACGCTCTCGCGATAGAGGATCGTGACCTGGTGCACCCGCGGGTCGTACGCCCGCGCGCGCTCGTTCGCGACCTTCATGAGCGCGACCTTGCGCTCGATCGGGACCGTCCGTGGGTCGATGCGCACGACGGAGGGGCGGGGGAGCTCGTCGGCGGAGATGGCGGTGACCTCGCGCACGCCGCCGTCGTCCGCGATCGCCGCCGCTGCGCGGCCGGCGATCGCGAGGAGGTCGTCGCCGTCGTTCACGTTGCCGTTCGCGTACACCCCGCGGTCGCCCGATGTGACGCGGATGCCCGCGCCCTGATCCACACCGGTGATCGCGTCCTCGAGCTTGTTGTCGTCGAGCGTGAGCGTGACGACGTTGCTTCGCTCCCAGAACAGCTCGGCCCATTCGCCGCCGCGCGAGAGCGCGGTGCGGAGCGCACGCGCGGCGTCCTGCTCGGTGAGCGCCATGGTGCGAGGCAACGTGACGGTAGAGATAGGTCGCTCCTCCCCTAGAGGAACGCGAGTCTACCCAGAACGGTCGCCGACGACCGTGACGGTCACGCTCCGCGTTCTCGGTCCGTCGAACTCCGCGAGGTAGATGCCCTGCCAACGGCCGAGTGCGAGCTCGCCGGATCTCACCGCGACCGTGACGTCGCCGCCCACGAGCACGGACTTGATGTGTGCGGGCCCGTTCCCTTCGGCGTGGCGGTAGTCTCCGGTGTCCGGGACAAGCCGGGCGAGCGTCGCCAGGATGTCACGCTGCACGTCGGGGTCGGCGTTCTCGTTCACGAAGATGGCCGCGGTCGTGTGCGCGACGGTCACGCCGCAGATGCCCTCGCGGATACCGCTCTCTTTCACCTTCTCCGCCACGCGCTCGGTGACGTCGAGGGTTTCCGTCTGCTTGGTGGTCTCGATCCGGATCCCGAGGTGCGCGACGGTCACGCGAGCGCGGCCTTCGCGCCGTGTTCGGCGAGGATGCGGGCGAGCACCGGGGCGGACGCGTTCCCGCCGCTCACCACGAGAACCGTCTTCGCCCGCGCGACGACCGCGCCCGAGCGCACCGCAGCGAGGCTCGCGGCACCGGATGGCTCGACGAGGAGGGACAGGTGCTCGAGGTAGTCATAGGTCGCGGCCTCGAGCGCCGCATCGGTCACCGTGACTATCTCGTCCACGTATGCGCGGACGAGATCGACGTTCAGCTGGTCGGTGCTCTTCGCGACGAGCTTGTCGGCGACGCTGCGCGGATGCTCGAGGGTCACCGGACGGCCCTCGAGCCACGAGCGCCGGACCGCATCGGCGCCGTCAGGCTCGACGCCGACCACGCGGATCTCCCGGAGGCGCTCCTTCAACGCGAGCGCGGTGCCGCCGATGAGCCCACCGCCACCGACGGGGACCACCACCGTGTCGACGTCGGGGACGTCGTCGAGGATCTCGAGGCCGATCGTCCCCTGGCCCGCGACGATGAGCGGGTCGGCATACGGGTGGACGAACGTCTTGCCCTGCTCGCGCTCGATGCGATGCGCGAGCGCGAGCGTGTCGTCGTACATGTCGCCTTCGAGGAGGACCTCGGCGCCGTACGCGCGGCACACGCCGACGATCGTGTCCGAGACGCCCCGCGGCATCACGACCGTCGCCGGCGCGCCGAGGCGGTGCGCGGCGTACGAGACGCCCTGGGCGTGGCTCCCGGCGGATGCCGCGACGACGCCGCGAGCGCGGGCCGCGTCGTCGAGCGACGCGATCTTGTTCAGGGCGCCACGGACCTTGAATGTCCGCGTCGGCTTGAACGTCTCGATCTTCAACAGGATCTCCGCGCCGAGCAGCTGGGAGAGGAGCGGCGAGCGCTCGATCGGCGCCCGCGGGAGATAGCGATCGACGATGAGGCGGGCCGCCTCGACGTCCGCAAGGGTCACCATTGCCGCGACGATACTTCGTGCGATGCCCACTCGCGGCGAGGCACGCGCTCATGCGACCGAGCGGCTGCGGCGATCCGGCGCACCGACCCCGGCCCTCGACGCCGACGTCCTGCTCGCGCACGTCCTCGGCGTCGCGAAGGACGCGCTGGTCGCGCATCCGGAGGTCGAGCTAACGGTCGCCGAGCACGACCGACTCCACGCGCTCGTCGCGGAGCGCGAACGTGGCGTGCCCGTCGCGTACCTGCGCGGCTTCAAGGAGTTCTACGGCCTGCGGTTCGCGGTCGATCCGCGCGTGCTCGTGCCGCGTCCGGAGACCGAGGCGCTCGTCGACGCGATCCGCGCGCACGCCGCGGGTCGCGCGCTCACGGTCGTCGACGTCGGGACCGGATCCGGCGCGATCGCGATCGCGCTCGCCGTCAGCGAACCGCGGCTGCGGCTCATCGCCACCGACATCTCGCCCGACGCGCTTGCGGTGGCACGGGCGAACGCGATGGCGCACGGCGTGCGCATCGACTTCCGCGAGGGCGATCTCCTCGCACCGGTGATCGAGCGGGTCGACGTCGTCGCGGCGAACCTTCCGTATCTGCGCGACGACGATCTCGAGCAGCTCGCCGGCGATCGCACGTCACTCGCGTTCGAGCCGCGCGTCGCGACGGTCGCCGGTCCCGATGGTCTGGCGATCGTGCGTCGCGCCGTCGCGGACCTGCCGCGCGTGCTCGCGCCGGGTGGCGCAGCGTTCGTCGAGTGCGATCCGCCGCAGTCCGCGCCGATCGCCGCGCTGCTCGCGCCGGTCGGCACGGTCGACGTGCTGAAGGATCTTGCGGGGCTGGATCGCGTCGTGCGATTGCGGCGATGACCTCAGCTCGGGGCGACCGCCTGGCGGCGAAGCGCGAGGCCGAACATGACGCTGAGGGTGGCGTGAAGCAGCGTCGCGCTGGCCGCGAGCGGTGGCAGATGTCCGGCGAGGATCTCGCTGGCGTTGGCGCCGAGGGACAGCACCTGGATCGCCAGGTTGCCGCGGAGCAGCGCGACCAGAGCATCGCCGGTGAGTCGACGCATCGTCCAGTCGATGACGCCGACGCCCACCACCGTTGCGCCCGCGCCTCTCGCGATCGCGGCGGTCGTCTCGGTCGTGGCGATGCCTGATAGCGCGAGCAAGACACCTGGGACGAGCAGCAGCGGCAGGCCGAACGCGAACGATTGCGCGGCGCCAACGACCAGTGCGACCCTCGGATTCACGTCCGGCAGCATATGTGCGTACGCGCTCATGCGGAGGGCGGCTTGAGGCTTGCGATCGCGGCGCTGCTGTTCGTATCGTGCGCCGCATCGAGCGCGCCAGCGCCCGCATCGTCGCCGCCGGGACAGTGGTACTTCGATGCGATCGCCCAGCCCGCCACGCGCGGCGGGATCGCGACGGTCACGATCCACGGCGCACCGAACACACCGTGCACCGCCGTCTTCCTGTGGCCCGGCATGCCGAGCGCTGGCCAGCGCGTGACAGGGACGACGACGGACGCGACGGGTGTCGCGGTCTTTCGGTGGACCGTCGATCCGGCGACGCCGCCCGGTTCGTGGCGTATCGACGCGACCTGCGCGGGTCAGACGTTCAGCACGCACGTGCCGATCGAATGACGCCGAAGGCCACGCTCTCGGCGTTGCGCAAGCACGCGCTCACGTATCCGGAGGCGACCGAGGACTTCCCATGGGGCGATCGGACCATCAAGGTGCGCGGCAAGATCTTCGTCTTCCTCGGCGCCGGCAAGGACGGGTTCGGCATGTCGGCGAAGCTCCCCGCGACGCACGAGCTCGCCCTCACGCGGAAGGGCACACGACCGACACCGTACGGCCTCGGCAAGGCCGGCTGGGTCTCATTGCAGACCAAGACCATCAGCGCTTCGTTGCTGGGCGAATTGAAGGACTGGGTCGACGAGAGCTATCGCGCGGTCGCGCCGAAGACGCTCGTGAAGGCACTGGACGCGCGGCCCGCTCGGCAGCCCGCCCGTCGCTAGGATTGCCCCTTGTGAAGACCCGCCTCATTCCGGCCGATGCGCCTGGGGCGGTGGAAGAGGCCGCGACCGCGCTCGCGAACGGGGAGCTCGTCGCATTTCCCACCGACACCGTGTACGGCCTCGCCGCCGGCCATGACCACCTGCGAAAGCTCTACGTCGCGAAGGACCGATCGAAGGACAAGCGGATCCCGATCCTCCTCTCCGACGCGTCCAATCTCGAGGCGAGCGCGATGGTCACCCCCGCCGCACGCGCGCTCGCGGCGCGGTTCTGGCCGGGTCCGCTCTCGATCATCCTGGTCGCGCCGCGTCGCGGCACGATCGCCTTTCGGGTACCGGCGAACGACGTCGCGCGACGGCTCATCGCCGCTGGCGGCGGTGGGCTGCCGGTGACGAGCGCGAACCGCTCGGGCGAGGGCGACTCGACGACCGCGCAGCAGGTGCTCGAGCAGCTCGACGGGCGCATCGCGATCATCCTCGACGGCGGACCGACGCCGGTCGGCAAGCCGTCGACGGTCGTCGATTGCTCGACGGAGCCGATCACCGTCCTGCGCGAGGGTGCGATCACCAAGGCCGAGCTCGAGGAAGCGCTCATCGGCGTGGAGTCGTACTCGTGAGGATCGGGATCGCGGCGGACCACGCGGGTGTCGACCTCCGCGATCAGATCGCGCATCACCTGCGGGCGAAGGGCCATCAGGTGGACGACCTGTCGCCGGAGAACGATCCGGACGACGACTATCCGCTCATCGTCGTGCCGCTCGCCCGCGCGATCGCGAGCGGGCGCTACGAGCGCGGGATCTTCTGCTGCGGCTCGGGCATCGGTCCGTCGGTGGCGGCGAACAAGATCCCCGGCGTCCGCGCCGCGGTCGTCGAGAACGAGTGGTCGGCCCGCGACGCCGTCGAGCACGTGAACGTGAACCTCCTGACGCTCGGTGAACGGGTCATCGGCCTCGAGCTCGCGAAGTCGATCGTCGACGCGTACCTCGGCGCGAAGGTCCAGGGCGAGCGCCACGAGCGCCGGCGCAAGCAGATCGAGGATCTGGACAAGGAAAGGGCAAAAGCATGAGCGAGATCGAGCGCGTCGACCCCGAGATCTACGCGGCCATCGAGGGCGAGCGCAAGCGGCAGGTCGAGAAGATCGAGCTCATCGCGTCCGAGAACTACACGAGCCAGGCCGTGCTCGACGCCGTCGGCAGCGTCCTCACGAACAAGTACGCCGAGGGTTACCCGGGGCACCGCTACTACGGCGGCTGCGAGTGGGTCGACGTCGCTGAGTCGCTCGCGATCGAGCGCGCGAATGCCCTCTTCGGCTCGCAGCACGCGAACGTGCAGCCGCATGCCGGCGCGCAGGCGAACATGGCCGCGTACGCGGCGGTCCTCAAGCCGGGCGACACGGTCCTCGGTATGGCCCTGGATCAGGGCGGCCACCTGACGCACGGCTCGCCGGTGAACTTCTCCGCGCAGCTCTACCACTTCGTCCCGTATGGGGTGAAGCGCGACGACGAGACGATCGACTACGACGCGCTCGAGGCCCTCGCGAAGGAGCACAAGCCGAAGCTCATCGTCGCCGGCGCGACCGCGTACTCGCGATTCTTCGATTTCCCGCGGATGCGCGCGATCGCCGACAGCGTCGGGGCGCTCCTGATGGTCGACATGGCCCACTTCGCCGGGCTCGTCGCGGCGGGGGAGCACCCGACCCCGGTCCCGCACGCGCAGATCGTCACGACGACGACGCACAAGACGCTCCGCGGACCGCGCGGCGGGATGATCCTCTGCACCGAGGAATACGCGAAGGCCGTCGACAAGGCCGTGTTCCCCTACGCACAGGGCGGTCCGCTCATGCATGTCATCGCGGGCAAGGCCGTCGCCCTCAAAGAAGCGGCGACGCCCGAGTTCAAGGCCTACGCGAAGCAGATCCGCGCGAACGCGCGGACGCTCGCCGCGTCGCTCGCGAAGGCCGGCCTGCGCGTCGTGTCGGGTGGCACCGACAACCATCTCATGCTGGTGGACGTGCGGCCCATGAACCTGACCGGCAAGGGCGCGGAGAAGCTCCTCGACGCGGTCGGGATCACCGTGAACAAGAACACGATCCCGTACGACCCGCAGAAGCCGGGCACCGCGTCGGGCATCCGCATCGGCACGCCCGCGATCACGACCCGCGGGATGCGCGAGGCGGAGATGGAGCGGATCGGGGCGCTCATCGCGCGCGCGCTGCGCGAAGCGAAGGACGAGACGATCGCGAAGCAGATCGCAGACGAGGTGTTCGACCTGACTCGCCGGTTCCCGGTGCCGGGCATCAGTCCGATCACCCGCGAACCGGCCCGAGCCTGACCGACCAGCTCCACGTCTCGACCCACCCGCTGGTCCGGGAGAAGGTGACGCGTCTTCGTGACGAACGGACACCTCCGCCCGAATTCCGCCGGCTGGTCCACGAGATCGCGATGCTCGTCCTGTACGAAGCGACGGCCGACCTGGCGACCGCTCCGACCGACGTCCGGACGCCGCTTGCTCCATACAAAGGAGTGAAGCTCGCCCAGACCGTCGGATTGGTGCCGGTCTTGCGTGCGGGGATCGGGATGGTCGAAGCCGCGCTCCAGCTCATCCCCGAGGCGCAGGTCTGGCACATCGGCCTCTTCCGTGACGAGCACACCCTGCGGCCGATCGAGTACTACAACAAGCTCCCGTCGTCGGCGACCGCGCAGGTCTGCCTCGTGCTCGATCCGATGCTCGCGACCGGCGGGTCGTCCGTGGCGACGATCGAGATCCTGAAGCGCTGGGGCGCGCGCCGCGTGAAGTACGTCGGCCTCATCGCCGCGCCCGAGGGTGTCAAGGCGCTGAGCGACGCGTATCCCGACGTGCCAATCCACGTCGCGTCGCTCGACGAACGGCTGAACGAGAAGGGCTACATCGTCCCCGGCCTCGGTGACGCGGGCGATCGCCAGTTCGGGACGAGCTGATGACGAGCTTTCTGAGCGCGGTCGGCTCGACGACGCTGCTGCTCTTCGCCGGATCGGCGTTGCTCGCGTTCCTCCTCGCGCTCGCCGCGACGCCCGTCGTCGGCGCGCTCGCGCGACGGTTCGGACTGCTCGACGTGCCCGGCGGCCGGCGCAACCACCCGGCGCCGATCCCGCGCATCGGCGGTCTCGGGATCGCTGTCGCCTTCGGCCTCGCGATCTTCGCGTTCTGGCTCGTCGACCGGCTCAACGGTCACCCGTTCCTCATCCCCGAGGAGGTCCGCACGCCGCGCTTCACGCTCACGGCGCTCGCCGCCGTGCTCGGTCTCGGGGTCGGCCTGCTCGACGACGCGCTCGATCTCCGGGCCCGCTGGCAGATGCTCGGCTACATCGCGATCGCGGCGGTCATCGTCGCCGCCGGCATCCGCATCGACTTCATCAACGATCCGCGCGGCGATGGGCTCATCCAGCTCGCGCCGCCGCTCGCGGTCGGGTTCACGGTCTTCTGGATCGTCGGCATGAACAACGCGCTGAACTTCATCGACGGGCTGGACGGGCTCGCCGCGGGCGTCGCGGGCATCGCGGCCGTCGCCCTCGGGGCGACCGCGCTCCTCCCGGCGGTGAGCGAGCCCTTCGTCGCCTGGATGAACTTCACGCTCGCCGGCGCGATCGCCGGCTTCCTCGTCTTCAACGTCCACCCGGCGAAGGTCTTCCTCGGCACGACCGGCGTCGCCTTCGTCGGCACGATGCTCGCGGTGCTCTCGATCTTCGGCACCGCGAAGGTCGCCGCGGCGCTCCTCGTCCTCGGGGTGCCGATCATCGACACCTTCTACGTGATCGTCCGGCGCCTCGTGACCGGGCGCGCGCCATTCGCGCCGGACCGTGGGCACTTCCACCACAAGCTCCTCGACGTCGGCCTCTCCCACCGCCAGGCGGTGCTCCTGATCTACGCGATCACCCTCGGGCTCGGGGCGCTCGCGTTCGTCTCGAACGGCCGGGCACAGATCTATTCCTTCGTGGGACTGCTCGTGGTCTTCGGCGTCGCGGTGCTCGCGCTGTCGCAGCGGAGCGCGAAGGCCGAGGAGCTCGACCCGAACCTCTACGCGGAGAAGGCCGAATAGCCAAGGCACGCATCAAGGTCGGAACGTGCTCGTGGACCGATCCGACGCTCATCGCCTCGGGGTGGTATCCCGAGCGCATCGCGAAGAAGGCGGACGAGCGGCTCCGCTTCTACGCCGAGCGCTTCCCGGTGGTCGAGAACGACGCCGCGTATTACGCGCTCCCCGACCCGAAGCAGGCGCAGCTCTGGACCGAACGCACGCCCGAGGGCTTCACGATGGACTTCAAGGCGTTCGCCTCGATCACGACGCATCCGACCGATGCGCAGCGCCTGCCGAAGGACATCCGCGAGTCGCTGCCGGCGGCCGCGCTCGAGAAGCGCCGGCTCTACCCGAAGGATCTGCCCACCGAGATCCGCGACGAGATCCACGCGCGCTTCTGGATCGCGCTCGAGCCGCTCCGCAAGGCGAAGAAGCTCGGCGCGGTGCTCCTTCAGTACCCCGACTGGTTCGTGATCTCGCACCAGAACAAGGACGAGATCCTCCACGCCCGCGAGCGCCTGCCCGACGACCGGCTCGCCGTCGAGTTCCGCAACGAGACCTGGATGAGCGAGCGCAACCGCGCCGAGACGCTGAAGTTCCTCTCGGACAACGGGCTCACGTACGCCGCGGTCGACGAGCCGCAGGGATTCCCCTCGAGCGTCCCGCCGGTCGCGGCCGTGACCTCGAGCCGCCTCGCGATCGTGCGGTTCCACGGCCGCAACGCCGAGAACTGGAAGAAGAAGGGCATCAGCGCGGCCGAGCGCTTCGATTACTCGTACTCGAAGGAAGAGCTCGGCGAGTGGCTCGGCAAGATCGAGCATCTCGCGGAAGAGGCCGACGAGGTCCACGTCCTCATGAACAACTGCTACGGCGACAAGGCCGTGACCAACGCCGCTGACATGGCGGCGCTGCTCTCGCGCGTCGCGGACTAGCATCCGACCGTGCCCCGTCCGCCCCGTCCGATTCGGGACTTCGAGCCGCGCGAGCGCATCGCGCCGATCCCGCACACGACGCGGCGCTTCTCCTGCCGCTCCGCGCTCGCGATCTCGCCTGACAATACCGCGCTCGCGTTCATCGCCGACCTCGGCGCGGGCACCTACTCCGCGTGGACGCTCCCGCTCACGAAGCCCGGGAAGCCGTCACCCGCGCTCGGCGTCGACGGTGCCGCGTTGCGGTCCCTGAGCTGGTCCAAGCGAGGCGATCTCATCGGCGCTGCGGATCGCGGCGGCACCGAGCTCCACCAGCTCTACGTCGCGCGGAGCGACGAGCGGGTCGAGAAGCTGTCGTGGTCCGAGGGCGAGCGCGTGCAGCGCCTGCTCTCGTGGAACGCGACGTCCCCGGACGGGAAGCGGATCGCGTTCTCGTCCAACGCGCGGCAGCCGACGGACATGGACATCGTCGTCGAGGACGTCGAGACCGCGACCGAGCGCGCGATCGTGACCGGACCCGCCTGGCACGTCGCGGGCGGCTGGTCGCCGGATGGGCGCTCACTTCTCGTGATGAAGGTGACGGCGAACACCGACCAGGACCTCTACCTCGTCGATCCCGACTCCGCCGCGATGCGTCATCTGACCGCGCACGAAGGCGACGTCTCGAACGTTCCGGCCGGCTGGCTCGCCGATGGGCGGCCGCTCGCGATGAGCGACGCGGGCCGCGAACATCTCTACCTCGCCGCGTACGACGCATCGACTGGGAAGCGCGAGGTCATCGACGCGCCGGAGTGGGATGTGGAGCTCGCCGCGTCGTCGGCCGACGGCCGGGCCCAGATCTGGTCGGTGAACGCCGATGGCTACTCGACGCTCCGCTGGCAACGCGACGGAAAGCGTGGCGGCGACCGCGAGCTGAAGGGCGTCTGCGAGGACCTCATCGTCTCGGCCGACGGTTCCGTCGCGGCGTATCACCGGACGTCCGCGACCGACGCGCCGCAGCTCTGGGTCCTCGATCTGCGGACCGGTAGCGCGCGGATGATCTTCGAGAGCGCGCGCACCGTGCAGGCGACCGATCTCGTCGAGCCCGAGCTCATCCGAATCAAGGCCGCCGAGGGCGACATCCCGTGCTTCGTGTTCCGACCGAAGAATGCGACCGGTCGCGCGCCCGCGATCCTCTACCCCCACGGCGGGCCGGAGGGTCAGTCGCGGCCGAGCTTCCCCGATCGCGCGGCGTACCTCCAGGCGTTCATCGACCGCGGGATCACGCTCGTCGTCCCGAACATCCACGGCTCGACCGGCTACGGCCTCTCGTGGCAGAAGGCGATCCACCGCGACTGGGGCGGCATCGACGCGCGCGACCTGCGCGCGGTCGCCGACTGGATGGCGGCCGATCCGCGGATCGACCCGACGCGGCTCGCCGTGTACGGCGGCTCGTACGGCGGCTTCGCGACGCTGCTCTGTGTGACCACGCTGCCCGACCGTTGGAAGTGCGCGGTCGACGTCTTCGGCGTCGCGAACCTCGTGACGATGATCGAGAACGCGCAGCCGAACTGGCGACGATTCCTGAAGCTCTGGATCGGCGACATCGAGACCGACCGCGCGAAGCTCATCGAGCGCTCGCCGATCACGCACATGGACAAGGTCCGCTGCCCGATGCTCGTGGTGCAGGGCACGAACGACCCACGTGTCCCGAAGGAGGAGTCCGATCAGGTCGTCGAGCGGCTCCGGGCGCGTGGCGTGCCGGTCGAGTACATGGTCTTCGAGGATGAGGGCCACGGCTTCACGAAGCGCGCGAATTCCGATGCGGCCCACAAGCGGATCGTCGACTTCCTCACGGAGCAGCTAGGGCAGCGCTAGCCGAAGCACGTACCGCGTCGCGTACACCTCGTCGCCGAAGCTCAGGATCTTGTTGTCGACCCATCCCGTCGGGAGCATCGCGGCCTGCACGTCGTCCCACGACAGGAACCCCGGCCGCAGGAACGGCTTCTTCCACACCACGACCCAGATCGCGCCCCGGTCGTTCGTCACGCGCACGAGCTCGGCGGCGAGCGCGTTGGCGCCGATGGGCTCGAGCGCAAAGCACAGGACGAGACCGAATCGCGCTGCTCGGTACCGGAGGGGCAGCTCCAGCTCGGCGCGGTCGAGCTGGCCGGCGAGGTGCTCGAGGGGACGGTCGTAGGTCGCGACTTCGCCGATGCGGAGCGCCGACTGGCCCTCGGGAATGCCGAGCTTGGGGATGACCTGATCCGCCGGACGGAGGCCTTTCGGTCGTGGCACGCACGTCAGTATCGAGCGGGAACGCGGAATGCATGGAAGGAGGCATGGCACTGACGCAGCGAAAGACCCGACCGATCCTCATCGTCGACGACGACCTCAGCATCCTCGAGGTCGAGCGCGCGGTGCTGGTTGAAGAGGGATACAAGGTCAGCGAAGCCCGCAACGGCGCCGAAGCCCTGGTCGCGCTGGAAGCCGACCCCCCGTCGATGATCGTCCTTGACGTGCAGATGCCCGGCATCGACGGTCCGACCTTCTCGCGCGAGCTGCGGAAGCGGTTGCGGCACGTGCCGCTCGTGATCCTGACCGGAGCGGCCGATCCGAAGCGCGAAGCGGATCGCTGCAACGCCGAGGCGTACCTTCGCAAGCCGTTCCACGCCGACGACCTGCTGCGCCTCGTCCGCCGCTTCTCCACCTAATCTCTCCGCGTGACCACCCGGCTCCTCGTCAAGGAATCCGATGGCGTGCGCGAGCGCCCGGCAGCCGATCTCTCGGAGCTCCGCGGCACGCCTGCGTGGCTCGACATCGCGGCGCCCGACGAGAGCGAGATGGCGCTCATCGCCGAGGAGCTCGGGCTGCACCCGCTCGCGGTCGAGGATGCGCGCGAGCGTCACGAGCGGCCGAAGGCCGATGCGTATGACCACTACTACTTCATCACCTTCAGCGCGCTCGCGGTGGACAGCCCCAACACGCTCCGGACCGAGGTCTTCTCGATCTTCGCGTTCACGGACGTCATCGTCACCGTCCGATCCGGCGACTGGCCGGCCCGCGCCGAGGTCGAGAAGCGGTGGCGCGACGGCCGCCTTGCGTCCGCGGGCATGCTCCTGCACGCGCTCCTCGACACGACCGTCGATGGCTACTTCCCGATCGTCGACGATTACGGCGAGCGGGCCGACGTCCTCGAGTCCGTGATCCTCCAGGACGTGAAGGGCGACGCGCTGCGTGCGTCGCTCGCGGACCTCTTCCTCCTGAAGCGCGACCTGCTCCGCGTGCGAAAGCTGATCGCCCCGGAGCGCGAGGTGCTCCAGGTGCTGAGCCGCGGCGACGTTCAGTGCTACGGACCGGAGGAGCGGCGCTACTTCCAGGACGTGTACGACCACGTCGTGCGCGTCACGGACGAGATCGATACGTTGCGCGATCTCGTGAGCAACATCGTCGACGCCAACCTGGCCGCGGTGTCCAACCGGCTCAACGAGGTGATGAAGGTCCTCACCGCCGTCGCGACGATCCTCTTCGTCATGACCATCGTCACCAGCTTCTTCGGCCAGAACTTCGTTGCGTTCATCCCGTACGACTCCGCCGCCCTATTCTGGGGCTCGATCGCCTTCACCGTCGTGAGCGCGGTCGCCCTCGCGATCTTCTTCCGGCGGAAAGGCTGGCTCTAGCTGACGTGGGCCGGCTCGCGGGACTCGCGCAAGCCGCGTTTTCCTCATAGACTGACGCTCGTCTTGGCCGCACTCCGCACCCCGGGTGGAGCGCGTTGAACGCGGCGATCCTGGGCCAGGTCGGATTCATCATCGCGGTCCCTATCGGGTTAGGTGCCTGGCTCGGTCTGAAGCTCGATGCCGCGCTGGGTACCTCGCCGTGGGGCCTCTTGGGTCTGATCTTTCTGGGGATGGCGGCCGCTGGGGGAGGCGTGGCACTGCTGATCAAGCGATACGCGGACGAGAACCCGATCACGCCGTCGAGCGAGCGCGCCCGTGAAGCGGGACGGAAGTGGCAGGCCGAGGTGGACGAGGCCGAGCGCACGCGCGAGGAGCAGCGCTAGTGGACTTCCTGTTCCCGAAGGGCTTCCACTACCCCGACATCCCGAACAGCTTCGCGCTCACTGGCGAGCCGCTGTTCCAGATCGGTCCGGTGAGCTACACGAACGCCCACCTCACGATGCTCATCGTCGTAGTCCTCATCTCGACCGTGGCCTTTTTCGCGACGCGGCGCATGCAGGACCGACCCACCGGGCTGCAGAACCTCGTCGAGATGCTTGTCGAGGGGCTTAGCGACTTCGTCGTCGGCATCGGTGGGCCGAAGGCCTTGCGCTACCTGCCGCTCTTCGGGACGCTGTTCCTCTTCATCGTGCTGTCGAACTGGCTGTCCGTCGTCCCATTCGTCGGGCAGGTCACCTGGCTCCACTCGCCGACGGCCGACTACCACATCACCTTCGCGATGGCCTTCGTCTCGTGGGTCGCCTACCAGACCGAGGGCTTCCGGCACCTGAAGCTCAGCTACGTGAAGCGGTGGTTCAACCTCAGCGGCTTCAAGGACGGGCCGCTCTTCGGAGGGATCTTCATCGCGGTCGGATTGATCGAGCTGTTCAGCGAGTTCGTCCGCATGCTCACGCTGACCCTGCGGCTCTGGGGCAACGTGTTCGGCGGCGAGATCATGCTGCTGGTCATGAGCGCGCTCCTGCTCGTGCCGGGCGCGGCTCTCCCGTTCGTCGGACTCGAGATGTTCATCGGCCTCGTGCAGGGGCTCGTCTTCTCGCTGCTGGTCCTCATGTACTTCGTGCTTGCCATCGAATCGCACGATGAATCTCACGAGGAGGGGAGTCACTCGGACACCGATCGCGTCCCGAACGTCGAACAGCATCCCGAGGCGGTCGCCGCCTAGAGCGCACATCGATCGCTCGAACCACCGCGAAGCAGAGAAATCATCCGGCGAAGCCGGATGAAGAAAGCATCCAGGAGGGTTACTACGTATGGACTTTCAGGGGCTTGCCGCCGGCATCGCCGTCGGCTTCGGCGTCCTCGGTCCGGGCGTCGGCATCGGCATCCTCACCGCGAAGTCGTCTGAGGCGATCGGGCGGAACCCGGACGCCGCGGGCGCGATCCGCACGAACATGATC
>Ga0070698_100000063_pt1 | contig 78062 bp, 63 predicted proteins | sample KBSK1502metaG_FD_65477 | JGI IMG/M metagenome (GOLD analysis project Ga0070698, IMG submission 65477) | Corn, switchgrass and miscanthus rhizosphere microbial communities from Kellogg Biological Station, Michigan, USA - KBS K1-50-2 metaG | ecosystem: Host-associated > Plants > Roots >... | reverse complement strand
CACCGAACTTACCCAGATTAATCGCAGGTTCGCGGAAATACTCGATGAGCGCGCCGGCCTGGTTGCGGCCACGGTAACTACGGCCCGGTCAGTTCCGGAGGAGGCGCAACAGAGACTGCTCGCGATGCTGTCGACTTTGACCGGCAAGAAGGTGCGCATCAACTTTAACACCGATTCCGAGTTGATTGGCGGTTTGGTGACGCGCGTCGGCTCGACCATCTATGACGGCTCAGTGCAGAATCATTTGCGGAAGATTAAGGCGAAGATGGCAGGCGCCAGGTATTTTTGAATTTGGATTTTTGATTGAGGCGCGGCGCCACCGTGCTTTCAAACCGAAAGAACGATCGCAAATCCAAATCTGAAATTTAGAATCAAATCATGGAACCAATTAAAGCAAACGAAATCAACGAAATCATTCGTCAGCAGATCGAAAACTTCGAGACCGGCGTTACGGTAAGTGAGGTGGGCACCGTGATCAAAGTTGGTGACGGCATCGCGGAGATCCACGGCCTCGAGAAAGTCATGGCCGGCGAACTGCTCGAGTTTCCGCACGACGTGCGCGGCCTGGCACTGAACCTCGAAGAAGACAAAGTGGGCACGGTGCTGTTCGGCGACTTTCAAACGATCAAAGAAGGCGATCTGGTCAAACGCACCGGGCGCATCATGCAGGTGCCCGTGGGGCAGGCGCTGATTGGCCGCGTCATGGACGCCCTCGGCAATCCCGTCGATGATCGCGGACCGATCCTGACCGACGAATACAACGCGGTCGAGCGCATTGCTCCCGGCGTGGTCGATCGCCAGCCGGTCAAAGAGTCCCTGCCCACCGGCCTGAAAGCCATCGATTCAATGGTGCCCATCGGTCGCGGCCAGCGCGAACTGATCATCGGCGACCGGCAAACTGGAAAGACCGCCATCGCCGTAGATACGATCATCAATCAGCGCGGCAAGGACATCATCTGCATCTATGTGGCCATCGGCCAGAAGGCTTCGACCGTCGCGCAGGTGGTCAAGACACTCCACGACTTTGGCGCGATGGAGTACACGATCGTTGTCAAGGCGACTGCTTCAGACCCGGCAGCGATGCAGTTTCTCGCGCCGTACTCAGGCGCCGCCATGGGTGAGTACTTCCGCGATCGCGGCCAGCATGCCCTGACCATCTACGACGATCTTTCGAAGCAGGCAGCCGCGTACCGCGAAATATCTCTACTGTTGCGGCGTCCGCCGGGCCGCGAAGCTTATCCCGGCGACGTGTTCTATCTGCACTCGCGACTGCTCGAGCGCGCGGCGAAACTTTCTGATCTGAAAGGCGGCGGATCGTTGACCAGTCTGCCGATTATTGAAACTCAGGCGGGCGATATCTCGGCTTACATTCCGACTAACGTAATTTCGATTACTGATGGGCAGATCTTTTTGGAAGGCGATCTATTCAACGCCGGTATTCGCCCGGCCATCAACGTCGGTAACTCAGTCTCGCGCGTCGGCGGCGCGGCGCAGATCAAAGCGATGAAGCAAGTTGCCGGAAGTCTGCGTCTCGACCTCGCGCAATATCGCGAGTTGGCTGCCTTCGCGCAGTTCGGATCTGATCTCGACAAAGCAACCCAGGCGCAGCTCGCACGCGGTCAACGCCTCACGGAAATTTTGAAACAGCCGCAGTATCAACCGATGGACGTCGAGAAGCAGGTGCTGATCATCTGGTCGGCAATCAACGGCTTTACCGACGACATTCCGGTCGAGGACATTAAGAAGTTCGAAGCCGAGCTATTGAGCTTCATTGAAAATTCACATCCCGGCGTCATGCAGAAACTGCGCGAGAAGAAAGCCTTTACCGACGAAATTACAGCGGACCTGGAAACGTCTCTGAAGGACTTCAAGCTTAGCTGGACAAAGACCGAGAAGGCCGTGGCAGCGTAAGTAACATAGACTTCAGTCTGTGATTATTTTGAATTGAGTCAATACACGAATTGAATACACAGACTGAAGTCTGTGCTACTTTGAATGGCAAATCTCTTAGACATTCGCCGGCGCATTAAGTCGGTCAAGAACACGCAGCAGATCACCAAAGCCATGAAGATGGTGTCGGCGGCGAAGCTGAAGCGCGCGCAGGATCGCGTCGTCAACGCGCGGCCGTTCGCCAACAAAATGGCCGAAGTGCTCGGCTCGCTGGCTGAGCAAATACCCGAGGAGTTTCATCATCCACTGCTCGACGCGCGCGGCGACGAACGCTATCTCGTCGTCCTGATCACGGCAGACAAAGGTTTGTGCGGCGCCTTCAATACGAACCTGACAAAAGCGGGTCAGGTCTTTCTCAAAGAAAACGCCGGCAAGAAAATTGAATTACTGGCGGTGGGCCGCAAAGGGCGCGATTTTTTCAGGCGCCGCGCGGAAGTGGCCGGCGAATACATCGGTCTGACGGGAAAAGGCCGGATAGATTTTTCGGAAGCTCTCGAGGTGGCCCGCGATGTCGTGAGCCGCTTTACCGAAGATGAAGAACTCGACAAAGTCTTCCTGATTTTTGCCGAGTTCAAATCGGTAATGACTCAGCGGATAGTCGTCGAACAACTCCTGCCGATCTCTCGCACCGCCGAAGCAGCGGAAAACCCTGAGGCGACCAAAACGCAGGATTACATTTACGAACAACCTCCGGCGGAAATTTTCAGCCGCTTGCTGCCCCGTTTGGTCGAAACGCAAATCTACCGGGCCCTCCTTGAATCAGTGGCTTCCGAACAGGGCGCGCGCATGACCGCAATGGATGCCGCCTCAAAGAACGCCGGCGACTTGATCTCTTCGCTCACCCTGAACATGAATCGCGTGCGCCAGGCTGCCATCACTCGAGAGATCATCGAGATCGTGTCCGGCGCGTCGGCGCTCTAGAGAAGAAGTAGCGGCTTAAGAATATGAACAGCGGGGCTTTGGCGAAGCTTACTCATTTGTTGCTTGACTTGTACGCCTGCTTCATAGACGCGGTGCTGTAACTGACAGCGCCCGAGGTGCCGAACGTCTCAGGCCTTTCGCGGGATTCTCTTGCGCCCCTGGGCTACGCCCATTTTCTCAAGAACCTGAACCCAGCATTGGTCGCATGATCTCAGCTAATCTTAAAGCCGGGTTCGTCGCGTCCACTACGAATCCATCTTCGATTAACCAAATCGCCGACAGCACCGCTTGAGCTAACGCCCACGCGAGCGCTCGTTCGTAATGCAGGTTTAGTCTGAACGTAAACTGTTTGAGCCGTCTCTCGACAGTCGAGCGCGAAAGAAACCGTTGAGATGGGTTGCGCAGGACTGCGCCAATTTCATATTCGACTTCACCGACGACGCCCTTGGGATCAATCGCCAACCAACCACGATCTGAATCAAACAGCACGTTGTAGTGTTGCAGATCACCGTGGAGCAATCTCGGCTGCCGTTGCGTCGCACTCAGGCGTAAGTACACTCGTTGACCTGTCTCGACCAGCTCCGGCGGAATTTGATCGTCGCCGGTTGCGATGTAACGCTCGAACCCTTTGGCCCAATCCTGTACGGTCGCGCACGCGTTTGGAAATTGAAGCGAAGACATTGACGATGCGCGCGCGGACATCTGCTGAATCACATCGGCCAGGATGTCCGTAGCCTCTTCGTCGCGACCATTCAAAGACAGTTCGACCAGTGAGTTGCCCGGCCGCAGACGTTCCAGCAGCACCGCGCCCGGCGCCTGCTCACAAACGCGCGCGACGCCCCGCCCGTCAAACGCCTTGAGGATCTCGCCGGAGCGCCACTCGTCCCCCGGTTTCTTGATTACCTTCAGCACCACGGACTTGTTGTCACGCGTGCCGAACGCAATCACTGAGCTTTCCGTTTCGAGAAAGTCTTCGACGACGAAGCCCCACGCGCCGGCATGCTGTTGCATTCGATCATTTAATGCGGAGCTAATCAATTGCTTTACCTGCGGCCTTTGTGCGCAGTGGACGGCTGATGGTAGCGCAGCGCTGATTTACCAGGTAAGGATCAAATAAGAGATCAAAAACTCGTTTTGAGGAGGCGACAGATACAGAACCCGCAGCGGCAGCGAGCGGGTGGTTCGCGGCTTTGCCGCCCGATGTGCGGAGATTTTTGCCCGTCCGCACATCAGACGGCTTGGCCAAAAACAGTTCGAGCTATGACGCTCAGCGGTTACTCACGAGAATCCATTGTTCCCGCGAGCGTTGTCACCAACCGGTGGCCGACGTAACGCGCACGTTGTCGATGAACGCCGTATGATCACCGCCCAACGGATTCAGGCCCACGAACTTCAACGTGTGCGTGCCCGCCGTCGTGGTGAATGCAGGCGTGCCATAATACGCGTACGTTCCGCTGGCCGGGTGGTAGGTCCCAATCAACGTATTATCGATGTAGACCTGAAAGTCCTGCCCGCCGGCGTTGCAGCAATTGGTTCGCTGCGCCGCCGCGAAAGTTACGACGTACGTGCGGTTGGCCTGGAAGCCGGAGACCGCTTGCGAAATGATCGAAGTGTTACCGCCTTGCAGGAATGCGGCCTGGCTGCCTTCCGGCGCAATGTTAAGTCCGCCGGTGAAGCCGCTGCCATTGCCGGTCACTCCGGATCCGCCGGCAAAACTCCACGACCCTCCAGTGGGACTGTATTGAAACGCGCTGTAGCCGACGGCCGGCGCTTCAAAGCCATAATTCGGTAGCCGCGGCGCGCCGCCGCCGGTGGTCCCATTTACCAGCTTGAAGTTGTCGTATATTGCCGCGCCCGGATTCGAGTTGCCCGTGCCCCACGCTCCCGCCATCAATGTGAAGCGAAGATTCGTTAAATCGAACCCCACTGCCGCAGTCTTGCGGACCGTCCACACGTCTCCGTCGGGACTGGTTTCAAAGTAAATCAAGCTGGCAATCTGATCGTGTCGAATGCGCCAGAAGGGGAACGCCGCCGGATCATAGGCAATCACTGTCTGATTATTCGCTCCAGCCACCATCGAGCGGAATACCATGCTGCCGGCGCCCGCGTCGATCAGCAGGTAATTATTTGCATCCAGCGAGACATTGATGAAGTTTTCACACCAGCCGGCCTGGCTCACCGGCTGTACCACTTCCACCTGCGCCATGCGGCTGGTGAAGTCGAACCTCGAAACGGAATCGACGCCGTTATAACCCGCCACGTTCGGCGCCAGTGTGATTTGCAAGCGCTGCGATTGTTCGGTCACGTTGGGTGTGCCGAGATTGTTGATGGCCCACTTGCTTTGATCGATCGAGTTGTCGTTAAAGTCGTCACTGAAAATCGGATCCGGGACCGAGTCCAGATGCACACATCCGGTGCAAGCGACATTGCTGTACGCGGAATTGCCAAACGAATTGAAGGCGCGCACTCGATAAAGGAAAAACGTCGTACCCACCTTCTTTGAATTGACGTTCGGGCCGGTTTGGGAGATTTCAGTCCAGGGCCCGGAGTTTGAGCTGGCCCGCTCGATCTTGAATCCGCTTTCATTAAACGAGTTGTCTTGCCAACTCATAAAAATCCCATTGACACGCAGGAAGCTGGGCGCGGCCGGCGTGTTAAGAAAATTGTTGAGGTCAGTTTTCCGTTGATTGATGCACGTTTGATCTGTGCCGCAAAGCAGCAGCTGGTTGGACCAGTCGTAATGCGCCGCCGCATCCGGCTCAACGCCGAGCACGGCCAGGTATTGGTGACGAACGTACTGCACGAGGTCGTCGTCGGCCGCAGTTGTAAACACACTCGTGCTCTGCGCCTGGGACTGAACGTTCGTGCAGGTTGTGTTAATGACTGTTAGCTTACCGACGGCTGCAGTGGCGGTGATTGTGTTTACCGACTCAGTGCAAGTCACCTTATCGAGGAGCGCATCTCCTATATTGTTCACGTATACCGCCGGGCCCGCGTTGTGGCTATATCCAAAAGCGGCGCGCTCCAACATTACGTGCTGCGCCCCGCGATCAACATAAACTGCCGAGGTGCCGAGATTGGAGTCGTTGATCTTGTAATCAGAGATATAGATCAGATCGGCCGGGGCCGCCGTTTGATCGTAATAATCCGGAATACTGGCGATCGCTATGAATGCGGCTTCGTCCATGAAGACGTTGCGAATCGTCGTGTCTCTGCGCGGCGAGGCAGTGTCAACCGGCGCCGCATCCGCGATCATGAACCAGGAATAAGGAGTTCCCAGACCGGTTTTGCTGAAGAAGCCGGGCCGCTGTCCATAATCCGCAAAGACTGATTCCGTCAGCGTCAGATTTTTCCAGTTAGTCGCCAGCACTACCGAATTGCGAATGGCGCTGTTCCCGGTACAGCCCAGAAACGCCGTCTGATCAATCGTCACCCCGGAGTTGTCCGAGTAAACGATCGCGCCGCCGTCCTCAACGCTGCTCAATCCATAGAACTCGCAGTGTCTGATCGTGGCGTCCGGAATTCCGCCCAGGAAAAGCGGAATGCGCGAATCGGTCGGCACGTTGTTGGTGCCGATGAAAACCATGTCGGTAATCAGCAAGGTAGTAAGATTGGTCAACGACAGCGTGACTGTCGGATAGCCACTCTTGATCACAAACTCAGAAGTCAGATCCAGACCATGGGTGACCTGTTCGCCGCTGCCCTTGGTATTGATCAAAGTCGAAGACGCGACCCCGCGAATCGCGACCGAGCTGGCATACCCCGAAAAGTCTTTGCTGACTGGAGTGAGCAGGGCGTATCTCCCTGCCGGAACGATCAACGTGCCGCCGCCCGCATTGGCAATGGCATTGAGAGCACTCTGCAAAGCCGGGCTGTCATTGGTTACCCCATCCCCGACCGCGCCGTACGCGCGCAGGTCAAAATTATTGGGTGGTGGTGGCGGAGCGGTGCGTGCGCTCCGTGGAGCGAAAATCAACAAGATGGCGCCGCCAAACGAGATCAGCGACATGAGCCAGAAGAATCTTTTCATTTTTGTTTCCATCCTTTCGGAGAGGCATTACTCACGGATAGTCATGGATACTTACCCGAAGGAAGAGGGCGCACCATGAACCCTTAGGAGTTGTCAGAACCACCTGCGGTAGCGGGTGGTTAAATTAGCAATCGAGAAACGCCCGCTACTGCCGGCGCTCTTAATGCAACCCTCCGTGAGTTCGGTTCTTATAGTTTCGGAGACAACCAAAGTTGTCTCGCGAAGATTTTGTTGGGGGATTTTCGTCGGGGTTGGTGCGATCAGAGATTACCTTCTCGCAACTTCTGTGGCAAGCATTTTTAGAACTTTTATGTAGCGGACTTAGCTGACGCCGCGAGCGAGGCGATGGCGGTAATGCCAGGAACGCGGCGCACCTCATTCGACTGCTGCGGATGGGAATTGAGTTTCTCACCGAAGGCACGATGTAAGTTGAGCGCGCCGACGGTCCCGAGTTACTGGAAATCAAGCGCGGAGCCTGGCCGCTGGAAAAAGTGATAGCCGATGCTGAGCGATTGTTTCAACTGGCGCAAGAGGCTTACCTCCGTTCACCTCTACCACCAGAACCAGACCGAGATCGCGCCGAGAAGCTTTGCGTGAAGATGATCGCTGAGTATCACGGACTGAATGTTGGGTTAGAGTGCAAGTATTTGAGTTCGCACCGTCAGCCTGCTCGCGCTAATGGTTCATCAGGGGTGTTTCGCGACGTTCTCGTCCGCGTTAGCGGACGCTTGAAAATAGCCCAGCGCTTCAGCGCTGGGTAAGAGTCAATTAGAAGCAAACCAAAAGCCCGCTTTAGCGGGCGAAAGGTACGGAACCCGGAGCGTAGCGACGGGATCATGGACTCAACTTGAGTGGCAGCATCCCCTCGCTACCGCTCGCGGCTCCGTCACCTTCAGCCGTCCGTTTCACGGACTGCGGGCGTTTTGTGATTCGGTTCCCAGCGATAAATCGCTGGGCTACTTTCGATCGTCCGCTGCGCGGACTTAGTAGCAATAAGAAATCAGAGCCTGCTTTAGCGGGCGAAAGAAATCATGTGATTCTGTCGCGCCAGTAACCCGGACGCCGGCTCCCAACGATAATAAATTGAATAAGGAAATCTTGTTAGCAGGCAACGACGAATCAGCGGCTCTTCAATTACTGCCCATCTTGTGAGAGAAGGTAAGCAACGTCTGAATTCCGGCTTCAACTTCTGCAACGAAAGCTGCGGCAACAAGGGTGAAGCGTGATCGAGGTAGTACTGCGTGGCGACGAGATATTCTTCGGCTGCGTCGGAATGAAAGCCGTAGGTAGCCATGCCTTAGCTCGACGGCAGATGCTGTGCGAGGAGATTTCGTACTCGGGCCGGGGCTTCGTCGCCAGGAATCAGCTCGACCTCTCCCGACTCAACCTGCGCAATGCGCCGTCGTACCTCCGCAAGTTGAGCTTCGGTAATCTCGGCAGAAATATCCTGCGCCAAACTTTCAACTAACCGCTCGGTGAGTTCGGCGCGAGCCTCCGGCGGCAAAGCCATCGCGTCATGAAAGATTTCTTCATGACTCCAAACCACAAACCTGCCATAAATCGTTTTCATCCTTCCGAACCAAGGAGATAATTGTACCGTCTAGAAGCGAAATTTCCTCAAGATTATCAAGGCTTCGCTGAACCTCGCCTCTTAGCCATGGATTGTCTGGGGACTCGTACATCTTATTTAGCTTCTCGGTGATTGCGTCGAGAGTGCCTACATTGGATGACTGCACTGCTGAGAGAACTTTGAAATCTGTTTTGTTGATTTGCGCCCCTCGCTTTACCAACCTTCTGATGAATTCAGCAGAATCAACAACAATTCTTTCAATCGTGTAAGAGACGAGTTTTTCGCGCGTGTTTCGATATCCGGCTGCTGCGGCAGCCTTAATATGACCAGAGATGAAGCAATCAAGCAGTTGCAACGCTTTACCTTGAATAGCATATTGGGTGGCCTTGTTAGAAACAGAGGAATCAGGACCGCTGCCCAATGGCGTATATTCTTCAGCAAAATAGCTCGTCAAAGCATAAGCTAAATCAACAGATAAATCAGAATCAAATCCTTTTTCGAGAAAATGATCCTTCAGCTGCTCAGCAAAATCCTTAAACGACCGCTCCACAATTGGATATGGCTTATAAACATGCTGCTCGTTCATGTAATCACCTTTGGCGCTTTGGGGTAGTGCAGATATAGCTACACTGCACTACCAACATCAACCAGTATTCGAGTCGTGAGTCCTTTTTCGGGCGCGGTCCTCCAAATCTTCCAACTCTAACGAGGCCAATCGGTCTACTGACTTAGGACTCGAAAAGAGTTTTAGGCTTTCATCCGAGAGCTCATCGACGCCAAGTACGGCTCTTGACAGCAATGCTACTTTGGCGTCAATCGCCATGATCGCTATCAGCTTATCTTCGTCTATCTTGGATACTTCGTCGTAGTCAACAGTTAGATCCGTCATCGCCGTACTAAGACGTTTTATTTCTATCCACAAATCAGTTGGCAGAATCGCAGCAGCCTGTTCTGTTAGTTCAGAATACTCCTTTACACACTCTCCGATATCCTCAAGGGCACGTTCGTGGAAAGCGGCGGTGGCGGCGTCACTTAGGACAGTGGCGTACACCCGATACCTAGCTTGTTTGTGGATAATCTTCGAAATTAACTCTACTTGCTTTGAATAGAGTAACTCGCGCAAGGGCGCGCTCCTTGCTCGTGCTGTGTAGTAAATACCAAGACCACTTGAGATGAGTGTCGAAGATATTCCGGCCAGTCCAATAATCAATGTAACGACATTCTGATCCATGTCATTCAGCGCTCTCTGCGAACTGATAAATCTCCCCACCCGCCGCCACAAACTCCTCAGCCTTCTCTTTCATCCCCACACCCAACGCCGCCTGCTCATCGATCTCCTTCTGCGCCGCATATTCACGCACGTCCTGCGTGATCTTCATCGAGCAGAAGTGCGGGCCGCACATGGAGCAGAAGTGGGCGAGCTTGGCGCCTTCCTGCGGGAGGGTTTCGTCGTGGTATTCGCGCGCGACTTCGGGGTCGAGCGAGAGGTTGAATTGATCTTCCCAACGGAATTCGAAACGTGCCTTGGATAGAGCATTATCCCTGTATTGGGCGCCGGGGTGGCCTTTGGCCAAATCCGCGGCGTGGGCGGCGATCTTGTAGGCGATGACACCGTCTTTCACGTCTTTCTTGTTGGGCAAGCCGAGGTGTTCTTTCGGCGTGACGTAGCAGAGCATCGCCGTGCCATACCAGCCAATCATCGCAGCACCGATAGCGGAAGTGATGTGATCGTATCCCGGAGCGATGTCGGTTGTAAGCGGGCCGAGGGTGTAGAACGGAGCCTCCTGACAAGTCTCGAGTTGCTTGTCCATGTTCTCTTTGATTAGGTGCATCGGGACATGGCCGGGACCTTCGATCATTACCTGACAGTCGTACTCCCAGGCGATCTTTGTTAGCTCGCCGAGCGTTTCGAGTTCGGCAAACTGCGCTTCATCGTTCGCGTCGGCAATCGAGCCGGGACGCAGGCCGTCACCCAAACTAAACGAAACATCATAGGCGGCCATGATTTCGCAGATGTCTCGGAAGCGGGTGTAGAGAAAACTTTCTTCATGATGAGCGAGACACCACTTCGCCATGATCGAACCGCCGCGACTGACGATCCCCGTGGTCCTCTTCGCAGTCATGGGAATATAGGGAAGCCGCACGCCGGCATGAATCGTGAAATAATCGACGCCCTGCTCGGCTTGCTCAATTAAGGTGTCGCGAAAGATTTCCCACGTAAGGTCTTCAGCTTTACCAGCGACTTTTTCCAGCGCCTGATAAATTGGCACAGTGCCGATGGGCACGGGCGAGTTGCGAATGATCCATTCGCGGGTGGCGTGAATGTTCTTGCCGGTCGAAAGATCCATCACAGTGTCTGAGCCGCACTTAATGCTCCAGCGCATCTTTTCAACTTCATCGTCGATCGAAGACAGCACCGCTGAGTTGCCGATGTTCGCGTTGATCTTCACCAGGAAGTTGCGGCCGATGATCATTGGTTCGGATTCAGGGTGATTGATGTTTGCGGGGATGATGGCGCGGCCGCGTGCGACTTCTTCGCGGACAAAAGCTGCGGTAACGAATTCAGGAATATTAGCCCCGAAGGATTGGCCTCGGTGTTGGTGGAGAAGCGAGTCACGTGGAGCGCGGGCATCCTGCCCGCTCTTTTCTTCCGCACCATTGCGGGCAGGGATGCCCGCGCTCCATTTCGCGCTCGGTTCACGTCCCAGGTTCTCTCTGATGGCGATGAATTCCATTTCGGGAGTGATGATGCCTTGCTTTGCGTAGTGCATTTGCGTCACGCAGCGTCCCGGTTTCGCGCGCAGAGGCGTTCGTTTGAGCGCGGGAAAATCTTCGAGGCGGCCTTTCTCTTTCGTGCGCGCCTGATTCGCGGCGTCGAATGTCAGATAGCCGTCGTCGATCGGTTGCAGACTGCGGCCTTCATATTCTTCAACGTCACCGCGCGAAATTATCCAGTCGCGCCGTAGCGCGGTCAGACCGTCGCGCACATCGCAATCATTTGCCGGATCGCCCCACGGACCGCTGCTGTCATAGACGCGCACCGGCGAGTTCTCTTCGAGCGTATTGTCAAAGTTGCGCGTAGGTCTCTGATCGACCTCGCGAAACGGCACGCGGACGCCCGGCTGTTGGCCTTCGATGTAGACGCGGCGCGAGTTGGGTAGCCGGTTACTCTCGGCCTGCTTTTCGATTTCAGATTGAGTCTTTGACCCCGTCGCTACCGCTCCGGGTTCTGACTGCGTTGGTTTGATTGCGGCGCTCATGATGTTCTCCGTTTTGGAGTGCGGCGGCAAGCGAAGCGCGACACCGCTTTGGATTAAGTTGGATCCAAAGCGCCGTCGCCGCTGGCTCTGGCGGCGCACTCCATAAAAAAGCCGCTCCACCTAAATCAAAAAGGGTGGAACGGTCAAGTTTGGCTGTTTCTCCCTTCGACGGTGTTAACCGTATCAGGTTCAAGGGGTCTCACGTGAAGTGACTCTCAGTCCCGATCTTTGATCGGGACTCCCCCGAAACGTTATTTGATTTTCAATCTGTCGAAGGGGATTCTAGGACTCTTCATCTCAGGTTGCAAACCTCTTGGGTTTCAAAGTGGTTTCCGGTTTGAAGAGTTTCCCTTCCAAGTCAAGAACGATCCACGAAGTACACGAAGTAGAACTGGTGTTATTCGTTCGTCTTCGTGTACTTCGTGGATCGTTCTTATCCACCGCTAACTGGATTTCATGCAAAGGCGCAAAGAAAGTCTGGAGGCGCAAACCAGAATCAGACATCAACCAAAAGACTTCTTTGATTTGAACTGAGCAAGTATAATCCCGCTGTCTTATCACCGCAGAAGTTTCCGGAGATCCATTCATGTTGCAAGCTCGCCCTATCGCCCGTTGCCTAACTAAATGGCGTAGCTCATCGCTCACACTGCGGGTGCTCACCGTACTCTTCGCAATCTTGCTGACTTCGGTTTCAGCGATGTCTCAGGAAGTTCCTGAAGGAGTGGTTTACAAAACCGCGCCTGAATCTGTGAACGCGGCAGCAAAGCTGGCGCTGGAAAAAGCGCTGGCTTCAGATTCATTTCCCGGCGAGATATTTGGGGACGTGACGGTTTGCGGTCCGATGTTGTGGAAGTCTTTGAAGCCTGCGGCTGACAAAGTGCTGCTCGACGCGAAACCCGTCATGGCGATGATCACGGACCCTGAAGTCATACATGCGGAGGCCAAACGACTTCTGTCTGTGGATGAACGACAATCATTCTGGGGCGCCTGGCGGAGCAAATATCCGAAATTGAAGACAGCCGGTATTCGCAAGGCCCATGCCGACGAACTCTCTTTCTATTGGGCCACCATTCCATTCGATATCGAAGAACCTTTCTTTGTTCTGGACACCGGCTCAGAACGGTTCGTGGTGCAGCTGGCGAATAAACAGGGAAAGATCTCTCTGTTCTGGATCGATTTGGTCGGCGATCTCCGAACGTTAAAGATCAAGTGAGAAAGAAAAGCTTTAAAGCAGAACCACTATCCGGTCACAAGATCAAGCGGTGGAAGTTCCGTTCGATCCCGAGCAGGAGTGGGGCTTGCAACCAAAGCCGCTGTGGCGCCGGCGGCGCGATCCTTTGTTGTGTGCCACGATAAATGGCGTTTCATTTGAAAGCTCGATCGTGCCGCGGCAGAAAACGTTTTACCGGATAATCGACGCGGAAGCTCAGGGAATCGTCGAAAGTCGCACAAGGGAGCCGTAGTCCAGGTCACTGTAAAACCTTATGCTGAATAATGTATTCGACAACACGATAATAGTGCTCATCGGCTTTGCCGGCACCGGCAAATACACGATTGGGCGCGAGCTGTGCGAACGGACCGGGGCCAAGCTGGTCGACAATCACTTGATCGCCAATCCCATCTTCACAGTTGTTAACGCAGACGGTATGACACCGCTTCCGGCCGGAGTTTGGGACAAGATCAAACAGATTCGGCGCACAGTCTACGAAGCAATCCGCGAGCTATCACCGCCCGAAATGAGTTTTGTCTTTACGGTGGAATGGCGCGAGAACAACCCCGCGGACCTGATAGCCTTTACGGATCTGGAAAGACTTGCTGCCGCGCGCCGCAGTCGTTTTATTCCGATTCGATTGATTTGCGGCGTGGAAGAACTTTGCCGCCGCGTGGTGGATCCCGCGCGAGTCGTCATGCTCAAAGAGATCAGCCCTGAACTGGCCAGGAAGAAGTCGGCGGAAGATGCCGTGCTTAACGTGTCTCATCCAAATCTGCGCACACTTGATGTCACGAAAAGATCGGCGAGCGGAAGCGCCGATGCGATTTTGGATGAGACCAGCTCGATCAAATCGGTTTGGGGCTGGAGTTTGACTCCCGGAGGAACTGATTCCGGCTAAGCGAGAATTGTTCCCCTCCCTGTTAGGGGAGGGTGCGAAGCTTAGAGCAGTGTGTATCTCAATCACGAAGCGTGTTTGCTAAGGACGACTTAAGATCAAGAAGTATGCGTGGCGATCAGGCGCTCACCCCAAACCCACTCCCAAAGAGAGAGGGAGTTCGCACTTTCAGAGTATGATGCAGTGAGTAGAAAGGGACCGTAGATATGTCAGCAGAAACAGGAAAGCATTTTCCGGGTTTTAGTTTAGAGAACCAGGACGGTAAGACCGTTACCCTCGATGACTTCAAAGGCAAGTGGCTGGTGCTTTATGTCTATCCGAAGGATGACACGCCGGGCTGTACGATTCAGGGGAAATCATTCACCGCGACGAAGCAGGAGTTCGACGACGCTAATATCGTCGTGGTCGGCGTGAGTGCCGATGATGTCGAGTCGCATAAAAATTTCTGCAATAAGTTTTCATTCACGATCGACCTCTTGGCCGATCCTAACCACGAGCTGCTGAACGCTGCCGGCGTCGGCCAGAGCGATTACAAAGGCACGATGTATTGGAACCGCACTTCATTCGTGATCGATCCTGATGGTGTGCTGCGGAGGGTCTACGAAAAGGTCAGTCCGGAAGGTCATGAGCGCGTGCTGCTGGACGACATCAAGGCGATGCAAGCCAGTAGCGCGTCAACTTTGAGCTGATAAAGCCCGTCTTGACTGGGAGCGCGGGCGTAAATAATGAGGTCAGTACCACCTGCGTTAGCGGGTGGACCCATCGGTCAACTCGGAAGATGTGTGATTGACCCACCCGCTTACGCAGGTGGTACTGACTCCATAGCTCGCAGGCTCGCTATTCCTCTGCCGGTTCCGTCACCAGCGGCGTCTTCAGATACTTCGCAAAGAACTTAACGTACCGCCGCACGCGATCCATCTGGTGGCGCGGTTCGGTAAAGCCGTGGTTCTCTCGCGGGTAGACCACAAACTCCACCGGCACGTTCATCTCTTTCAAAGCCATATAGAATTCCTGCGCCTGCGCAATCGGTACGCGCGTGTCCACCTGGCCGTGCATGATCATCGTCGGCGTCTTAACGTTCTTTACATACTTCATCGGTGAACGGTCCCAATAAAGTTCCTGTGAGTCCCACGGAGACTTGTCCGAATAGAACCAGCGCAAGTACCTTTGAATGTCGTTTTGCGAATACATCGAGTAGATGTTCGACAAACCGGCGCCCGGCGATACTGCTTTGAATCGATCTGTCTGTGTCAGAATCCAGAACGTCATGTAGCCGCCGTACGACCAGCCAAACGCCCCCAGCCGATCGGGATCGGCCACGCCGCTCGCGATCATCGCATCGACACCGGTCATGCAGTCTTCGTAATCGCCCTTGCCCCAGGTGTTCTTGTTCGCCTGGGCAAACGCCAACCCTTTGCCGGTCGATCCGCGAAAATTCGGTTGCAGCACTGCAAACCCGTTCGCCGCGAGTACCTGTATAGTGCCGCTAAAATTATTAAGCGAAGCGCCGGTGGGACCGCCGTGAGGATTCAGCAGCAAGGGTATTTTCTTTCCAGCTTCATAGCCGGCAGGCTTTGTCAGCAGACCCTCGACTTCGGTGCCGTCCTTGCTCTTCCACTTTACGACCTCGGTATCGGCGAGCGCGTAATCCCGCAACCAGGCGTTATGATCAGTCAGCGATTTTACCGAACTGAAATCCGCGTTAGCCGTGTACACCTCAGTCGGTTGTTTGGCCGCGGACATCGTGCCGACGATCTTCCCGTCGCGACTGATTTCAGTGACACCGGTCGATCCGCCCCGCCGCGAAAGCTGTTTCACCGCTCCGGTGGTTACATCGGCAGCGTAGACTTCGATTGCTTCCAGCAGGTTAGTGCTGAAATAAACGTCACGGCCATCACGCGACCAGACGGGCGTGCCCGCACTCAAATCAAATTTCGTCGTCAGCTCTTTGGGCGCGCCGCCGTTTGCCGCAATCAGATACAGGTAAGTATTCGAGACGCCGCCGCCGTTGTCAGGGCTTCCGGTGTAGGCGATCCATTTTCCATCCGGCGACCAGCGCGCGGTGTCACTCGACCCGGCGCTCTCTTCCAGTTTCTTTTTGGCGCCGTCGGCGATAGTCATGATCCAAACATCGCTCAAACTTCCATCGTCTGCTTTGGGGGTCGGCCGGGCCGTGTAAGTGATGCGCGCTCCATCCGGTGACCACTGTGGATCGCTGACTGTGAAGTTGCCTTCAGTCAGCCGCTGGCCGTCTTTCTTGTCGATGTTCCACAGCCAGAGGTGAGACATCTTGATGTCTCGATCGATCACGATCGTGTCGTCTTTAATCTTCTTGCGATCCTCTTCGTCTTTGGCAGGTTGATCGGTCGCGCTCAGCAGCAGTTGTTTTCCGTCCGGTGAAAACCGGAACCCGCTGACGCCGCCCTTGTGTGAAGTGACGGCCCATGCTTCGCCGCCATCGGCCCTGATCATCCAGACTTGCCGTTCGCCGTCTTTCTCGCGATCGCTTAAGAACGCCAGCATGCTGCCGTCCGGAGACCATTCCGGCGCGGACGCGCTCTTGTCACCGCGAGTGTACTGCTGCGCTTTTCCGCCGGCAGTCGGAACCACCCAAACCTGGGTCACGTTCTTCCACTCTTTGTCTTTCTCCATTTTGGTTTCGGTGACGGTGTAAGCGACGCGCGTTTCGTCCGGAGATATTCTGGGCGAACCAACGCCGGCGATCTTCATCAGATCGAGCGCCGTTAAGAGCTTCCGGCCGTCTTTGGTCCGCGGCTCGGGGGCTTCGTTTTTTGCGGCCTTGTCCTGCGCCCACGCCGACGTCATCAAGCAGAGCAAGATCAACAGGGCAGTGGAAAAGCGTTTGGCATTCATCGAACAATCCTCCGACAGTCAAGTTCAGAACTGAGCGGCGCAAATTATGTCCGACAAACCTCAGTTTGTCGACAAGTTGTGCTCGTTTCTTCACGCTGAAAGCGTGAACTGTAATAGCGCTGGACCATGAAAATAAATGAATCCCCTTGAAAGGGCTCAATCGATGCGACGTTTTCAGAGTCGACCGGAAAAAAGGATGTCTGATCCGTGGGCGTTGCCCAAGGCTATTACACTTGACGCTTTCAGCGTCCGCAGGGCGCCGCCCCAGTCAACGCGATCTGATCAGATTGCTTCATGACTTTCTGAAAAGCATCAACGTATTGACGCAACAAGGGCATTTCCGCAAAAGGAAAAGTCGGCAGTCTGATCAAGTCGCCGTTTGCTTTCTCAGTCTCAGGCAAAGCGCCGGGCAAGTATCGCGGCAGTCTTGTCTTGTCCATGGCACTCAAAGGGCCGATGCCCGCAAACGCGCCTTCGGTGAAGAGAGGCTGTTGATGCAGCAAAGGATAGCGAGGATAGCTGATATCGCAACCTTCGGCAGTCAGGGCCTCAACCAGCGTGTCGATGGCGAGCCCTGTGCTGGACGGGGGATAGCGAACCAGAAACTCGAAATAGACGCGATTGATGTGCGGCGGTGGCAAAAAGGTTTTAAAGCCAAGCTTTTCTAATTCCCCTGAGAGATATCTTAGGTTGCAATTTCTTTTTTCGTTTCGCCCCTCGAGGTGTTTGAGTTGCCCGCGAGCGACGGCCGCGCTGAGCGGCGCCATTCTGGTCTTCATCCCAAAACTCGTCGCGGCGAATCGCCGCGCAGGTCCCGGCAACTCAATGATCCGCATGACGTCGCCGAGGCAAATCGCGCGCTCATAAATCTCCGCGTTGTCAGTCAGCAGCATCCCGCCTTCCCCGGCAGGGACGAGCTTGCTGGTTTGCAAACTGAAGACCGAAACGTCGCCAAACGTTCCGCATCGCCGATCACGCCACGTCGCTCCCGGCGCGTGCGACGCGTCTTCTATGACTTTAAGATTGTGCTTCGCTGCCAGCTCCAGCAGTTCAGTCATCTTGCTGGGCATACCCCAGAGATGAACAACTACAATCGCGCGGGTCCGCGAGGTAATTTTCTTTTCGGCATCCGCCGGATCGATCCCCATTCGTTCCAATTCGCTTTCGCAAAAAACCGGAATCGCACCGACCCAAAGCATCGGCACGACTGAGGCCCAATGCGTCGCCGACGGGACCAGGACTTCATCGCCCGGCTGGAGGCCAATTGCAGAGAAAGCGGCCAGGAGCGCGGCTGTCCCATTGCAATGAGCAAGGGCGTGACGTCTTCCAAAATAGTCGCGGTAATCATCCTCCAGCTCACGCGTGACCTGATGAAGTGAAAGATCACCATCACGAAGGACAGCCAGTACTGCGTCCTCATCTGCTTTAGTGATTGCGGGCCAGCGATTGGCCGCCGCACCGTCGAGCGTCACCGCGTGCGGACCGCCAAGGATAGCCGGCGTCTCATTTTTACTCATGGGTTTCGGTGGCTTTCAGCAAGCGGCGATCAGTTTGTCCAACGAATCAATTACTCTCGATTCGTAGAAGCGAACGGCTGCGGTTGCTGAATGCGCGAAGTCTGTCAGCTCTTCCGAGATCTCGGTCAGGTAACTTCGATTTTCATTGTTTCGGCCCAGGCCGCCTCGCGGTACCCATTGTGCGATGTTGGTGCGCCGGCGCAGGTAATCATCGAGTGTGCAGCAGAGTTCGCGATTCACGCACCAGCGCAGCGTCGGCACTGTCATAGAGAGGCCGGGAAATTTGGTCTGCTCAAAGCCTCCCTGCTCGACTCTGTTCCTTCGCTGTGGTTTCGATCTGTCGCCAATGTGCTTTCTGATTTTCGCGGTGGCGATGCGGGCCAATCGCACGCAGCCGGTTAGTTTTCCACCATATACTGAAATCCAGGGCCGCTCGGGATCCCTGTACACCTCAAACTTTCGCGACAGGCTCAAAGTTGATTCGTTGACGCGGTCGTTAGTCCTGACTACCAGAGCTCGAACTCCATTCCGAACTGAGATGATGTCGTCTATGCCCTTTGGCTCCGCGAGAAACTGATTCAGTTCGTCGAGCAAGTACGAAATGTCGCCCGGTTTGATCGACAGGGCGGCAGAAAGACCACCATCCGCAGACTCCGTTGGGCCCCAGAGTGATATTGGTCCCCAGGGAATCAGAGACATGCAGTCCCCCTTATCACCAACATCCATGATCAGAGGCAATTCATGGTTTGGCAATCTGGGCAGGCCAATAAAAACTCCTTTGCTAAAGACGTGTTTGAAGGGAGTGTGAAAACCGAATTGGCTGTTGACCTCATCAGTCCAGGGACCAGTGCAGTTAACGATCATGCGGGCACGCACCTCTGACTGAAGCTTTTCGCCAAGCTGATCCTGCATGACCAAACGCCACTCGCCAGTTTTTTCTTCGAACGACACTTCCACCGGAGAGCAATAGTTCAGCGCGACTGCATCGTCCGTTTGTCCGTCTAATATCCAACGCAGTGCAAAGCGGCTGTCAGAGGTATCGACCACAGCTTCTTCATAAACAAAAGAGTTGGCAAAAGCTCCGCTTCTGAGAAAGCCTGACTCGGGAAAAACGGTGCTTCGCTTCGGACGAGCGCCCTTGCATTTTCCCATTACCCAGTAACCGTGAAGCGCGGCGCTCATCAACAGGTCACCGCGACGGCCGTTGTGAGATACGAGATAACGAAATTGTTGCGGACGAACCCAACTCGCCTTTTCGCTCACCAGTCGATTACGTGAACCACACAGACGCCAGACGGTAGGGAATCTCAAGTCCTTGAGATAGAGCAATCCTCCCCAGACCATCATGGCGGAAGATTGAGAGGTGGCGCCGGCGAAGTCTCCCTTATCAACGATTAGCACTCGATAGCCCGCGGCGCTTAAATGGTGAAACAGGCAAGCGCCGCTAATGCCACCGCCGAGAATCAAAACATCGAAGCCGGTCGATTTGATGCGCTCCCATTGTGTTTGACGACGAGTCAGCATCGCCATATTGATAGCATAGACTTTAGTCTGTGATCGTGATCCTTGTGACACTAGTCAGTACCACCTGCGTGAGCGGGTGGGCCAAATATTCAAGGAGCGGAAGTTGACGCTTGGATCCGCCCGCTCACGCAGGCGGTACTGACCTCACTATGCGCGTCCCCGCTTCTTTGGCAGCATCTATCAAAACGAAAAAGGTCGCTCTTGAGCTCTCGGGGCGCGACCATGTTTTCAGCACGAAACTCCCATCCCGGGCATGCGCTTAGTCTGACGCTTTGTCCAAAAGATCAGCAGGCTGGCGGCCAGGAAGTAGATCAAGGTGCCGGCCACAAATATGGCGGTGCCTTTCATTTCGTCTGCATGAGAACGATAAGCCGGGTACTCGAAGACTGTCATGAAGAAGATCATGAGAATCACAAATGTCAGGATTGTCCAGATAGCCAGAGCGCCGAGCGCCTGCACTACGATCGCAGTCCGGCGGCTGCGGTCGCGCGTGAAGTTAAGAATGCCCAACAGCAGAATAGCGAGCGGTGTGATTCCCATCACCGCAAAGAATGCTATTGCGTGTATTTGGTCGAGAATGTTCTTCAATTGTTCTTGCGGTCCGCCTAACCACCGATGAAACTCATCGAGCGCGAAGGCGCAACAAACTGCGGATCGTTGATGTAGTGACGCGGTTCCTTCTTCAACACGACTGATTCGATGAAGTCGATGATCTCTTTTCTTGAAGCGCCGTCGCGGACCACGTCACGCAGCGAATATTCCACAGTTGAGAAAAGACAAGTGCGAATCTGGCCGTCGGCGGTGAGGCGAATACGAGAGCACGCGCCGCAGAAGGCTTCGGTCACCGGCGCGATGATGCCGATTTCTCCCGGCGCGCCGTCGGCAAAGCGAAAACGCGAAGCAGTTTCGGAGCCGCGAGCAACGTCCACAGGCTCGAGCGCAAATCGTTCTTCGATCCGCTCGCGAATCTCGCGGCCGGAAACGACATCGTCACGCGACCATTCGTGACCGGAGTCGAGCGGCATGAATTCGATGAAACGCATCTTCACATCGTGCTCGCGCGCAAAGGCGGCAAAGTCCGCCACTTCTTCTTCGTTGTGACCGCGCACGATGACGGCATTGATCTTGATCGGTTGCAGCCCCGCAGTCTTTGCCGCGGCGAGGCCGCGCAGCACACGATCCAGCACGTCGACCCCGGTCATTTTCTTGAACACATCACGCTTTAAACTGTCCAGACTGATCGTGATGCGATCCAACCCAGCGGCTTTCAAACCATGCGCGCGATCCGGCAAATAGTAGCCGTTAGTTGTCAGGGCGAGATCCAGCAGTCCCTTTGCCTTCAGTTTTGCCAATTTGCCAATGATCACTTCGATGTCCTGGCGCATCATCGGCTCGCCGCCGGTCAGACGGATCTTTTCAATCCCCAGCTCGACAAAGATCTCGCAGACGTATTCGATTTCTTCATAGGAGAGCATCTGCTCTTTTGGAGCAATCGGCGGCTCGCCGTGCGGCAGGCAATAGAAACAGCGAAAATTGCAGCGATCGGTCAGCGACACGCGCAGGTCGCGGATTGGGCGGTTGTATGAGTCTTTGAGGAGGCCTGACATCGCTGGAATGATACGCTGACCGGAGTGGCGTTCCAAGCGGGACGTTATCCTTTAGGAAAATTGCCAGTCTGGCGTCCGTGTTATAAAGTCGGTCTGTGGAAAAACGAGTAGTGTCTGCGGAATCGATTGCACGGTTGGCGGATGAGAAGCAGGATGTATCTTCCTACTTCACGAATGATGGCCAGATGATGCCTCCCATCAAGAACGGTGAAATCGACCCGAATCCGCACGCGATTGAAGAATTGAACGAAGGGGCTAGAGAGAATCGAGGAACGGATTCATCACGGTCACGCCGTCGTAATCCTGACCGTGGCTAAGATCCTCTGAATAAATCGTGCGGCAGCCGAGCTCCCGGGCTGCTGCGATGATCGCCGCGTCCCAATAACTAAGTCGAAAGCGATCTCTAACCTCAATAGCCGTGAGGACAGTTGAAGGGTGAAGCGAAGCCGTAGGAAAGTTAAGCCAGATCTTCACATACTCCATCGCGGAAGAGTGAGGCAATCGAAACTGACGCTTAGCAGAGGTGGCTATGTGGTAGAACTCGCCAGCCACCTGTGCTGACCAGCCCCAATTCTCATTGAGTAATAATTGACGAGCCCGTTCAGCCTTTCGCTGCTCCTCTGGGAGGTCGCTGAGGGCGTAGAGAAAAACGTTAGTATCAATGAATGCTTCCGCGTTCATGCATCTCTTCGCGCGAAGGTCTTACGCCCACGCCAAAATTACTGGTGGCCCGGAATAGATCTGCCATGTGAGCTCGGGCAGCAACAATACCATCGTCATCGCCATTGATACTTTCGAGATACTCAGTCACGTGTTGATTGACCTCGGCTTCGAGATCATCGACTTTTCCCGAGGCGCGATGATAAAGGTCGTCGTCGATTTTGATCGAGATTTCTTTCATGGATTCAAGATAGCTTTGAAATCCGACGCAGGTCAAGGAATCTGGACGCCAAGCCTGAGGCCGCGAAATTGGATCACCTACTCTTCGATCACTCCATGCAAGCCATGCCTCTACCTCCAGGGCTCGGGTGCTCTTCGGACGTGTTGTTTTCCCCACCTTGTTGACCCAGGAAGAACGAAATGTTTACCTCTAGAGCAGCACTAAGCGCCATTAGAACCGAGAGCGAAGGCACTGCTTGTTCGCTTTCAATCTTTGACATATAGGCCGGTGAGATTCGAGCGCGAAAGGCTAGTTCCCGCTGTGTTAGCGTACGTGCTTGACGTAGTTTCCGTATCGAAGGCCCGATCCTTCTTCCCATAACTTGCGTCTGTCTATCCCAAGGTACTATCGAATCACGTAAGTCTGTGTCAAAGCTCTGAGCCCGTACCAATTCCAAAACCTCGCCAAGCATACTCTCTACAGATCGTTGTGGAGTGGGAACCTGTTTTGGCGGCGTCAAGTTAGTCTCAGCTAAGGTAGGTGCTAAGTGGGGCCACCAGACTGTGAAGGCTTCTGACAGAGTCTCATCGGAAAGAAGCGGCGGATCATCCGCTGAATTTATTGCATTGACTAAACGAAGTGTTCCATGCAGGTCCGCCCGAACGGCTTGGAATTGTGCTAGAGGACCCTGAAGCTCTCGCGGCTCAAAGCCAACTAAGTAGGGCATTACACGGCTGATCGAGACGGCTTTCGACAGCGCACCTGCCTCGAAGAGAACCCAAGCAGCGGAGATATTCTCAGGTGTTAGGCACAACACGCCATACTGTAATTCTTCCAACGCCCGCGTCATCTCAGCGTTCCACCGCGCCCCAGGATCTATGCTGGCAGAGGAAAGCCAGGGTTGCACTGCTTGAATTACTTTAGGCAGCCAAGTTGCGAGCGCCGTAGCGACTCGTTCGCTTCGCTCTCCCGACCAACTAATGAAGATCTTCATTTATAACTCCCGATTCAGAGGATACCTTGTTCACAACATCGGCTAGTAGTAAGGCGGAGCAGTCAGGTTGTCAGGGTACTTAGAAGAAGATTCAGTCTTTCCGTGATGCTTACACAAGGGCCAAACCCATTAGCACTAGCGACCTACCGATCTTCTGCCCCACAAATAATACACGGGCAGACCCAGCGCAACTATTCCCAATCCAATCAAACTCTCGCGCGGTTCCGAGACAATTTGATTGGCCACAATGAAGAACGATGCCAGGATGAAGATGACCGGCAGGATTGGGTATCCCCACGCGCGATAGCTCGGCGCGTAACCGGGTCGACGGCGCAACAGAAAGAGCCCCAGCACCATCAGGCCGAAGAAGATCCACTCAGTATAGATAACGCGGGTGAAGAGCGCGCGGTAAGTTCCCGTCGCCACGAGTACTGAAGACCAGATCGCTTGCAGAACGATCGCCCGGTGCGGTGTTTGAAAACGTGGATGGACGGCGGCGGCCCAACGGAACAGTAAACCGTCACGCGCCATCGCAAAGTAGACACGTGGCCCGGCCAGAATGATGCCGCTCACTCCGCCAAACGTCGAGAAGATGACCACCGCAGAGATCGCGGCGCCACCCCGCCTTCCGATTACTGCTTCAGCCGCGTCCGCCGCGACGCGAGTAGAGGACGCGACTCTGTCGAGCGGCAGCGCCGAGAAATATGCAGCGTTAAGCGCGATGTAGCAGGCCGTCACCGTGAGCGTTCCGATCACTAGCGCGAGTGGAATGGTTCGTTCGGGCCGGCGCGTCTCTTCAGCCGTGTAAGTGACCATGTGCCAGCCTCCGAATGCAAAGAGGCCGGCGGCCACCGCCAACGCGAATTTGACGACGGAAATTTGGTCGACGGCCGTGGCATTTATCACGGCAGGACTGGCTGATCTCAAGACCACAACCAGCACCAGTATCGTCACGACGGCAATCACTTTTCCGAGCGTGAAGATTGTTTGCAGCGTGCTTCCCTGTTTCACGCCGAGATAGTTAATTCCCGAGAGCAACAGAATTGCCGCAATAGCGACGACGCGAATGCCCGAGTCGCCGAGCGGAACGAAGTAACCGACATAACGGGCAAAAACTACCGCGATGGCCGCGATGATGCCGGAGTGCATGCTCCAGAACATCGCCCAGCCCCAGAGAAATCCGACGGCAGGCGAGTAGGTCTCCTTAAGAAATACGTAAACGCCGCCCGTGCGCGGAAAAGCTGACGCCAACTCAGCGCAACAGAGCGCGCCAAATAGAGTCAACAAACCAGCGACGATCCAAGCGGCAAATACACCCGGCACTGACGGTACTAATCGCGCAATCTCAGATGGCTGAACAAAGATCGACGCCCCGATGATGATGCCCACCACCATCGCCGTCGCTTGCCCGAGACCCATCGAGCGTTTTAGTTCTGTCACGGTTTTATTATCCGTAGGGTTGGGATCATTCAAAGCGCCGAAGGCGCGAAATGCGATAGCCTGGGCCATCGGCCCAGGTTGATTGCGGGTAAGAATCAGCGAGCGCTGAAGGCGGAATATCTTTTCAACCTGCCGCGCTTTCAGCGCTCCGAAATAAACCGGGCCTTTTCTGGGGGCGTTGCTCCAGGCTTTTTCATTTTCCGCGCCCCCGGCGCTCAAAAGAAACAAGAAGTCTCTTCACTTCACCGTCAACGTCGTCTTCGCAAGATACTCCATCAAATTCCCGCGATGTTCCATCGTCTCGCGCTTGCCCCAGGCGATGATGTAAACGGAATAGACCCCGGCAGGTAGGCTGAGCATGTCGCCGACGGTAGCGTACTTCCGGTTCTGCTCGCCGATGTTCTGCTGGTACTCGTTCACAAACTTCGCGTCCTTACCGTCGGGGCCCTGCTGGTAAAAAATGATGCCGATGAAATCGACGCCTGAGGGTGTGGGGTTTTCAAACAAGACATTGAAAGGCGTATTGGCCTTCCACTCGCTCGCAGTGCCGACACACTTCCAGTTGTCGTCAATCTCTTTGCAGATCGTTACTTTGCCCTGGCCTGCTGCCGTATTGCCGACCGCTCTGGGCCCGACAGTGTCCTGGCCGACACTGAAATCGGCGGTAGCCCACACCTGCGCTTTGTTGTAGTAGTTCGCCAGGCGCACGAAATATTTTCCGGGCGCGTTGATGGTAAAGCGGGCGTACGCGGTTGTGTGTTGCGGCGACACTGCATAGTCGATGTTCTGCACGTACTCGCCGTTGGCATCGTTCTTCGTCACCATGAAAGTGAGCCCGGCGCCGGTCGGTACCGGTGGAAATGTGTAGAGGATATTGACATTGCGCAGCGTGCCTTTTGGGCTAAACGTCCTGGTCGCATTAACGCAGGTTGCGGTTTCGACTACATTGATGCCGTACTGCTTCGAAGTGATTTTTAGATCCTCACATGTTTCCAGCTTATATTGCGCGCGAGCAGAGGAGACCAGACATAACATGCAGCACAGCATAATAAGATAACGCAACAGTTTTGGGGACGGCATAACGAACTAGCTCCTTTCGTGTGCGGCGAATACTAGCGCCGGGAGAAGTTCTACGTCAATTGATTCGAGGATGCCGAGAAAGTGTAAGGCGCCTGAGGTCGCATAGTTAATCTCTCAAGTGGATCGCGGACATCCTGTCCGCCTGAGCGCCTAGCGCGCGAACAGCGATTCACTTCGCACGATCAGTGAAACGAGAGGTTGAGCGTGCTGTGCACGCTGGCGGCGGACAGAATGTCCTCGATCCGTTCTCCAGAACTTGTCATCGCTGCTCTATGGCTTTGAGCTCGTGCCAGGCTTCGCGATCACCAAAGGATCGGTTTCCATTTCTCTGCGATAAAAAACACGCGGACGGGTGCTCACGATAGACATGTTCGACGATTCTTGGACCCACTCGCTATCGCGAGCGGTTCTGTACCGCCTTGCGTGGATACCAAGAGTGCGCGATTGAAACGAACAAACTCGACAGTGCCAGAATATAGACTCGATTCCGGATGGTGGCTGAGTGTTTCGCGCCGCCGGATAGATCGGCAGTTGAAACAGCAGCGGATTGTAAAGCCAATGGTTGTGTCCCTGCGTGTAAAGATAGAAAAGACCAGCACAAACGCCGATGGTTAGGGCGTAATTCAGATACCGATCCTTGAAAGGGTTGTGCATCTCAAACACCGGTATGAGGTCAGTAACACCTGCGTCAGCGGGTGGGGCAATTGGGTGGAACAGAATCTCAATAAGCGCGTTTAAAGGCCCGGATTCGTCATGAAGACTCGGGTGGGCAGGCGTCTCTCGGTCCCTGGAATCTTAATCGTGCGTTTCAATACAAGGTCGAACAGCAGCGGGTTGTAATCGTAGATTTCATTCAGACAGAGACGTTCATCAGCCGTGATGTAGCCTTGTTTTCGCAGCGTGCCGGTCCTGATCAGAACATTGATTGCCGGCAGAGGATAGTCGCTGCCGTTGACCAGACGGTCGTGCAAGTCTTCGCGCTGGATGATTGTTGTCAAAGGCCGACCAGCGCGGTTGTATTGAGTCATGGCTGAGATATCGGCGAACAGCAAACCTTCGTAACGCTTCTCTTCCATCAACCGCAGGAACAAATCAAAGTTGGCCACGCGTTTTCTTTGCGAATCTTCGAGGTCCTCGTTATCACCCAGGCCGGCACAGTGAGCGATGATCACTTTCACGCCATGCTCCAGCCCACGTCGCAGTAAGAGAGGATTACCAAGCTTCTGATCTTCTTTTGCCTCGACCGCTTTCTCTTCACCGCCATGGCTCAGCAGGATCAGGCCCAGCTCTTTCATTTTTCGATAGAACGGATCGCAAAGCTCGTCCCCGGGGTCGATGCCCATTGCATTCGGCAACCACTTAACCATGCGCGCGCCGCGCCGCGCCCCACTCTCCAATTCGTTGAGCGCATCGGGACGATAAGGATTGACCGAGATCACCGGTTCGAAACAATCCGGATGCTCTTCGGCGAGTTTGAATACGTAGTCATTGGGAACGTAGAACTCGGTCTTAGCCAGGTTCGGGGTGCCGTCGCGTTTGTAGTTCTTATCGAACGCCAGCAGACGGTGCTTGCCGTGACCATCGGTTTGTCTAATGAGGTTCGTCAGCCGCAGCACAATCTGCTGGTCAGCCTGCGCCACATCGTCCACGGCGCCCGCGCTCAGATAAACCTTGAACTTGAGACGATCGAACGGATGACGCCAGGCGAGCATTTTTGGATTGACGAAAGCGCCACTGTCGCCTTTGCCGAGGCCGACCACATGCGTGTGGTAGTCGATCAGGCGCGCCGGATCGATTTCATCGAACGAGCGCTTGATCAGATCCCCGGCCTTGGCGCCGATCCTTTCGCGCAGCTCTTCAGGTTTCCGAGAAAAAGCGCCCGCGATGTGATGTAGAAGGCACATGTCAGAAATCTAATGGGCCCACGCCTTGATGTGGCCCGGCAGTCGAGGATCATTCACCCGACGCCAGTAACTTTTCTTATTGAGTGAAAAGGCGAAGGCCTGGCCGGTTCCCGCCAGCAAGTAAACAACATCAAAATCCTCGTCGCCTTCAGGAACATAAACAATTGCACCCTCTCCCCAAAGCAATTTTGGCATACCTGCAAACTCCGAATTCAACCAGACATTCCCGGCAACCGTGATTTCGCGCTCAGGCGAACCGAGATCAAGCGGATAATTCAAATAATGAATCAGAGCCGCAAGGTTTGAAACAGAAATGTCTTCAGGAAATGTAAGCCGATAGCGATTCTCAAAAAGTTCAAATGCTTCGATCTGTAAATGTCTGCCCGAAATGTCTCGCCCGGTGAAGTCGGCGAGGGCTCTAGCCAGTTCATCTTCATTCCAACCGCTCAGAACTATTTGCTTCCGGTTGTTTGCATCCGGGATGAAGGGCGGCAGATTAGCTGGCGGAAGATCCGCCTCGATCGGATCGGCAAAGAGCATTGTCGGCAGTGGTAACAAAGCAATCAGCGCGAGCACAAAGACCCATTCCGCAACCAGCGGAGCGATGAAGAGGAGGCCGACTACCAAAAGCAGTGTCGTCGTTAGCAGGGTTAGAAACCGGCTCAAGCCGGAACTACGGATCAGCCCGCCGCAGTTTCTGCATTCAGAAGGACTGGAATAGCGGTAGGTGAGTTTGAAGAGGTCCCACAAGCCAAATTCATCGACACCACAGTGTGGGCATTCCTTAGTCACGGAGAAAGAGCTTCCATTTCACTATGATTTAGCGACTCTAAGCTTCGCGGGAGCGGCCTAATCCTGTCGCCCATAAATGGGCCTGGATGGTTATCTGCTTTGGCTATAAATATTTCGTGCCTACGGCACTCAGGCGCTGATGCCTTCCTTCTTGATTACCTGTCCGGCGCCGCTGACCTTCTTGTTTACTTTTGGATTGCCCGTGTAAGTCACACGGCCGGCGCCCGAAACAGTGACATCCAGTTCGTCGGTAGCATAAACGTCGACGCCGGCCGCGCCGGTTACGTTGACATCAGCGTCGCTGGCGCGCAGATCGTGCGCATCGATTTTGCCGGCGCCGGTCGAACCAATCTTCAGAGACTTGCTTTGGCCGGAAGCGACCACGGTCGCGGCGCCCGTCGATTGAATTTCGAACTTGTCGTTTTTCAGGTTTGAGATGTTGAACTTGCCGGCGCCGGTGCTTCTAACGCTGGCAAGATCGGGCACGTTGATCCGCACGATGATGCCGCCCCGCGACGAGTAGCCTTTCGTGGTCCGCACGCGAAGCACGCCATCGCGAACCTCCGTTTCGACCAGCGGCAGGATATTGTCGTCGGCTTCAACCTCAAAGCTGGCGGGCTTTTGGCAGTTCACTTCCACTTCAAAGGCCCCGGTAGTTTCGATCGCCATAAAGGCGGGCAGATCTCTCGTTTCAGTTTTGCGGACGCCGGAGCCATGCACTCCACCTATGCAAGCCGTGAACGAGAGCAGGAGGGACAAGACAAAGACGACGCTGATTGCGATTCTCTTCATTGGTTCTCTCTCCGTTCGGTTTTAGTTAGCGCAAGTTGATAACTTGCGCATTTCGTTCGTCACCCTGATGATTGCGCACTCAAAAAATTCGTTACTTCCCAAAACGGAATTGCTATTCGAATTGTTTCTTGAATTCTTCAAACTGCCGGCGCAAGCCTTCGACCTCGGCAGCCAGCGCTTCAACTCGCTCTTCAAGTCCCGCCACTTTCTCGGCATCATTCGATCGCCGGGCCGTTTTATTGCTCGCCGGTTCTTCCGACATCTGCTCGACAGATACTTCGCCCGATAGCAAATGCGCAAAACGCGCTTCCTTCTGCCCTGGTTGGCGCGGCAACTTAATCACCATCGGCTCGGAGTCTTTGGTGCTAAGCGAATGGAGCGCCTCTTCAACTTCTTCCAGGCCGGAAAATTCATGGAGACGAGTGCCTCGGGTCCGGATCTCGCCCACGGTCTGCGCGCCGCTAAGCATGAGCACGGTTATCGCGGCCAGTTCAGCCGCACTCAGGTGCAGGTTGTCGGCGACGTGCTTGTATTTGGGAACCCGGCTGGTGCTGCCATAGAAAACATAGGCGAGGTTCTTTTCGCGCAGGCTGTCCAGCGCCAGTTCGACTTCCGCTTCGGTTAAGGAGGTAACCGGATTGCGATTGTTCTTCTGATTGCACGCCAGCGTCAGCGAGTTAAGAGTCAGCGGATAGTATTCAGGAGTCGTGATCTGCTTTTCGATCAAGGCACCGAGAACGCGGACTTCGTTAGGGGTTAGTGTCGGCACGCGGGGATTATACTGACAGTCGACATGATGTGCAGCACGGCAGGACCCCAGTGAACGTAAACTTCAGCGGATAAACTTTCTTCGAATGGCAAGTGCCAGCATAGCGGCCGGAACTGGTCCCAGAATCGTTTCGAAAAGAACAATCACCTGAGCGGCAGATTCGGGTTCAGATGTGGGGGAGGCTGACATAAGCTATTAGAGGGTTCGAGAAGCTCCTCTGCCTTGCCCTTATACATTACCTCTGGAGGATTGTCCTCCCTACCAGTCTTCAGCTCCGCAGGAGCGAGATGTTTATAGCTCGGCGAGTTTGTCTGATTCTCATAGCTCCGTAGGAGCGGCATGTATGTTTCGCGCCTACGGAGCTGAATTCAAAAAGGAGACTCGATCTATAAACATCTCGTGCCTAACGGCACGAAAACCTTCGCTCTTCGCTTTTGCCAATTCCTCTTCATCGACCCCTCAAATCACCTGATCCACTTGTCAGTCCCCGCGATCTCGTCGACCTTCCGTTCCAGAGCCGAAAGTGCGCGCAGAACTTCAGACTCTCTACAGCCGTGATAGTGAGATACGCTCTTCGTCTTTCCGTTCATCTCAATTGTGGTTCGTGCGGAAGGAAGATCGGTGGCGGCTGGACCACAACCCGGAGTTCCGGGCTCGTACTTATCATCCAGCGAAAAGTACCTAATCTTCTCAAAGTCATTTACGAGTTTATTGAAATCGTCTGGTTTGATCTGTGCCGTCGCCTTTCCTTTGGTCTTAACAAAATCTCGCCCTTCAAAGGTAACCGTGCCATCAGACGCTACCGAGACTTTGTAGCTTGGACACGTGCCAAAGCAGACCGACCGCTCCAAAGTTATGACGCCGCCTTTGCCCTGGCCCGTGAATATTGATCTGGGAATCATCGCATGCACGCCTTTGTTGCCGTCGACTAGTTGCGTGATGTTCAGGTCGGCAGCAACGCTCGACAGCATGTAAGCGTCATCGCGCGTAAGGTGTTTTTCGGTGACCAGGAAATCGATCATCTCGCGCAGCGCTGCCTTGGTCGCTTCGGTCAGATCTTCGTGAATGCCCATCGTGATGTAGTGGGTCGCGGTCTCAGCGCGCGGCCAGCGCAAGTGCATGTCTTTGCGCACGATCAACTGAAAAGTTCCGATCAGAGAAGTCTCCATCGCGGTGATGTCTACTTCGCCGTTGCCCTGCCCGGCGTGACCGTCACCGGCGAGAAACAATGCGCCCTTTGCATGAATCGGAATGAAAAGCGTCGTGCCTGCAACCAGTTCCTTGTTATCGAGGTTGCCCGCGTGTATCCACGGCGGCGCGCTCGAGATGCGGCCCGAAACGTCCGGCGGCGCGACACCGATGCTGCCAAAGAATGGATGCAGAGGAATCTCGATCCCGTCAGCAAAGTGCGCGACCATCCGCTTCTCATCTAAGGGAATGATCCTCATCTTCGCGTAAGGAAAATCTTCCGGCAGAAACCCGCGCCCCGGACTGAAGGCGTTGTAGGCATAAGGAATCGCCAGCTTGATCGACTTGATTCTGACCTCGAGCACATCGCCTGGCTCCGCGCCTTCGATAAAGATCGGCCCCGTCAGAATGTGTCCGCCCGGTCCTTTGTTCGTAACTTCCTTGACGATGTCGCGCAAAGACTGCTCGACATCCGCCGGCTTCACCCCCGCGCCTTCCAAACGCGCCGGCGTCGAAGTGATCAGCGTCTGCACCTCAACCGTATCACCCGACTTAATGCGCAACACCGGCGGCGTGCTGGCGTCGTAGTATCCCCAGGCGATTGTTTTGGGGGTGGGTTTTAGTTGGAGAGGTTGTTGAGCGATAGCTGAATGCGCTAAGACAATAAGTGTGATCAGTGTGCCCGTGATTTTCATATCAAATTGTGTAAACGGTCAGGTTTAGCTCCGTTAGGAGCGGAATGTTTATAGCACACGTTGCCCGCTTGAATTCAAGAAGAGGCTTGGGCCTATAAACATTTCGTGCCTAAACGGCACGAGGAGGTCGCGTGACGAACCGAGGATTCACTTCAGTGCTTGATCGATCTAAGCAGCGACGTGCGGGCGGATGTTGTTCAAGTCTTCCGACTCGGCTTGTTGCGTGTGATACAGGTCCCAGCGCAGTTGCAGGTTCATCCAGAAGTCGGGCGACATTCCGAAATATTTTGCCAGACGCAGCGCGATGCTTGGGGTGACGCTCTTGTGGTTGGTGATGATTTCGTTGATGCGTTGAGCGGGCACGTGAATGAACTCCGCCAGTTCACTTTTCTGAATCCCCATAGGTGTCAGGAATTCTTCCAGGAGCATTTCGCCGGGATGGGTTGGCGGTCGATTTGTCGGAACGCGAATCATTGTGTCTCTCACCCTCAGCGGACAACGATACAGAACCCTGAGCGGTAGCGACGGAATGCGACCACTCGATGTTGAACCTGGCATCCGGTCGCTACCGCTCTCGGTTCTGTAACTTTCAGTCGTCCGTTTCACGGACTTCGTCGCGAAGTTCTCTCTTCTTCCCAGCGATGAATCGCTGGGCTATTGTCATTCGTCCGCTAACGCGGACTGGCAGCAGACAGCCAATCATCCTCCCGCCAACCACACCGCCGCGTTGCGCACATAAGTCTTAATATCTTCCAGCGCCTGCGGATTTCGTTTGTAACCGTCGCCCGGCGCTTCTTCCACAAAACTCGGACAGCCCAGACTAGTGTCCCAGTTGTAGTCGACGAGGTGATGGAAGCTTGATTCCGCGATGCCGCGACCGAGCATGTTGTCGAGTTCGTCGCGTGTGCTGTCGAACGCGACCACAAGATTAAACGGGCGACCTGTTACTTTGCTTTGGCCAGTGGCGATGACCTGGGCATGCTCTTCATCCTCGGGCACGCCGACAGCTCCTTCATGCGGATGAGCTGGAAAGAATTCAATCAGATCTTCGGGCGAAGAATTACGGCGCAGGACTTCATGCGGTGTAGTCACCTTTATTTTTTGATAGTCGCCGTTCCGGCCCGAATGATAGTTGGGCCAGGAGATCGAAGTGGTGACCTTGTCGTCGGGCACATGCCGGGAAGGGTCGGGTTCGGGATGTCTGGTATGAAAGAAGTGCCCGCGGCCGATGCCGCCGAGGGTGCACAGCGAAATCCCCAGGTCCTGATGATCGCGCGTGGCCAGGATGCCGCCGCCGCGCTGGCGAAAGCGCGTGATCCCCTGGCAATCGGCGACGCTCAACCCATCGCCGGTGTCGATCGCGAACAACCAGAGTTCGTCAAAACCCGTTTTGTCGAGTGTGCTGAGAACCGGATCGTTTCCCGCCGGATCAGTTTCGCGATTACGCGTCGTCACTTCACAGCGTTGGTTTCCGGCTTCGTCTTTCATCGAATTCAGTTCATCGCGCAACAACGAAAACCGGCCGATGTGCCAGTCGTCCGCTGCGAACGGAATGGTGGTCTGCATCAGGATCCGAATCGGTTTTGTCATTTTGAAATCCTTTCGCGGCGATAACAGGCGTTAGAGTACCGACTTTAGTCGGGTTTTCCCCGTCGCAAAGGCCCGACTGAAATCGGTACTCTGAACGCCTGATTCTCAAAATTGAGTATCCACCATCCCGGAATGATCACTCCTTCTCATAAAGGCAGATCATCGTGCCCTGCATCGTCGCGACCAGCTCTCTCGCTTTGTCTTCGTCGATGCCGAAAACATCCGCGCGCACAACGGTCAACGTTCGCCCCGCCTTGATTACTTCTGCTCGCGTTAAGAACTCTACGCCTTGCGCGGGCCGCAGCAGGTTAACCTTAAACTCAACACTCAGAACGTTCGAACCTGCGGGCATCAAGGTAAAGGCAGCATAACCACAAGCGGAATCGGCGATGGTCGTCGCAATGCCGGCGTGCAGATAGCCGTGCTGCTGCGCCAGGTCGGCCCGATAAGGAAGACTGATTTCAACCACGCCGGGCTCAACCAACGAGAGCCGCGCGCCAATCAGTTTCATGATCGGCTGCTCAGTAAAGCTGCTGGCGACGTCCTCAGCGAACGATGGATTCAGCGGGTTCATATGCGGTGATGGCTAAGTTTTCATCTCTCAACAAGTCGAAAACCGTCACGGCCGGAAATCTTTAGCTCCGTTAGGAGCGCGATATTTATAGCTCGGAATGACCCTTAAAATCTCCTAAGCTCCAGAGGAGCGACATACGTTCCGCTCCTTCGGAGCTTGAATTCAAAAAGAGCGCCGGGAGCTATAAACATTTCGTGCCTAACGGCACGACGACTTCTGCGAAGAACAAACCTTATTTCAACGCCTGATCCAGCGACGAACGATCATCCAGCAGAATCCACTCAACGATCGAGAGCGGCAAACTGCCATTCTTAATCAGGTCGTCGTGAAACTGGCCAAGGCGGAAGTCTTTACCCGCTTTGTCGCGATACTTGCCCAGCAGGCGCATGATCTGCCACTTCCCCGTGATGTAAGTGATCTTTTGCGTCGGGCTCGCCGCCGCGCCCGCGGCTTCACCCTCGGCGGCTTCGCGATCGAGTCCGCCGGCTTCCATGAAATATTTTACGGCCTCTTCGAAAGTCCAACGGCCCGTGTGCAGGTTAACATCCACGCCAATGCGCGCCGAGCGATAACGCGAAAGCCGCAGCACCTGTCCCTGTGAAGCTGAGTTCACCGGATACAGACCGGTGCGCATCAACATTTCTTCACCGTAAAGCGCCCAGCCCTCGATGAAGATGCCGTCGCCGTGTTGCCGGCGAATCTCGTCAGTCAGGTGGTTGGCGATCGAGAGTTGGAGGAAATGTCCGGGGATGCCTTCGTGTCCCAGGATCGGCCGCGGGTCTTCGATGGCCGCGCGGATATAGAAGTTCTTGCTGTTCGGATTGTACGTCGGGATGAAATAAAAACCACTGTCGTCTTTATCGTAGACACCGGGAGGATTCATGAATCCGCCGGGGTTGGTTGGCTTGAAGGCTTCGGGCAGTTGGCGAATTTCAAAGCGGCCGAGATAAGACGGCAGGGTGACCAGTTGGTTCTCTTTCAGGAAGCCGATCGTTTCCGCCTGACGGCTCTCGTACGCCTTCAGGAAGTCGTTCTGATCTTTGGGAATCGTCTTTGCCCGTTGCGGATTCGGATCGGCAAGTGAAGGATCCGGCAGCATCGATTCCAGCGCTCGATAACGCGCGAGCTCGGCCTGGCCCAGCATCTCGACCTGCTTGGCGTCCAGCGGCAGCAGATAAATATTCTTCAGCAGATAGTTGTAGTTTTCCTCACCCATCGGTTTGAACGGGACCATGCCGGGCAGGCGCTGCTCGAGAAAATCCGCAAAACCATGAATCGAGGCAATCGCCGCATCGCGCGCCTTGATCAGATCATTCTTTTCGGCCGGCGGCAGATCTTTCGCCAGGGTCATCAGGCTATCGGTGAACAGGCTGTCGATCGATCGCGCCGAATCGATAGCGAGCTGCGCATAAAGCCGGACCGGTTTGTTAAGGTTCCGCTTGCCCTGCTCAATTACGAAGGGCATCTGCTTAAGCCTTGCCGTGGCGGCGAGCGAGCGATTGCGCGGGGTGTCGTAATCTTTCTTCAGCAACGAAAAAATTCCATTGCTGCATTCGTTGACGTAGGTCTGCGGATCGGTCTCTTCAAAATCCGTCACGCGATCAAAGAAGACGACACCCTCGAGCTGAGCGCGAAACAGGAGCCAGTCGATGCGATCGTCCTTACTCCACTTTTCCGTCTGCATCGTTTTCACCTTTGCGAGTACTTCTTTGACGTGCAGGCGGCGCGCGAGCAGCGCGGACAGGCCATAGTCTGTAAGCTTGTTGTCCCAGGTGTGCAGCCCGGCGTCACTGCTCGCGACGGGATAGTTCTGGTTGCGCCAGTTGTAATAGTCGCCGGCGAGTTTGCGCAGGTCGTTGGGCGTGGCGTTGGCTTGCGCCTGGCTCTGGGTTGTAGTTCCGATGATAGTCATACAGACAAAGAGAGTGATCAGCAGCGATTTCATTTGCTTCCCCTGGGTTAGATTAGGCCAACATGCGCGGACGACGATAATCAGTTTCGCGACTGATAACAAGCCGCGGCATCCTGGTTGAATGCGCTAACGCCTTTAGACAGAGTGAACCCGCGCGCTACCGCAAGCGGTTCTGTACCCTGGCGCGATCCTCCAGCGCTCGAGCGTTACGTTGCAAGCCCGATAGCTTGGCTCGCTTCATAGCGCTGCGGCGAAAACGCTCAGCGTAAGTCTCCGGCGTCAGCCCGAGAGTCTTGTCCAGCGATGCGTTAACGTTTGCGTCGCGTGGTTCGAATCGGGAATCATTCGTAACCGGAGTCATTTGGTTCCAGGGACAGACATCCTGACAGATGTCACAGCCGTACAGCCAGCCCTCCAGATGGGAACCGATTGCCGCCGGAAGTTCCGGCGCCCGCGATTCGATCGTCGCATGAGAGATACACAGGTTCGAATCGACCACATACGGCTGGACTATCGCGCCGGTGGGACAAGCATCGATGCAGAGAGTGCACGAGCCGCACTGGTCCGCGACTTCCTGGTCCGTATGTTCGAGTTCGAGATTCAGCAGCAACTCGCCGATAAAAACCCACGAACCGAATTCTTCGGTGATTACGTTTGTGTGCTTGCCCATCCAACCCAAACCGGCTCGCACGGCCCAGGCTTTATCCATCGTCGGCTGAATGTCCACGCAAACTTTGCCTTCTGCTTCGGGCCACTGCGCCTTGATCCATGAAGAGAGTTGACGCAACTTATCGCCGACAACTTCATGGTAATCATCACCCCAGGCGTAGCGCGATACTTTTCCCGGATCGTCTGAATGCTCGTGCGGCGTGTAATAATTCAAAGCGACCACCACGGCGGAGCGTGCTTCTGGAAATAACTTAAGAGGATCGGCCCGCTGCTCAGGATCGCGGGTCATCCAATTCATTTCGCCGTGGAAGCCGCGGGCCAGCCATTCGTTTAGTCGATTCAACTCGGCGGACAAGGCATCCGCCTTCACGATACCAACTTTGTCAAAACCAAAGGCACGGGCCATGGTTTTGATCTGAGCGGATTTCTCAGCGGGTGGGCTGGGTTGAGAAAGAACTCTCTCTTCCGAAGGGCGGGTCATGATTTGACAGTATAGCAACGTGAGATCTTTTTGAGAGAACGCGGATGCTCGGAATGAGGTCAGTACCACCTGCGTAAGCGGGTGGGCCAAACACTCAAGCAGCGCGTCGCAACCTTGAGTGATCGACCCACCCGCTCACGCAGGTGGTACTGACTCCGCCCCGCTGGTTAAGTTCCGAGCTGTCAATTCGCGGAGACGATAGATCCAGTCAAACAAAACGGGCGCGCCTTTGCAGACGCGCCCGGGTAGGTGGTTTCGGAGTTCTATCTAGAACTCGAAGCGAACGGCCATCTGTACCTGTCGCTCGCGGAAGAGCGTGCTGTCGGCGCCGGTGATGCTGCCAAAGCCGCTGGCGCCGCTGTTGAAGGTCAGGATATTACCACTGCTCGGAATTGAATAAAGCGTGGTGTTGACCGTGGTGACTTGCGTCCGGTTGAAGAAGTTGAAGGCTTCGGCCAGCACTTCGATTTTGGCTTTTTCGCCAATTGCGAATCGGCGCGAGAGGCGCAGATCCAAATACTGGATCGAAGGCTGTTTGAAGAAGTTTCGCGGAGCCAAAGCGAACCTCGTTCCGCCGCCGGAACCGTTGACGCCACCGCCCGGAGTAACTGTACCGGCCGGGAAGCCAAAGTTGTTGACGGCGTTGACTGTGCCAGACATAGCTCCGTTATAGCGCTGTCCGGAAAACGCGGTAAAGACCGGGGCGATAGTCCATCCATTAAGCAGCGCCCTGGCCGCCTTGTTGTCCTTGTTCTTGTAATGAGTGTTATAGACCATGCTGTAGATGAACTTGTGACGCCGGTCAAAAGCCGACAACGCGTTCTCGCCACCCTGGTCAAAAGCGTTGTACGGAAGGTTGTTCGAAGTGAACGTGACCGAACTCTGTCCATTATCAAACGCGCGGGAAAGGGTATAACTACTCTGGATTTGCAATCCGCCGGTCAAACGACGATTGAACTGCAGCACCAGCGCGTTGTACTTCGAAAATACGTTGCTGCGAATCTCTGTGATCTGAGCAAAGCTCGTGTTCGGCCGGGCGCCCGTGAAGAGGGGTGTCCTAAAGACCTGACCATCAAACGGCCCGCCCGAAGCGACCCACGAGACGAAATTCGTAGGCGGGTTCAGGTTCGTGTCTACAAAGTTAGGCAGCGAATTTCCATAGCTGAACAGATACGAGGCAGAGACGACGGTGTTACGGGCAATTTCTCGCTCGTAAATAATATCGGCCTGATGAATCTGTGGCAGCTGGAAGTTTGACGCGAAGTACTGTACTGCCGAGGTTACCAGAGACCCTGAAGCAAGCAGATTCGGATAACTCGGTGCGGCCGCGTTGGAAGCAGTTAGCGTCACCTGCCGCTGGGCGACATCGATGCCGACGCCCGTGTTAATGAGCGCATTGTAAACGGTGGAGTTGATGACGCGTCCGTAGTACAGACCCCATCCGCCACGGATTGAGTTCTTGCCGTCACCTTTAACGTCCCAGGCAAAGCCCAGCCGCGGACCCCAGTTGTTCTTGTCGCTGACTTTATTACCAGTCTGCGGCAACGCTGGGTTGATGCGCGCAGCAATATTCGTTGGGTTCTGTTGCACTTCGTAACGAAGACCCATGTTCAAGGTAAACCTGGGCGTCACTCGCCAATCGTCCTGGAAGAACAGGTTGACGTCGGTTGTCTTCATCGTCAAACCCAACACGCCCAGGCCCTGATTGAAGTTGCCGCTGTAGCATTTGCCGGGAGCCCTGGTGCTGCTATAGCAAAGATTTGTCGCCAGGGCTGACCTGAAGTTGGTGTAGTCGATGATAAAATCGTTAAGTCCACCGAAATAGCCGGCCGCATTAACACCGCCGTTGTAATTGAACTCACCACCCGAAAAGCGCAGGTTGTTGATGATGTCCTTAACAAAGTTGAGGTCGCCCCCGAACTTGAACGTGTGATTCCCCTGCGTCAGAGTCAGGGTGTCGGCGAACTGGTTGCGGCGCTCATCAGGAAAGGCTACGCGCTCGAGAAATTCCGGAATACCGAACGAGAAACCGTTGGTAATGAAGGTCTGCGGCGAGCGGCCTCCGACCGAGTTGGTTGGTTCGCCGGAAAGCGGCGGCTGGCTGAATTGAAATTCGTTATCGCGTCCCCACTGGTAACGAGCTTCGTTAACCAGCTTACTCGAGAGCGTCGAGGAAAGCCGCAGGCTCAGCCAGTCGATATTTACAAAGTCATCGCCAAAATTATCTTTGGCGCGGGTATTGATCGCCTGGGTCTGAATGCCCGCCGGCGAGGCCCATCGCAGCCGGTTATATGTTGCCGTGAAGGTGTTGTTGTCGTTGATGTGCCAGTCGACTTTGGGAAGGATCAGCCTTTGGTTTCCCTTGCGAGGTACTTCGCCGGAAATACTCTGCAGAAAGCTGAGCGCCGAATCGACCTGAGCACTGGTCAGTCCTTTGCCGGTTGCGAGCGTACCTGTTCGGGTTGGACTCGCGGTTCCCGAAAATGCCGGGCAACCACCCAGCGTTACTGCCGCATTCAAAGTTGAAGTCAGCAGGCACTTGTCAGCTCGGTTAAGAAAATCCAGCGAGGTGAAGGTCGAAACGCCGGGAAAGTTACGACGCTGTTCGTCATAGCTGAAGAAGAAGAACGCTTTGTCCTTCACGATCGGGCCGCCAATGGTGCCCCCGTACTGGTAGCGCACATCGGTGGGCTTGAAAGCAACGGGAGTGAACACGCCGCCAATGTTCTGAGTGATGAAGCTGCGCGGGTTGCGGGTACCCCATTTGTTGTTGCGGTCGTAAAAGAAGCCGCCGCCGTGAAACTCGTTGGTGCCGCTCTTGGTAACCGCATTGGTCACGCCACCGGCGGAGCGTCCATATTCGGCTGAGTAGCTCGAGGTGTTCACCTGAAACTCGCGAATTGCCGCCTGGCTGATTGAATAGCTGATACGAGTGCGGCCACGTTCTTCAGCGAAGAACGCCTGATTGTTGTCGCCGCCGTCGACCGTGTTGTTATTCAGCAAGCCCGAGATGCCGCGAAAACTGATTAGACCAAACGTGCCGTCGGGAACCGCGCCGGGGGTCAGAATGGCGAAGTTAGACCAGCGGCGACCGTTGATCGGCAATTCATTAATTGAAGTCTGATTGATGTTGCTGGAAAAGTCCTGTTGCGAGACGTTGATGACGGGCGCCTCGGCAGTTACCTGGACTGTTCCGGTTACGCCTTGCAGCGAGAGCGGCACGTCAAAGGCGGTCGTGCGTCCTACCTCAACCACCACACTCTCATTAGAGAAAGGAGCGAACCCCGAGCCATTCACGGTCACTGTATAGGTGCCGGGCTCAAGATTGACAAGCTTGTAGCCGCCATTATCGTCAGTGGTGGCCGTAGCTTCTTTATTCGTTCCGTTATTTTTGGCGGTGATCGTAGCGCCGGCCACCACCTCTTTGTTGGGATTGGTTATGGTGCCGCCGATCGCGCCGGTAACCGTTGACTGCGCCATCGCGCTTAGCGCAAAGATCGCGACCAGCGCCAGAGCGGTAATAGAGAATCGTAGGGATTTAAACATACAGGAGAACTCCTTAAGGAAATCAGATTCGTTGAGACCAATTTGCGCGCGAGCCATCGGGCGCCAGTTAATTTTTAGACTTCCTGAGAACGGACCGCTTGTACTGAAGGACGACTAATAAGAGCAGATAGCGGTTTCTATCATGACAGGCTGCGTGCGCGCAAGCCTAAAACAGCAAGTGGGAGTGAAAAACTATGTTAACGATTTCTTTTCCACAGCCGATTCAAAAGCAGGGGCGCGTGCTCGATTGAACACGCGCCCTGGTTTATTCTCAACCGGCGCGATTCGAGATCGCTGAATCCAGGTTAGAACTCAAAACGGACAGCCAGTTGTACCTGACGTTCCTTGAAGAAAAATCCATCCGCACCGGCTGTGGTTCCGAACGAAGTATTGTAAGTTGCGATCACCCCGCCCCCGGAATTCGAGAGAGTGTAGATCTGATTATTCACGCTCGTGACCTGCGTGCGGTTGAAGATGTTAAAGCCCTCGGCCAGCACTTCAATCTTGTAATTCTCTTTGATAGTGAACCGGCGTGAGAGCCGCAGATCGACGTACTTGATTGGCGGCTGATGGAAGAAGTTATTCGGCAGATAGGCAAAGCGGAGCGAGCCATTCGCACCGTTGACGCCGCCGTTCTGACTGGCGCCGAAGACACTGCTGGTGGTGAAGCTGTTGGTCACGCCCGTATAACGCGCTCCCGAGAACATGTTCACGACCGGCGCGATGGTCCAACCATTCAAGATCGCCCGAGCGGTCCTATTATCTTTCAGGCTCTTGAAGTTGGTGTTATAGACGACGCTGGCAACAAACTTATGCCGGCGGTCGAAGTTCGAGTACCCATACTCGCCCTGCTGATCGAAAGGATCAAAGGGTGACGAGAAGCCCGGCGTAAAGGTTTGCGAGTTCTGACCGTTGTCCCTGGCGACCGACAGAGTGTAGCTGGTCTGGAATTGCAAGCCATTGGTAAATCGCCGGTTCGCCTGTAAAACGAGAGCGTTATACTTGGTCGAGATGTTGCTCCGCATTTCCTGAATTTGACCGAAAGCGGTATTTGGCCGTGTTCCCAGGTAGTAGGGGAAAGACCATGTCGCACCCGCGAACGGGCCATCCACTACCGAGATTTTTCCAGCACCAGTTGGCGGACTCAGGTTCGTGTCCACGAAATTCGGCAGGTACTTGCCGAAGCTAAAGAGATATGACGCGGAGACGACAGTGTTGTGCGCTACTTGTCTCTCGAGCACCAGATCACCTTGACGAATCATCGGGTTCTGGAAGTTGCTCGCGAAGTAATTGACCGTTGTGGTGCCCAAAGGCGCGCTCGGCAAAATATTCGGGAAGATAGGCGCCGCAGGATTTCCGAGCGGAATCAGTGGTGCCGCCGTGCCCGTGGGTGCGGTGGGTGAAACGGAAGCCACGATCTGGCTTTGACCCGGCACGCTCGTGTTAATCAGAGCCTGGGTAATAGCCGAGCCGTTAATGCGTCCGTAGTAGTATCCGTAGCCGCCGCGCAAACTGGTCTTGCCGTCACCCTTAATGTCCCAGGCGAAACCGAGGCGCGGGCCAAAGTTGTTCTTGTCACTTGGGTGGTTGGCGGTTTGCGGCAGGGCCGGATTAATCAAAGCCGCGAAGGGCTGCGGCAGTTTTTCGTATTCGTAACGCAGACCGAGGTTCAAAGTCAGATTCGATCTTACCCGCCAATCGTCCTGAACAAAGAACGCGTAGTCGTCGGTCGGGAATTTGAAACGGGCTGGACCAAACCCCTGCGCGTAGTTGCTCGTGTAGCATTTGCCGGCAACTCTGGTGCTGGTCGCACACACTTTGTTGGCAGCCCTCAAGGCGCCGCCGCCGGTGAAGTTGACGTAATCAACGATGAAATCGTTGATGTTGGAGTAACTGTAGGAACCTGCTTCGGTAAACAACTGATCGTATATTTCGCGCAGGTGATTAATATCGGTGCCAACCTTGAGGTTGTGCTTGCCCGACGAGAACGTAATGGTATCCGCGAACTGAAGCCGCGTCTCCTGCGGCAGAGCGCGACGATCCAACCCGGTAGACTTACCAAAAGTAAGACCGTTAGTGAGCGCCACCTGAGGCGAAAAACCACTGGCGGTGGTGGGCTCGCCGGGCAGGGCCGGCTGCGCAAACTGCGAGTCAAGCTCTCTGGCCCACTGGAACCGGCCTTCATTAACCATCTTGCTCGAGATGGTGGAAGAGAGGCGAATGTTGACGGTATCCGAAGTCACAAAGTCATCGCCAAATCCGTTGCGGTCCCGCGTCACTGTAGCCGCGGTCTGAACTCCAGCGGGTGAAGCCCAGCGCAGTCGGTTGTAAGCCACCGTCAAAGTGTTGTTCTGATTAATACGCCAGTCGAATTTCGGCAGAAACAGTTTCTGATTTCCACGACGCGGCGTAGGGCCTGTCAAACTAGTGAGAAAGCTGACCGTGGAATTGATCTGGTCGGTGGTTACGCCGCGAGTCGCCGCGGTCAGGGTTGCCGTATTAACAGTGCTCAGATAACTGGGAACGCTGAAAACCGCAACGCCGGGAAAATTACGTTTTTGCTGATCGTAGCTGAAGAAGAAAAAGGCTTTGTCCTTAACGATGGGACCGCCAATCGCTCCGCCAAATTGATAGCGAACGTCCGGGGCCTTGTAAGCAACCGGAGTCGCGACGCCACCAATCAACTGCGTAACGAAACTGCGCGGGTTGCGAGCGCCCCACTTGTTGTTGCGATCAAACAAGAACGCAGTGCCATGAAACTTGTTGGTGCCGGACTTTGTGACTGCGTTAATCACACCGCCTGCGGAACGGCCGTACTCGGCCGAATAATTCGAAGTGTTGACCTGGTATTCGCGGATTGCCGCCTGGCTGACCACGTATCCAATTCGCGTTCGGCCGCGCTCTTCAGAGAAGAATGCCTGGTTGTTATCGCCGCCGTCGATCGTGCTGTTATTAAGCAGACCGGAAATGCCGCGAAAACTAATGAGACCGAAAGTGCCGTCGGGAACTGTCCCCGGCGTCAGAATCGCGAGGTTCGACCAGCGACGACCGTTGGTCGGCAGATTGTCGAGCGAGACCTGGTTAACGTTCGTAGAAAAGTCCTGCTCCGTGGTATTGATCACGGGCGCTTCGGCAGTCACCTGGACCGTGCCGGTTACGCCTTGAAGAGATAGCCCGACGTCCAGAGTGGTCGAACGTCCTACTTCCACCACGACCGTCTCGTTCGTATAGGGAGCGAAGCCCGAACCGTTGACGGTGACCACGTACGTACCGGGTTCGAGATTCACGAGTTTGAAGCCGCCGCTATCGTCAGTGGTAGTGGTGGCTTCTTTGTTCGTCCCGGTATTCTTGGCAGTGACCGCAGCGCCAGTCACGACCTCTTTGTTGGGGTTGCTAACCGTGCCGTTGATAGCTCCGGTCACCGTCGATTGCGCCATCGCTCCCAGCGCGCAGAGCGCTATGAGCAGGAGAGACGCAAAACTAAAGCGTAGAAATTTATACATAAGCGAGAACTCCTTGACAGATTACTAACGTTAAGCCCATCTGGCGCGCGAACCGTCGGGCGCTGAATGAACTGAGACACTTAAAATCGTTTTGGACTGCCTGGTCGGGTACGCCAGCGAAGAAGTACTGAGGGCGACTATTATGGCGAATGGAAGCGAAAGCATTAAAGGTGCTAGTTGGAAATCGTAACAGGCGCTTAATCAATTCAATCGACCGGTACACTTGCAGCGGGCTGGTGAGAATTTTCGCAAGTATTGTGCCCTACTCGTCGCTCACTCTGAAAACCAGTAACGCGGGCGTTTGACTGAAGTTATTGCTGTCAGAGCCGGCTTATTCAAAATCTGTCTCACCGAGAATTTGGATTTTGTATGAAAATCTAGAGAGCTGAAAAATTGGAGATCGGCTCAGAACGATCACGCCTCTTCAAGGATGCAGCTTTGCATCTCAAGATAGTGTTGCTTCCGTTACCGGTCACATAAGGAGAGCTAAACTCGCTCACAAATGATCGCGATGCCTTGCCCGCCACCGATGCAAGCGGTCGCCAATCCGTAACGGCCGCCTCGCCGCTTCAGTTCATGCAGCAGAGTCAGCACCAGACGCGTACCGGTAGCGCCCAAAGGATGGCCGAGAGCAATCGCACCACCATTGACGTTGGTTCGCTCGCGGTCCAAGCCTAGTTCCTGTTCCACCGCGAGGTACTGTGCCGCGAAGGCTTCGTTGACTTCAATCAGGTCGATATCCGAAAGTTTTAACCCGGCTTTTTCGAGGGCTTGTCGAGTTGCAGGCACCGGCCCGATGCCCATGATTTCAGGCTCGACCCCGGCATACGCCCAGCTAACGATGCGGCCCATTGGTTTGATATTTTTTCTCTTGATGAAATCCTCGCCGGCAATCACCAGCGCCGCGGCGCCGTCGACGATGCCCGACGCATTTCCCGCAGTAACGAACCCATCCTTACTGAACGCCGGTCGTAGCTGCGCCAGTCCTTCCAGGGTTGTCTCGGGCCGCAAGTGATCGTCCTGCTCGAAAAGCGTGGCGCCTTTTCGACTCTTCACTTCCACCGGCACGATCTCGGCGGCGAAGTAACCGGCGTCAAGCGCGCGCTTGGCTGCTTGCTGCGAACGCAGCGCGTATTGATCCTGATCCTCGCGCGGGATTTCGAACTTGCGCGCCAGGTTCTCAGCCGTGCCGGCCATCGGCACGTTGCAGTAGGTATCGAGCAACGCGACCATCAGGCTGTCTTCGAGCTTTCCCTGTCCCAGGGCAAAACCAGATCGCGCGCCGCGAATTACGTGCGGCGCCTGGGACATCGATTCCATGCCGCCAACCAAACAGGCCTGCGCTTCGGCGAGTTGGATCATTTGCGCTCCAGAAATGATCGATTGAATGCCGCTGCCGCAAAGACGATTGACCGTCAGCGCCGGACGATCGAACGGAATGCCAGCCTTCAACGCTACATGCCGCGCACCATAGATCGCGTCACCAGAGGTTTGCAAAGCGTTGCCGATCACTGTGTGATCGATCTCGTCAGGCGCGACGCCGGTTACGTCCAACGCGGCGCGCGCCGCGATGGCGCCGAGCTCAATCGCCGAAATATCTTTCAGCGCGCCCACATACTCGCCCATCGGCGTGCGCTTGCCGCCGAGAATAAAAACGTCTCGAGCCATAAATTTATGATTGCCTTTCCACGGATAGAAATTTCAGTTGAGTCGGAAACGAAGAAGGCTAGCAAAAGGCGAAGAGCGAGGTCAATTAGCGACACGCGTTTAGAGTACCGACTTTAGTCGGGCTCTTCCCATCAAATAAAACCCGACTGAAGTCGGTACTCTAAACGGCCTCAGTCAATAAACCGATGCTTCTCGCGATAACGGTGCAGCAACTCTTCCAGAAAACCTTCGTAGGTAAAACTTGCCAGGTCGTAACGCGGACGCAGTTTGAAAAGAATCGGCATCGCGACTCGCCAGGCCATCCATTGCCGGGGATAGTCCTTCAAATCCCAACGCCGGCGCAGAAAACTTTCCACCACTGAAATTTCCTGCTCAGTCAGGTTGTTAACGTCGGCGGTGAAATGGACCGGCTGAAATGAACGGCGCAGCGCCGGATCGGAAACCGGCGAAGCAAAAACTTCCGCGAAGGCCGGTGCCTCTGCTTCTCGTTCCCGCACGACCACCGTTCCGGCGACCAGGTCGCCAACGCGCTGGTCGCGATTGGTGGAAAAAACTGAAATCAATCCGACCGAGTAAAACGGAAACGGCATGATGTCGAAGTCGCGCAGGAGATTTCTTACCGCCGCTTCAAAGAAACTGATGGGTCGCCCGTCTTCCCGAATTACCCGCAGCTTCATCCAGCGCTTGCCCGGAGTTTGGCCGCGCCAAAGCCATTCGAAAATCGCGAAGTAGCCGGACATCAGCACAAACACCATGACTACCATCAGGGCGATCACCCACTTGGGGGCATTTGAGACCCGGCTGCCGATGTTCGCGTAGTCGCCTACGATCGAAAAGATAATGATCAGCACAATCAGCGTGACGACCTGAATCGTGTGATCAATTGCGCAGGCGATGAAGCGATTGCCAATCGACGCCAAAGCAAAATGCAGCGGCACGCGCTCCGGCGTTTCGATTACCAGGATGTCGTCGCTGACGATTACGGCAGACATTTAATCAAATGTTATCGCTACGGAAGCGGATCAATCCGTTTCAGGGGTTGAGAGCGTCTAGCTAATGCCCACTCCTCTAGTAGTTCGTCGTGGTGCAAGTTGATCCATTCCGCGATCGCCGTGCGCTCTCCGCGGTAACTGGCCTTGGATTATTTCGGAAGCCAGAATGCTTATGACGGCTTCATACTCACCATAGATCGCGTGGAAATGAGGAGGAGGATGATCCGCCCGGAACATCCTGATTATAATCCCATAAAACCGGCAAATTTCAGGCATAAGTCTTTTCGCGGAGCTTTGGGAATAACTCCTCTGGAGACTTACCCGTTAACTTCAGGTAAAGCGAATCAGCGCACAATTCGATTTCATCGTTCCATTTGATCTCACGATGATTCCCGATATGCACCTTTTCGAAAAAATCGTAATCCTTCCAAACCCGAAAGACACCGTGACCAGCGAGATCAGATAAATCCACTTGACCCTTGTTTCCATCAGAAAACTCAAGGTAGATCCGATAGCCCGGCAGAGCTTTTACTTTGATAGGTCTGATCATCTCATTCATCTCATAAACTAGTATCAGATTAGCCTCTCCTCAAGTCAATATTCAGCCGGGCAATTGGAATCAGTCAAACTTTGATTATCCGTCGGACAAGGACTTCGCCATATTGTCCAAAACAACCGAAACCACTTCGGGGTAAATCTTGTGCTCTTCAATTAGGATACGGTCCGATAGAGTTTCTATCGTGTCATCTGGCTGAATCTCCACTCTGCTTTGCCGGAGTATCCGTCCACCATCCAAGATCTCGTCAACGAAATGAACCGTGCATCCAGTGTATTCGGCGCCGCCTTCAAGCGCTTGCCGCTGCGCATCGAGCCCTGGAAACGCCGGCAACAGGCTCGGATGAATGTTGAGGATGCGGTCGGGATACGCTTCGATGAATTCGCGAGACAACACACGCATATAACCCGCCAGACAAACCAGATCGATCTTGCGCGCCCGCAAAGCCGCAATGGCTTCGCGATCGTGTTCAGCGCGCGGCCGGCCGTGGCGCTCGATTACCAGAGTTTGAATTCCCAGTTCTTTGGCCCTGGTCAGACCGGCCGCGTTTGGTTGGTCACTTATCACCACAGCAATCTCGGCGTTTGCGATCCGGCCATCACGCACGGCCTCTGCCAGCGCGACCATGTTGGAGCCACGACCCGAAATCAAAATACCGATCCGGGCGCGCTTAATTACTGGCGGACTCTCCGGCATGGTCTGTTTCGGCGGCACTTTCCAGAATCTGGCTCAGATGGTGCTTCAGATGGACGACGTAGTCCTTCATCAGATACTCAAGCGTGGCAGTTTTTGATTCACTGATAGTTTCAAAGGCAATGGTTTGCAGGCTGTGCTGGGCACAGCGATTATTCATCTTGTGCGGATCGGCGTGCGACATCACGTGCAGCAGATGAAGATTGTATGCTCGCCAAAGATCCACGAGCTGTGACCATGGCGCCTGCTGGTAATGGTTGATTTCGACCCAGCGATTCTGTTCATAGCCGGGAAAGATCAGATCGTCTTTGATCTGGCCCAGCACAAACCGCGCATGATTATTCGTGGCCGAGTCGATCAGGTGGCCAATGATCTGTTTCGCCGACCAGTGGTCCTCAGACCTCGGTTTTTCGCTCTGCGCTTCACTGATTTGCAGCAAGCGCGGCGTGGCCGAGTCAATCGTTTGTTTGAAATCCTCCAGCCATTGATCCATACGATTGTCCTCAATCTGAAATGGTAGAGACTTCTGTAGTGATGAGGTCAGTACCACCTGCGTTAGCGGGTGGATCGAATAGTCAACTCATTTCATTGAGTCTCCGACCCACCCGCTTACGCAGGTGGTACTGACTCCATGCTCGTCACTCAATTGTTACCTTCTGCGGGCCCTCGTTCACCCGGCCAATCTGAAAACAGTTGAATCCCCGCTCTTGCACCTGCGAGGCCACCGCGGCCGCATCTGTTTGCGCGCAAACGACGACCATCCCGATTCCCATGTTAAAGGTCCGAAACATTTCTGCCTCTTCGATGTTGCCGATCCGCTGCATCATCTCAAATACCGGCAGCACCGGCCACGAGCCGCGTTTGATTGTCACGCTCGTTCCATTCGGCAGGATGCGCGGAATATTCTCAAGCAGGCCGCCACCGGTTATGTGCGCCAGTCCTTTTATCTTCCCTGAATCAAGCAGGTCCTCGAGCGCGCGCAGATAACTTACATGCGGCTTTAAAAGCGCCGCGCCGATTGTTTCACCCAAATCATCAAGATAAGTGTCGGGCGTGCAGCCCGCGTCTGCAAAGAAAAGTTTACGCGCCAGCGAATAACCATTCGTGTGCAATCCAACTGAAGGCAGTCCCAGCACAATGTCGCCCGCGGCGATCGCGTGGCCGTCAATCACTCGTTCGCGATCGACGACTCCGACGATAAAGCCGGCCACGTCATATTCACCATCGGCGTAGAAGCCGGGCATCTCGGCCGTTTCGCCGCCAAGCAACACGCTGCCATTCTCGCGACAGCCGTTGGCAATGCCTTCAACAATCGCCGCGACAGTTTCCGGCGCCAACTTTCCCGTGGCGATGTAATCAAGAAAGAAAAGCGGCCGCGCACCCTGAACCAGAATGTCGTTGACACAATGGTTCACCAGGTCGCGTCCAATCGTGTTATGGATGCCGGTGGCAAAAGCAATCTTCAGCTTAGTGCCGACGCCGTCGGCCGAAGCCACCAGTACCGGTTTCGGCATTCCGGGAAACGCGCCGTCGAACATTCCGCCGAAGCTGCCAATCTCAGACAGCGTGCGCGCATTGAAAGTGGCGCGGGCCAGTTCTTTAATCTTTTCAGTCGCGCTGTTGGCGGCGTCAATGTCCACGCCGGCCGACGCGTAGGTTGCAGGTTTAGTCATAGTTCAGAGTTCAACCTTCAGGTTGTTCCTTTCACTTCGCGGCAAGCTAAAGCTTGAACTCTGAACTACTCACTTCTTCTTCGTCTTGTCGAGTTTCGGTTTCGGCGGCGGTCCAAAATCGCCGTACGCGATAAAGCCCGAGCGCGACGAATCATCTTTCATCGCTTCACGTCCGATCCAGATATCTTCCTTAGTCTCTTTGGCGGTTTTGATCTCGTACAACTTTCCGGAATCGCCTTTGCCCCTGGTTGTAATCGTCACTTCGCCCTGCAAATCCGTGCGATAGACTTTCGCGTTCGCGGCCTTCAACCGATCCAGAACCGACTGGGCCGGATGCCCGTAACGATTCCACTCGCCATCGGAAATGATTGCGGCCTCGGGTTGCACGCGCTTGATAAAATTTTCCGACGTCGCGTATTTCGATCCATGGTGCGCGATCTTAATTACCTTGGCCTTGAGCTCGAGGTCCTTATTCACCATTCGGTCTTCGGTCGGACTTTCGGCATCGCCCATGAACAGCATTGAGAAATCGCCATAATCAAGTCGCAGCACGATTGAGTTCGCGTTCGTGTCGTTGCCGCCGCCCTTCATCTGATCTTTAGTAAAGTAAGGTTCGCTCGGTGCTAGCACAGTCAGCAAGGCCCCGCCGCCAAGATCATATTTCTTTCCGGGCTGCGCCCTTTCATGCTGCGCGCCGCTCTTCGCCAGCGCGTCGCGGTATTCGTCGAAAAAGCTGCCCACGGTTTTGGTTTTGCTTTTTTTAGGTGGCGTTGGTGTCGGCGCGGCGGATTTTCCCTTTGCAGGTTTCGCCGGAATTGCCGGCGCGGGCGTGGAAAGATCGACTCCATTGTCGATTACGTTTGCTACTTTGATTGCATTCAGGACTTCATCGGCGCCGCCCAGATGATCAGGATGAGGATGAGTGGCGATGAAATAATCAAGATGCTCAACCTTGTAACGCTTCAAAGCATCGAGCACGACCTTGCCCTTGCCGGCGTCGCCCGCGTCAATCAAAACTGATTTGCCTGTCGGCGAAATAAGCAGGATCGAGTCGCCTTCGATCGGCCCGACGTCGAGAACGTGAACCTGTAGTTCGGCGCCCGACGCCTTTGGCGGACGGGTGCGCCACCAGGGCAGCCCATATTTCACGAACGCGAAAGTGCCCGCGCCCAATAAGAGGACGAGCACGGTAATCGCGCAGCCGCATCCACGGGTAGAGCGTTTCATTGCTTTTCGAGTATGCCGTGCGCAGGATTACGAACGCAACATCCTAAGGAGACCCGCGCGTGACCTCACATGTCTCAATTGAATTTCACCCGCTCGAGCACCAGCAATCCAATCGAGATTAGCGCCAACGCGTACATCACCGGATGAATCTCGCGCCGGCGGCCGACCATCAGGTACAACCCAACGTGCGAAATGAATCCCCACAGTATTCCCTGGGTGATCGAGAAAGTCAGCGGGATCAGAATCAAAGTCAAAAACGCCGGCACGCCTTCTTCCATCTTTGAGAAATTGATTTTGCCGACGCTCTTGAACATCGCCGCGCCCACCAGAATCAAAACTGCGGCGGTCGCATAAGGCGGCACCATGCCGGCCAAGGGTGCGATGAAAAAGCACGGCAGAAAACAGAGCGCCGTGAATACTGAGGTCAATCCCGTGCGCCCGCCCATGCTAATCCCGGCGATGCTTTCGATATACGCCGTGCCCGACGACGTGCCCGCCAAACCGGCGCCCATGGTCGCCAATGAATCAACGATCAATCCTTCGCGCAAATTACGCGGATGACCATGTTCGTCCAGAAGGTCCGCAGCATGGGCCACGCCGAGAAACGTCGAGATGGAATCAAACAGATCGGTAAAAAGGATCGAGATAATCGAAGGCAGCAGCGCCAGCTTGAACGCGCCGAGGATGTCGAGCTTGAAAAAGACACTCCTGAAATCCGGCAAACTCAAAACCTGCGCCGGTGTGTTCACCAGTCCGAGGGCCCAGGCAACGATCGTGACGACCGTAATCGCGAGGAGAAACGCAAACGGACTCTTGCGCGACATCAGAAAGACCGAGATGCCGAGACCGAGAATGGTCAGCAGCGCCGGTTTGCCCAACGCGCCCAGCTTCACGAAGGTCACCGGGTCCGCCACGATAAAGCCGGCGTTCTTCAAACCGATGAAGGTGAGAAAGATGCCGATGCCCGCAGCCGCGGCGATACGCAGCTCAGCCGGAATCGCTTTGGCGATCGATTCGCGCACTGGAGTCACGGAGATCAAGAGAAAGAAAACTCCGGCCCAGAAGATTATTCCCAGCGCCGTCGGCCAGGGTACGCCTTTCCCGAGGATGATCGTGTAAGTGAAGAAAGCGTTGATGCCCATGCCGGGCGCCACCGCGAACGGCAGCTTCGCATAGACGCCCATCAGCATGGTCATCGTAAAGCAGATGAGTACCGTGGCGGTCAGCACGCCGCTGAAGGCCATCCCGGTTTTGCCGTCAGCCGAAAGAATCTGCGGATTCACGATGACTATGTAGGCCATCGTAAAGAAGGTTGTGATGCCGGCGATGGCTTCGGTCTTGAGGTTGGGTTTTTGATTCGCCAAATTCAAGCTCACTTGTTTTTGGCTTGGCCGTTCAAGGAGTGACCTGCCGCTTGCTTACTGCCCGTACCGACTAAAATAAAGCTTGCTCTCATACTCGACGATGCCCAACCGGACTTGATCGAGCCAACCGCGTCGGCCCAGCACATTGCGTTTGAAATCCTCGTGTGCTGCGAAGTAGACAGTCACCTCGAATGAGTAACCGAACGTTTCGAGTTTTAGCATATGACCGTAAGCATCGAAACTTCCTGTAACGGTGCTGAAGCGAGCTAAATCGCCCGACTCCACGTGAAGCCCAAGCGTTTCACCGTGGCCTCGGTTGAAGATGCAAAAAGTTGAGCCAGTATCAATGTCCGCTTCGAAGCTTACTCTATCTTGTCCGTGATGTAAGGTAACGGGAACAACGATACCTTCAGCCGACGAATAGTCCCGCTCAACATCGAAACTCAAGCTGTGGGTCACAACCAGCCTCCGGTAAAAGGCTCTTCTCGCTCGTGGACTCGCACAACGTATGGCACTTCGATCCCGGCTTCACGCGCAGCGAGATAGACTTGCCGAGGGTTCGTCCCGTGCGCAACAAGCCTGTCATCCTCCACTGCAACCCACTGGCCAAGATAATCGTCCCGATGCGCCTCGACCCAGGCGTGCTCACGCTCGTAGGTGTGATAGGGCGATCGTCCTGGTTGATTCTCCAAGTCTTGGTCCAACGCTTGCCGCAACCTGCGTTTCTCCGCAGGCGCGAGCGCCCGTGCTTCACTAATGATCTCTTCGAGCGTAGCCATGGCTCTAACCTCTTTTAGACATCAGTTTCACAGCGAGTTTACTCTCGCTCCTGTCACCCATCAATGGCTTCATTGAATTGCTAGGAATTTGCCACTACGTTACGCAAAGCGTTTAGTGCCTTTTCAATATCCGCACGCGCCACGTCATAGTGCGTGACCATGCGGATTGACGAACCGAAACCCGACGCCAGCACGCCGCGTTCTCGCAGTCGCGTGCAAATACCATCGGCGGTCAAACCCGTCTCGCTGACTTCGAAGATCACGATGTTGGTGACGACTTTCTCGGGATCGATTTTGATGCCAGGCAGTTCGGCGAGACCTTCGGCCAGCAGTTTGGCGTTCCGGTGATCTTCGGGCAGGCCCTTTGGCGATTCTTCGAGAGCGATCAAGCCGGCCGCAGCCAGCACGCCCGCCTGGCGCATCCCGCCGCCGAGCATTTTGCGCACGACGCGCGCTTCGTCGATGAACGCCTTCGTGCCGAGCAAAATCGATCCCACTGGGGCGCCCAAACCTTTCGACAAACAGAACATCACTGAATCTGCCGGACGTGCGAGAGCGGCGACGCTTTCGCCGAGCGCCTCGGCCGCATTAAAGATCCGCGCGCCGTCCAGGTGCACCGGCAAATTCTTTCCACGAGCGCGCGCGCAAATGTCTTCCGTGCGATCGCGCGTCAGGAGCGAACCGCCCGCCAGGTTGTGCGAATTCTCCAGCGCGATTAGGCCAGTCGGCGCGACGTAGTAAGCAGTCTGCGTATGAATCGCGGGTGCGATTTCGTCCCAGGTCAGGATGCCGCTGCCATCGTTGCTTTTCACCGGCCGCGCCAGTACGCCTGAGAACGCCGACATCGTCGCCATTTCAAAATTGTAGATGTGTCCGCGCTCTTCGATGATCACTTCCTGACCGTGACGCGTATGCAGCTTGACCGCGGTCTGGTTTCCCATCGAGCCGGTAGGCACAAAGATCGCCGCTTCCTTTTCGAATATCTCCGCGGCCCTTTCCTGCAAGCGATTAACCGTCGGGTCTTCACCGTAGACGTCGTCGCCGACTTCGGCTTCGGCCATCGCGCGACGCATCGCGGGCGTCGGTTTCGTCACCGTATCGCTGCGTAAATCGATCATAAGTACAGAACCGTTTGCGGTAGCAAACGGGTTGCAAGACTCACTAATAAGTTGAGAAAGCGAGACGACTCTATCACAAAATCGCGCCCCGATAACGAGCGCAGCAGCGGGGTCGAGCAGTAGGTGTTCCCTGGCTCCAGCGGAGCCAAATGTCTATAGCTCCAGATGGTAATTAGTTTCCCGCGCTCCGGAGGAGCGCAATGTACTAAATATTTCGCTCCTCCGGAGCGAGCGAATGGAGGCTAAGCCGGTGCTATAAATATTTCGCCTCTACGAGGCGAGCCGCGGCAGAGAAAGTGTGTTGACGACTTGATCAGAGCTTCCTGAAGAATTCGGTAGCCGCTCAGGTCAGGAAGGCGGGCTTGCCCCCGCTTCCGGCGAGACGGGATTCTGACTATCTGCGCCATCTGAATCTTCAATATCTGATTGAAACGGCGCCGGAAGAAAATGGCATTGGCCTTCGAAAACTGCGCCGGGTTGAATGGTGAGGGCGGGCGATTCGATATTGCCAAACACTTTGGCGTGCTCCTGTAGTTCCACGCGCTCGCTGGCTTGAATATCACCGTGCAGGACTCCGTCTATGATGGCGGCGGCCACGACGATGTCAGATTCGACTTCGCCGGCTTCGCTAATGAACAGAGTTCCGGTTAACGAACGAAGGCGCCCGGCCAGATAACCATCGACTCGCAACGTGCCTTCAAATCTGACTTCTCCCGGCGGTGGCGTATCGGCAAACGCGACTTTTGCAGGCGTAACTGTCTTGTCGGCCTCAAGCGCGGGCTTGAGTTCTGCCAGCCACGCCGCAAAAGTATCACGAAGAGAATCTGTGAATTCGCTGGAGATAGAAGATTGGTTAAGAGAAGAATGCTGGACTTTTAGATCTGATGCTTGTCCCACAGGATCAGACATAGCGCGGCTTTCATTCGTGCCGGCGAGTTACGCGTCGCCGTTTTCATCCTTGAGCATCCGGCAGTCGCCCTGAAAAATCGCGCCTGGTTTCATTGTGAGAGTGCGAGTTGAAATGTTGCCATTGATCACGGCGGCCGGGCCGAGCTCAACCCGCTGTTGAGCGATGACGTCGCCGTTGACTGTGCCACCAATCACGACCGCGCCGACGTCGATGTCGCCATCTACCAGCGCTGAACCATCGACGATCAGCGTGCCTTTCGGTGACGTTACCTTGCCGGCAATGTGGCCGTTGATCCGCAGCATGTCTTTAAAATGAACTTCGCCGGTGAGTTCCGGTTCCGACGGGGCAGCACCGCTGTGTGGGCGCTGTTTGACTGTTAGCGTGCTGCCCGTGGCGCCCAGTTGTCCTGAGATTACTCCATCGACGGGCATCCAGCCGCGGAAACTCGCTTCCCCTGTGATGGCCGGAACGCGGGCCTGGAAACTGTAATTGTTATTGTCGCGCGGCGCACGAGCGATGGGCACTGCCGCTGATAGAGCTGAGACGGAAGGCACTGGCGTTGGTTGTTGGGTATTCGCCAGAGCGCCGGGTGCGCGTTGGGGAATAGCCGGTACCGGCACGCTGTGAATTAGTTTTTCCGCGGCCGAATCAGTCTCAACCGTTGGCTCAAGTTTCAAAACCGCCTTCGCTGGGGCCATTTGTTTTTCTCCACAGAAACTGCCCTCAGTTTCATGGTTGGATCCAATTTGTGTTCTGTGGGAAGAACTCGTTCCGGATACCTATGGGACGAGTCTAGAAAGAAACGATTGCCGAACTGGGGCGCACAGTATCACAGGCGAGCGGCTGGTTCAAGCTCGATCTGGGAAAGCAAATGACCTGAGAAAGCCCATACTTATCTCACCAGCGAAATCGGCGCGCGCCGCTTTTTGTTAGCGGTTCAGTTTGGATCTTCCACGTGCTTTCTCATTAGCACGGTGGTCTTTGCCGGTGATGAGCAGACGAATTCGAAATGGAAACCGTTTCAAACTGTTCGGGTTGCAGGGCTCACCAAATTCACCGGGCTAGAGCCACGGTGCTAATGAGACAAGCAGTGACAGTGTGAAGGTGAACTTTTCCTTAACAAGAGGGCCAGGCTTATGCCACAGTATCTTCATATTCCCGGTTGTTATGACTTTCTCTTCTACAAATAAGTTGCGAAGGGCACCAGCGCGGTTGCGGCTCGTCGAACTCGCAGTCGCCGGACTTCTTCTGATTGGATCCGCGTCGCTTTCATGGGCCCAAACGCCATCGCCGACGCCTGGCGACAGAGTTGCGAATAATGAGGGAGATGCTTCCGAGGTAGTCCGCGTTGACACAACCCTCGTCAACATCCCGGTCACTGTGATGACTCGCCAGGGAAGATATGTGCCGAACCTGCGCCGCGAAGATTTCCACGTCTACGAAGACGGCGTTGAGCAACGAATTGCCCATTTTGCCGAAGTTGAGAAGCCGCTGGTTGTAGCCCTCTTGTTGGACACCAGCGCCTCAACCCGTTACCGGCTCGAAGACATCAAGGCGGCCGCGATCGCTTTCATCGATCAACTGCGACCCGACGACCGTGTGATGGTGGTCGCGTTCAGCGACTATGTAGATGTGATTTCCGAGCCGACCAACGATCACCAGGTGTTGCGCGCGGCGGTGTTACGATCAAAGTCCGGAAATAGCACTCACCTGTACGATGCAGTTGACGTTGCCCTTAATGAAAAACTCAATCGCGTCCCAGGCCGTAAGGCAGTAGTTCTCTTAACTGACGGTGTGGATTATGTCAGTCTGGAAACCAGAGCGAGCAACCTCCACGCGGCGGAAGAGACCGAGGCGATGATTTGCTCGGTACAATACGACACCTTTTTCGATCAGACGGATATCAGGGTCTGGGACAAGGAGGTGATTAAGAAAACCGCCAGGCTTTATCCGCCTGGCCTGGGACGTGAAGACTATAAGCGGGCTACTACTTACCTGACTGAGCTCGCTGCCAAGAGCGGCGGCGAGTTTTATCACGCGGCTGATCTGGGAAACATCAGGCGAGCGTTTGCCCGGATCGCTGAACAACTGCGGTCGCAGTATAGCCTGGGTTACTATCCGGCAAACTCAACGGCAGCCCAGCAACGAACCATTAAAGTTCAAATCAATCGCCACGATCTGGTGGTGCGAGCGCGGCGCAGTTATGTCTATAAGCCTCTGAAACCTCTCGAAATCCGCCAGCCCTGAAGCGCAACAGCCCGACAACCTACTTCGAGTTTTGGATGCTCAACGCGAGCACGTCATTCATCGCACAGATTGAAGCACGTTTCGCCGGCGCGGGAAGTTTTACGTCCTTCATATCCACTGAATTATTGCCGGTGATGTTTGCCGATCCGACTTTGATCCAGCCTTTACCCAAATCCAGGTAAATTGGCACCAGCATTTTGAAATCCTTGCTGACTCCGGATTGCGTTATGCGGCCCGACAAACTGGTCCCATCAGGACTGAGTTGATAATCAAACTTGTAGCTGGGCATCTCGGTGCCGTAAACCCACTCATTAAAAAACCAGTCCAGCCGTTGATTGCCGTCGAGATCCATTTCCCTGGTCATGTGTTTTTCGACCATCCGCTTGAAGTCTTCAGTCGAGACATCGCGGTTAAAATTAGTCTGGACAAAGTCTTTCATCATCTCCTTGAACTGCTTGTCGCCTTCGCCGTATTTGTAAAACATCATGCGGATCATGTGCAGGATGTATGCCCCCTTCGGATAAACGAGATACTGGTAGGCTGCCCGGGTCTTGGCATTGCTCAGCCGGTAGCCTTGCGTCACCGGGCCGATGGTGTAGGGCTTAATGTCACGCGTCTGTGGTCCGGATTGAGTGATGCGCTCGCGCTGATTGTCCCAAAATTCTGTAAACTTCTTTGGATCCTGACGGACGATTTGAACATAAAGCGAAGCTGAGAACTCGGCAAAGCCTTCACTCATCCATTGATCGTGATAACTGTCCCAGCCGACGATATGACCCCACCATTGATGCGCGATCTCGTGCGGAGCAACATAGCGCCAGAAATTATCCGTGCCGCCGCGCACGCCCAGCATTTGCGCTCTCTGGGTGGTATCGATAAAAGCTATGAAAGGCATGAAGACCAGGGTGGGCCATGCTTGACCAAAATTGCCGGCCGGTTGTTGAGTCATCGCCAGGCGGGTGTACGGAAGTTTGCCAAAATATGCGTTATAGATTCGGGTGGCGTTTTGGGCATCCGCCAAAGCGCTGTTCGCTATCGAAGTCGTGCTGATCGCTCCCAGCGTCGTCATCGTGTTTATGCCGGCGCTCTCGGCCCGCTCGATATCATGTTGCATGGCAACTACTGAGTCGGGTAGTTGCTCGTTGCCATAGAACTCGATGTTATAGCCCGTCTCTTGATCGGCAAATTCTTTTTTCTTGAACTTGCCATAATTGAATCCGGCCACTGCCAGGTCAGTCTGGCCGCTGGACCACTTGGCAATCATCTGATCGCCGTCCCGCTGATCGGGTTCGACGGGCGCGCCGGTACCGACGAACGTGAATCCCCTGGGATAGCGGAACGTATAGTCAAATCTGGCTCGGTCGCCGAACTGAGTGCCGCTGTTGTTCGGATACCAGGTTGAACGCGGAATCAAAATGAAGTTGCCGCCGCCGGCATCGCGCAAAGCATCGTCCCCGGCGTATTGCACTGTGAGCGTGTAGTCTTTTCCGATTGCCGGTGACTGCGCCAGGATGACGGCAAAGTCCGCATCTTCGTTTTTGTTTTCCTGAATGAAAGCCAGGTCCTTGCCCTCGCCGTCCTGCACGCGGCTAACGCGCAAAGTGCGGTACAAGTTAAAGGCCAGCACGCGACCCGGAACCAGCGGACGCAAAGTTACTTTGTCGGTCGCCGTAATGTTGGCGCCGCGAATGACGCCCTCGATCTCGTGATGCGTGATATCAAACAGGCGATGGTCCTCTGAACTCGCAGCAGTGCCGTTGGCATACTCGCCGGCAAAGTGAAATGCGGTCCAGATTCCTCCATCCGTGTCACCGTAACTGAAAAGCGCGATCTCTTCCGGCGAGACCTGGGGAATCCCCAGCGGGTCGAGCAGAAAAACCAGCTTGTTATGTTTCTTTCCGTTGATGAATGAAGTGAAGTAGCCCGGCCGTTGCGGTCCATAGATGTCGGCCAGAGTGCGAATGTCAGCATTGTCGCGAAGTTGTTTGCGCAAGAGCTGTTGGTTGTCGCGATATAGTTCGCGAGCCTTCGCGGCCTGCGAACCCCCCGCACCCATCGTCGCATTGGGAGAGGCCTTGATCTCTTCGAATGTTTTGTCGGTAAAGCGAATCACCAGGTGGGAAAACTCTTCATTGACCTCTTCCTGATCATTGAAATAAGAGAGGGTGTGTTTCTCGATCTTCGTGGGCGGAACGAGCGTTAACTGGCCGTCGCCTATAAAGACAGCCGCAGTGATTCTTCCTTCAATCGGCGGTGCAAAATAAACCTCACCGCTGCGCAGTGTGAAGATCGCCGCATCGCGTTTGATGACGAGGTTGTTTACGGCTGCGAAAGGACCGGCATAATCTCCTTCGGCCCTGCCGATTTGTCTCAACTGCTGATATACGGGATCGGCGCTGGCTTTCGTGCTGGACACGGTGACTGCCGCCTCGACCGCGGCAACTTCGAGTTTCAAATCCACGGTTGAAACCACAGCGTCCGTGACTTTGATATCATCCCGTCGAAGTTCGCCAAAGCCGGCCGCTGAAACTACCAGCGCGTAAGTGCCGGCCGAAAGACCTTCGATTTTGAATCGACCCTGCTGGTCAGAGGTGGCGGAAAACTCCTGGCCCGAAGCGGGATCGGTCACCGTAACCCTGGCGCCTGCGATGGTTGCGCCTTTAGGGTCGGTGACTTTTCCTTCGATGCCGCCACCGGCGCTGTGAACGATCATGGTTGGCATGGCCAGGAACGCCAGGCAAAGAAGCATGAGGCCGATCTTCAGTTTTGTATTTTTCATTGGACTGCCTTCAGGATTGGATCAGTAACGTAGTTCGATCAGGAAAGCGAGAACCTGGGGAATCCGGGTTTTCTGACTGGGGCATTATTGCCGCCGGTATCAAACCCGTCAAGCACATTTTGACGGCAAGGACGAAGTCGGTACCGAGAGTGGTAGCGACCGGGTACTTGTTCGCAGTCAGACCGTCTCGGATCTTAAGACGCGGTCGCTGCCGCTCTCGGTACTGACCTCATTCCCCTGGCTGGCGATTAGTTGGTGCCTTGTCAGCTTTAGCAATCGCGTGGCATGCTCAACCGTAATTCTATGCAGCCACAGAGCAAGGCCAAGAGCAGACTGCTGCGTCGCATGGGCGAGGCGATTTCAGACTTTCGCATGATTGAAGACGGCGACCGGATAATGGTCTGCCTGTCGGGCGGAAAAGACAGTTACACTCTGCTGGAGTTACTGCTCGATGTGCAGGAACGCGCGCCCGTCAGGTTCGATCTGCTGGCGGTCAACCTGGATCAAAAACAACCTGGGTTTCCCGCCGAAGTTTTGCCCGGATACCTCAGCGATCGCGGTGTGCCGTTTCGGATTGTCGAGCGCGATACTTATTCAATCGTGAAGCGTCTGGTGCCTGAGGGCAAGACGTCCTGTGCAGTCTGTTCGCGCCTGCGGCGCGGCATTCTCTACAACATCGCAGTTGAAGAGGGTTGTACCAGGATTGCTCTGGGGCATCACGCCGACGACATCATTGCGACGTTCCTGCTGAATCTTTTTTATGTGGGCTCTCTCAAAGCGATGCCCCCGGTGCTGCGTTCGGACGATGGGCGCAACACGGTCATTCGGCCGCTGGCCTACTGCCGCGAAAGCGACATTGCCGAATTCGCTGCCGCCGAGCAGTTTCCGATCATCCCCTGCGACCTCTGCGGCTCGCAGACAAACCTGAAGCGCGTGAAGATCAAGAACCTGATTGCTGAGCTCGAGCAGGAGATTCCGAACGTGCGCGCGTCGATGCTCAACGCGTTGGCAAAAGTGATCCCGTCGCACCTGCTCGATCATCAGTTGTTCGACTTCAAGAAACTTTCCGCGGGCCGCGGCGATGTTGAGGCCGAGCTCGACCTGGCCCTGGGGCACACCGACAGCGAACCGAGCCTGGTGGCGCTTGCGTAATGAGGCCAGTAGCACCTGCGTGAGCAGGTGGGTCCGTCAGTCAACTCAGAGAAATGATTGATGTCTGTCGCTTGCGTGATGATCCCACCCGCTTACGCAGGTGGTACTGACTTCACTCGTGTGGTTAAATCCCCCGCATGGCCACGACTAAGAAACGTGAGCTCGATTTCGGTGAGTTTCCTCCGGGAACCATCACTGAATACACGACCCTGGTTTGTCTCGCCTGCATCTTTGACATCTTCACCAAACAACTGGGCCTGGCGCCGCGCACGGCCTTTTCCGAAGTCAAACGTCACACACCGACGATCGAAGAACTTACCAGTCGATCGGCGACTCGCCCTTACTTCGACAGCGAAGAGAAAAGTCCGCATTGTCCTTACTGCGGATCTGCGAAGCGTTGGCTGGCGCGCTTTGACACCTTCTGCATTGAAGGCGGCAAGACGACCGACGCAGCGCGGCGAGTGCTGCTTAAGAAGTTGCCCAAGGCGGACGATCAGTTTCTGGTAATCGAAAAGAAATCCGATTCACGCGCAGTCTTCTTTGAATGGCTGGATACGATGCTTGGCAATGTCGATCTCGAGGATGAGAGCTGGCTGAAAGACGCGACCCGCATGTACCTGGAACGCCGCGAGCCAAAAACAAATTGGGAAGAAGTGTTTGATGCGTTGCACGCCGTGCGCCGCTCAAGCCGGCTCACGGAGGGTTGGGAACGTGAAGGTTCGCGCTTGTTTCTGGCGCCCGGTCTCTACAGCGAAGCTGTCCTGATCCAGTATCTTGTCAGCCGTTCCCATGCGCATGGAGGGATGACGATCGAAGGCCGCCTGACGCTGATGGATTTGATCCGGCGCTTGCGCTACAGCGGTTACCTCGATCAGATTGGAATCACCGAGCGAGAACCCGGCGAAGTGTTTGAGAAGCTGATCGATCACCTCGCCTCAACCCACGAATGGTCGAGTGCCGGATACGGAACCGCTCGCAGTAGCGAGCGGGTAACTGCTTCGAAGAAGGCAGCTAAAAAGAAAGCCGCTAAAAAAGTCGCAAAGAAATCATCGCAGACCCGCAAAGACAAAGTCGCACCACCCGAACTGGAATTGATCATCGCCGAACCCGTCAAACTTCACTATCTCATCGACCGCCGCGATTTTCTGGACAAGGTGAAAACTGTTTATGCGAGCTATGCTGCGTGATCGCGAGCGTCGACGGCTGCGGGCAGTGCCGTTATCAGATCATTCCTGCATGCCAAAGCCAGCCACCGAGTTTAAGCTTTGACAAGATCGTCCGTGGCTTCGTCCTGGTGTTGCTCTTCATGAAACATCCGGTCCTTATGCTCTTGCTGTAGCTCTTTGTAGTAACTAATCAGCCTTCGAGGGTCGTTATCGCACTCCTCGGAAACCTGTCGCCGAACCTCGCGGATTCTTGAGATAACCTGATCGTCTTGCATAGTATCTGCTTCCCTGGCGTTTCTCGTAATAAAAACTTGGAATTGAGGTTTCGACGTAGACCTTGGCGTTCACATTGAAAACCTATCTGCCAAGAGCTCGAATGTTGAAGAGAGTTGAGTCAAGGAAATTGTGGTATGCCTAAAGCGCCAATCCTTGGGCCCTGTGCGACCGTCGCGATTTCATCGAGCAGGAAAAAAAGCGTCTATGCGGCGTATGCTTGATTTTTGCTAGTTGCCTCAAGGCTTGTGCTGTTATACTCCCGCCACTTGCAACCTCGCACGTATCGCCGAGCCGTTAAGAATTGAACCGTGGCGTAAAGAAATCTCAGCAAGCGTCCTCTTTTCTCACACAGGAGAAAGATCGCGCTGCAACAATTTCAGAAAAGGTTTTCATCGCACGCGATCCCTAATCCAGAGGAGACACCATGCCCGAAGGCGCCGCCAAAAAGAAATGTTTTGTTGTAATGGGCTTCGGTACCAAGACCGATTTTCAGCAACAGAAGACATACGACCTCGATAAAACGTACCGCATTATCATCAAGAAGGCTGTCGAGGACGCGGGGCTCGAATGTATCCGCGCGGATGATGTCATCCATGCCGGAATTATTGACAAGCCGATGTACGAGTTGCTGCTCAGCGCGGATGTCGTGGTCGCCGATCTTTCAACGTCGAATGCCAACGCGATCTACGAACTTGGCGTGCGGCACGCGCTGCGACCGCACACCACGATTGTGATGGCCGAAAAGAATTTCAAATTCCCATTTGATATCAAGAGCCTGCTGATCCGATCCTACAACCACCTGGGCGAGGGGATCGACGCTGAAGATGCAGAGACTGCGCGCGAGTCGCTGAAGAAAGCGATCCAGGAACTGGTGGATAAAGATCAGCCGGACAGTCCGGTTTACACGTTTCTGCCGACCCTGTGCGGGCCGACACTGCGCCAGGCGATCCAAGCGGCCGCGGCGGCGCAAACCACAACTGACGCCGAAACCACCACTGACACAGATCAGACAGTGAGCCTGCTGATGAAGATGTTTCGCGATGCTCGCACCGCATCCAACTGGGCGGCTGCAAAGCCGGCTCTCGAGCAACTGAAAATAAAGTTGCCGGGCGACCCATTCATCGTGCAGCAACTTGCGCTGACCACTTACAAAGGCAGACAGCCGGATGCTAAGAGTGCGCTCGCAGAAGCGCGCAAAATCCTGTTGGAGTTGCAGCCGCAGACGACGAACGATCCAGAAACCCTGGGTATCTGGGGCGCGATCCATAAGCGGATATGGGAACTCGACAGTCAGGCCGAAGATCTCGATGAGGCAATCCGCTCGTACGGCAAGGGCTTCAACTTGAAAGACGACTACTACAACGGGATCAACTACGCGTTCATGCTCAACGTTCGCGCGAGCGTGTCGACTGAGAAAGCGGACGCGATCGCTGACTCTGTGTGGGCGCATCGCGTGCGAAAGCGCGTTATCGAATTGTGCGAACAGCGGCTCGCCGCCGGTGTCAAGGACGATCACGGCAACGACGATCGCGAGCAACTTTTCTGGCTCCGAGCCACATTGATCGAAGCGCTGATCGGCACTGGCCAGTCCGCCCGCGCCGAGTCGGAAAAGGACAGAGCTATTGCCGAGGCCCCGGAGAGTTGGATGGCCGGATCGCTGGAAGAACAGCTCGGCAAGCTGGAGCAACTACTAACCCATACACCGTAATGTTTCCGTATATCTCTCACAGAGAGGCACGTATGACCCCCCATTCCCAGCTTAGAAAATCACGTCTTTATCAGCTACGCTCAAATCGACAATGCTCGTATTACTGAGATCGAAAAGGGCTGGATAGATCTGCTGCACGAAGCATTGGGCCGGCGCTTGCCGCAACTGATGGGTACGCCGGTGAAGATTTGGCGCGATCCAAAATTGGGAGGCAACGAAGTCTTCAACGATACGATTACCGCGGCACTTTCCAAAACCGCCATCCTGCTTTGCGTTGTCTCGCCGCGCTATTTTCTATCGACCTCATGCCGTCGCGAGCTCGATGATTTTTTCCGCGTGGCGGTCCAGAATGGCGGCCTTCGGATCAACGACAAACATCGCGTCTTCAAAGTGATGAAGACTTACGTCCCGCTCGAGGAACATCCGCCAGAGTTAAAGGACATGCTGGGCTACGAATTCTACGCGGTCGATCAGGCTTCGGGCCGCTTCCGTGAGTACGATAATGAGATTGGGCCCAAGGGTGAAAAGGACAAACGCTACTGGGACAGATTAGAGGACCTCGCGCAAGACATCTGCTTTCTGCTGAAACAAATGGTCAACGAGCAGACCGCTCATTCCGCCCAGCCGCTTGGCGCCGGAGCAACTATCTACCTGGCCGAAACCTCTTCCGACCTCAGCGACCAACGGGACAAGGTAAAGCGAGAGTTGCAGCAGTACGGGCATGTGGTACTACCCGACAAAGCCCTTCCTTTGGAAGCGCCGCCGTTGCAGGAAGCCGTCCGTGATTACTTGAAACGCAGCCGGCTCTCAGTCCACTTGATCGGCGAGAATTACGGCATCATTCCGGAAATGGAGACTGATCGCTCCATTGTTCGCTTGCAGGAAGAGCTGGCCGTCGAGCGCGGCGATGACGCAGGGTTTTCCAGATTGATCTGGATGCCGCCGGGTTTACACCCGAAGGACGTACGCCAGCAGAGATTCGTGGTGGATTTGCAGAACAGCTTCACTTCGCACAACGGTTCTGAGTTGCTGCAAGTCAAACTCGAAGACCTGAAGACAATTATTCAATCGAAGCTGATTCCCAGGTCGAAGCCCGGGCCGGAGTCGAAGAGTGAGTCCAACCTCGCCCGCATTTATTTGATTTGCGATCAGTCGGACGTAGATGCGGTCGGACCATTGCAGGATTATCTCTTCGACCAGGGTTACGAAGTAACTCTCCCACTGGTCGAGGGCAGCGAAGCTGAAGTCTTTGAGGATCACAAAGAGAATCTGTTGCTCTGTGATGCGGTGCTGATTTTCCAGGGTCGTGCCAGTGAAGGCTGGCTCAGAATGAAGCTGCGCGAATTGCTGAAACTTCCGGGCTATGGCCGCACAGTTCCGCTGCTGGGCAAGGGGATTTACGTGGGCGCGCCCGAGTCTCCCTCTAAGGAGCGCTTCAAAATACGAGAAGCAATGCTCATCAAACACTACACGGAATTCATTCCAGCACCTGTCGAACCATTCATCGCGCAAATCAGAAACGCGAAAGGAGGGTCGCAATGAGCACCCAAACTTCAACCGAGACCTTCGCGGACATCGGAATTCCTATCAATCCTTTCCCGGGCTTGCGGCCATTTGAGTTTGACGAGAGCCATCTCTTCTTCGGCCGTGACGGCCAAAGCGAACAGTTGATTGGCAAGCTCGGCCGCACGCACTTCCTGGCGGTTGTCGGAACTTCGGGCAGCGGCAAGTCGTCTTTGGTGCGCGCGGGATTTTTACCGGCGCTGCATGGCGGATTCATGACCAGCGCCGGTTCCCGGTGGCGGGTGGCCATCCTGCGACCGGGCAACGATCCCATTGGCAATCTGGCGCAGGCCTTGAATGATCCCGACGTTTTCGGATCAGACATCGAAGAGAATGCCGCGATTCAGATCGCCATGGCCGAAGCAACGTTGCGACGCGGTAGTCTCGGGCTGGTTGACGCCGTGCGGCAGTCGGTAATGCCTGAAGGCGAGAACTTGCTTGTCGTGGTCGATCAGTTCGAAGAGATTTTCCGTTTCGCCAGGGTCGCCGAAAACGAACAGTATGGCAACGAGGCCGCCGGCTTCGTCAAACTTCTCCTGGAAGCGTCGCGCCAGCGCGAGGTTCCGATTTATGTCGTGTTGACGATGCGCTCAGATTACCTGGGCGACTGCTCGCAGTTCTGGGAACTACCGGAAGCGATCAACGAGAGTCAGTACCTGATCCCGCGGCTGACTCGCGATCAACTTCGCGCAGCGATCACCGGCCCCGTGGCGGTAGGCGGCGGCAAGATCACACCGCGCCTGGTAAATCGACTGCTCAACGACGTCGGCGACAACCAGGATCAACTGCCCGTGCTGCAACACCTTTTGATGCGCGTTTGGGACGAGTCGAAAGAGAAGCGGCTGGCCGTGGAAGTCAAAACCGGCGATCGGACCATCAGCCGGCTGCACCAAGAAGTGCACGAAGGCGACGCGATGGATCTGTGTTGTTCAGAAGCCGTTGGCGGAATGAGCCAGGCGCTTTCGCGTCATGCCGATGAAGCCTACGACGAATTACCCGATAAGCGTCATCAAGTGGTGACCGAAAAACTTTTCAAAGCCCTCACTGAAAAGGGCGCCGACAACCGTGAAATTCGTCGCCCGATCACGCTGGCCCAGATTTGCTCAATAACCGGCGCCAGCCAGGGCGAAGCCGTCGCCGTGATAAATACTTTTCGGCAAACGGGGCGGTCATTCCTGATGCCGCCGGAAAACATCGCTCTGAACTCTGAATCGCTCATCGATATATCGCACGAAAGCTTGATTCGGGGATGGCAGCGACTGAAGAAATGGACCGACGAGGAGGCACAGTCGGCGCGCATCTACAATCGTCTGGCCCAGACCGCGATGCTCCACAAGCAGGGTGAGGAAGCGTTGCTGAAAGACCCGGCGCTCAACGTGGCTCTGGACTGGCGCGAGAGAACGCATCCCAACGCGGCCTGGGCGCGCCGCTACCATCCGGAGTTTGAGACCTCGATGAGCTATCTGGATGCGAGCGTCGCGGCGCGCGAGGCCGAAGCGCGCGACCATGAGCAACGACTCCGCAAAGAGGTTAGTTACAAGCGGACCAGAGTGTTGGCTGTCGTGCTTGGGTTGTCCGTTCTGCTATCGCTTGGTTCGACGGCTTTCGCGTTCAAGAAAAGGGCCGAGGCCTTCCGGCAAAGCTCCTATGCCGAGAGTCAGAGGGTGCTCGCCGAAAAGAAGACGGAGGAGGCTTTGCGGCAGCAAGCACTCGCCAAGGAGCAGAGCCAAATCGCTGAGGAGCAGAAGTACAGGGCTGATCTGCTGGCCGAGAAAGCAAGCGTGGAGCGCGACGCCGCGGAGAGCGCAAGCGACGAGGCGAAAAAACAAGGAAAGAAGGCCGAAGCTGAGAAGATAAATGCCGACGCACAGCGCCGGGTGGCCGTGCGGCAAACGCAGATCGTGACTGAATTGCGAGCCAAGGCTGAGAACGAGGCCCACGAGGCACAAGCAATCAATACCTTGAACCGAGAGATAAACGATGATTTGGCCAACAAGAATGTGGAAGGAGTCATAACCAAGACGACCCAGCAACTGGATTACTATACGAAGCGGAACGACGTCCGCGGCATATTCGAGAATCTTACGATTCTAGGCCCTGCTTATTTACGGAAGGGGGAACCCAGTAACGCCCGGGCTTTCGCTTCACGGGCTTTAGCACTGCTGGAGAAAAACCCCGATACTACTGATCCTCGGCGCGAGCATGAAAACCATAACGTGCTGAGTGAGGCCTATCTCAAAGAAGCCGCCACGAAGGAAGGCAAGGCGCGCGAGGCTGACTTGCGAGAGGCCCTGCGGTCTGCACTCCTCGCCAAGAAAGTTCAGGAAGCGTCCCTGGGCGCGATGAGCCCGGAGTTAATTCCCGACCTCAATAATTTGTCGGCGATATCTGAGAGCCTGAAGCAGGGCGGCTCAGAAGAACTCCGGCGGCGCATAATCGCCATTCAGAAGAAAGTCGTGCAGGAGGATAACCGACAACTTGTCGCTTATCTCAACGACCTGGCAACGTACTATTCGGGTCGGGGCGAGTATGAGAAGGCCGAGATTCGCTTAAACGAGACACTGGCGATCCAAAAGAGCACTTTGGCGGCCGACGATCCTCAGGTGGTTGCTACTCTCAATTCTCTGGTGTCCTTATACCGATATGAGAAAAAAGATCTCGAAGCGGATCGGCTGGTGAAAGAGATTCAAGTGGTTCAGGGACAGTCAGCGGTGCTGCAGAAAGGCAGCTATGGCCCCGCCGTGCAGAGACTCCAGGCGCAACTTCAGCGGCGCGGGTTCTATGTAGATGGAGTGCCAGATGGGTCCTTTGGCCCGAACACTGAAAGAGCCCTGATTGAATTTCAGCAGAGTCAGGGATTAGTTGCTGATGGAGTTGCCGGCGCGCACACCGTGGCTCTCCTGGAACAGCCGGGCGGAGCTTCCATCGGAATGCTGGAAGTACAAAAGCAACTCGAGAAGCTGGGGTTCTATTCGGGATCGATGGACGGCATGCCGGGCATCAGAACCCAGATGGCCCTTAAGGCATTTCAAAAGAGCAAAGGGCTGGTTGAAGACGGAACTGCGAATCAGGCAACGCTGGAGGCCCTGGGGCTAAAGACACCGACTAAACCTGCTTCAATTACCGGTAAGATTACGGTCGAAATTGTCTCGAAGATGTTTCCCGCCGCGCCTCTCGATGACATCAAAACTCACCTTCCGTTCGTCCTGAAGGCGCTCGAAGATGAGGGACTGACAGATAAGGATATGGTTCTTTATGCACTCGCGATAATCCGCACAGAGTTCGGAGTTTTCAAGCCGGCGATCGACCGTCCGTCGCCGTTCAACACCTCACCTGAGGGACATCCATTTGACCTTTTTGATAAGAGGTTCGGCAATCAGGGGCCTCCCGATGGAGAGAACTTTAGAGCACGAGGCTACATAGCAATAACAGGTCGTAACGGTTACAAACGCTTTGGTCCTCAAATTGGCCTGGGGGACCAACTAATCGAAAACCCCGATCTGGCAAGCCGGCCAGATATTGCAGCCAAGTTATTCGCAAGCTATCTCAAGAGCAATGAAGCATCGTTCCGAAAGGCATTGGAGGCTCGCAATTTCAAGGCGGCTCTAATCAGGTGGAAAGGCTCGGACAGCGGCCTGGAAGATTTCACGGCGGCTTTCCAGACAGGACAAGAGCTGCTTAAGTAGAAACTTTGGCGACCGCAGCACGATTCGCAAACTATGCCTGCCGCTCACGAATAAAATCCGCCATTGAGCGCAGTAGCGGTGTCGGCTGGTCGATTCTTTCAAGTGCGGCGCAGGCGGCGTGATGCACAACCTCAAGCTGCGCGCGCGTAGCTTCAATTCCATAAAGCGCGGGATAAGTTGCTTTGCGCGAGCGCGCATCCTTTCCGGGAGTCTTGCCTAAACCCTCCGCCGTCGCGGTCACGTCCAGCAGATCGTCAATGATCTGAAACAGCAGGCCGAGGTTGGTTGCATAATCGGTGATGGCTTTCAGCTCGCCGTCAGACGCACCCGCAATCATTCCACCGCAACGCGCCGCCGCCCGAATCAGCGCTCCGGTCTTGCGATGGTGAATGCGTTCCAACTCTTCGTTGGTAACCTCGCGCGATTCGGCGTCCAGATCGTGAGCCTGGCCGGCGACCATGCCTTCAGGGGTTCCGGCTGCACGCGCAATTTCTGCAATTAATCTAACGCGAAGATCAGACGACAGGCGTTCGTCTTCAGCGATCGTTTGAAAGGCCAGCGTCTGTAGTGCGTCGCCCGCCAGGATCGCGGTCGCTTCGTCGAACTTCACGTGACAAGTGGGCCGGCCACGACGCAATTCATCGTTATCCATCGAAGGCAAATCATCATGAATCAGCGAGTAGGTGTGAATCATCTCGAGCGCGCAGGCTGCCCGCATAAGGTCATCTGTCTGCGCGCCAAACGTCTGGCCGGTGGCGAACAGGAGCGCAGGCCGAAACCTTTTTCCGCCGGCAAACAGGCTCCAGCGGATCGCTGAATGGACGCGCGCGGGAGGTTCAGATTCTTTGGGAATTAGTTGATCGAGTTGGGAATCGATCAGTGCGCGGCACGAAGCAAGGAATTCACGCGCGCCGGTTGAGGTTGGTGTATTTACCACAGAAGTACGTTACAGAACCGGGAGCGGTAGCGACCGGATGCCGGCATTCAAGTTGGCTAGCCTCAGTTTGCGGATTTGATACTTCAAAGTCGCGCCTGGCATCCCCTCGCTACCGCAAGGGGTTTCGGTACCAGATGCTTTCGTTCGATCTATGGAACCGCTTGCGGTAGCAAGGGTCTTGCAAGAAACATCACCCACTCGCCACCGCGAGCGGTTCTGCATTCTCATTGAGAATCTTCGTCGCCGGCGCTCAATTCAGTTTCCGGATCGAATGGCCGCATCGTCGCGCGTCCCTGGTTGTCGCGCATCAGGATCTCGATCCGGCGTTCGGCCTGGGTTAGACGTTCCTGGCACTCGCGCGAAAGCTTTACACCCTGCTCAAACAACTCCAGACTTTTCTCGAGCGTCAGATCGCCCTGTTCCAGCTCGCGCACAATCCGCTCGAGCTCTTCCAGCGATGTCTCAAAGTTTTTTGGTTTGGGGTTGCTCATTTTGTGGCACAGACTTCAGTCTGTGATTTCCAGTGTCGACACATTGCCTGCTGTTAACCTTTTACTCCAGCTGAAATCACCGGCTGAAGTCTATGCTGCTACTTCACCTTGTTCCACTGCTTGTGAATCTCATCCGGTAACTGAATTGCGGGCGCAGGCAGCTTGCGCATCATGCCGTCGGCGATTAGCTTCACCAGCTTAGCATCCTGCACCGCCGTAATCTGCCAGCGCGTCGCGCCGGGACGGGTCGCCGGCTGCATTGTAAGCTGAAGCTGCTCATCTTTGACATCCACTTTCACCTGGGCGACGTTGTTTTCTTCCTTGATGTCCGCAAAGCGGGTGATCCCCAGGGCCACCAGAAAGAATGGTTTCCCGGCTGCGGGCTCAGTTAGTCTTTTGACTTCCTGCAACAGTTCGTCGTGCACAGTCTGCTCGAGTTTTGGAGTCACGGTTTGCAAGGTGGAGGTAGCCTGCCCCGGCAGCACTGAAGCGATCGATGAGACGGCCGACCCGCCGGTGCCCGCGCGCGCCTGCGCGATCAGACCGTCGCAGACCTTGTTGGTATCGAGAATGCTATCAACCATCGCCTGGTCATTTTTCTGCGCAGCATCCGCCAGAACCGCCAGAGCATAGGCGGGGCCGCTCTTATAATTTTGCCACCACAAATAACCGCCGCCGATGGCCACGCCCGCCAACAACAGCAGGACCACCGCGACTATTAACAAAAGTCGAGATAGGCCGCGTCGCGTTCCCCTGCCACGAGTGGACCCTGGCGGCATTTGTGATTCGTCAAGAGGGATAACGATCCGGTTGCGTTTCATTTTACTGTTCTTCGGTTCCTTCCACCCGGCAATTCACAACTCCCTTCCATAAACGCAGCCGCAAAGCATCGTCGATCGATACCGCGCTCGCTTCGCGTACGACATGGCCCCGCGAGTCATGCGCTATAGCATAGCCGCGTTCAAGCACCTTCAGCGGTGACATCGCGTCAAGCGCCGCCGCGGCCATCGCCAGTTGTTGCCTGGCCGTCTCAATCCGCGTGGCGATTCTGGCATCGCGAGTCTGGTTAAGCGACTCGAGCCGGGTTCGCGCAGTCAGTACCGCGGAACGAAGTTGGGCCGGCGACAGGCTGTGTGTCGCTGCGCCCAGGCGGCGCCCGACGCGCTGGACTATGCCGGTGATGGCGGTCTGCAAACGATGTTCGGCATCGCCGGTCGCCGCCAGCGCTTCGTGCAAACGCGCAGTGACCGCATCGAAGGCCGGCGACAGCGCCAACTCCTGTGCCTGCATGCGCGAGCCGGCGATTCTGAATTGCATCGAGCGCGCCAGATTCGCCGTCAACGTCGCCAGCAGCGAGCATAGCTGGGCCTCGTGCGCGGCCACAATCTCAGCCGCAGCGGAAGGCGTTGGCGCGCGCATATCGGCGACAAAATCAGCGATGGTGAAATCAGTTTCATGTCCGACGGCAGAGATGATTGGAATCGCGGAAGCTCGGATCGCGCGGGCCACCACTTCTTCATTAAAGGCCCAGAGGTCTTCGATAGATCCGCCGCCGCGTCCGACTATGATTACATCGATCCCGCCATCCGCACCTGCGCGCGCGTGAAAGTCGTTGAGGAACCTGATCGCGCGGACGATCTCCTGGGCCGCGCCGTCGCCCTGCACCCGCGCGGCCGCGAACAAGACATGCACGGTGCGCGTGCGTCGCGAAATGACGTTGAGGATGTCGCGAATCGCAGCGCCGCTGGGCGAAGTGATCACGCCGACGCGACGCGGCAGCATCGGAATCGCGCGCTTCAACCCTGCTTCAAACAAACCTTCTTTTTGCAGACGCGCTTTAGTTTGTTCGAAAGCCAACTGCAAAGCGCCGGCGCCGACCGGCTCGAGTGCTTCGACGATCAATTGATACTCGCCCTTCTGCTCGTAGACACTCAAACGGCCGCGGGCGCGCATCTGCAAACCATCTTCAGGACGAAAACGGATGCGCTGATTACTACTGCGATAACAGGCACAGCGCATTTGCGCGAACTCGTCCTTCAAAGTGAAGTACCAGTGCCCCGACCCGTGCGCGCGAAAATTGGAAATCTCGCCTTCGACCCAGACTGAAGAGAATCGCTTCTCTAATTCGCCACGAATCATCGCGGTCAACTCAGACACGCTCAACGGCTGGCGTTCGGCGGTGTCGAACAGGGATGAGAGAAAAGGCTGAGACATGCGGTTATTTGTTGGGGACGATTTGCTGGTAAAAAAGCTGCACGCCCGATTTGCGCAGATCAGGATTCACGATTTCAACTTTCATTTTCGCCGCGCCGCCTTTGCGACTGGCGGAGCTAAAGGAGATCAGGTACTGAGTGCGAAGCTCCTGACCGATCTCAGCAAAGATGGCCGTTAGTTCGTCGACCTTCTTTGGAAAGAATGCTCGCCCACCGCTCCGTTCTGAAAGCCTGCGCAATGCATCTTTGTTGACGCCACTAAAATTTGAGTCGCCAATTCCAATCCCATAGATGGCCACATCATCCCGGACGGCGCGGTCAACGGCAGTCGACATTCTGTTCCTGCTCGTTGTGTCCTGCCCATCAGTTAATACGATGATCGCACGTCGCGTTTCCCGGGGCGATTGCGAAAGCACGTTATCACACGCGTCGATAACAACGTCCCAAACGGCCGTGCCCAGGGCGGGCACACCCGGCGCCCGCGAGACCGGTGGGGGCGGCCCGACGACCAGGCCACCGCGAACATAGCCGGGAGGTGGAACAAACACTGCGCGCGCGATTGCTCGGCGCAAAGTCGGCAGATCGTTGGTAAGGTTCTGCTCGATGGTTAGCGTGTCGGTGAACGTCGCGATGGCCACATGGTCGCGGTCAGGCCGAATGACTGAATCCAAGAAAGAATTGGCCGCGAGCCTTTGCCCCGGCAGAACTCGCTCCTGCGACGCACTCGTGTCGATTAAGATCGCGAGTGAAAGAGACCGGTCAGTAATCTTTTGAAAGCCATCTACTTTCTGTGGCACGCCGTCCTGGAGAACGCGCAGGTCCTCTACACGCAAACTGTTCACGAAGCGTCCGTCCGTATCGACGGCAGTTAGAAGAATTTTAGCTTCGTTGGTTTGCGAGCCTTGCGCGTTTTGACCCTGACCGGGTATTTTGCCGGCGCCGATAGCTAGCAGGAGAAAAGCCAACAGGACTAGCGAAGCAGGCTTAATAATCTTGGATTTCGCAGTCATTGTTAGAGCGTGGGCGTTCGGCGTCATGCTAGCATCGCCGCCTGCCCAAAAGCCACAAAGGGCATGAAAGATTGACTAGGACCCCGACCCAAGTACACAATAGCCGACACTTTCAGGCCTGAGATGCTCTTTGCTTTTACGATGGACCACATCCAGGGTAAACAAAAAGGATCCGATGCGCCGAATTCCCTATCAATTCATCTATAGATTTTTCACCAACGTCCTGCACGCGCGCTATAGCCGCGGCCCGAACAAGAAACTTGTCAAGCCCATGGTCGCCGGGTTTTACGTCACGATGAAGTGCAATTTTCGGTGCACCTATTGCGATGACGGGTCGGGCAATATGTACCCGGACATTGCCGAGCAAAGACTGAACACGGCCAGGACCATTGAAGTGCTCGAGATTTTGCGCCGCGCCTCACCCGGGATCAACATCACCGGCGGCGAGCCGACGGTGCGCGGCGACATCGACGAAATTTTTGAGAACATCGGACGGCTGGGATTCTGTCCGGTCACCTTCAATACCAACGCCTACCTGCTCGATAAGCATCTCGCCACGCTGCCCCACATTGATTACCTGGTGATCAGTCTGGATTCGCCGGACGATGCTCGCAGCGATGACTTGATCAATCTCAGCAAGGATGGACAGACGTCTCGCGTCAAGCAGAACATAGAATTGGCGAAAGAGTATCGCCGCGAACACAAACTGAAATTTGACTTCATTATCAACTCAGTTATTTTTCCTGAGACCATCGATGACGCCTGGGACGTCTTTGAATTCTGCGTCGAGAATGATTTCTATTGGACACCGATGCCCTACATCGTGGGCAAGTATCCATGCCCCGGCCTGGTCGATAACCCCCGCTGGCAACGATTGATTGATGAAGTCTCGCGGGCCAAGCGCAAGGGTGCGCGAGTTTACGGCAACATGGAAGTCCTGCGCACCATCAGGGATTTCAAGCGCTTCGAATGCTATCCCTCCACGCGCCCGATCGTTTATCCCCACGGCGACATTTTTTATCCCTGTGCGCCTTTGAATACGGTGGCCGGAAACCTTTTGGAGATCGGCGACTATTACAAGGCGATGGCGATCGGCGAGAGCAAGTTTGGCATCATTCCTTACTGTGATTCTCGCTGTCATGTCGGTTGCTACACCGAAGGCTCAACCGCGATCACGCACCCGACGAACGGAATTGTTGAAGGCATCCGTCACCTGGCGCCGCGCTTCCGAAAGAGGGTTGAGTTGCATCCTCCTGAGCGCGCGAGTGTGCGGACCATGCCGCCACCGTTTGCGGAATTGCGCGGTTTGCCGTCTCTGCCGCCGGACAAGATTCGCCAGTTGCGGCGCGAGGGTTTACTGGAAAACGATTTCACTTCCAACGTTCGCATCAAGGGCGAAGATACATTTATGCCACCGGTTCAACTCACGCGCGAACCGGTGTTTGCCGCCAGCTAAGGGTTTTTCTCCCATGCCTGACTCGGCCCCCAATCCGACGTCTCAACCTTCTTTGCCACGCCGGCGCGTCCTGATAGTGAACTGCTATCTCGACTACTCCCGCGAACCAATCCGTCGTCCGAACAAGTTTCCGCAGGCTGTGGCCGCCATCTACCTGGCCGGCGCGTGCTCGCGCGAACTTTGCGAAGTGCGCTGTTATGACGAACTGTCGAGCGGCCCGCTGATCGACGCATCCTTGCTCGGCTGGCCGGACATGCTGGTGCTGACCGGTCTGACGCACTGCTTTGATCGCCTGCTTCACCTGACCGCGTACGCTCGCACCCGCAATCCAAGAGTGATCGTCGTCGCGGGCGGCCCGGGAGTGCGCGCGCTGCCGCTGCGGGCGGAAAAGTTTTTTGACTACAGTTGTCTGGGCGACATTGAGGAGCTTCGCGAAGTGATCACGGACGCCTGGGGCGCGCCCTATGCGGCCGAGCAAATGCTGCCGCGTTTCGATCTGGGTTACTGGATCAAATACGTTACGCATGTCGAAAGCACGCGCTACTGCAACTTTCACTGTTCGTTTTGTTCGCTGACCGGAGAGGGCCGCAGTTATCAAACCTACGATCTGGAAAACATAAGGCAACAGATCATGGCGGCGGGCAAAAGGCGGAAGCTGCTTTTTGTCGACAACAATTTTTACGGAAACGATCGCGAACACTTTCAACGACGCCTCGATCTCATCAACGAGCTGCGGGCTGCGGGACAATTCCGCAATTGGGCCGCACTCGTAACCAACGACTTTTTTAATAAGCAGGAGAATCTGACGCTCGCTAAAAACTCGGGCTGCGAGTTGCTGTTTAGCGGCGTCGAATCATTCGATGACAACTGGCTGCGAACTTTTAATAAGCTACAGAATACTTCGACGCCCCAGGTTGAGCTGATCAGCCGCTGCTTGAATTCCGGCATCATCTTTTGTTACGGGTTAATGCTGGACATCAGCACGCGCACCATCGCCGACGTGCGGCATGAGCTCGAGTTCATTACCGGCACGCCGGAAATTACTCTGCCGGCCTTTATTACGCTTTCAATTCCGATTCTCGGCACGCCTTACTTTTACGAGTGTCTTAACGATCGCTCAATTCTGCCGCAGACAAAACTGCGCGACATGGATGGCATTACCATTCTGCAGAAGACGCTGGACCCACTTGCCGAGGCGGTTGAATTCGTGCGCGGCGCGGAACAGTTTCGTGGACTGCGCGGGCGCGTCGCCAGGCATTCGGTGCGCTTCTTCAATCTCTATCGATCGAAACTAAACCCGCTGCAACTGGCGATCGGATTTGAACAGGGGCTGCTCTTGTCAGCCCACACGTTGATGACTTCGACGACCGGTTGGATGAAAAAAGGCCGCACCCGCACCTATGTGAGCACGACCGAGCCGCTCGATGACACATACACACCGGCGTTCCGCGTCGATGCGCGCTTCCAGAGTTACTTTCAGCCAACGATGGTGACGGATGAGGCGGGCAATCTGGCGAGTGAAATGATTGACTCGGGATTGCCGAGGAAGGCTTCGCTACGAGGGAATCAACGTGCGGCAGTAGCGTCGGCTGAACTGTCGGTCAGGCGGGAGGCAATTACTCAAGTAACAAGATGAGGTCAGTACCACCTGCGTTAGCGGGTGGGATAAGATTGCCCGTCGCATGTGGAACGATACCGACACGCCTCTCGGATATTTGATCACCTTTCGGTGCTACGGCACATGGCTGCATGGTGATGAGCGAGGCTCAATCGACCGCTTCCACAATCGCTACAAGTCTCCTTACTTGGCGCGCAGCGATCACAGACGCGATCTTAACCTCAAGGAGATGAGGTCTGAACCCCTAATCCTCGATACTAAGCAGCGTCAAAGTGTCGATCTAGCCCTGCGCGAGGTGTGTGTCAATCGAGAATGGCTCTTGCATGCTCTCAATGTGCGCACAAACCATGTCCACACCGTGGTCTCAATCGGACTAATCAAGCCTGATCGCGCCCTCAACGCGTTCAAGGCGTATGCGACAAGACGAATGCGGCTCGATGGTAATTGGACGGAGCCGCATAGCCCGTGGGCGGACAAGGGCAGTCAACGGTATTTATGGACTGAACAGAGTCTTGCGTTAGCGATCGACTATGTGGTGAATGGTCAGGGTGGAGAGTTACCCGATCTTGAGTGATTAACCCACCCGCTCACGCAGGTGGTACTGACTCCA
>Ga0070698_100000061_pt1 | contig 78637 bp, 68 predicted proteins | sample KBSK1502metaG_FD_65477 | JGI IMG/M metagenome (GOLD analysis project Ga0070698, IMG submission 65477) | Corn, switchgrass and miscanthus rhizosphere microbial communities from Kellogg Biological Station, Michigan, USA - KBS K1-50-2 metaG | ecosystem: Host-associated > Plants > Roots >... | reverse complement strand
CAGCGTTATGAAAGATTTACTCAAAACACATAATCCTTTTAGATTAATACTACTAATTGCAATTATGTTTATAGCGTCTTCATCAAGCGGACAAAAGATCAAGCCTTCCAACAGTGGTTATGCACCTGTTAATGGCATCAATGTTTATTACGAAGTATATGGTGAGGGCAGGCCTTTAGTTTTACTGCATGGCGCTTTTTATACAATTGATATGAACTGGGAACAATTGTTACCTGAGCTGTCAAAAACCAGGAAAGTAATTGCAATTGAAATGCAGGGACATGGGCATTCACCATTTTCAGATAGAGAATTATCGATTACTACTTTAGCAAGTGATGTAGAAAAAGTGATGGATTACCTGAAAATAGACAGTGCAGATGTAGCAGGATTTAGTATGGGCGGCTCTGTGGCTTACCAGTTTGCTGTACAAAGCCCTAAACGGTTAAGAAAATTAGTGATCATTTCTTCTACTTATAAAACCAGTGGCTGGCTACCCATAGTAAACGGCGGGTTTAAAGATTTTAAACCTGAATTTTTTGATAATACACCGATAAAAGCCGCATACGATGCAGTGGCACCTGATAAAACAAAATGGAGAAAGTTCTTAGAGCAGATGTTTGCTTTCGCCAAGGTGCCATTCAACGTCGGTGACTCCAATATTTCAAAAATTGCTGCGCCTGTACTGATCATATCCGGCGACAATGATGGAACGGATAAAGTTGAGTTGATAAAAACGTACCAATTGTTGGGAGGTGGTGTTTCTGCTGACCTACAGCCAATGCCAAAATCGCAATTGGCCATTGTTCCTTCACAAGGACATGTGAGCCTGATGATGCAAACAACAACGCTTTTGGCTTACATGAATAGTTTTTTAAAGTAACTTAATGGATCAGTATATCAAATAGTAAAAAGCCAAAATAAGCAACCTGTAATTTTATATTTATATGAACATAAAAGAACAAATTAAACAATATATTGCCAGCCAGCCTGAACCAAAACGTGGTGAGATGCAGGAGTTGCATCAACACATATTTCAAGTAATGCCAAAATGTAAATTATGGTTCTTAGATGGCAAAGACGATAAAGGTAAAACTGTTTCTAATCCTAATATAGGATATGGATCTTACAACATAAAATATGCTGGTGGAACAACCAGGGAGTTTTATCAAATTGGTTTGAGTGCAAACAAAACCGGAATCTCTGTCTACATCCTTGGTATAAAAGATAAGAAATACTTAGCCCAAACGTATGGAAAAAAAATAGGCAAGGCGAGTGTAACCGGGTATTGCATAAGGTTCAAAACTATAAAAGATATAAACATTGATATACTTCAAACGGCAATACGATATGGGGTTGAGATAACGGGCAAAAGTAACTGACGAAAACAACGAACATCTAACAGACAGTTTGGTTACTCCAAACGGTGTGTCTTCGCTAATTACACGCCACATCGCCAAGCCGTAGCACGTATACGTTTGTAAAGGTTTCAATTTAATATTTCTCCCCATCTTTGCACATGCCTTCCGAACACAAGATCATCATCATCACTGCCCCTTCAGGTGCCGGTAAAACTTCTATCACAAAACATTTATTAAAAACATTTCCGGATAATTTAGCTTTTTCAATATCTGCCGCTACCCGTCAACAAAGGAGTTATGAAAAAAATGGGATTGATTATTATTTTATGAGTGTGGAAGAGTTCAAAGAAAAAATACAAAGCAATTCTTTTGTGGAATGGGAAATGGTTTACGAAGGAAAATATTACGGCACTTTGAAATCAGAGATACATCGCATTTGGAAAGAAGAAAAAGTACCATTACTCGATATTGATGTACAAGGCGCTGTTCATGTGCAGCAGCAACATTTGGATCAATCTCTTTCGATTTTTATTGAACCCCCGTCAGTTGATGAATTAAAAAAAAGATTGAGTAGCCGGGGTACCGAAACCCCTGAAAGTCTTGCCACACGTTTAAATAAAGCGACTTACGAACTTTCTTTTAAAGAGCATTTCAATAAAATAATTACAAATGATAACCTTGACAAAGCATGCAGAGAAGCGGAACGAATAGTTGTCGATTTCCTTTCAACCTGAATCTTAGTCTTAACCCTATCCTTGTACTTATTACTTAGTACTTATTACCTGAAACATCTTACCACTTTGTTTATCTTTACCGCCCCATGTTTGAAATTCGCATTGTTATATGGTTCATTCTTACCATCCTGCTGATGGGTTTCTTTGCCGGTATTGAAATGGCGTATTACAGCGCCAATAAAATGAGCATTGAACTAAAAAAGAAGCAAGGTAGAGCCAGTGGCCAGATACTTGATCAGTTCATCGATCATCCCGTCTATTTTCTGGGCACAACGCTGATCGGCTTTAATGTTTTTCTTGTGTTCTTCGGATTACAGATAAGTAAAGTGATGGAGCCGCTTTGGACCCGCCTCGATGTTGGCTCATATTCTCTTCGAATACTTATTGAAATACTTTTATCGACAATACTTGTTCTTGTATTTGCAGAGTTTCTTCCCCGAGCTATTTTCAGGGCAAGAGCAAATGTGTTGCTTAGCCGGCTGGCACAGCTGATCGATATGTTCTATCAAATGTTTTACCCGATCGCTGCTGCTTGTATAGCATTGGCAAATTGGTTATTGAAATATGTTTTTAATGTAAGAGTGGATGAAAAGAAGGAAGTATTTGGCCGTACGGATCTTGAGCATCTGTTTCGCCAGGCAAAAGAAGCAGAAGAAGAGAAACAACCATTGAACACCGAGTTTTTTGAAAACGCTTTGGAATTACCAAAGATCAGGATACGGCAAAGCTTAGTTCCGCGAAAAGAAATTGTTGGCATTGATATTAAAGAGTCGGTTGATACTTTACGCCGTCATTTTATTGAAACAAAGTTGTCACGCATTGTTGTATTCGAAGGAAACATTGATCACATCATTGGTTATGTTCACCAGCTTGATATGTTCAAACGGCCGACAACTATTCAATCAGTGTTGCTGCCTATCCCGGCTGTGCCGGAAAGCATGAGTGCTACCGACCTGATCAATAAATTTACCCGTGAAAGAAAAAGTATTGCATGGGTCGTAGATGAATTTGGCGGTACTGCCGGCATTATTACCATGGAAGATGTGCTTGAAGAGATATTTGGTGAGATACAGGATGAATATGATGTAGAAGAGTTTGTCGAAAAACAAATTGCCGAGAATGAATACATATTTTCAGGACGGCTTGAGCTGGATTATATTAATGAAAAATATGGTTTTGATTTCCCTGTTGATGAAACAGAAACTCTTTCAGGCTTTATAATCAATTACCATGAAACGATACCCAAACAGAAAGAAAGGATCATCATTGCCGACTACGAATTCGATGTTATGAATGTGAGTGATACCCGAATAGAAATGGTCAAGATCAGGAAGCTAAAATAGAAGGCAAACACCGTCCCTGTTATAATTACCTTAACCCGTTTATCCAATTATTTTTTTGTACTTCCGTGGGGAAGTTTATCTTTCGTTCTTCAAAAATTCAATCATAATATGATACAAGCAAAAAAAGCGCTGCTTTTGATGGCTGCTGGTATGTTTGTGTGTGTTTGTGGTTTTTCACAAACTACTCCAACCAACGCTGCCGCAAAACCAGACACAACAAAAAAAGCCTCACCGACACCTCCCAAACCAACGGTGGCAGAGAAAGTGAAGAGCAGTAAAAAGTCAGACGGGCTTTTCACCATTTACCAGGATACAGCAACAGGAAGTGTGCAGATGTATGTAAAGAAAAACCAGTTAGGTAAAGAATATATCTACCAGAGTTTTTCTATGGGTGGACCAACCAGTTTATTCCTGCACCAAAACATGATCCGCACCACATGGGTATTCAGGATCAAAAAGAGCTTTGATAAGCTTGAGTTCTCTCAAGTGAATACCAACTTCTGGTATGATCCTCAAAATGCAGTAAGCAAATCAGCGAATGTGGATGTCACTGAAGCTGTTTTTTATTCTGCAAAAATTGATGGTGAAGATTCATTAGGATTTATTGTAGCTGGTGATGGTTTATTCTTAAGTGAAAAACTTGACCCGATAAAACCACTTGTTGCTCCCGGCCCCGGTGCCCAATTTGTATTTAATCTTGGCGGCTTGAACCCAACAAAGTCCGGTTACAAAACCGTTCGTTCATATCCAAACAATACAGATGTTATTGTTGAGCTTGCTTATGATAATCCGGCTCCTTTTAATCAGGGCGGAAAAGATATTACTGATGCCCGTTATAACCGTATTCGTTTTCAGCATAGCTTTTTGGAAATGCCGAGCAATGATTTTCGTCCGAGACTCGATGATCCAAGAGTTGGATATTTTACACAAGAAGTGGAAAATCTTACAAGCATTAAGGTTGCAGATTATAGAGACCAGATCAACCGCTGGAATTTAGTAAAGAAAGATCCTTCTGCTGCTCTCAGCGAACCAGTTGAACCAATTGTATGGTGGATAGAGAATACAACTCCTGTGGAATTTCGCCAGACAATTAAAGAGGCCGGTGAAAAATGGAATGAAGCTTTTGAAAAAGCTGGTTTTAAAAATGCAGTAGTAATGAAGATCATGCCTGATGATGCCACCTGGGATCCTGCAGATATTCGTTATAATGTCATTCGCTGGGTGTCCTCGCCTTATCCTCCTTACGGAGCTATCGGGCCCAGCTTTGTAAATCCAAAAACAGGTCAGATACTTGGCGCTGATATTACTGTTGAATGGATGAGTGGCAGCTCAAGCCCAATAGCAGAAGAATTGTATGATGTAAAATCAGTGAACACTGACCTTCCTTCATTGCTTTTAAATCCACAAAAAGATGAAGAATTAAATATCCCGGGTTATAAAAAATGGATGGCTTGCAATATCGGTACTGAATTGAAAGCACAGTTCACTGCTGGTCTTACAACATTGGAAGCAACAGGTGCATCTGACGCTGAAATAAAAACATTGCACAAACAATTTTTATATTACCTGATCCTTCATGAAATGGGTCATACGATGGGATTGAATCATAACATGAAAGCAAGCCAGATGTTAAGCCCCGCAGAAGTGAATAATGTGGACATCACACACAGCAAAGGATTAACAGGTTCAGTAATGGATTATCCTTCTGTGAATGTTTCATTGGATCGTGGTAAACAAGGTGACTATTATACAACTAAAGCAGGTCCCTATGATCTATGGGCAATTGAATTTGGTTATACTCCATTCAGTCCATCAGAAGAAGAAGCAGGATTGAAAAAGATCCTTAGCCACAGCACTGAGATAGGAAATACTTTCGGTAATGATGCGGATGATATGCGTTCACCAGGTGGTGGTGGTATCGATCCAAGAGTAATGATCAATGATATGAGTAGTGATATGGTTGCTTATGCAGAAGACAGGTTTGCTCTTGTAAATTCATTGATGGGTAAGCTGAAAGAAAAATACAGCAAGCCTGGTAAATCTTATGCTGAATTAAGAAGCCGCTATAACAACCTGATGGGACAGCGTAACGCTATGGCACAATCAGTAAGCCGCTATATTGGTGGTGTAATGGTTGACAGAAGTTTTGTTGGCCAGGAAACAAGCACCAAACCTTTCACACCAGTTTCTTCAGTATACCAGAAGAAAGCAATGGCATTTTTGGCAAAAAACATTTTTGCACCTGACGCCTTTAAAAACGATGCTGTATTATACCCTTATTTACAACTGCAGCGTCGTGGTTTCAATTTCTTTGGCGCAGGCGAAGATGTAAAACCACAAAATACAATGTTGGGAATACAGATGGGCTTGTTTGCTCACCTGCTGAGTTCAAATACAATGGCAAGGATCAACAACAGTACATTGTATGGCAATACATATACCTCAGCTGATATGATGAATGATATCACAAATGCAGTATTCGCTGCTGACCTGAAAACAAATGTGAATTTATACAGGCTCAATTTGCAAACAGAATATGTAAAAGGACTTTCTGCAATTGTATCTGCACCTGTTAGTCCTTATGACAATGCATCAAAGGCAGCAATGTATAATACACTAAGAAAAATTAAAGGAATGCTGGCTACAGCAGTATCTACAGATGAACAAACGAAGGCACACAGAGCGAATCTTGTGTTCTTAATTGACAAGGCTTTGTCTGTAAAATAAAATTCTCTTTTTAATAATAGCCCCGTCTCTTTTGGGACGGGGTTTTTATTTTATGAAAAAGGATTGGCTGCGGGCGGTCACACCTACTTATATTTGCGATTCTAATTAATTGAAATGGCGTTGAGTTTATTCAGAAGGGGAAAAAAGGGGCAGCAAGAAAAGGCAGAAATGTCTTTTGTAGAACATTTGGAAGTTCTCAGGGGACATCTTTTCCGTTCTGCATTGGCTATTGCAGTTGGAGCCGTTGTATTTATTGTTTATAATGAATTTTTTGTTCGTGAGGTATTGATGGGACCAACACATGCCGGTTTCCCAACATACAAATGGCTTTGTAAGGTTGGACATGCTATTGGGGTTGGCGATGCCATGTGTATGAAAGATATCGGGTTGAAAATGCAAAGCACTTCAGTAAGCGGGCAATTCAGCATGTACTTTACTTTGATCTTTGTTGGTGGCATCATTGTCGCTTTTCCTTATATCTTCTGGGAATTCTGGCGTTTTATAAAACCGGCATTGACAAAAAAAGAATTATCAAAAACAAGAGGCGTTATATTTTGGGTCTCGCTTTTATTTTTTCTCGGAATACTATTTGGCTATTTTATCATCGCTCCTTACACCGTAAACTTCTTTGCCAATTTTCAATTGGATGAAAATATTGAGAACCGATGGACAATTACAAGTTATATTGATACACTTGTTCCATTGATACTTGGTACTGGTCTCGCATTTCAGCTCCCGCTTGTTATGTTCTTTTTGGCCAAAGTTGGTTTAATGAGTCCCAGCTTTCTTCGTCGCAACAGGAAATATGCAATTGTTATAATATTGATCCTCGCCGGCATCATCACACCTCCCGATGTTATCAGCCAGATTATCTGCACTATTCCGCTTATGTTATTGTATGAAATAAGTATTTGGCTAACAGTAAAAGTGGAAAAAGAAAAAGCTTTGGAAGAAAAAGAAGAGTGGAGCTAAAAAGTTCTGAGTTCAGAGTTCTTAGTTCATTAACTTTGTTATGCAATTTCTAATTTTCTAATTTCAAAATTGCATTTTATGTCTTCATCATTTGATCTAACTAAGCCGGTTGCCATTGGCAGTGACCATGCAGGGTATGATTTTAAAGAGGAATTAATTTCCTTGCTAGAGGCCAAAGATCTCTCTTACCATGATTATGGCACTCATTCAAAAGACTCTGTTGATTATCCTGATTTTGCCCATCCTGTGGCAAATGCAGTTGAAAATGGCGAAGCTTCATTTGGAATACTTCTTTGCGGCAGCGCTAATGGTGTTGCTATAACGGCAAATAAACATAAGGGCATTCGTGCAGCCATTTGCTGGGGTGAAGAGCTTGCCAAGCTGGCAAGAGAACATAACAATGCCAACATACTTTGTATTCCCGCCCGGTTTGTACGTGAAGGAGATGCAGAAAAAATGGTACAACTTTTTATAAACACTCCTTTTGAAGGCGGCCGGCATCAGCGCAGGGTAGAAAAGATCGCAGAAGGTTGTTGACCCGATAGCTTTCAGATACCTTTCATCCATTTATGGTTTCTTTAAAAACTATCAGGCTTATATTTGAGCTTGCTGAATTTATATTGGAATAATCTTTTTTAAAAACATATACATGAAAAAAACGACGCTATTGTTGATTGCTCTGCTTCCGCTTCTTGCTGTTGTTGCACAAAAGAAAAACAAAACGATGGACAAGATCGGCAACTCGATCACCGCCGCTGATCTTAAGAAACATCTTTATATTGTTGCCAGCGCTGAGAATGGTGGCAGGGATACTCCCTCTCCCGGTTTGGAAAATGCCGCCAGTTATATTGAAGCACATTTTAAATCATTGGGATTAAAACCAGGAAATGGCGATAGTTATCGTTTGCCTTATCCTCTTTATCGTGATTCAGTAATTGGCTCATCGGTTAAAGTAAATGGCAAAACTTATGACCTGAATACGGATTATCAAAATGGTAATGGCAACTTTACTTCTGAATTGCCCTTTTCAGAAGCAGTATTTGCAGGTTATGGAATTGTAGACGATAAGCTTGATAGTTATAAAGATGTTGATGTTCGCGGTAAAGCTGTGATCATACTTGAAGGTGCGCCGGCAGATTATAAACCTGCAGAGACAGGATTTCGAAGCGCATCAGGAACATTTGGAAAATTAAATGCTGCATCAAAGAAAGGCGCAGTTGCCGTTTTGATGATCACAAAAGGTTTTCCAAAAAGACCCGCGATCACGCAAAGCAACTGGGGCCTGAATGGATATCGTTCAACGATCAATCCGCAGGTATTTTATATTTCTGAAAATATTGCTGCAAATATCATGGGTGAAGATGGAAAAGCTGTTTTTGATAAAATGACAGCAAACTCTTTAACAAATAAAACTTATAAAGCAAACATTGATCTTTCATTTCAAAAAACAACAATAAAGACTGAGGTTAGTAATGTAATGGGATTGCTTGAAGGAACTGATAAAAAAGATGAGTATGTATTTATCACTGCCCATTATGATCATGTTGGTAAAAGAGATACTCTTATTTTTTATGGAGCCGATGATGATGGCAGTGGTACAGTAACAGTACTTGAACTTGCAGAAGCATTTGCAAAAGCAAAAGCAGAGGGCAAAGGTCCGCGTCGCAGCATTGTGTTCATGACTGTAAGCGGTGAAGAACATGGTCTATGGGGTTCGGCTTATTATTCTAATCATCCTGTTTATCCGTTAGAAAAAACTACAGTTGATCTTAATATTGATATGATCGGCAGAATAGGAAATGATTATATGAAGGACAAGGACTCTGCAAACTATATTTATATCATAGGCGATAATAAATTAAGCTCAGACCTTACACCGATTACTGAAAGCATTAACAGCACTTATTCGAAATTGAAGCTTGACAGGAAATATAATGATCCAAAAGACCCTAATCGTTTTTATTATCGTAGCGATCATTACAACTTCGCTGAAAAAGGAGTTCCTATCATTTTCTACTTTAATGGTGTACATCCCGATTATCACAGGCCGACTGATACACCGGATAAGATAAAATACGATCTGATGGAAAAAAGGGCAAAACTGGTATTTTATACAGCATTGGAAATGGCAAACAGGGAAGAAATGCTTAAACGAGATATACCGCTTGACGACCAAAGAGCTTTTTAAGGGTTAGTATTTTTGCTTAGAAAAAATAAAAAAAAAGTACTTACTTAGTGGTCGCAAACGTGTGAGAAAACTATGAATATGATTGAGACAAATCCGACCCTGTATCAAAAAATAGCCGACAATCATGTTGATTATTCCGAGATGTACCGCACTCAGGAAACTTTACAACTAAACAAACGGCTTCGCAAAACCCGCAATATATTATTGATATGTGCTGTTGTATTTGTTGTTGGTGGCGCAATTTTCCGTATCATGCCAGAGACCTCATTTACAACAAAAAATTTCTTCGCTTACATTGGTGTCGCATGTTTTATGGTTCTTCTTGCTTTTTATAGCAATAAGCAACCATTTTTTTCGATTGTTACAGCGTTAATAGCTTGTCTTGGTTTCTGGGGTCTTGAAGTATTTTTTTATTCGATGGATGGATTACTTATAGAAACTTCGATCCAGACGCTTTTCATGGTTTCATTGCTTATATGGCGTTTTCATCCATCAAGGGAAGCCGAGCTGATAAGAAAAGAGCTTCAGTTTTCTTAAGTTTAATTCCTCTAAAATATTTGATCCCCTTGTTTAGACAAGGGGATTTTTCATTCCATTAAACTTCAGAGCAATGTCTTGGTCTATTTATCCGTTACCCTTTTTTACAAAACCTAAAAAAACTTATATGAAAACTAATCAAGCCCTAAAATCCGTACTTATTGGTTCTGTATTCATGCTGGGACTAGCTGTATTTACAGGTGCTTCAGCTCAAAGAAACCAAAGATTCGACCGCATTGAAAACAGATTTGATCGCAGGGAAGACATCCGCGACAGACGTGAGGATGTAAGAGACCGAAGAGAAGACCTCCGTGACAGAAGAGAAGATGTAATTGACAGGAGACATCATGGTGGCCGCAGAGATCGTCTTGAAGATGTTCGTGACAGAAGAGAAGATGTGAGAGATCGCAGAGAAGATGTCCGTGACCGTCGTGAAGACATAAGAGATCGTCGCGAAGACCGCAGAGATCGCAGACATTAGTCCTTACCTTTTCCTATAGATAAATTAACCCTGGTAATGCCGGGGTTTATTTTTTACTTCAAGGAACCCGTGCCATGGTTTAAAACCGTGGCACGGGTTCTTTTTTATTGTTGAAGGAATTGTTGCAGTACAAGAGTGCGACGCAAGTGGTGTTGAATAAAATTACAATTGTTGGTCACATAAAAATTATCGCCAACAGATTTTTCACCATCCAAGCAAGTAAGCGAATATCAGCGGCGCTACAATTGTTGCATCACTTTCCACAATGAATTTTGGAGTATCAATTCCTAATTTACCCCAGGTAATCTTTTCATTTGGCACTGCACCGGAGTAAGAACCAAATGAAGTTGTAGAATCACTTATCTGGCAGAAATAACTCCAGAACGGTACATCATGCCATTCAAGATCCTGGTACATCATAGGCACAACACAAATTGGAAAATCACCGGCAATTCCACCTCCTACCTGGAAGAAGCCAACACCTTTACCTCCACTGTTATTTCTATACCAATCAGCAAGCCACACCATATATTCAATCCCACTTTTCATAGTAGTAGCTTTCATTTGATTTTTTATAACATAAGAAGCGAAAATATTTCCCATGGTGCTATCCTCCCAACCTGGAACAACGATCGGAAGATTTTTTTCTGCAGCTGCCATCATCCAGCTATCCTTAATGTCAATTTCATAATGCTGTTTCAGCACTCCGCTTAACAGCATTTTATACATGAACTCATGCGGAAAATATCTTTCTCCTTTATCATCTGCATCTTTCCAAAGCTTATGTATGTGTTGTTGAATTCTCCTGAATGCTTCTTCTTCCGGAATACAAGTATCAGTAACACGGTTGTAATGATTCTCTAAAAGATCCCATTCATCCTGCGGTGTAAGATCACGATAATTAGGAACTCTTTTGTAATGGCTATGCGCTACAAGATTCATGATATCTTCTTCAAGATTAGCACCCGTGCATGAAATGATATGTATTTTATCCTGTCTTATCATTTCTGCAAGCGAAATTCCAAGCTCTGCTGTGCTCATAGCGCCGGCAAGTGACACCAACATTTTGCCACCTTCTGATAAATGTTGCTCATAACCTTTTGCAGCATCAACCAACGCAGCTGCATTAAAATGGCGATAATGATGCTGGATGAATTGTGAAACGGGACCTTTGCTCATGTTGTGATTTTTTTTATTCCGCCTTCAGACCCCAACTAAGTCGGGAGACATTGCGGTGAGGTCGCAAAATTATATTTTTTAAGTACACTTTTTGAAATAAAAACCCCGACGGAGAAGTCGGGGCCACACCACATGCTCATGAAAGAACTGTCTTTATTTAATTCTTTTTATTACAATTACATTCCCGTCAGGGCTTGCTTTCAATAAAAGCTTTTTATTTTTCTTCTCGGCCTTTAGCTGGTAAAATGTTTCATTGTCGCGGGTGACTTCTATGATACCTGAAAGATTAGCATCACTATAATTCTTTTCCAGGGACCTGATAATTGATAAAGGCAATTGCATATAAAGAATGCTTCTTGCCGTGCTTACTAATTCAGCATTTGCATTGTACCATGCTACAAATCCATTATCATTTAATGAAAATCTTACTTGTGCAAAGCCGTCTTTCATTTCCCATTGTGCATCTTTTGCAAATGAGAATTCTTTTTGAAATGCAGATATGATCCTGGGATCAATATTTGGTTCTGTGTTTGCGAATGATGATGCTACTCCAATTGTCAAAAATGCAAACAGCGCTACAAAACTCTTTTTCATAATAGAAGGTTTAAAGGTTAAGGGTATTTGAAGAATATTTTCTGAAGTAGTGCTGTGCGGGATGAATTTCAAATGTAGCATAGTATGTAACCTGTACCAATTGAATTATGTCCAAAGGACTCCTTCGGAGATTGACGGGGCCGTATGTTAAAGAGATTAACGTTGATCGATTTTCATCATAAGTAATGATAATACAACAATGCAATTTGTTTTTTAAAATAAGAGGCCCCCGATTAAGTCGGGGGTCGTCTTAATTTACCACACACCAAAACTAACTGTATATTATATTTTCTTGCTCTTGCTGTAATTACTCCAACTGCCACCGTTGGTTGACCGCATCATCAGTTTTGTGTCTGCTGTTTCCAATGTTACATAATAATGAAGTCCTTCACTATTACTTACTTCAAACAGGTCGCTGATCCAATACTTACTGTAATCATTTTTAAGATTGCTGAAAAGATTGATAGGTAACTGAATTGAGCTGATATACCTTGCTACACTCATCAATTCCCCATCCACACTATAATATGCAAACACTCTTTGCTCATTCATCGAAAATGTTGCTCTGAAGTAATTGCTGCCTGTCTCCCACTCCACATTTTTTGCGCTGGAAAATTCTGATTTAAATGAGGCGAGCACTTTCGGGGAAACTTTTTCACTGGGATACGCATTGCTAACTCCCATTATTGCTAAAAGACCGAACACTAACATTATCTTTTTCATGGCTCAAAAGTTTATTGGTTTTAGATGAAATTTTTACGGTTTAATAGTTAATCGCTTTAGTATTAGTTTGACGATCCAAAGATAGATTTCGTTACAGCCCATGACAAGCCAATTGTGATTGCCGGGTATGATTGTTAATACAAGTGAATGAAACCAAATGAATGTAAACATGTATCCATTTCTAATACCGCCAAAGTGAATTAAACCCCACTCATCATATATGACATGGGTATTCTGAAATGTGAAAGTTTTTATAACAAATGAAAACCGCTTTTAAACATGTAACAATCCTACCTGTATTTCGTCTATCAGTTATCTTTAACCCATGAATTACCTGGCGCATGCATATCTTTCTTTTAACAGGCCGGGTATATTAGTTGGTAATATGATCAGTGATTTTGTAAAAGGCAGAAAAAAATATGAATACCCTGAAGAAATACAGCAGGGTATTGCCTTACACCGTGCGATCGATAGTTTTACCGATAGCCATTTTGCGACAAAGGAGGCAAAAAATATTTTCAGACCGGCTTATAGGCTTTATGCCGGTTCATTTATTGATGTGGTATATGACCATTTCCTTGCTTTAGATGAAAATGAATTTACTGATGACAGCCTGAAAGCTTTTACAATAAACACCTATAATTTGCTTGATAAGTACACAGATCATTTCCCTGAAAAATTTAGAGCGATGTATCCATATATGAAGGCACATAACTGGCTTTATCATTACAGGTACCGGGAAGGAATACAAAAAAGTCTTGGCGGCGTGGTAAGAAGATCAAAATACCTGACCGAAAGCGATACCGCCTATCTTTTATTTAATGAACATTATGATGAATTAAACCAGTTTTACCAACTTTTTTTCCCGGAATTGAAATCAATGGCCCTGAATTTTATAAAACAACTGGGTGATTAGCGAACGATTCATCCAATAAATTCGTCATAGAATCTGAAACTGTTATTTTTGTCATTTTAAACATAACCTATGCGCAAAACTTTCGTACTTAATATTCTCTTATTTTCTTTTTTGTTTTCTTTTTCACAAACCGCTAAACTTCCTGAAGTTGACAAATCACCGCTGGATATGAGTTATTATCCTGCCAATTATCCTGTACTCAAGATCCAGAATAAAGCAACAGAGCCCATGATTGCAAGAGTTATTTATAGCCGTCCGCAAAAGCAAGGCAGAAAAGTTTTTGGTGAATTAGTGGAATATGGAACAGTTTGGAGGCTGGGAGCAAATGAAGCTACTGAAATAGAATTTTATAAAGATGTAAAGATCGGGGGAAAGAAAATTTCAAAAGGCCGCTATACTCTGTATGCTCTTGTAAATGAAAACACCTGGACAATGATCATTAATAAAGACACTGATACCTGGGGTGCATTTAAATACGATTCAAAAAAAGATATAGTAAGAACGGATGTGCCTGTACAAAAAACAGATGAAACAGTTGAAAGCATGTCGATGTGGTTTGAAAAAACAATCAGTGGAATATCACTGGTCATTGCATGGGAACAAGTAAAAATTAGTTTGCCAATCACTTTATAAAAAGGCTATGAGAAAAATTTTATCAGTATTAATTGTTGTGTCGGTATTTTGTTTTAGCTGCAAAGAGGAAGAAAAAAAACCTCAGGGTAACGATACACCCACAAAGATGGAAACCCCTAAAAAAGTACTTCCACCAATCACACATTACACCCTTCCTGATCATTCGCCAATGGATATGGTTTACTTCCCTGCCGATTACCCATTGCAAAAAATGGCGGGTAAAACTTCTCTGCCTCCGCTTATGCGGATCATTTATAGTCGCCCACAAAAAGAGAACAGGAAAATTTTTGACGGCCTTGTAAAATATGATGCACCATGGCGACTTGGTGCCAATGAATCTACCGAGATCGAATTTTTTTCTCCCGCTACTATTCAAAACAAACCTGTAAAGCCCGGCCGTTATATTTTATACTGTATTCCGCAGGAAACAAAATGGACCTTAGTTCTCAATTCAAGTTTATACAGCTGGGGACTTCAGCAAAACAGGCAAAAGGATCTTATGCAATTTGAAGTTCCTGTTGAAAAAAACAATGTGGTTATCGAGTATTTTACGATCGGTGCTGAAAAAAGATCTGAAAAAAGTGCTGAACTTATTTTTCTTTGGGATGATGTAAAAGTAAAATTGCCCGTTAGTTTTTAATTTTTTGTTTACCGGCTTTTGTTCCCTGGTTAAGTTTCGGTTGCATCGCACTCTTGTACGCTTTGTTCGCTATTCACCTATTTATTTATTTACTTTACATTATGTGTGGTATTGCAGGTATTATATCATTAGATCCATCATTTGTATCAGCTGGGCGGATAAAAAAAATGACTGATACACTGGTTCATCGTGGACCTGATGCTGAGGGACATTGGGTAAATTCTACCGTTGCATTAGGAAGTCGCCGACTTTCTATTATTGATCTGAGCAATACTGGTAATCAGCCGATGCATTATCTTGATCGCTACACTATCATTCACAATGGTGAGATCTACAATTACCTTGAGCTTAAAGAAGAGCTTCAAAAGAAAGGTTATTCTTTTTTTTCAAGAACGGATACTGAAGTAATAGCTGCTGCCTACAACTGCTGGGGTGAAGAATGTGTAGATCAATTTGATGGCATGTTTGCATTTGCTATTTGGGATGAAAAGGAAAAAGAGTTGTTTGCAGCAAGAGACAGGTTTGGCGAAAAGCCTTTCTTTTATTTTACAGATAAAGAGCAATTCATTTTTGCATCGGAAATGAAAGCCCTCTGGGCAGCAGGTGTTGAAAGAAAAGTAAATCTGAAATTGCTGTTTAATTATCTCACCATTGGTTACGTTGATAATCCAAATATTTCCGAAGAAACATTTTTTGAGAACATTTCCAAATTACCCGCTGCATCCTGTCTTCAACTTTCTCCAGAGGAGTCCTTTCGGACAAATTCCAATCTCCAACCTTTAATCACCAATTATTGGGATATTGAAACTGAAAACGAGAATAAAAAAATCACGGATGCTGAAGCGATAGAAAAATTCGGTTCTCTATTTCAGCAATCAGTAAAAAGAAGATTAAGAAGTGATGTGCCGGTTGGCACAAGCCTGAGCGGAGGATTAGATAGTTCCTCAATTATTTCAACACTTCACTCACTCACAACTCACAACTCATCTTCGTCCTCCGTAGTTTTAGCGAAGGAGGGACTCACAGCTTTCTCTTCCGTTTTTCCCGGATTTGAAAAGGATGAATCCGAATTCGCAAAACTTGTGGCCGATAAATATAGCTTGAAACATTTTACAACAACACCAGATGTTACATCATTACAAAATGATCTTGAAAAACTTTTTTATTACCAGGAAGAACCATTCAGCTCTGCCAGCATTTATGCGCAGTATAAAGTATATGAGTTAGCAAAGCAACACGGTATAAAAGTTTTATTAGATGGACAAGGCGCTGATGAAACATTAGCCGGCTATCATAAATACTATAAATGGTATTGGCAGGAGCTTTTTAGAAAAAGAGAGTTATCATCAAGTCATGAGTTGCAGGCTGCAAAAGAGTTAGGCATCACTGAAAGCTTTGGTTGGAAGAACAGGGTTGCAGCTTTATTTCCTGAGTTTGCTACAATTTTTTTAGAAAGACAGTATTTACTGAATGCATTAAGACATGAAGATCTTACAAAGGATTTTACGCGGCTCCAAAGCAAAGAGGCGTATTACATCACTCCTGAGATTTTTACATTGAATGGAGTGTTATATTTCAATACTTGTATGCATGGCCTTGAAGAATTGCTACGCTATGCCGATAGAAATTCAATGGCGAATAGCCGCGAGGTCCGTTTACCTTTTTTAAACCATGAGCTGGTTGAGTTTATTTTTTCTCTTCCCGCAAGTTTTAAAATACGAAAAGGCTGGACCAAATGGCTGCTTCGGGAAACAATGAAAGATAAATTGCCTGCTGAAATTACCTGGCGAAAAGATAAAACGGGTTTTGAGCCGCCACAACAACTATGGATGCAAAACAATAATGTTCAAAAATTGATCACAGAAGCAAAACAAAAACTTGTTGATGAAAGAATATTAAAGCCTGAAACTGTAAATAATAAAATTGAAGCCAGGTCTGCACACCAGGCTGACAATTACGACTGGCGTTATCTCGCCTCTTCTTTCTTATTCAAATAAAAAAACCGTCCCGATACATCGGGACGGTTTTTTTATTTTCCGAAATACTAATTGCACAATTGCCCTGCCAGGCTAACCCTTTCTATATTTTTGTGATACTTCAAGAGATCCCCAGCTGTCAGATTTCACGATGTACCAGTTCTTTTCATCCTGCAATACGATATTATATTCGACCTCATCTCCAGTTGCAGATTCTGTTACGCCAAATATAGATTTACCTGAAAATTTCTTTTTTAATTTTGTAAGAATATTAATAGGTAATCCTTCCTCAGAATAATAGCGTATAGTACGCAGCAGGTTGCCGTCCTTATCATAGCTGGCCCTTGATATAATTTCTGATTGTTTGAAACGGGCCTCATAGGTATTTCCCGTTTCATGCCATACAACATCAGTAGCTTTTATAAAGGTTTCTTCAAAGGCTTTTAGCACTTTCTCATTTACTTCCGGGGGATTTGCTGCCGCAGCGCCAAGGGCGACAAACAGGCCTAAAACAACAATTAACTTTTTCATGGTATACTTTTTTTAGAGTTAAGAATTTTTGATTGAACTAAAGTTATACTGATTATAAAGTGAAGACAAGTGGTTATCTGCTACCGGCAATTCGGTTTTATTATGTTATACCATGTAAATAAATGATAATACACCCGAACCATTAAAAAGAAGTGTTTAAAAATATTTTCAGCACCCTCAAGCATGATTAAGTTGTATTTGTTTATTGAGTTAAGTGTTTGTTAAGTAAAACTTTGATGATGATGAATGGTAAACAATGATTTGCCTGATATTTCACATCTTTGCAGTCATTCAAAAAATCAATATGAAAGAAGCAACAAAGTATATACATGCAGGCGCTGAGCCGGATCCTTCCACAGGTGCTATCATGACACCAATTTTTCAAACAAGCACTTATGTGCAGGAAGCTCCGGGAAAAAATAAAGGCTATGAATATGCACGAAGTCAAAATCCAACACGATCTGCATTGGAAAGAGCATTTGCGGCAATAGAAAATGCAAAATATGGTTTAGCATTCAGCAGCGGTGTAGCGGCAACTGATGCAGTAATAAAATTGCTGGAACCCGGTAATGAAGTGATCTGCGCAAATGATATGTATGGTGGCACCTATCGATTATTTACAAAAGTGTTTGAAAAATTTGGGATCAGGTTTATTTATGTTAATACAACAAATGTTTCAAATATTTCAAAAGCCATAACAGCAAAAACAAAACTTGTCTGGTTAGAAACTCCTACTAATCCTTTGATGAATATCACTGATATTGCCGCCGTAGCTTCAATCACCAAACCAAATAATATTTTACTGGCTGTTGATAACACATTTGCTACACCATTTTTACAAAAGCCAATTGACCTGGGAGCTGATATTGTAATGCATTCCGTTACCAAATATCTCGGCGGGCATAGCGATGTTATACAAGGTTCGCTGATGATGAATAGTCCTGACCTGAGAGATAAATTATATTTTATTCAAAAAAGTTGTGGCGCAGTGCCCGGTCCAATGGATTGTTTCCTTGTATTGCGTGGGATAAAAACATTGCATGTAAGAATGAAAGCACATTGTGAGAATGGGGCAAAAATTGCTCATTGGCTCAGAAATCATTCGAAAATTGGAAAAGTTTATTGGCCGGGTTTTGAAGATCATCCAGGTTATGGCGTTGCAAAAAAACAAATGCGTGATTTTGGCGGAATGTTAAGCTTTGTTTTAAAAAATGACAGTATAGAAGAAGCCATGCGGGTACTTTCTTCTACAAAATTATTTTCATTGGCAGAAAGTCTTGGTGGCGTAGAGTCTCTTATTAATCATCCTGCTTCTATGACACATGCTTCAATACCTAAAGAAGAAAGAATTAAAAATGGCTTAAGCGATTCATTGATACGCTTAAGTGTAGGAATTGAAGATGCTGATGATCTTATTGAAGATCTTAATACTGCCATTGGCTGATCCAATTTGGTATGGGGATTGCAATTAGGGTATAAACATTTGTACCATGAGTTCCCTTTTATATATAGTCGCGGTGATCCTTATCATCGGTTGGTTATTGGGGTTTTTTGTATTTAATGCGGGTTCCCTTATCCACCTGTTGTTAGTGATCGCTGTAATAGCCATTCTACTTCGCCTTATCAGGGGCAGAGATCCTGTCTAAAATATCGCACCTGCATCATAACAAATTATAATGGTCATGTTCTATGGCTGGTTGATTAATTTTGTATGATGCCGGTGCACCTAAAAGAATTCCTCGATAAAAAAGTTGGAGAATACAACAAACCGGAATTCATTAAAGACGATCCTATATCGGTTCCTCATCTTTTTACAAAAAAACAAGACATAGAAATAGCCGGTTTTTTTGCTGCGATCTTTTCCTGGGGAAACAGGACAACGATTATTAATAAAAGCAAGGAGTTAATGAAGCGAATGGATAATTCTCCCTATGATTTTATAAAAAACCATACTGTAAAGGACCTGAAAACACTGAAAGGATTTAAACACCGCACATTTAATGAAGATGATCTTTTTTATTTTGTAGAGTCTCTTCATCATCATTTTTCAAAACATAATTCTTTAGAACAATCTTTCTTTCCAACCAAGAATTTAGATACAAAGCAAGGGTTGATACAGTTCAGAAATTATTTTTTTTCACTTGAACATTTAAAAAGAACCGAAAAACACATTTCATCGCCATTGCAGAAATCAACATGCAAAAGATTAACAATGTTCTTAAGATGGATGGTAAGAAAAGATAACAATGGAGTTGATTTCGGCTTATGGAGAAACATTTTTCCTTCCCAATTGATCTGTCCAATAGATGTGCATGTTGCAAGAATTGCAAAAAAACTTGGTTTATTAAAAAGAAAACAAGTTGATTGGCTTGCTGCCATTGAACTTACTGATGCATTGCGTCAATTAGATAAAGACGATCCTGTGAAATATGATTTCGCCTTGTTTAATCTCGGTGTGATCGAGAAATTTTAAAAATTAAATAGTCTTTCTCTTCCCCCTATTCTTCGCTTTACTCCTGCCGGTCTTACATTATAACTGAATGTTGCCAGGAAGTAGCGGCCTAAAATATTATTTTCTGTTGTTGTAATTGTATTACGGTTAGCATTTACCCAAATACTTTGATTACGATCGAGAATATCATTTACTGCAAGTTTTAATACTCCTGCTTCATTTTTTAGCATTGTTATATTCAACGCCCCATTCCAGCGAATCGTTTCTCTTGGATAACCTTTAGGAATGCTTCCGTTATATGCATAAGAGATCTGTGTTTCCCAAATAAGGTGTTTTGGCCAGCGCAGCACGAATTCATTTCCCCAATCATAACTGCTTACTTTAAGTTCTTTGAAATAGGTGCTTGTATATCTTGTAAAATTCTTCCCAAAGCTGTAATTCATATTCCATTCAAATTTATCATTCAGATTCAGACCGATCCCAAACCAATGATTATAATTAAAAGTAGTTTGCCATGTTTCTATGCCATTAAATAAAAGACGGCTTTTGTTAACTCCCATCCAGTTGCCCGTATTCCACATAAATATCCTGTTCTGCTTATTCTTGTATTGCTTATTGATATTCCAGTTCATGCTATAGTTCCTGCTTCCGTTGGCATTCACAGGCGTACTTGTTTGCACTCCTCTTGCATCAACAGCAATACTTTGAACAATATCGTTTTTTGTAAACCCGCCGCTTACATAGCCCCCAACATTGATAAATCTTTTTGGATCATTGAAATAATAATTAAGCGAAATGTTATCTCTCTTAGAAGAAAGAAGATCCGGATTACCTTTTATAATAAAATATGGATTGCTAAGATCAATAACAGGGTTAAGAGAATTAAATCCCGGAAGGACAATATCCCTGTTATAATTTATATTTAATTGCTTATATACAACAGACAAAACAGGCAACGCAGCAAACTGCTTTTGTTTTATAAATGTGTTTGATGAAACGAGGCGATTATTTACATGCTGATCAAGAAGCCTGACCTGCGGAGTAATGGTCAGATCCTTCCATTTATATTCAAGCCCAAGACCAACAAAAGCACGATGACTGATCCTTCTAAAATCACTGCTTAGTAGAGTATTTAATACATCAAATTTATCATTGCTGTTAACCCTGTTATAAGTATTCACTCCATTATTGAGTTTGCTGTACTCATGACGGCCGGCAAGCCTGAGTGTGAAATGTTTATTAAGCGGATCGGAATAATTAAACATATTCATCATATCGGTCCTGGGAATCCTTTCTTTTCTCAGTTGTGCATAAAGGCTATCGTATGCAACCGGGTAATAATAATTTATATCTGACTCCGATATATAATCATTATAACGGTTATTGATATCAACATTATGATTTATATTAAATCGTCTTCCTTTTTTCTTTTTTGATAGACGTGTGATAGCAACATTATGACGATAGATATATGTTTTGGCATCGTTGTTCTGATCAACATTACCATTGCTTAATGGCCCGACCTTATTATTATCTCCGATTATGTCATTAAAGCGGTCTTCATTCTGCAGGCCGATAAGATAGCTTGCATTGATAAGAATATTTGTAACAGAATCAGGTTTCAATCTTGCGCCTGCACCGAAATTATGTGTATGTGTAATAAAATCTCCGGTAAGCCTTGTTTTTGTAGATATGATCGTATCACCATTATATTGAGCAAGATTTGTGTTAGTGAGTCTGTCGCTGTTTACATTTCCATGAAAGTATTGCAGGTATAATGATTGCTTTTTATTAGGTGCATGGTTGATATTAAACCCAACTCCTTTGCTGGTAGATATACCGCCAAAATTTTGTGAGCCACCAAAGTTGATACCGTTAATTGAAATGCCGCTACCACCGGGATTATTCCACACACTGGTGCTATTGCTTGCACTATTGCTTCTTATCCTGTCAAATCCTCCTGCTGACATCAACTCTGAATAACTAAAACCGGTACGGTTAAGATTATTCATATATCCAAGTACACTAACCTGTAATGTATCGCGGTAAACATTTGCAATACCGCCTGCTTCATAAAGTTTACCAGTTCCGCCGCCGGCATATATTTTTCCAAACCAACCTTTCTTCACTCCTTTCTTCAAGGTAATATTGATCACTTTGCCAACATTATTAAGATTATCATCGCCATTACGCATCAATTCCTCCTTATCATCAGTTACCTGCACCTTATCAATTACATTCGCTGGTAAATTCCTTGTCGCCATTTTTGGATCATCACCAAAAAAAGTTTTTCCATCGACTAGGATCCTGTTCACTTGTTTTCCATTTACAACTATGTTTCCTTCCCTATCAACCATCACACCCGGTAACTTCTTTAATAGATCTTCCACCAAAGCATTTGGTAATGTTTTAAAAGCAGAAGCGTTAAACTCGATCGTATCTTTTTTCATAATTACCGGTGGCCGTTCTGCATAAACTAATATTTCATCCAGTGTCTTTGCATCAGTAGGTAGCGGGATCAAACCAATATCTAAAGTCGTTTGAGAAGCTGTGATAATAAATTCTTTTCTGAAAATGCTATAGCCAGAATAGGAAATCACTACCCTGCAGTTTATACCCAATGGAATACCCGGAACTCTAAATTCTCCATCAGGTGTGCTGAGACGATAAGTAATGATAGCTGTATCTGCTGCTTTGAAAACGGTAACGGTAGCAAAGCCAAGTGGCTTGGTTGTAGCTGAATCCGTGATCTTACCTTTTAGTATTCCCTGTGACCATGACACAATGCAGAAAAAGAAAATGGCTGCAATAAACAGGATGGTTTTCTTCATGTTGTTGGTTTATAGCTATACTTAACGAATTTATACGACATTATTCGTATAGACGAATCAGGGATATTCTTTTACCGGATTTTTTGACAAGTGGTTAATATCATGGATGAAATAGACAGGCAATATTAATACGGAATGTTGAATAATTTTGAAATATGAAAGATGATCAGGTTTTAACCGAAGTGTCAAAAGAGTTGGAAGTTTTTATAAATGAAAAAGATCATTTATTTGCGAGGCAACTATTGGCCAAAAGAATAAATGAACTTGTAAATAATGATTTTCAAAAATTAGTCTCGATCCTTTACAGAATGGATGTGAGTGAGATAAAATTGAAACAATTGCTAAAAGACAATTCCGGAACCGATGCAGGACTAATTATCGCAGATTTGATGATCGAACGACAGGCTGAGAAAATAAAATCCCGTGAACAATATAGTAAGCGGGATGAAAATATAAGTGATGACGATAAATGGTGAGCTGATTACGTCAAAAGTGAAAGGTGAAAAGTGAAACGACGTTTTCACATTTGACGTTTCACTTTTCACCAATAAATTATTTCTTAAACATTAGCTCCTTTACTTTCTCTTTGTCTTCTTTTTCATTTTTAAGATCGAACATAGTACCAAAGACATGATCCCATATAGTGGAGCTTACACCAAAACCCTGGTGTTCATTTTTATAATGATGAAGATGATGATTACGCCAAAGTCCTTTCATCCATTTGAAGGGCGGGTTCCATGCATGAATAGCATAGTGCATAGTGCCATACATAAGATAACCAAAAAGAAAACCAGGGAAGAACATAAAAGTATATTGGCGACCGATAAGAAACATGAGGCCGAAAATTGCTGATGCCAGAATAAGACTTGGCACAGGCGGCATAAAGAGACGCTGCTTATCACGAGGATAATGATGATGATTGCCGTGAAGGATGTAAGAAAACTTCTGCATCTGCGGATTATTACTTACCAGGTGAAATAGAAACCTATGTGCTATATATTCAAAAAGTGACCAGAACAACATCCCACCAACAAAAGTCAATATAACCCTCGTAAGACTGAATGAAAGATTTGCATTTGCATGATAAAGCATAAAACCCATAATAGGGATATACATTCCCCAGATAACAAGAGGATGAGTTTTTGTGAGCATTTCCAGGTAGGGGTTCCTGAATAATTGAGCCTGGCCTTTATTATGAATTTTCTCGAATTGCATGCCGCAAAGATAAGGATGGTGAGTGGTGAATAGTGAGTGGTGAGTAAGGAATTATGTGAGGTGTTTGTTATGATTCTAATTAGTGTTTAACAGCTTGTCAACTGTCTGAAAATGATAGCCTTTTTGCTTCAAATATCTAATAAGTCCCGGTAAGCGGTAATAAAATTTATCTGTCCTACCAGGGCCCGCGCCGATGTGCATGAGTAAAATAAAACCGTTCAGTCCTGTCGGTTTTGTTTTTTCATAATTGATGATTGAATTGTAAATAGTTTCACTGCTGCGATAGTTTTTATCTTTTGATGAGGTATAATCTGCATGGCTCAACGTGCCGGGAGTATAATTGATGAGTTGTATATCCGCTTCTTTGCACCAGGTTGAAATGCTATCGTTATACCATTCATATGGCGGCAGAAAATATTTTATAAACGCAGGCTTATAGTTTGGTTGTTCGATCCGTTCCGCCAGGTGTCCTAATGTTTCAGTTAAAGGAAAAAGGTCTCCTAAAAATTCAAATTTGGTTATAAGCAGGCTATCCCTGTTATTCCAATCGCAATAAAGTAAATGTTTGGCGGAATGATTGCCCAGGAAATTCCTGCTGGTAAGCAACCTGTTTATTAGTTTTTCGTTTGAAGGGTTATTATAAAAATCTCCCGTAAAAAAGAATGATGCCTTGATCTTCTGTTGTTGCAATGTACTGGCGATAAAATCTCCCCCTTCCGCAAACTCATGACCAGTGAAAACAAGTGCAATGTTTTTCTTTGTTGAATCACCACGGATAATTCCACCATGACTGTACGTGAACCTCATCCCAAGCTGGGATTGTGTGCTGGTGGCCTTCTCTGCCTGCGGCGGATCGGGATGGGCTTCTTTTGCCGCTAACAAATAAATTAGTGATGCAGTTCCATCCATTGTTGGTTCATTAGTACTGTAATCACCATAGTCATCATGATAAACTGCCAGGTCACTTTGAAAAGTTTCATACGGATCAGGCTGGTAAAGCTTGATGCCGATAAGATTTTTGTAAATACTTGTATAAACAGGGCCATCGATTAATCCTCCATCGATTGGATAATTTTTTATATGTGTGAATGCGGAATGCGGATCAACAGGAGTATCACCCCATGATGGTAACCCATATATCATACTTGTTCCCCATGGATTGCATCCAAAGAGCCAATCAAAGTTTGCTTGTTCCAGTTCATCAAATGTTTTATCACCGGTCAATTGTTTGTACCAGTAACATTGAATAGCAAATGAAGTTGTCAAATTATTACTGCACCAGATAAAAGGGATGCCACGGTAGAATGCGTTTTGTTTTGCTTTGTTCCAGACTCTGTTAATTCCTTCTCTGTAATAGCCAACGATAGTATCTCTTCTTTCTTTGGGCTTGTATTTATAATTACCGAGTTGTTTTGCCAATTCATAATGACCAATATTTATAAAAGGATACCATTGATAATGTTTTGCAGTATCAGCACCCAGCCATGGCGTAATTTTCTCTTTTTGAGCAAAATCATATGCCAATGAAGTATAATAGTCATGATCACCGCTGCCAGCATTATTTGTAACCATTGTATGAATTGATGCAGCAGCCAGTTCCATATCATCCGTCCAGTTATCTTCTGCATAGATATATGGCGAACGAACCGATGCCGTTTGAGAAACTCCTTGCTTTTTTAAACCGAATGAATAAGCATCCATTGCTTTGTCATAATAAGTTTTCCTTTTACTGTTTTTCATAAAAGAGCTGTCTTTTCGCAAAAGATAATGTGCTAATGCGAAAGCACTGGCAAACTTTCCAGCTGTAGATGAAGTGCCTGTTGTATTGTTCATAAACTTTCCCCTCTGCTGTGGTTCACCACTTACAAAATACACCGGACGTTCTAACCCTTTTCCATAAAAATTTGTATCCTCTTTTGGTATTCTCATACCCATATGGTCACGGTCATCACCAAGCTGATTGAACAGTAAAGCCGGATGAGGGTTCATTTTTACTAACCAATCAAGTCCCCATTGTGCTTCATCAAGCACATCAGCCAGGCCATTTTTTCCATCAAGACCATTTGCCAGTTTCTCATCAGTAAAAACATTTGGAAAATCCCGGTATGCCGCGAGCAAATGATAAGTTGCATTTGCGGATGTTGTACTGTATTGCAAATAATCACTTGCATCATGCCAGCCGCCAACCACATCAATATGTGTGCTGTCCTTTATTCCTGCTTTTTCTCCATATAAAACATAACCATCGTGTGTATGGCAACTATCTTTTAAAAATGGATTGAAACCACTACGTTGCTGTCGCATATAACGCAAACAAAAATCTGCGGCGCCTTTGTAAACGTTCTCTCCAATTTCAAATTCAGAAGATCTGACTCCGTTTACCTGTAAAAAATAATGTCCGGGTTTTTTAAATGCAGAAAAATTTAAACGATAAGTTTGTTTGAATGGACCATAGGCACCAAATGCTTTTCCGGCATTTCCTTTAAAAACAGTTTGTTTTGTTTTTGCATCCACTAACTGCCAACTGCTGATTGCCGTCTGTTCCTTGCTGCACCATACAGCCACTTTTATTCCATTTGGCTGGTAACCGAGTTGATTGATGCGGATCCATGATGAAGCATCTTCTTTTTTCCCTGAGAATCCAAACAATAATATGATCAATAACCACCGGTACATGAAAAAAAATTATTTGTCAAGATACAAATAAGTTTAATTGCTCATTCTGGCTTAACTTAAACTTTCAATCCTGCTTATGGCTGTTATTGCACTTGATCTTGGTGGAACCAAACTGGCTGCCGCTTTATTCAGCAATAATGGTGATATTCTTTTTAAAACAAATTCCTCCATTGACAAAAGACAGGGAACAGAAGTAAGAAAGCTTATTTCTCAAACTGCAAATGAACTATTGGATAAATCAAAAGAAATTAATGAAAATGTTTCAGCTATCGGCATCTGTGTTCCCGGGATTGCTCATGCAAAAACAGGAAAAATCTGGGCGCCAAATATTCCGGGATGGGATGATTATCCTTTGCTTGATGAGATGAAGCAATCAATTAATGATAAGGATCTTAAAATAAAAATCGATAGTGACCGGGCTTGTTATATTCTTGGTGAAGTTTGGAAGGGAAATGCCCGTGGTTGCAGCGATGCTATTTTTCTTTCTGTGGGCACAGGTATTGGCGCCGGTATTTTAGTTAATAATGAAGTGCTGCGTGGCTCACATGATATTGCTGGAGCTATTGGATGGATGGCATTGGACAGACCATTTAAAGAAAAATATGTTTCATGCGGGGATTTTGAATACAATGCATCAGGAGAAGGAATTGCAAAAGTGGCAAAAGAAATGGTGAATAATAGCAAGAATGAAAGTGCTCTTAAAAAAACAGATCCTGAAAAACTTTCAGCAAAAGATGTTTTTGATGAGTATGAAAATGGCGATGAGCTTTCAAAAAAAGTAATAAGTACTGCTATTGAATGCTGGGGAATGGCAGTAGCCAATCTTGTAAGCTTGTTCAATCCAGAAAAAATAATTTTGGGTGGTGGTGTGTTTGGTCCGGCTTTAAAGTTTTTGGATGAGATCTATATTGAAGCAAAAAAATGGGCACAACCGATCAGCATTCAGCAGGTAAAGTTGCAGGGCTCAGCATTGGGAAGCGATGCTGGTTTGTATGGAGCAGGCTGGCTGGCATTGAAAGATTAAATTTTATATTCACATCATGTATAAAAGGAACCAGGTTTTTATTGCTGCCTGTATTGGTCTTTTGTTATTTGGAATAATGCTTATCACTCTCGGTTCTATTTTACCATCACTTACAGAAAAATTCGGGTTGAATGAAATTGGCTCAGGAAAATTGGTCTCACTTCTTCCGATCGGTATCATTGCCGGTTCGCTAATATTTGGACCTGTTGCTGACAGGTATGGTTATAAGATGATGTTCATTATTACAACGCTGTTAATGACGGCAGCATTTGAAGGTCTTGCCTTTGCTGATTCTTTTTTCTTATTGCAGGTATCAATACTTGTGCTTGGTTTTGCAGGTGGCATCATCAATGGCGCTACAAATGCAGTTGTTGCCGATATCAGTTCAGAAGACAAAGGCGCCAACCTTAGCTTGCTTGGAGCTTTCTTTGGCATTGGGGCATTAGGAATGCCTTTGCTGTTAGGTATCTTTTCAAAACGCTTTGAATACCCTGTCATACTTTCTTCTGTTGGGTTACTGATGTTGCTGACGGTTGTTTATTTTATTGCAATTAAATTTCCAATCCCTAAACATGCACAGGGCTTTCCAATAAAAGAAGGAGTAAAACTATTGGGGCAACCTGCTTTATTACTTACTGCTTTCTTTCTCTTTTTTCAAAGCGGTGTTGAAGGATTGATAAATAACTGGACAACCACGCTTTTACAAACTGATCTGAGATTTTCAAAAGAAGATTCATTGTTTGCTTTGTCCTGCTATTTAGGCGGGTTGACATTGATCCGGTTATTATTAGGAAAGCTCTTGAAAAAGATCTCGTCTTTTACAGTTATGATCATATCATTATTATTAGCGCTTGCAGGTGGCTTCCTTTTACTTTACTCCAGTTCTTATACTTCTGTGCTGGCTGCATTAATTATTATTGGCGCAGGATTCGCGGCAAGTTTCCCAGTAATACTTGGATATATTGGTCACATCTATGCAAATCTTTCGGGAACTGCCTTTAGCATTGCATTTGTGATTGCTTTATCAGGCAACACAGTCATTAATTATTGTTTCGGCATTATCTCAAACTCGTATGGAACAAAACAGCTTCCTGTTTGCTTATTATCGATCATTGGCTGTTTGTTTGTCCTGATATTATTAATAAGACAAAATATTTCTTCAAAAATCAAAATGTAAATAAAAGATATGCTGGCAAAAACATGGTTGCAGAATGCAAGAAGCATTATGGATAAAATTGAAGAGACGCAGTTGGAAAAAATTCAACAGGCTGCTACGATAATGGCTGATACAATACAGGCAAACCGATGGGTGCATACATTTGGCTGCGGACATGCAACACTTCCTATTGAAGAAATGTACCCTCGTATCGGTGGGTTTGTTGGTTTTCATCCAATGATAGAGCTACCGCTTAGTTTTTTTACAAATATTGTTGGAGGAATGAGTGTACAGAATTTTGTTTTCCTTGAAAGAGTGGAAGGTTATGGAACAGAAATAATGAAAGGTTACAATTTTGATAAAAGAGATTGTATGTGGGTATTCTCTCACACAGGCATCAATGCAGTGAATATCGATGTTGTACTTGAAGCAAAAAGACTGGGAATGCAAGTGATCGTTTATGGTTCCGCGAAAGAAGCAGAAGGAAAAAAGTCAAGACATAGCAGCGGCACAAATATTTTTGAACTGGCTGATCATGTTGTTGATACTTGTGTACCGATACAGGATGCCTGTGTGCCTTTGAAAGATCATTTTGATAAGGTTGGGCCAGTTTCTACCCTTGCATTTGTAACGGCGGTATGGATGACTGTAACAACAGTAGCAGAGATACTGGCCGACAGAGGAGTGAAACTTTATATTCATCCATCACACAATGTGCCGGGAGATACTACAGCTAAAGAAAGACTGGATGAAGCGCTGGCAGAGTATAAGAAGAGAATTGCGGGAGTGTGAACAGCCGTCAATGGTCAATGGTGAATGGTCAATTTGGTGACATTCTTATTCAACATTGACCATTCACCATTCACGATGATAAGCGAACCGAACCTACAAGAGTGCGACCCTTCGGTACTTCGTCCGCAAATTTCGAATAAGCTTCGCTTATTTCTCACTTGTGCTCTGGGTAAACTGCGACGCAATTGCTCAATGATGAATAGAAAGATGAACCCTTCGATTTCTCTCAGGGCAGGCTGTGCGTCGCAACGGAAGCTCAATAGAATTGATGCTGCCGGGTTCATAATAAAATTTATCTTGCGCCATTAAACATCTATCCAATGAAATTAGTTTCTTATTTGCAGGATGGTCATGACAGGCTTGGTGTTTTGATCAATGACCTTGTTTATGATATGGAAGTGCTGCATCCTGACTTGCCAAACAGCATGGGATTGTTTTTAAATTACTGGCAGGAATCTTTTCCGGTTGCCCAGGCTGGCGAATTGATGATTCGTGAAGGCGAAAGGATCACGAGTAAAGGAATGTTGTTGGATGAGGTCCACCTGTTGGCGCCTGTTCCTTTTCCAAGTTCATGTCGTGATGGCTATGCATTTCGCCAGCATGTGGCTGCGGCAAGAAGAAACCGGAAAGTAGAAATGATACCGGAGTTTGATCAATACCCGGTTTTTTATTTCACCAATCATCATAGTATACAAGGCCCGGGTGATGTTCGTTGCATGCCTGATCATTTTCAGAAATTAGATTTTGAATTAGAAGCTGCAATCGTTATTTGCAAGCATGGGAGAAATATAAGAGCTGAGGAGGCTGATGAATATATCGGTGGGTTGATGATCATGAATGATCTTAGTGCAAGAAGATTGCAGATGGAAGAAATGCTGTTGAACCTGGGACCTGCAAAAGGAAAAGATTTTTCAACTACGATCGGACCATGGTTGGTAACATTGGATGAGTTGGAAGAATTTGTTGTGCCTTGTAGGGAAAATCATGTTGGTAAAAGCTGGAATCTTTCAATGAAATGCCGGGTGAATGATGTGCAGGTAAGTGAAGGGAATCTTGCTGATATGGATTGGACATTTTCCGAGATCATTGAAAGAGCATCTTATGGCGTTGACCTTTTTCCCGGTGATGTAATTGGCAGCGGGACTGTTGGCACCGGTTGTTTTTTGGAATTGAATGGAACAGGAAAATTAAAGGACCCGAATTATACAGAACAATGGTTGAAAGCAGATGATGTTGTGGAAATGGAAATAACCGGGCTTGGACGATTAAGCAATACAATCGTTGCCGAAGAAAGTGACTGGAGTATTCTTGAGAATAAGAAGTCAGAAGTCGGAAGCCAGTCCGTGAGGACTCCTTCGGAGAAGACAGAATAATTCTTTTCCGACTTCTGACCCTCATGACTTAGTTTATATCACTACTTTATTTTTTCTCTTTACTGTAGCATTTCCTTTATTACTCACTCTTCCAAGAAAAGATTCTGACACTTTTAATTCTTTTTCTGCATTTACTGTTGCAGAGCCTATGCCATTATTATCTATTTCCATTTTCTGTACAACAAAATCACCTGCCACCATGCTGCCGACACTGTTGCTTTTGATCACAGCATTATCGGCGCTGCCTTTCAACTTTAAAGTACCTACACTTTCATTTTCCAAATTGAGAGTTTGCAATGCCATATCAAGGTTAACAGAACCGACGCTTTGGTTTTTAAATTTCAATTCTCCAAACTTCAGTTGTTCGTCAGATGAAGTGCCGCCAACCATGCTGAGATACATGCTTTTCAAATTTTTAAAAGTAACATATACTGTCATTTTCTTTTTTGAATTAATGCTTACATCTTTTTTCATACTGATCTTTAGCGTCGATCCCTCATTTTCCACGACAATAAGATCGATCAGGTTATCTTCTGCTTCGATCTTTACTGCTTCTTTATCTCCTTGTGACAACTGGAGACTAAAAACGCCGTAAGCAGTAAGATCATTAAAAGATTTAACCGGAATATCTTTTGTGATAACGTTACCACTGCCTTCAATTCTTTGCTTTTTACTGTCGTTGTCCCAATCGTTTTTTTGGGCAATTGCTGAAAAGCCCAGTGCTGTTATGGCGAGCATTAATAAAAAATTCTTTCTCATGGCTAATTGATTTAAACTTTAAAAATGATTTTAAACGAAGTCTTTCGTAAAACGAAGATGCGATTTTTTTTGTTACATCTTATTTTAAGATTTTATAAAAGGTAAACTAAGGGGTTAAAAGGATTTTAATGAACCTGTGATTTCTGATTTCTTCTTTACGATATTTGTTTTTCAAACGGGGCTATGATATTTGATCTTAAAGATCTTAAAACTGCTGAAAAGCAATATTACCTGCAGCATGTGGTTGCACCACGGCCTGTTTGTTTTGCTTCTACAATTGATAAAAATGGTAACGTAAACCTGAGCCCATTCAGTTTTTTTAACCTGTTCTCTTCAAATCCACCGATCGTTATTTTTTCTCCTGCAAGAAGAATAAGAGATAATACAATTAAACATACTTTAGAAAATGTAATGGAGGTACCGGAAGTTGTGGTAAATATTGTTACATACGAAATGGTTCACCAGGTTTCTCTTGCCAGTTGTGAATATCCAAAAGAAATGAGTGAGTTTGAAAAAGCAGGTTTCACTCCTGAACCTGCAACAATTGTTAAACCGCCAATGGTAAAAGAAAGCATGGTGAAATTGGAATGTACGGTGATCGAGGTAAAGCCATTAGGTACTGAAGGAGGTGCCGGAAATCTTGTTATTTGTGAAGTGCTAAGAATGCATATTGATGATTCGCTTCTTGATGAAAATAAAAAAATGGACCAGCGAAAAATTCATCATATAGCAAGGCTTGGTGGTGACTGGTATTGTAAAGTGAATGAAACAAACCTGTTTACTGTACCAAAACCAAATACTGAATTAGGGATTGGAGTTGATACATTACCTGAGTCAATACGCAACAGTAAAATACTTTCTGGAAATGATATTGGACATCTTGCCAATGTACATGAAATGCCGGTTATCGAACCATCATTTGATGATGCACATCTTAAAAACATAATTCAATACTATAGTGTGAATCCTGATGAGATGGAGAAAGAGTTACATCTTTATGCAAAAAAATTGCTGGAAGAAGGAAAAGTGAGAGAGGCATGGCAGGTGCTGCTATCTGCAACTTAATGTGCTTGTAAGAAAGGTTCCGTTTCTCTCCTATATTGTTCCGCATTTTTCTGAACTATTTTAAAAGCATGTTTGCTTTTTCCAACAATATCAGGACCTGAAGCCAGCAGGCCACTTACAACATTACGTTCAGTAAAAAACTCCCAGACTTTTACTTCTGATTCTTTAACTATACCTGTGGTATCATAAAGAAAATAACTAATATCAGCATTAATATTATAAGACGCTACCCGTTTTTTTCCATCCGCTTCTTTTGTCACCTCCACATCAGTTTGTACAAAGTATGCATTTAGATTTCTTATCACTATTGCTTGTGTTGCAGAATATTTATTTATAAGTTCAATGTAAACACTGTCTTTTCCTTGCGGGTTATTTATTAATCCAGGAACGATTATTACTTCCCTGTTTTGTTTTCTTTCAAATTCAATCTTCAACATGGTCTTAAGGCTATCGGCCAGTTCACCAAATAAGGCTTTCTTGTTTTTTCTTGCCTGTATTGACATGGCATCAAATGAATTGATGATAAGAAAATTGCCGCGAAGAGTATCTGACTGAGATCTGTGTTCATTTATAATTACAGTCTTCCCATTAGTTACGATCCTGCACATTACAAGGAAACAGAAAATAAAAAGACAAAGTTTTATATAAGGAAGTTTTTCAAACAACATGCTATCAGCTTTCCCCGGCTGTTTAGGTGGCTTGCATCAAGGTACTGATAAAGTGGGAATATTAGTGGCAGGCATCTTCTGCATTTTTCAGTATACTCAGGATAAAAATCTTAAATTTAGATGTAGGCAACCATCATAACCGGAAATCCTGCCACCATACTAAACCAATTACGAATCATTCACTATCATTAAAAATTTATTTATGAAACAAGTCACCATCTTCTTGTTATTGCTCATCTTATCAGTAACTACATTCAGCCAACAAACCGATCTGCCTCCATCGTTAACAAAGCAGGATTACTTTAAAAAAAGTAAAAGCCAAAAAACAGTGGCGTGGATTTTATTGGGTGCAGGCACAGGTATGATGATAACAGGCAGCATCATCTGGAGTAATGCAGTAAAAGAAAATTCAGACGATGATATTTTTGCTCCTTTGTATGCTCCTTATACAACTTCAAAAGGCACGGGATTGACCGCAGCCGGAGTTTTAGTTGCAGCAGGAAGTATCCCTCTTTTCATCATTGCAGCAAAGAATAAAAGAAAAGCTGCTACCGTTTCTTTGAAAAATCAATTTGTACCTCAACTGAATAATCTGAGTCTTGTGAATCGAACTGTTCCATCAGTAAATCTGAAAATTAATTTATAGTACTCATCAGCTTTAAAACAAACAAAGATCCCGGTTGTTGTAACCGGGATCTTTGTTTATAAAAAATAATTTGAATTTATTTTCCTCCGAATACTTTCTTAAGCAGGTCCGAAGTTCTTGCTGCCGGGTTACTGCGGATATTTGCTTCTTCAACTGCGATCCTGTCAAACAAAGCAAATAAAGTTCTTTCGGCAACATAATCTGAAAGATCAGGGTTCATTTTTTTCGCAAAGGGAACTTTATTATACCTGTTCACGGCATCTCCGTAATATTTTGTAGCATTTGTTTTTTCCAGCGATTTATCGATCACAGGCATAAATGCTGCTTTCAATTTTGCAGAAGTCTTTTCGCGGAAAAATTCTGTAATGGAATTCTTTCCTCCTGTAACAAGTTTCAGCGCATCTGTTACAGTCATTTGTTTAATAGCATCAACAAAGATCGGCGCTGCAAAACCAACTGCGTCTTCGGCACCACGGTTGATCGCTTCTATTGCGTCATCACACATCTTTCCCATCCCAATATCCCGTAAGGTTTTCTCCATTTTTTTTGCGTCCGGCGGCAATAAAACTTTGTACAATTCACTTTTGAAAAAAGCATCCGGCTTATTGAGAAAAGAAACAGCTGAAGAGATGCCATTATTCAGAGCTTCTTTTACACCAAATCCCGCCTCTTCTTCGGTAACATTTGAATTGCTTTTACTAAAAGTCTTCTTGGCTTTATCTAAAATGGATTGAGAGTTCGAAATAGTTGCAAAACTAATTGCAATAAAAACGAGTAGGGTTTGTTTCATAATTGGTCAAATTTAATTCAAAAATCCTGCAGGTAAAAGCTTGTTTTACTTCTTTTGAAAACTATAACACTAATACCAAGTAGCTAAAGAGTTACAAAGCGTTGCATACACAGGCATCTTTGATAATCTTACACTCAACCAGTACCTTTGCCACAATTTTTGAAAATTTCTCTAATGACCAATACTTTACATCTTTCAGAGCAGGAACAAATACGCAGGGAAAAACTTGGTGATTTGTTAGGCATGGGGATCGATCCATATCCTGCTGAATTATTTCCTGTAAATAATAATGCAGCAGATATTAAGAAGCGCTTTACTGATGAGCATAAAGAAACATTCAAAGATATATGTGTTGCAGGCCGCATCATGAGCATTCGTGATATGGGTAAGGCAAATTTTGCTGTGATACAGGATTCATCTGGCCGGATACAACTATATATAAAGAGAGATGACATTTGCCCGGGCGAAGACAAAACACTTTATGATATTATCTGGAAAAAATGCATTGATATTGGCGACATTATCGGTGTAAAAGGCTATGTGTTTAAAACAAAAACAGGTGAAACTTCTATTCATGTGCAGGAGCTTTCAATTCTTGCAAAAGCACTAAAGCCTTTACCAATAGTTAAAGAAGCAGAAGGTCAAACATTTGATGCAGTTACTGACCCTGAATTCAAATACCGTCAGCGTTATGCTGATCTTATCATTAACCCTGAAGTAAAAGAAGTTTTTACGAAGAGAACAAAATTGATGAATGCTATTCGTGAGTTTTTAAATGAACGTGGAGCCCTGGAAGTGGATACACCTGTTTTACAAAGTATTCCTGGTGGTGCAGCAGCCCGGCCATTTAAAACACATCATAATGCTTTGGACATTCCTATGTATTTGCGTATTGCCAATGAACTGTATTTAAAAAGACTGATCGTTGGTGGATTTGATTGGGTATATGAGTTCAGCAGAAATTTTAGAAATGAAGGAATGGATCGTACGCATAATCCTGAGTTTACAGTTCTTGAGTTTTATGTTGCTTATAAAGATTATGTGTGGATGATGGAAACAACCGAACAACTTTTAGAAAAAGCAGCAATAGCTGTAAATGGAACTACTGTATCTGTAGTTGACAGAAAAGAAATAGATTTTAAAGCTCCTTATCGCCGGGTAACAATGACGGATGCTATCAAGGAACATACAGGGTTTGATATCACCAACATGAGTGAAGAGCATTTACGCAGTGTGTGTAAGCAACTCCATATTCATGTTGATAAAACAATGGGTAAAGGAAAATTGATCGATGAAATATTCAGCGAGACATGCGAAAAACATTTTGTACAGCCAACATTCATTATCGATTATCCCAAAGAAATGAGTCCGCTTACTAAAAAACATAGAAGCAAAGAAGGTTTTGTTGAGAGATTTGAGTTAATGGTAAATGGGAAAGAAATTGCCAATGCATATAGTGAATTGAATGATCCTATTGATCAGCGTGACCGTTTTGAAGAGCAATCTAAATTAATGGAGCGTGGTGATGATGAAGCCATGTTTATCGATCATGATTTTTTAAGAGCTCTTGAATATGGCATGCCGCCTACTGCCGGTATCGGTTTTGGGATCGATCGTATCTGTATGTTACTGTTAAATCAGCCTTCAATACAGGATGTACTTTTATTCCCGATGATGAGGCCTGAAAAGAAAGATGACGAGTAAGAATGCACAGTTTATCCAGATAAGAATTAGGATAAATTTTTGAACCTTATTTTTCAGTAGCTTTCATAGTCGCAACCAAAGCTAAGGCTCATCACTATACATGAGGGAACATGAACCTAACCCGGCAATTTTGGCCGGGTTTTTTAATCAACAAACAAATCCCTGTACAAATTCGCACCGGGCACTACACTGTAATGAGACAGATCGGTTATACCTTCTTTGGCCATTACTTCCTCATCAATAAAACAATTGCCGGTACAATCAGCAGAGGGTTTGTTTAAAATAAAATATGCTGCATCTGCAAGTATTGCGGGTGTGCGACTCATTTTAGCCAATGCCTCGCCGCCTAATAAATTTCTTACGGCCGCAGTATCAATAGTCGTTCGGGGCCAAAGGGCATTCGATGCAATACGGTATTGTTTTAATTCTGCAGCCCATCCGATTGCCATCATGCTCATGCTATATTTTGTCATTGTATATGCCACATGACCGCCAAACCATTTTGGATTCAAATTTATGGGTGGCGATAATGTAAGTATATGTGCATTGGATGATCTCTTTAAATGAGGTATGCATGCTTTTGTAACAAAGAATGTTCCTCTTACATTAATATCATGCATCAGATCAAAACGCTTGGGTTCCGTTTGTTCAGTTGGTGTTAATGAAATTGCAGAAGCATTATTAATAACAATATCAATCCCTCCAAATTTTTCTACTGCTTTATCAATTGCATTTTGTATCTGATCTTCAAAACGGATATCACATTGTACAGGTAAGGCTTTGCCACCTGCGTTTTCTATTTCTTCGGCTGCAGAAAAAATTGTACCTCCCAGTTTTGGGTTCTCTTCTACAGATTTAGCGGCAATTATTATGTTCGCACCATTTTTAGCAAGTTGTAAAGCAATAGCTTTTCCTATTCCACGACTGGCGCCGGTGATAAAAGCAATCTTGTTATTTAATGACATATCAATGATTTAAGCAATGAAGATAAGTAAAGGGCTATCAAATCAAGTTTGATCCCTTGGTAAATCTACGAGCCGCACAGTAAAAAATGCAGTATAAAAATGGAGCAGTTTTGCTCTTTTGCAATCTCTTAACGGATATTATGTTTGTACCAGAAGTTGATTGGTAAGGCTACTGCATCCGATATCCAATGTCCAAAACCGTCCAGAAGTTCTTAATCCATAATCCTGATAAACCAAAGTAAAATCCGTATCAATCAACTTTCTTCCTGTTCTTATTTATATGAAAATTCAGGGACCCGTTTTAATCCAGGGCCTGATGAAAAACCAAAATCGAAATCCCGTATCCGTTGAAATGCTTTAAGGTTAATTGAGCTTGAAAAAAATTATCCTCCGCCTCCTAAAGACGGAGGATTTTTTATTTAATGCTCCGGTACGATCGGCTTTGTTCCCATTATTAAATCTATCTCTTTCAAAATCTCCTCATCAAGTTTGGGGTATAATTCAAGAGCTGAAAGGTTTTGTTCCAGTTGCTCCCTTTTTGTGGCACCCAGGATAGCTGTAGTTACATTTGGATTGGCAATACACCAGGCAATAGATAGTGTTGCAAGATTAGTTCCGAGTTTATCAGATACTGTTTTTAGCTTCTTTACTTTTTCAATCTTATCATTTACCAGCACTTTTTCTTTTAGCCATTCAAAACCGGGAATGCCCATACGGGAGTCTTCAGGTATCCCTTCATTATATTTTCCTGTAAGTAATCCGCTTGCTAATGGACTCCATATTGTTGTCCCTAATCCGGTATCCCGAAAGATCTTTAAATAATCATTCTCTATTTTTTGCCTGTGAAATAAATTATACTCCGGTTGCTCCACTGATGGACCGATCAAATGATATCTTTCCGCCATCATGTGTGCTTCCATAATTTCCTGTGCACTCCATTCGCTGGTGCCCCAGTATAAAATTTTTCCTTGCTGAATTAAAATGTTCATTGTCCATACTACCTCTTCCATCGGTACTGATTTATCAGGACGATGACAGAAATAAAGATCGAGGTAATCAAGCTGCATCCTTTGTAAAGCTTCATGACATGCTTCAACAAGATGTTTCCTGGAAAGTCCTTTTTGTGTTGGTTTATTATCGGGACCATGCCAGCCCCAGAATGCTTTACTGCTTACAGTGTATGATGTACGATCCCATTTTTTATTTTTCAATACCCTGCCCATTATCTTTTCGCTTTCACCACGACTGTACACTTCTGCATTATCAAAAAAATTTATGCCATTATCATAAGCGAGGCCCATTAGTTCGTCAGCTTTTCTATCATCAAGTTGTTTGTGAAATGTGACCCAACTACCATAAGAAAGTACACTAAGCTGTAAGCCGGTTTTACCCATTCGTCTATATTCCATTGCTAGAGAATTTTGTATGAGTAAAGGTAAAGTGCCGGGACTCATTTTACCTCTCGTTCTAAGAAATTCAGGGATTTTTATTAATAGCCTAAATATTATTTCTAAATAGTCGTCAAACCTATCCTATATGAAAGCAGGTATTCTATTTTTGGTTCCTCTTTGTTTATTGTTTCTAAGTAATAGTTGTAGTATAGTGTTATAATTTTAAGGCGTGCTCCTATAAGCTCATTTTTAAAGCCAATGAGGGAATTACGGATTTAACCAAATTATTTTTTTGTATTGATTGTTTCCAATTAAATGACATAGCCATTGCCCGGCGTTTATTTTTTCTTGAGGCTATAAACAATGGAACGCTGGCAAGAATACAGGCTCCACCTGCAACAAGTAAAATATCAGGGCCAGCACTATCCATATTTGTTGTTGCCCATATAATACCCGGAATAAAAAGAGCTGCTCCGCTGCCCCGTAATATCCAGGCTGCTGTTTTTTGATTCGTGCTTTTCTGCAAGTAATCCTGTTTGGTTAAGAGTGGCTCAAGATCATTTTTTTGAGGGAATGTTGCAATTGATACAGCAACTAATAAAATAAAGATGGTGACCTTTTTCATATTAGTTATTTTAGAACACGAATGAAAAATGATATAAATAAAGATATTGCTTCCAAAAGCGTTATACAAATTCAGTTAAGAATTTACTATGACATTCGATATTGAATATTTTACTATGGCGTTTGTCCTTCTTTCACATTGAAAGGACCGGTGGGGTAATGACAAGTTATTACTTTTAAATCCTGTGGGCCGTCGATTCCGTCTCTGCAAAATATATGTTTATCCTTTCCGTCTAACCTGCTTGGTTTATCAGTATAAAATCTCCCTGAGCTCTGATCCCACCAAAGCTCCGGAGTACGTAATGTATCACCTTCATTGTTGATCACAGTAACACTGTCCCGAAGGAATACTTTATTTAAATTATCATAATAGATCCCATAGTTAGCCGTCAACCAGCTTTCAACTTTTACACTGTCATCATAAAACTCTACATAAAGTGTTTTGGGAAATTCGGTATACACAGTGTCCCGCTGGTAGCGATACATTAATGGTGCAGTAAGCTTAGCCTTCATTATTCCTGACTGGCTGAGATAACTTTCGACAGTTTTTGCTTCTTCTATTAAGTCAGTCTTTTTTGTCCAGAGCTCAATTTCACCAGGATCATTCTCGCAGGACGAAAAAAGAATAATCAACAAGCATAATGAAATAACATGTAATGCTGAATAGCGATATGAAAGTACAAGAGTGCGATCCTTCGACAAGCTCAGGAAGAACGGCGACGCAATTGCCGAATTATGATTAGAAAGATGAACGGAGCGTCGCAACAAAAGTTTAATTGTAGCAACGAGGTTGACTAACAAAAAAAATTTGTTTTTAATTTGAGAGTCTGCTGATATGAAGTATATTTTTTCCATGCAGACATTTTCAAAAGCTCCGCCTCAGGCGGATTGGGGTTTAATCATATTTACGCTTGGTAAACCAAAGATCGCTTAATGTAAACCCAACTGAAACTCTGAATTGATTTTCATTAATAGGGTTATCATTATTTCCTCTTTTAATATATTCAGCCGAAACATTCACAACACTAAACTGTGTACGGAAACGCTTAGCGGCAGAATTATCCTTGAGATTAAGAATAGGCAAGCTTATCCCGGCTGTAACTCCCCATACCGGAAGTTTGTTATTATTAAGATAGACATAATCATCACCAACAAAAAAACCAGCCCTGTAAGAAACATAGCTTTTATAACTTGTTTTCATTGCCGGCCTGATCTGCCCGCCGATCCTTACCTGCCAGTTACTGCGTACAGCATCCGTTAATCCATTAAAGCGGTATTTATCCCAGTTAGTACTTAAAAAATCTGCTCCTAAAAGCCAGCCTGGTCTTTTTGCATCTGGCAGTTGCTCAACAATAAATCCTGCACCAAAGCTTGCCGGGTAATCCAATGATCCCTTTACACCAAGCTGCTCATAAACACTATCAAGACGAAGCTCAGCATCATCACTCGGGTCTATAACAAAAGTTTCCCTGATTATATCATTTTTGGTATCAATCTTATGCTGCACATTGCCATAAGCTCCAAACTGTATATACTTTAATTTGTCTTTGCTCAGGTCAATGCGGTATTGCATACCTGCATTAAAAAATAAGCCCCCAAAATTTGTTTTAGTTTGATGATTTGAAGCGCTATATTCTACAGTATCATTAATAAATATTCTGCGGGTGCTGTAATCTTTTTTACCAAACAAAAAACCAGCATTTACACCAATGCTAAAATTTTTTATAGCAATACCTGTCCCTGTATTAAAAAGATAAGAACCCCCGTCCCCTCTGAATTGAGTTTTTACGCTATCGATCATTGCGCCAGTGTTAGAATCATATATCCTTTCGTTCCTGTCGATCTTATAACTAATGGTCGAAAGCGGACGCAATCCAAATACCAGACCCCAGTTTTTCCTGATAGGCACCCCAACCTGCATGTAGGAGAAATATCCATTTGATGAAGTAAAGCTTTGCGGGTTATTTAGTTCATGCAGAGTGCGGCTATTGAAATTTACTCCTATATCAAGCATCATTCTTCCATACTTCAATTTTTTTGTGTTTGCTTCTTTGATGGCAAAGAACCGCGAATAAGATGCAGGGTTTAAAAAATTCAATGATGGATAAGATCTACCTATTCGTGGATCAGTTTCACCATCGATTGGCTGATCGGAATATGCGGCACTGATGCCGGCCATTCCTCGATTAAAAATATTTGTATTGGGATGAAGATCACCAAGACCATAACGGGAATATGGTGAATTATCCTGGGCAATGAGAAAGCTATTAGCTATTAGCTGCAAGCTGCAAGCCAGCAATAAGTATTGAAATATTTTTGGTGACAGTTTAAAACCTGAAAATTTTCGTTGAAGATTGAGCATTGATCATTGAGCATTTAGTCCCGGAAAATTCCCCTAACTCCCTGTTTATCTTACTGGTTATTCACTTCGCTTATGGCGTAAAGCCCTTTGAAGATCAGCTCGGGGTCTGCAAATATCTGGTTTTTAAGATGGGGAGCCAAATAGACTAAATCACCCCCGGTTAAATGGACGTTAAAGTTGTTATATCTATCCTTATACGAATTAATGAATCCATCGATCTCATTTGCCATTCCTATTACCACTCCGCTCAAGATATTAGTTACAGTATCATAACCGATCAACGGTACATTGCCATCTGGCTTAACGATTGGCAATTTAGCAGTGAATTGATTTAGGGCTTTCATTCGCATTTCCATACCGGGAGAAATGCCACCGCCTAAAAACTCATGATCAGTATTAATGAAGTTGTAAGTAATGCAGCTTCCCATTCCAATTACCAGGTTGTGTTGCTTTGGGAAAAAATAAACTGCTGCTGCAGATAATGCAAGACGATCTGCACCGATCGTTTCGGGTTTACCAACAGGTGTTGTAAAAGGAAGTTTTGAAAGATGACTTAGCTTATGAAATTTTGTTTTTGCAGAAAGTAAATTTTCAATTTCAGGATTATGGTTGATAACAGATGAAAGAATTGATTTTTGCGGATCAACTTTCTTAATAAGGTTTTCGATAGATATCAAGCTATCATTTTCAATAACAATAACGTCAGTCAGTTTTGTGTTTTGAAAACAAGCAACTTTTAATCTGGTGTTGCCAAAGTCGAAGCAAAGAGTATTCATGAAATCTTTTAATTACTTACAATTCAAATTGGAACCCTGAAAGATTTTTAAAATGCCCGTTCAGTTTTATCTTTTCTCTTAATCCTTCCATCTCTGCCACTAATGGCAGTACTTTGGTCAAATGGCGTTTTAAATATTCCTGCCGCTGTAATTCATCAAGCAGTCCAAGCAATTCATATTCTTCCTGCAAGGTAAGGCCAACATGATGGGCTACTTCATAAGTTTTTAATTCTTCATCTGGCTTTTTAAAATCCTTTGATACGTTAAGCAGTTTATGCAATTCACGAATTCCTTTCATTACTCTTCGCATCAATTCTATATCTCCCTGTTCTTTATTATCAGGATAATTTACAATAGCACCGCTATAAAGCTTATCCGGCACTTCTTTTATCACTTCCAACATACGAAAAACCTTTTCCCCTTTTGTTTTAATATCCATTTCACCGTTATCATATATTTTACTTACTTCTGAAACAACTACCAAAGTACCTCTTTCCTGCAAACGGTTATCAATAACAGCAGGAATACCAAAAGGCTTTTTGTTATCACTGCACTCTTTTACCAATTGCTTATAGCGTGGTTCAAAAATGTGAAGGTTTACATTTTCATCAGGGTATACTACAATACCAAGCGGAAATATGGGAATGAAGTTGGTCATATTCAGTTCACGATCTGCATTTCATAATTTGCAATCACCGTAAATTTAAGAAGTCTTTTCTGACCGATAGCTATTGGGAGCTAACTGCTGATTGAGTTCTTTTAATTTTTTATATTTCTGAAAAGTATATTCAGCATTTACTTTGGCGCATGAAAAACCTGTTGTACCATCAAGAAAACCAAGTTTGAAAAAGAAATTGAAGATGAATGAAAAAACAGGTGACAAATAGATCCTGAATATGTTGGCTTTTTTTCCCTGTTTAAAATATTTTTCTGCATTTAAGGCTGCGTACTTTTTCATTTTGTTTCTGTACTCATCAACAGACGCAGCAGTTTTATGCAAAACATACCCTGGCAGAATTACTTCTTTTGCTTCAGCCGGTATTACCAACGATTCATGTACGTCTGCATCATTCCATCTTACCTGGTTACGGTTAAACAGCCTTATGTGTTTATCATTACCCCATTCTCCAAACCGGAGCCATTTAGTTCCTAAAAAATTTTTGAACCTGAACTCATAAAGTTTCATTTCATCAGTAAGGTCAAGCTCCAATAAATTTTTTTTCAGTTCCGCATCAATTGCTTCATCGGCGTCAAGACTTAATATCCAATCATATTTTGCCAGTGCGTTCGCTTTATTTTTTGTTTTACCAAAACCTTCCCATACACCTTCGCACAATCTTGCATTGCTGAGTTTTACTATTTCCTGTGTACCATCATTACTGCCATTATCATAAACTAAAACATCATCGGTAAGCCCGGTGAAACTTTTTATGGTTTCCCCGATCACATTAGCTCCATTTTTACAAACAATAACAACGGACAGCTTTTGCATTATGCTAAAATAAAATTATTAACTGTATTCCATTCTCTTTCTGATAAAGAGTATTTTTGGTCAATTCGTAGAATCGAATGACACAAGAACTATCGTTAAAACTACAGCATAGCGATGCAAAGGCATTGGCAAGAAGCATTTCATTGGTAGAAAATGAAACAAACGGTTATGAGGAATTATTGCAATCATTACCACATAATCTGAATAAGCCTGTGATCGGCATTACGGGTCCGCCTGGTGCCGGCAAAAGCACATTGGTTGATTCATTGATTGGGTTATTAGTAAATACTGGAAAAAAAGTTGGAGTGCTTTGTGTTGATCCCTCATCACCTTTTAATCTTGGCTCTTTACTTGGTGATCGCATACGAATGAGCAAATGGTATGATCATCCAAATGTATTTATCCGTTCATTAGCAACCCGTGGTTCATTGGGTGGTTTGCATCCGAAGATCATTGAAATTACAGAGTTAATGAAAGCTGCGGCTTTTGATTATGTGATCGTAGAAACAGTTGGTGTTGGACAAAGCGAAGTAGAAATTGCAGGTCTTGCTGATATTACGATTGTTGTGGTGGTGCCCGAAGCAGGTGATGAGATACAAACGATGAAAGCAGGCCTGATGGAGATCGCAGACATATTTGTTGTAAATAAAGCTGACAGACCCGGTGCCGACCAGTTTGTAAAAAATTTACGATTAATGCTTGCCCCGGCTTATCATAATCGTTATGATGAAGTACCGGTTATAAAAACCATAGCTTCACAAAATGAAGGAGTAAATGAATTGCTGAAAGAAATAGAGCATTTATTAAAACATCATCATTCAAAAGAAAAGAAATATTGGTTATTAGCGGAAAGAGCTTACCAGCTTATTCAACGAAAAAAGATGATTGATATTGACAAAGAAAAGCTGAAAGAAAAAATAAAAGAGCTTTCGAATAAGAACTCCTTTCAATTGTATTCATTTATAAAAAATTATATTTAACATGGAAACTATTCCCAATGAAAATTTGCCGCGGGTGGCTGAATGTGAGCCGGCGATTGTGAAAGTTCAGGCGGGTAAAGTTTATTCGTGGTGTACCTGCGGGTTAAGTGTTACCCAGCCTTTTTGCGACCATGCACACAGGAGTATTGAAGGAGAACCTTATAAAAGCATTAAAGTAATGTTTGATAAAGAAGAAGAAGTTTATTTCTGCCAATGCAAGCAAACAAAGACTCCTCCTTTTTGTGATGATTCTCATTTAAAGATCAAAAAATAGACTTATTGCTCTAAGTTCATCGCCATTTTTATCTAGTTCATCGAAACAATTTTCTGCCCGGTTTGTCGCAAGATACTTTTGACATGTAAAAATTATTATATGAAAAAAGTATCGCTTATTCTCGCTTTTACATTCCTGCTAATTTTCCTGAGCAGTTGCCTGCGGACACTGCACCCCATCTTTACTATAAAAGATATTATATACGAATCAAAATTGCTTGGCACCTGGAAAACAGAGAACCAGGGAACAAAAGGTTTTGCCATAATCACAAACCTTGCAGCAGACAACTCAATTGAGCTACCTGAAAAAATTGCTTCTATTAAACAAAAAGGATATCTCGTTTCTTACCAGGATAAAGATGGCAACACAACCGAACAGTATATAGCCTTTCTTGCCCGTATCGGTAAGCACCTGTACTTCGATTATTTTCCTGCTGAAAAAAAGGATAACAAGATTGGTGATGAATTTTTTACTTCTCACTTTGTAAAATTGCATACATCTTATCGTGTTGACATTTCTAAAGACAGTGGTTTTGAATTAAACCAGTTGGATGAATCCTATGTCACAAAACTCATTGAAGAAAAAAAGATACGAATCAGCCATGAAAAAGACGCTAATGGTAATATTGTTATCACGGCATCTACTGACGAGCTTCAGCAATACATAATAAAGTATGGGGATGAACCCGGAGCCCTTAGAAGCGAAAAAACAGTTTTTACAAAAGTAATTCATGATCTATAAAAACATTTATATGAAAAAATTATTTATCGTTTTAATTATTTTCCTTATCGTTATGCAATCCTGCGTAACATCCTTGCAGCCACTTGCAACTTATAATACCGCCATCGTTGACGATAGACTAGTGGGTACATGGAATTCTGATGGGCAGGACTATGAAGTTCAAAAGTTTTTTGACAGCGATCTGTTTAAATACATCAAAAAAGAAATGGATAAATATAAAGGCAATGCCGACAAAGAATTGTCAAAAAAAGAAATGGAAGATTTCGCACCCATCCTTTACTTTAAATCCTATGTTATTAAGTATACAAAGGATAAAATAGAATATCTCATGTTTGGAAGCATGGTAAAACTCAATGGTCAATTCTTTATAAACTTTACTCCAGTAGATATAAATACTGATAAAAACAATGGGCAGGCTTTTGAAATTATTTTAACAGACAGGTTGGCAACCCATACAATTGCAAGAGTTCAATTCACCAATTCTAATACTGTTAAACTTGATTTTATTGACGGTGGATTTTTATATGACCAGGTAAAAGCCGGCCGAATAAAAATAAAAAATGAAAGAGATGATCTTTATGATACATTCCTGATCACTGCTTCTACCGATGAATTACAACAATTCATTCAGAAATATGGAAATGACGATCGCTTCTTCAACAAAGAAAATTCTGTTACCTTGATCCGTAAAAGCTAAAGTGATGAAGAGAAAATATTGGGAGCTCAATCATCCTTTACTAAGAATTTTACAGCACCTGGCTTTCTGGGTGCTTTCATTCATTTTATTTCTCCAGCTCTTTAAAACAGGAGCCAGGCCTGAAAAAGTTGATTATGTCTATACAGCTTTATTCCAGTTAAGTTTATTGCCCCCGGTATATATTAATCTTAAATTGCTCTTACCAAAATGGGGAAAGAGAAAAACAATCCTGTTGTATATGTTTCCCCTTGCTATTATTATCATTTTATTTTCTTGGATCAATTATAAATTCTTTGCTGAATGGTCAGCAAATCTTTTACCCAATTACTTTTTTATATCCTATTTTACTTTTAAAGAGATCATATTCTTTTTCACCGTTTATATCATTATTACTTCTTTGCTTAAATTATCCAAATCATGGTTTTGGGTAAGTGAATTGGAGAAAGAATTACTGGAAAAAGAAAAGCAAAAAACAGAAGTGGAATTGAAAGCGTTAAAAGCCCAGATCAATCCGCATTTTTTTTTCAATACACTAAACAGTATTTATTCAATGGCATTGGATAAGGATGAAAGATTACCAAATACTGTTTTACAATTATCAGACCTGATGCGTTACTTTCTTTATGAATCCAAAGACAATTTTATTCCATTGGAAAAAGAACTGGCGGTTGTAAACAATTATATTGCTTTGCAAAAAATACGTTCTGATGGTCAGTTAAATATTGAAGTGAAAAGCTCAGGACAGATCAATGGCCAGCAAATTGCACCGTTACTGCTTATCACCTTTCTTGAAAACGCATTTAAACACGGTGCCAAAGGAAATACAGAAAGATCCTTTATCACGATAAATACAGAAATCGAAAAAGACCAGTTAATTTTTTCAGTTGAAAATAATAAAGGAATAGTTGATGAAATAAAAACCGGGGAACAAGGTGGGCTGGGTCTTGAGAATATAAAACGTCAATTAGAATTACTTTATCCGGGAAAGCATCGTTTAACAATAAAAAATATGAAAGATAATTTTGCTGTACAATTACAACTGGATCTATGAATCGTTACAAATGCATTATAGTAGAGGATGAACCTTTGGCTCAAAATGTTCTCAGAAAATATATCGGGGAGCATCCAACGTTGGAGCTTATTGCTGTTTGTAATGATGCATTGGAAGCCCAAACTATTTTAACCCGCTCAACTATTGATCTGATCTTCTTAGATATCAACCTTCCTAAATTATCAGGAATAAACTTTATTAAAACATTGGTTCGTCCACCATTGATCATATTTACGACAGCGTATCCTGAGTTTGCTGTTGAAGGTTTTGAATTAAATGCGGTTGATTACCTTTTAAAACCATTTGCCTTCGAAAGATTTTTAAAAGCAGTAAATAAGGCGATTGAAAAATTAAATACAGCCTATCAACACAGCGACGGAAACAAATCCGAGTTTATTTTTTTAAAAGCAGATAAAAAGATCCATAAAGTTGACCTTGATAGCATTCATTTCATCGAAGCCATTGGTGACTATATGAAAGTGGTTACAGATACGGGCCAGCTTATTATTAATGAAACAATGAAAAAATTGCAGGAAGAATTACCGGCCAGAGCATTTATCCGCGTACATAAAAGTTTTATCATCTCCAGGAATAAAATAAAATTCATTGAGGGAAATTATGTACAGGTTGAAGATAAAAGTATTCCGATTGGAGCTACTTACAGAAACGAGGTTCTTGCCAGTATTGACAAAAAAAGCTAATAACTGGCCTTTCTTTACTAATAAACTGATTTGAAGTTGCGACATAAGTTTTTCGGATGTATAAATACGTTTTATCCTTTACAATAATAAGTGCCCGAATGTTATAGGATTCTCTTAAAAAATCGTAATTATCCCTTTTTATCCTAAAATCAACTCAGTATTTTTAAAGCTATTTAAGACTGCAAGAGAAATAAGACCCAATGAAACCCGTGAACTGCTTTTCGTGGAGACCTTTCCTATTAACTACTTTTATCAGATCGTGGTTACTCATTATTTTTTTGCTTTCAATTTCATTTGGATTTTCCCAAACAACAAATATCAATGGAGTCGTAAACTCTTATTACAGTGTGCTGGGTGTTGATGCTGCAAAAAATGCGTTGAAGCTTGACAATGTTTCAGGACTTGCTTATGGCAATACTGTTTTGATCATTCAGATGAAGGGCGCCACAATTAATACTACACCCTCGAGTTCTTCTTTTGGTGATGTTTCCGCAATGAATGATGCCGGGAATTATGAAGTAGCAACGATCTGCTCAGTAAGCAGCGATTCTGTTTATTTTTTTAATACGATCATTAATAGCTATGATGTAAACTATAAAGTGCAATTAGTAAAATTTGGTGAATACTATTCTGCCAATGTCATTGACACGGTAAAAGCACAATCATGGAACAGCAGCACTGGTAAGGGTGGTGTGCTTGCAATAAAAGTAGAAGAAGATCTTACACTGAATGCGCCTTTGTTTGCGGATTCAACCGGGTATAAAGGCGGTGCTTTCTATTTACATAGCGGTTCTTGTGGATTTTTTAACCCCGTTGGAACTGCTTATGCTTATGATGCTACATCATCGGGTGCCTCTAATGGCGCCTATAAAGGGGAAGGTGTTGCAGATGTTGCTTCCAATATTGATGGCGGAAGAGGCGCACCTGCAAATGGCGGTGGTGGCGGCAATAATCATAATAATGGTGGGGGTGGTGGTGCCAATTTATCTGCCGGTGGAAATGGCGGTGCAAATTTCAGCACAGGCCCAAGTGGATGTAATACCTCGAACTTGCAAGGTCGTGGCGGAAAAGCATTAAGCACTTCAGGCAATACAAAAATATTTTTAGGTGGTGGTGGCGGAGCAGGTCATGCAAATAGTACCACGCAATCTTATGCAGGTGGAATCGGTGGTGGTATAATTATAGTCTTAGCAAAAAATATTATTGGAAATAGTTACAAGATCTCTGCAAACGGACAAAACGGAAAATCCACAACGTATGATGGTGGTTCAGGCGGTGGCGCCGGGGGTACAATCATTATGAGTGTTACAGGTACTTATTCTGGTTCATTAACGATCCAGGCAAATGGAGGTAATGGCGGAAATGAAGATGATGATAATAGTTCTGGCAGATGTTATGGCGCCGGAGGTGGCGGAAGTGGTGGTGTTATTTATTTCAATGGATCTGTTCCATCGGTTACTACATCGATCCTTGGTGGAACTGCAGGCATAAATATTGACCCTTTAAGTTGTGGTACTCCTGCACCCGCCGTTAATGGAACAACTGGATCAGTTGTTTCCGCATATTCATATCGAACATCTGTTACTCCTTCGAGCAGTTGCACAGTTGCATTGCCAATAAGAATTATTTACTTCAATGCGCTGCTCATCCAGAATAAAAAAGTAAAATTAGAATGGGATATAGCTGATGCCCGGGAAGCCAATTCATTTACTATCGAAAAAATAAATTCATTGAGTAATTGGATCGATCTTTCAACGATCAATGCGCAAAGCAATATTCATCATTATGAGATCTTTGACAATAACCCGGTAGCAGGTGAAAACATTTACAGGCTTCGCATTAATGGAAAGAACAACAATGTTATTTATTCAATTCAAAAAAGAGTTGTTTTAAAATATAATACCCCTTTCTCTGTTTATCCTAATCCGGCAAAAAATAAAGTCATCATAAGTGGTCAATTAAATGCAGGCACGATCATAAAGCTTACAGATATAAGTGGCAGATCATTAAAAGCAATAATTACTAACGCAAGTTCGAATTCGCTTGAATTTATATTGCCATCATTACCCCCTGGTATTTATCTCCTCAATGTTGATAATTATATTCAAAAAATAATGATCCTTTATTAATTTTAAAAAAAACCGAACCATGCAAAGAAAGATCTTCTTCCCCATCTTCCTTTTTGTATTTCCCTTTGTTCTTTCTGCACAATCCACAGCAAAAGAATGGTACAATAAAGGAATAGAATTAAAAAATAAACAAGACCATAGCGGAGCATTGACTGCTTTTAAAAATGCTATCAGTAAAAAAGCAGATTATAACAATGCATACTATGAAGCCGGTCTGTGTTGTAATGAACTTGAGAATTTTGAAGATGCTATTGATCTCTTCATGAAATACAATCCTGTTTCAAATACAGATAAAAAAAATAAATACAATGAGCTTGGATACTCTTACTACAGGCTTCGAAATGCAAAAGATGCAATTGAGGAATTTGAAAAAACGCTTGCACTATTTGCAAATAATGGTACAGCTCTAAGAGGCATCGGAAATATTTATTATGAGATCGAAGAAGACCATGATAAAGCTATTCTGTATTTTGAAAAAGCACTTGCCGTGAATGAAGAGGAATCAAAACCCATTTATTATAAATTAGGATGGTTGTATAATGATAAAGAAAGATATGATGATGCGATCAAGGTGCTTTTGAAAGCCATTGAATATGACAGTGAAGATTCCGGTTACAGGGAAGAGCTTGGTTATGCTTATTATATGAAGGAACAATATGAGTTTGCTATTACACAATTAAATAAAGCTATAAGCCTTGATGAAAATTCAAAACTGGCGTATTATTATAAGGGGCTTTGTTTTATAGCCACAAATAAAAAAGGCGATGCGATGAGCATGTACTATAAGCTTAAAGAACTGAGCAGTGATGAAGCAGGCGAGTTACTGGAAAAGATAAATGGAATGAAATAGAGTCTCGGTCCTCAATCAGTATGATTACTTTTTTTCCAACGGTAAAAAACATAGCCGGCTAAAAGAAATGGCGCAGAAGCCAGATAAATAATTCCACCATTCATACCCCTGGCAGGTTTTTCACCCAATTGTTGCGCTGTCCTTGTACAAATAGAACATTGCGCAGCAGAATATTGGAAAAATAAACCAGAAAGAACAAAGCTTAACACCGCCACAACAACCATTTTTTTCATAATCTTAAATAAGAAGGCAAAAATACGACAGAATAATTTAGCGGCTGATACGTTTTAAGTTACTGTGAAAAACCGTTTAAACAAAAAACATAACTCTTTAAAAATGAAACTTTACACTTCTTTGGTTATCATCCTTCTTTTTCCTGTCCTTACTTATTGTCAAACCACCGCCCAAGAATGGTATGATAAAGGAGTAAAACTAAAAGGCGAAAAAAAGGCCGCCGAAGCTATTACTGCTTTCAAGGAAGCTACTAAATTAAAAAGTGACTATAAAGAAGCATGGTATGACCTGGGCTGGTGCCAGAATGATGTAAAAGACTACAATGGTGCTATATATTCATTGACCAAAGCAAGGTCTTTATGGACAGGAATAGCCAGAATTCATTTTGAACTCGGTTATGCATTTGATAAAACGGGTAGTATTGATTCTGCCATAAATCAGTATAACCAGGCGTTGCAAATAAGTAATACTTACTCTTTAGCTTATAAGCAACTGGGATATATATATTATAATAAGAATGATAATGAAACAGCCCTTGCTAATTTTTTGAAATATGAAGAGACGACCAAAAATCCGATAAATGATTATTTGTATTGGTATCGCAAAGGATATATGCAAAATGCACTTAAGCAATATGAGCCTGCAAAGATCAGCCTTAATAAATCATTGGAGTCTAAAACAGATTATGCTAATACTTATCTTGAACTTGGCTTTGCTTGTAAAAATTTAAAACAAGATGATGATGCTATAACATTTTATAATAAAGCAATTGAACTTGATCCCAAAAGTCATATTCCTCTAAATGGCATTGGTGAAGTATACCGTGATAATAAAAAAGATATGAATGAAGCAATGGTCTGGTATAAGAAAACACTGGCAATAAATCCTGATGAACGTAAAGCTAATTTTGGAGTTGGCTTTTGCCTCAACAGTCTTACCAATTATTCAGAAGCTATAAGTTACCTGCAAAAAGCAATTCGCCAGGAGCCGACTTATACAGCAGCTTATGTTGAACTTGGTTACAGCCAGTATAAAACAGGAAGTAATGACGCGGCGCTGGAAAGTTTCAACAAAGCGCTTTCTTTGAATCCCAAAAATGAAAATGCCCGTTATTATTCGACACTTGTATATATCAACCAGAGCAATAAATCAATGGCACAAAAAATGGTTGACGAACTTAAAAGTTTAAATTCAAGATATGTTACCGAACTGCAGGAAAGAGTAAATAAATTATAGCTATAGACGTTTAAAATGGTACATGGTCCATTAATAGCAGAAAGCTGTCCGCCTGAGGCGGACAGCTTTCCGATTTTTAAACAAAGCTTTTCTTATCATTGCTTGATCATGTCTATCTTTCCGCCATCGGAAGGGTTGTTATCATAACCCCATGTGCCTATCAATTTTCCCGTAGCAGGATCAAATGTTGCAGAAATAGAATAAGTACTGAAAGGAGACCATACAATAGAATAGGTTGCCGTTAAGGTATTGCCATTCATTTGCCATGTTCCCTGACCAACAACGGAGCCTGAATTAGTGCCGATCTCCTGGAACATCCCACCTGCTTTAATATTGTATTTCTGATCTTCGGTAGGTACATCGTTGCCAAATCCAGACTTTCCTGAATACATCCCTTCAACAGAAAAGGCTACAGGTTTAACATCATTGTCTTTTTTGCAGGAAACAAATGTGAACGTTGCGAGAAGCATGATTGTCATTAATCTTAAAAATTTTGCTGCATTAGCTTTTACGAGTTGCATTTTAAAAAGGTTTAATAGTTAATAATTTTTAATTACAACTCAAAAATATACCTGGAGAAAAGCGATTAAAAGCAGTTATGATCAAATGGTCATTTTCGATGAGAAATCTGCACAGTCTTATTCTTATTTTGTAAGTATTACGATAGCGGCTATAATAAAAACAACAATTGCTATTCAAAATTTCGAGAATAGTTCAACGAACTCTTGTTTTTTAGTGCGGGAAATGCTCACATTAGATCCGTCGTCCATGATCACATAACCTCCTTCACCCCTAACATATTTTTTTATATGGTTAAGATTTATAAGAAATGAATTATGGATCCTGTAGAAATCAGGGCCTGATAGTGTTTCATCAATCTCTTTCATTGGTTTTGACACGAGTATCTTTCTTCCATCTTTTAATATCACCCTGGTATAATTGCTGTCTGATTCGCAAAAAATAATTTCCGCTGTCGATACAAATAACATTCCATCGGATGTAGTGAGCGCAATTCGTGGAATAGTTTGCTTTTCTGTACCACGAATATGCTGCATCAGCATTTGCATCTGTTCTTTCATCAACGGGGTCTTTTTCTTTTCCACTCTCTCTATTGTTTTTACCAGATCATCCGGGTCAACAGGCTTTAATAAATAATTTAAAGCGCTGTAGCGAAATGCTTTAATAGCAAATTGCTGGTAGGCAGTTATAAAGACCACATCAAAAAATAATTCTTCAAATTTTTCGAGCATATCAAAACCATTCATATTTGGCATTTCAATATCAAGAAAAACTATATCAGGCCGGTACTGGTTAATAGCAGCAATTCCCTTTTCAGCATTATTACACACTGCCTCAATTTTCACTTGCGGGCAATAGGTTTTTAGCAGCATTTCCATTACTTCAAGACTGTCGGCTTCATCATCAATTAAAATACAACGTATCATAAAAATATTTTTAAATTATATGGGTATTGTTAAGATCACTTTTGTGCCGGCAGATCCGCTATTATCATCCTCAAGATCAATAATATTAATGCTTGCATTTAGCGAAGCGTATTGGTTTAGCATAGCGATCCTTTCTTCAGTCAGCTTCATGCCCAAAGATTTATTAGCGGTAGCAGATTTGCTTTTTAGCTCTTTTGCTTTGGCCCTGCCAACACCATTATCTTCTATTATACATTGCAGCATATTGTCTGAGGTCTTTTTTACAAAAATGGAAAGTTTACCTCCTGTCTCTTTATGCAACAATCCATGCCAGATAGCATTTTCAACATACGGCTGAATGATAAGCGGAGGCACCTGCAAAGTATCCGGGCTTATATTCTCATCAACAATTATCTCATAAGAGAATTTATTGGTAAACCTTAATGATTCCATTTCAATATAAAGCTTCAGTGCTTCGAGTTCACTTGACAGCGGTACTTCCCTGCTGTTTGAATTGTCAAGTATCAGCCTGATCAGCTTGGCAAAACGGGTTAAATAACGGGAAGCATTTGTATGATCATTTTTCAAAATATACTTGTTGATAGAGTTTAGCGAGTTAAAAATAAAATGCGGATTCATTTGTGCCCGTAAAGCTTTCATCTCTGTTTCAGATATTTTTTTATTGTAAATGGTTTTCAATCTCTCGCTATACCGAACCCTGTTTATCCTGAACTGAACAATGGCTATAATAAATGCGATCAGCAAGAAAGTAGAAACAAGCACAAACCACCACCGCTTCCAAAGTGGCGGGATTATTTCGATACTTAATTTGTTTGAAGATCCTGCCCAGTTTATTTTATCAATACTGGCTTTTACTATAAAATTATATTTACCCGGAGGCAATGATGGATAACGGGCATCATGTATATCAGTCCCTTTTTGCCATTCTTTATCATAGCCTTCCAGCATATATTCATAGGCAATATTGTGTGAACCCGTAAGATTGATCGCAGTAAAATAAAACTGTGCACTGTTTTCTGTGTATTTCAATTTTAATTCGCGTGAATCATCAAAACGAATAACAGAATTTGGCAAAGAAACCTGGTAGATGTTTACCCGTAGCTGAGCTGTACAATTCTTTATCTGCGACGGGTCAAAATAATTAATGCCGCGATGAGTACCAAAATATAAACCGCCGTCTTTTGTTTTACATACAGCATCAAAACGAAAACCATCTGTACTGATGCCTGCATTTTCTTCAAAGTATTCAAGTTTGTTTTTAACAGGATCGTATTTTACAAGACATTTATTATTGGCGATCCAGGCATAACCATTATCATCTGTTATAATACTTTCACAACGGGCATACCGCATGCCATTTGCCTTTGAGAAAACTTTTATTTTTCCGTTGGCAGATATAACACTGAATCCATTAAGATGTGCCGCATAAACATTACCATACCTGTCTGTTGTGATCGAATTTGCTGTATTCAACAACAGGCCATTCGCTGTTGTATAATTTATAAGCTGATCTTTGTTTTTATCATAACAGTAAATGCCATATCGTTGAGTTCCTATCCATAACCGTTGTAAGCTGTCTTCAAATAAAGAAATAACAACCTTTCTTGCCGCCTCTTTTAATACAGGATGATCATGAAATGTTGTTATTCTAAAATTATCCGGATCAATGCGATAAAGCCCTCCAAAACTACAGGCCCAGATATTTCCGTCGGGATCTTCCATCAATACGTTTACATAAGTATTCGTCACTTCTTGTCCTAAAGAAGTATCTTTTGTTACCAATTGAAAAGCTCCTGTTTGCTTATTAAATAATACAACACCTGCCCCGATAGCTCCAATCCATATTCTGTCTTTCCTGTCAATACAAATAGTTCGCAATTCAAGATTACGCGGACCCAACCCCGGGTCATTAAAAAAATAATAATAGAACTCTGAAGTATTTGTTTTTCTATCCCAGCGTATAAGACGGTCAATTGTTGTGATCCAAAGAAAACCTTCTTTATCTTCCGCCATCACATTGATATGTCCATCAAAAATATTACCATGCTTATCCTTGAATATTCTTTTATACACCGAGCTTTTATTACTGATATTGGAGATGCTTACCCCTGCAGATTGAGAGCCTGTTATCAATTCCCCATTGTTGCCGGCAAATACCCTGTACAAGATATTGGCTGAAACCGTAGAAGCATTTAATGGGTCATGTTTGTACGCAGTTGTTTGTCCGGTTAAACTATCAATCATTACCAGTCCACCTAATAATGTCGCAATAACAAGACTTCCATCGGATGCTTTTACCATCTCTGTAACCCGGGGACTTGATCTCTTTCCCTCTGTTTCATTATATATATTAAATGTTTTCAGTTCCTTTTCTGAAATAATATCAATAACCGATACAAATCCGTGACGTGTAGCCACAGCAATGCTATGATCGTTATACCTGCATGCTGTTACAGCATTTGGGATATTTTTTTCAAAGACCTTTATTTTTTTTTCGTAATCTATAACTACTACTTTTTGTTCATATACATAAATGGTTTTCGTTTTCGAAAAAGGCACAGCTATATTCATATCCCTGCTGACAATAAGTTCAGATAACCATTCAATCTTTTCGAGTTCCTTTTTCTTTTCATTAAAAGCATAATGGCCCTCAGCAGTAAATAAGACAACTCCATAACTATCCGTTTCAAAAACTGCATAACAAAAAAATCTTCCTGTTTTATCGGGAAGCTGTAATGAATGAAATTTTCTTTCTTCATCTGCCCAGGCTACACTACCAGGGGTTGATACCCAAATACGGTTTTTGCTGTCGCAGTATAACTGCCTTATCGTATCTGAGGGCAAACCAACTTGAGAAGATCTAAACCAACTGGTAATAGTATACCCGTCATATTTATTTAACCCGTCGCCAGTACCGATCCATAAAAAACCTTTTTTATCAATTACCAGGCTTTGAATATAATTATCAGATAAGCCGTTTGAAGTATTAAGATGTGAAAAAGAAACAACCTGGCTCAAAACAGGTTGCTGTACGATCAACAAAACGATTATGCTTATTATGATGCTCCTATTTTTCAAGCTGATGTTTTAGCTATTCTAAATTTAAACAGATTATCCGGCTTCCAATACCCGGGGGTATTCTCTTCGAAGCTAATGTCTTTATTTCCAGTATATATTAAAAGAGCTAATGAGTATTTGGTTTAACCTGATGAGAGAATGGAAGGTTGTTACGAACAGCGTTTTCATTGTTTGCCTTCTCTCATTTGATTTTTTACTGTTCTATAAATGCAGGTTACCATTTGCTCATCAGGATTTTTAATGCGATTAGCGACGACATATTTTCACCAACGAAACAAAAAACAACCATTAAAAAAAATTAAAATGAAAAAATTATTATTAACTACAACAGCTGTACTGCTTGTAAGTGCCGCATTTATTTCTTGTAAAAAAGAAAAAGAAGAAATACCTGCTCAACAGGAAGAATCTACAACCCTAAACCAGGGCAATGGAATTATTGAAACAACACAAAGAGGACCGAATGGAACTAATGTTGTTTTCTCTAACTGGATCCAAAAAACAGATCCCGACTGGTTCATATGGAATCCGGGAAAATTTACAACGGATATGCTTACAACAAGTCTCACGGACGCTGTAAGAGATAAAGGATTAGTGCTTGTTTATTTCAATATGAATGGCTTTATCAGCCAGCTACCAAGTGAAAGTATGGGAGAAAACATCGTATTGGACTATAACATTGAAACTGGAAAGATCACAGCAAGATATACTTATGGTGGAGGTTCGCTTTATGGAAATAATATTCTTAATGTGAAATTCCGTTACGTCTTGATTCCAAGTTCTTCTTTTGGCAATGGAAGGCTGAGCAGTCCTGTTGATTACAGCAACTATAATGCAGTATGTGAATATTATAATATCCCGAAATAGTTTTATTAAAAAAGAAAGCTGTCCATGTTATGAACAGCTTTCTTAATTTTTTAGCTCTCTTAGTTATACAGCTTCTGCTCCAATCCTTTTACTTTGTTTCTTTCTCTCATCCTCATCCAGGATCACCTTACGCATACGAATAAAATTAGGCGTTACTTCGATGCACTCATCCTGCTGAATATATTCCATGCATTCTTCCAATGTCATTAAAGTTTTCGGAGCGATCCTTGTTGCATCATCACTTCCACTGGCGCGATGGTTAGTGAGTTTTTTTCCTTCTGTAACATTTACAACCAGGTCACCGGGTTTGATATTTTCTGCAACAATTTGTCCTGCATAAACTTCTTCACCCGGGTCAACAAAAAATGTTCCCCTGTCCTGCAATTTGTCAATGGAGTAACCTGTGGTTCTATCCTGAATTTTTGAAAGCAGGACACCATTACTCCTTCCCGGGATTGCACCTTTCCACGGTTTATATTCTGTAAAACGATGAGCCATTACGGCTTCACCGGCAGTATTGGTAAGCATTTGCGAACGCAGCCCTATCAATCCTCTTGATGGAATTTCAAATTCAAGATGTTGTATTGCTCCCTTTGTTTCCATCACATGCATCTCACCTTTACGTCTTGTTACCAGGTCAATTACCTTACTTGCAAATTCCTGCGGCACATCCACTACTAAATTTTCATAAGGCTCGCATTTTGTTCCGTTGATCAATTTTACCAATACCTGCGGTTGACCCACTGTTAATTCATATCCTTCGCGACGCATGGTTTCAACCAATATTCCCAAATGCAGAATACCACGGCCATAAACATTAAAGCTATCTCCGCTATCAGTATCCTCTACTTTTAACGCAAGATTTTTTTCTGTTTCTTTCATTAGCCTGTCACGTAAGTGGCGGCTTGTTACAAATTTTCCGTCTTTACCATAGAATGGAGAATTGTTAATGCTGAACAACATGCTCATCGTTGGCTCATCAACACTGATCACCGGTAATGCCTCAGGATTTTCTGCATCAGCAATTGTATCACCAATATTAAAATCTTCAATACCCACCACTGCGCATAGGTCACCGGCTATCACCTCACTCACTTTTTTCTTTCCCATTCCTTCAAACACATACAATTCTTTCACTTTAGATTTCTTTATAGAACCATCAGCCTGCATCAATGCTACTTGCTGATTTTCTCTTATCACACCACGACTTACTTTACCAATTGCAATGCGACCTAAAAATGATGAATAGTCAAGCGAAGTGATCTGCATTTGTAAAAAACCTTCATTCACTTTTGGAGGCGGTACATATTTTAAAATACCATCAAGCAATGGCTCGATGCCTTCAATTTGTGTAAGCGAATCATTGAACCAGCCATTTTTTCCTGATCCATAAAAAGTAGGAAAATTCAATTGTTCTTCCGTTGCATCAAGATTAAAAAATAGTTCGAACACAGCTTCATGCACTTCATCAGGGCGGCAATTCGGCTTATCCACTTTATTAATAACAACGATCGGGTGAAGATTTAACTGCAATGCTTTTTGTAAAACAAAACGAGTCTGCGGCATTGGGCCTTCAAATGCATCAACAAGCAACAGCACGCCATCAGCCATTTTCAAAACCCTTTCCACTTCACCGCCAAAATCAGAGTGCCCGGGAGTATCGATCACATTAATCTTAACGCCTTTGTAAACTACCGCTGCATTTTTAGAAAAAATAGTGATCCCACGTTCCCTTTCCAGGTCGTTACTATCCATGATCAAATCACCGGTTTCCTGGTTATCACGAAACACTTTGGTAGCATGTAATATCTTGTCTACCAATGTGGTCTTTCCATGGTCAACGTGAGCTATTATCGCAATATTCCTTATTTCCATACTCATTTTTAACGAGCGGCGAAGGTACGCCAATTCGCCGGGGCAGCGAAGAAATGAAGGATGATTATTTTGTTACCAGCTTAATATCCCTGATTAGGCTTCTCTTGCGACGCACAGCCTGTCCTGAGAGGAATCGAAGGGTTCATCTTTCAATTCATAATTCAGCAATAGAGTCGTAATTTATCCTGAGCTTGTCGAAGGATCGCAATCTTGTACGTTTTGTAATTCTATTCAGCTACTTGTAACCGATTGCCTCTCTTTTACGTCTATTCTTGTACTTCGGGCAATAAATTTTTAGCTTTATAAAAAACACCAGATGCGTTTTATCAAATGGCTCGGTATTGTTTTAGTCATTTTGATCATCGTTTATTTTTTGGGCCCACAACCATCTTTACCTAAATACACTAACGAATTACCAAACGTTCCTTCTGAAGCGATCCAATTAGAAAAATATATTGCCGGTAATGAAGCAAACCATACCCTGAAACCTGATAACGAAGCAAGAATTATTTGGTTCAACGATTCAACCAAAGAAAAAACAGAATATGCAATAGTTTATTTACATGGATTCAGTGCATCGCAGGAAGAAGGTGATCCGGTTCATAAAGAATTTGCAAAAAAATTCGGATGCAATCTGTACCTGGCAAGGCTTGCAGAACATGGGATTGATACCACAGATGCTCTTGCCAATTATACAGCAGAAAAAAGCTGGAGATCAGCAGTTGAAGCTTATGCCATCGGCAAACAACTTGGAAAGAAAATAATCCTGATGTCAACATCAACAGGAGGCACATTAGCATTAAAACTTTGCACTGAATTTCCCGACATTGCAGCGAATATTATAATGTCGCCTAATATCGCTATTAATGATCCAAATGCCTGGCTGCTTAATAATCACTGGGGTTTACAAATTGCTCATGTTATAGTTGGTCAACAAAGAACAGTTTCTGATACAACAGCAATATATGCGAGGTATTGGAACAATCGTTATTCAACAAATTCATTGGTTCAACTGGAAGAATTGTTGGAGTCAACAATGAAAGAATCCACTTTCAAAAAAGTTATTCAACCAACTTTACTGCTGTATTATTTTAAAGACGATGATCACCAGGATGATGTTGTAAAAGTATCTGCAATGAAAAGAATGTTTGTACAGCTGGCAACTCCCGATAGTTTGAAAAGACAAATAGCAATACCCAATGCCGGAAATCATGTTTTAGCTTCACCAATCAAATCAAAGGATGTGCAAAGTGTAAAGGATGAAATAGAAAAGTTTGCAATTGAAATATTAAAGATCAAACCTGTGTAATAAAAAATTACACCCTCACATAAATTTTCTTTTTATCCAATATATATCCTACCAGCCAGCAGAAAAGCATAACCGTTATTGCAAAAAGAAAAGAGCCAAAATACATTCCTGCCTTGCTGAACACAGAATCAAATAACCAGCGGTAAAGCGACGTATCTCCTATTGGAAAAAACCATAAGAGTGTAACTCCGAGCTCTGAAACCAAATAAATAAACAATGGGTTTCTGCCAAACACTTCAAAGAAATAATTGAATCGCTTTATCTGTAAGAAGTCAATGACATAAACCAATGCAGTGAGCAGCACACAGTCAATACCAACAGTTAAGAAAACAAAGCTGCCCGTCCAAAGCTTTTTATTGATAGGAAAAAAAATATTCCAGCAGAGTGCAAGAAAGATCAGTATAATTCCAACTAATAAAAGTTTTGTCAATCCTTCATAACTATTTCCTTTTTCCCTTATCCATTTACCTGCAGCATAACCAAAAGTTACATTAGCGATAGCAGGCAGCGTACTCAACAATCCTTCGGGATCAAATGCTACTCCCTCACCATGGTATAAATGTTCGGGTGTAAGCAACCACATATCTAATCTTGTGCCCGCATTTGTCAGCATATCATAAGCATCGTTGGTGTTCCCGGTTAGTGGCATACCTGATACGCCATTCGGAATAGAATAATACTCAAATGGGCTTTGAAACATTAATAATAGTAGCCAGTAAATAAAAAGAAAAGCGAGTGATAACCGAAGAACCGTATTCAATTTTAAATAATGTATCATTAACGCAGCTGCGCAATAACATAGTGCTATTCTTTGCAGCACTCCCATTATACGTGTTTGGCCAATTGGATTAAAAGACAATCCACCACTTTCATTCCAGTGAACAAACGGGAACCAGTACATCAGATAGCCCAATAAAAAAATAATAATGGTTCTTTTAAAAATTTTACCAAGTACTGCCCGATTGCTCATTGTGCTCCATCTTATCATTACAAAACTCATAGCATTCCCCACTGCAAACAGGAAAGAAGGAAAAACGAGATCTGTTGGAGTAAAACCATGCCATTGAGCATGAAGCAATGGTGCATAAGTGGTATCGCCGTTGCCAGGTGTGTTTACAATGATCATAAAACAAACCGTCATACCACGAAAAACATCAAGTGCGGTGAACCGGGGGGCTGGTTGCATAAGCAGTGTTTAATTACCGAATGTAAAAATTAAATCACAGAAAACTCAGAAGGATATTAAACTAAAAGAATTTACGGATCAGCCAGATGATTAGAGTGCCTGCAAGGCTAAATAAGATCATTGTAGTGATGGGGAAATAAAATCTGAAATTTTCCTTTTCGATCCTTATATCACCTGGCAAACGACCTATCCATGTTAACTTATCATGAAAAAAATAAATAATGATGCCTATTACGATAATGAGTACACCAACTCCGATGATCCATTTACCGGTCTCGCTATTCATGCTGCAAAGCTATAAGAAGATATTTTATTAGTAAGGATAACCAATAGTCCACACGGAGTAAATGATTAATCTCATAAAAAGGCTATTTTCACAATCCTTTTTTATGGGAAACAATACATCTCAACATATAGTAAGCACGGCTGCAAATCTTTTAGGATTGTGCCTTTTTGTTATTACCTCCTTGCATATTACTGACAATACGGAATCAAGTATTATTGATGAATTTGTGTCTGTTATTGCTTTGTTACTGGCCTTTTCTTGTTTGTTTTCCTTTATTTCCATACGGACTAAACGCCCCGCAAAAGAAAAGCAATTTGAAATGATCGCTGATTATTTATTTATGGTCTCTCTGATCGGTATTGTAGTGATCATTTTACTCCTGGTTTTCCACTTTATAAAGTAATAGCGTTCCGCTAAAAGTTCCTCCTTCATTTCGCCTGGTCAAAGAACGATTTAGAAAGGATATCCAATGCCAAGATTATAAACAATATTTTCTCTGCGCCATTTCAAATTGTTCATCTGTATTTGGCTAACCACCGATGGATTCTGCTCCCATGGTTTCCGCAAAGGGAAGCCAACATCAAACCGTATAATAAAAAGCGTAATGTCAAAGCGAATACCAAAACCAGCATCAACTGCTAATTGACTTAAGAACTTACTTGTGAATTTACCACCGGGTTTATGTGTGTAAGTGCTGTCATTCATCAACCAGATGTTTCCTGCATCAAGAAATAAAGCGCCATACAATGGACCATTTAACCTGAAGCGAAATTCTGTATTCATTTCAAGTTTTATATCTCCTGTTTCATCAGGTAAAAAATTCGCCGAACCGGTATACCTGTAAATACCCGGGCCAACAGCCCGGCTTCTGAATCCGCGAAGACTGTTATTTCCTCCAATAAAAAATTGTTTAATAAAAGGAAGCTGTACAGAATTTCCATAGGGAATACCAACTCCAACAATCAGCCTGTTGGCCCATGTAGAACGAAGGCCTACTTTTCTATAATAACGACCATCCAATTCAAACTTGATGTATTGAGCAAAAGGAACATTTCGGATCGTTACTTCTTTACCACCTTTAAAATCTGCACCTGAAACTAAACCGGCAATATTTCCTGAAAGATCAAGAAGTCCATTTAAATAATATGCATTGGTTGGCAGCAATCCAGTTGCCAGCTCATTATAATTGAATTGATATGTTGAACCAAGAATAAATTGTTTTTGAATAGCACGGGCAAGCAAAGTATCCTGGCTGATCAGATTTCTATATTCATCGGTAACTCTTCCGGGTTGCACATAATTTATACTAACAGGATAAAGTTCATGTTGCTTTATAATACTTTCTTTCCATATATAGCCATAAGCAGCTCTGAAGGAATTCAGTGTATAAAGTTTTACACGATCAAGCATATCATAACCAAGCTGGATATTTGTGCGGGGCATATAACCGCCTTTAATTCCAAAATCTCCAAATGGCACAAGTACTCTTGGAATACCAAAATTTATTTCACCGCCCATACGTATCGCATTATAGCCTCGCAAGGCTCCACTGAATTGTACATCAGAGCCTGTATAAGCACTTATGCTTATATGCTCACCCCCTTTAAAAAGATTTCTGTCTTTCCATGTTGCAGAGATCAAAGAGCCATTAAGATTGTTTGATCTTGTTATAGTAGTTAACTCAGCCCTTAGCGATTTTCTTGGTAAAGGAGTGAGATAATAAAATGCATCGAGATAAGCAGAATCTGTTGTTGTGTTTTGTTCAAACCTGTTCTTTACAAATTTGAAAAGATCAAGATTAATGAGTCTGCTAAGCGTAAAATTATGATTGGTACGATTATATACATCACCTGGTTTGAATTTCATTGCATCAACGAACATTGAAGGCTTGAATCTTTTTCTCCTGTCAATGATATAATACCCTTTATAATATTGCGCCTGCACCTTGCTGCTGTCGATCCTTTCCATATTCAAACTATAGCCTGCATAGATCTGTACATCTTTAATTCTGTAAACCTGTCTTGATTCAATAGGTGCATCAGCCTTTATGGTCACATACATATTCACAAGATGGTTTCCTATTGTTGTATCCGTTCTTATCAAAATAAACTCAGGGCTAAAAAAATAAAAACCTCTTTCCTTAAGATATGCATCAATCCGGGTTCGTTCTGCTTTTATCACATCAAGATCAAAAGGCTTTCCGGGAATTAATAAAGTTTCCTTACTGCTTCCGATAATTGTTGAATCTAATACACTACTATCACCCGGAAATTGAACAGCAGCAATTTTATATTGTGCTCCTGCCTCTGCATTATAGCGGGCATGTGCTTTTTTTCTCCTTATAATTGTATCACCTGTAACCTTAGCCTGGAAGTAACCTTTATTTTCCAAATGACTTTGCAACACACGAACATTTTGCTGCAGATCAACCTGGCTGAGCAAAACAGGTGGCTCGCCATTTTTATCTCTTATCCTTCCCCAAAAAGAATTTTCTTTTTTATTTCTGAATAAATTATAAATAGAAAGCTTGATACGAAGACCAAGGAATTTTGAATTAGGTTTTGGCCTGGTTAATCCTCCAAGATCTTCTTCTAATACTTTTTTCTCTCTTATAGTTGAAGTGCCTTTGACATTTATCCTTGCTCCTGTATATAATTTATCACCTTCAGGCAAATGTCTTGTGCTGCTGCAGGCAGCCAGTAAAAAATAACCAATAACTAAAACAACAATATAATATTTGCTCATCTTCATCTGTTCGTTCTGTTGTAGTTCACCCCATCCACTCTTTGATTTCTTCGTTTTCTTAATAATTCACTAAAGCGATTATAGTCGACGCTGATAATAAAGCTCAAACCGGTTTCAATGATGTATCCATCAACAACACCTTCATACTCATTTTTACGATAGAAACGAAGCACATAACGGCCATCCCTGCTAATCGCATAATTGACATTAAGGTTCCCGATTATATTACTTGCCTTTTGAGTACTGTTCTTTGGTCCTTCCAATTCAAAATTGCTACCGACTGAAACTGTAAGCCTCTCATTCAGCAATCTCTTACTTAATCCGATATTCAATTCAGTTCTGCTTCTTTGCTCACCTGTGGTGTAATCATCTGTTGAGCTTATATCGAAAGTGAGATCAACCCCATCAATAAGCCCGGCAGCCAGCTTGTTTAGTTGTTCAGTCATTAGTTTGCTTACACTTTGACGGGCATAAGTTGAAGCACTGAAGAAAGGAGTATTACTCGCCAAAGGATTCTGCCCGACAAAACGGTTCAATAACAACAAAGCAAAAACTTGTTTATTGATCTCACCTGGTTCCTGTCTTAGCTGCTCAAGCCTGCTATCAACCTGTGTGATGATGTCATTAGAAACCCCATAATTTTTATTTGAAGGCAATACGATATCAAATGAAAGGACTGGCTGCATCAATTCCCCGGTCATTTTTAAATGAACTTCGAATGGCAGCTTTTGTAAGTATGTGTTACGTATTGCCTGAGAAGAAGCCGCAACCTGGTTTTGTACAAGATCGATCGGTGATGTATTCGCAATGTACACGGCATTTACGTCTAAGGTTGCTTTAGTGGGTTCATTCAACCATGTGATCCTGCTTCCCTTTTGAATTTCAAAACGACGATGAAGGAAGTTAAATGTGATCTCGTATGCTCCTTTTTCCAATTCATAATTACCCACAAGAGTTGTTTTCCCGCTTGGGTCAATGCCAGTAGATAAAAGCGCCTCTCCTTGTACATTAATAAAATCACCGTTGGCCTCATCAATGATAATATTAAAAATTGCTTCTTTTTTTATTTCGATATTGGATATTATGTTCATTCCCCTGAACGGAGAAATATTCAATGAATCATAAGCTGCAAGGAAAAGAGAATCATTTCCCGGAGCATCCATATCTACAAATTCAACGATCCCTTCTCTTGCAATTATACCGGGTTCTTGTTGAGGGATCACAATAGAAAGATTTGTACCGTCATTCACGGTAATATTGCCATCAATATCAGGAGCAGTCTCTGTCCCACTTACATGCATGTTAGAAGTAATCACAAGTTTTCCATAGTATATCTTGTTATCTTTCTTTGTTGTATTAAGTACCTGGAAATTGTTTGCATTTACATCTAGTTCGAAAATATAATTGGTGAAATTTGGAGTTTGAACATTTCCATTTAATCTCAGCTCGTTGTTGACTGTATCTTTAATTACAAAATCATCAAATTGAAAACCATATTCAGTTACGTTAATTTTTTCACCATCTATTCTATACTGGCTGCCTAATATCGTTGTAGCAAAACTTGCTTTATCAAAATTGATTGGCCCATTGATCTTTGGTGCGCTGGCCATTCCCTGGATAGTGACATTTCCATTTACACTGCCTGATGCATTTTTAATCATGCCACCAAAGGCGCCTTCCATAGTAGCCAATTGCATTTGCCGTACATTAAGATTAAGATCTAATGCGATATCCTTCTCCCCTTGCGGAGCAAATGAACCAGTCAATAGAATATCATTACCTCTCCCGGTTATTGTTGCATTTGTGTTATAAAGATTGCCCGTCCTGTTGTCAACTTTAATAACAGCATTACCAAGCGTATCACCTTTCATACTCAGATCATTTATTGTAAGATCACTGGTGAATACTGGTTGCCTTAATATATTGCTGAAAACAACATTACCGTTCATTGCTCCATTAACCAGTAATGAGTCTGATTTCATAATAGCAGTGATAGTGGACAATTGGAAATTGGTGAACCCAACATTTAATTGCTCACCTGAGCTTTGAAGAGATAATCTCTGGTCATTTTTCTGCAGAATAAAACTGTCAGCAATGATATTATCCTTTGTTATTGTAAGAGAGTTATTAGCTGAAACGATCCACTTATCATAGTTCAACATTAAACTATCTGATCGCAGATTCAACAGATAGTTGCCTTTTGTTGGTTGACTAAGAATGCCACTTAAGTAGTACTTATCTCTACCTCGTATATCATCAATATTTAAATTGAAATCGATCTTGTTGTTTAAAGCAAGTGCATTGAGCTGTGTATGATAAAGATTATGACCAATTCCTGTAATATGTTGCACATCGCCTATAAATTGCAATCCCTGGGCAGTAGTATTCACTTTTAAATTGAGCCCTGTTATATCACTGCCATTATAAGAGATAAATGGAGTAGTCATGGTAGCCGATAAACCCTGACCAGTTGAAGCTCTTCCATCAATATGTATCGGCTCAAATGATTTTAATCCCGGTACAAAAGGGGTTAATGCCGGTGCATTTGAGACATCAGCAGTGAAAGTAAAATTGTATGGTTGCACATCTGAAATAGATGCAGCAGGTGCAACAGAAAAATAGGGCTCGATGCTTTTTTGAAAAATTTTACCAAGATCAGTATAGCGATATTGACCGCTTAATCTTGCAATCGACACATCACTTTTTAAAGTCATGAACTGAGCGGTATCGTTTCTGCCAGAAACAAATTGTATCGTGTCCAAAGGCAATCGTTGCTCGCCTGATACAAGCAAGGCTTTTGTTATTAAAACATTTGCCTCTAAATAATTCTCATTTATTATGGGAATCGTTCCATCTATCTGCCCTCTTGCTATCAAAGGTTCCGGTGTAAGATGTAATGGAAACGTTTTAAGGCTATCTAACATTCCTGTAAAACGAAATGAAGGATTGGAAGATATATTACCGGTAATTGTTCCGTTGAAGTCAATATTCGGATCATTAATGTCGGTTACTACATTTAATGATGATCCTTTAATTGTGCCGTCAACGTTTATATTTCTGTATACATAATCATTGTATGCAATTGAATAAACATCACCTTTAAAACTTGTATTCATTTTATCCGGGGTAAATCCTGTTCCCGAAACCCTGACATTTGCACTTACATTCCCTATTTGATCATTTCTGAGAACAGAGCCAAGATCTAATGCGTTTGTTTTTACCAAAGCATTGTATGTCGCAGTACTCGGATTACTCAAATTTGTAAATCGTCCATTTACAAATACAGTCCCTATGGAAGAATTGATCGTAAGGTTGGTGGAAAGATTATTGATATTTCCGGCAACTGTTCCATGTGCATCGAATTCTTCGGGCAAATTTATTTGCGCATTTGATAAACGCTGACCAGTAAACAAGGCTATATCGCTTTGAGTTGTATGTAATCTTTTAATTGTAGGCGTAGCTCCTGTTCTATTCGGATTATTGTTTGTCGCCAGTGAACCACTTGCATCTATCTGAGTATTTTTTAAGCCCCGGAATTGCAAATTGGCAATATGCATCGTTTGAAGTGTTCCGTTGCCCTGCAAATTGATATACCATGTAGCGTTAGGATTTGCAAACGCAGGTTGTGAACGTAATTGCGGGGCAAAAGCAAGTATGTCCTTTACCTGCACATGACTGTTTGAAATATCTGCATCAATTTGCGTACCTGGAAAATTATCAGTGAGGTCATTAAAGGATGAATAAGTAAGTGATGCGTATCGCTTCAATTCTGTACCCGGGGTTTTGAGAAACAGGTCTTTTATATAAGTTTGAGTGTTTGAATATAAAACATCTGCCTGCAACTCATTTAATACAAAACCGCTTTGCTCTTTGAATGTTGCTCTTTTAATTTTCCCTGCAATTGAATCGTAGGATAATAAAAGATCATTTACTTCCAAAGTCAAAGAATCTCCTTTCATGTGACCATAATCAATTCCATATCCAATTCGCGGATTATTATCATTGTCAAATTGAAAAGTATTGTTCGCAATGTTTACAGATGAGGCAAGTATATGCCAGCCTGCTTCTACCTGGCTCTTTGCTTCTTGCTCTACTTCTTTTACCACAACTTTTGCCTCTTCTTTTTTTCCAAGCCGTATTGCAGCCAATGTATTTTGTAAAGAAATATTTTGCAGGTCAATGACACGGTTATCCAGGTCAATATTATTGGGTTTTACATTGGCTGATCCAAGATCGATGGTAGAATAGAATGCAGACACATCGTTACGGTAATCCACTTTAATATTCTGAAGATCGAGTTCCTTAAAAAATAATTTTAAAGGAGATGGTTGTCTTGCCTCAACTATATCTTTTATTTCAGGTTCTAATTTTACCAAAGGTTTTACCTGGTAGATCCTTGCGGTCAATCCATTGATATTTGTTTTTGGTATATCAAAATATAAATGCTCATAATCCATCTTGTCAATTTTGGTATCAAGATGCTCAAGCCAGGCTTCCATATCACTGCCACTAATCGTATCCTTATATATTATTCTTATCTTATTTAATTCAACAGAAGGGATCGAAATAAAATAAGCTAAAGTATCATTTGGATTACTTGTGACGGTATCCTTAGAAGCAAACGCATCAACAACAAATTGAAAATTAAAAACAGTATCCGGCAACTGGCGTTTAACTTTTGCAGTGATATTTTCCAGCGATATACTTTTAATATCTACTACATTATTAAAAATTAGGTCAATTAGATCAAGATTGGCTTCGATCTTACCACCAGATAACAAAGTGTCTTTTTGCCTGTCTTCTATATAAATATTTTCAAGAACAATATTTTTTGGAAGATCTATATATGCTCTTCCAACTTCAACTTTTGTTTGTAATTTTTTTTCCAGGTAAGCAACTGCTTTTACTCGAAGCAGATTTTGAACCGGACCTGTTTGAATCAATAAAACAATAACAAGAAAAAATAAAATAATAAATAGAACAGTTTTAGCAACTATTCGTGCCGGTTTTACCCAGATATTCTTTTTAGCCTGGTTCATGCAGTCTACATATTAGGAATTTTACGGAAGTCTTGTTTCAACATTAGAAAATATCATGCTATAAATGTTGAGAATAGAAATAAAATTGAGTGTGGCAGAAATTACCCATTTTTAGTTTGCAGAACAACAAAACACTCTAAACCAACCTCATTTCATACACATTTGGTATCTTTCTTTACTAATAAATGATTGCTATGCTACGATCAAAGATTGCCGGCATTGGTATGTATGTTCCCGAGAATGTGGTTACCAATAATGATCTTATAAAATACATGGAGACAAGTGATGAGTGGATACAGGAACGGACCGGTATAAAGGAAAGAAGATATGCTCATCGTACAAAAGAAACGACGGCAACGATGGGTATTGAAGCCGCAAAGATCGCAATTGAAAGAGCAGGCATCACTCCACAGGATATTGATTTTATAATCTTCGCTACAATATGTCCTGATTATTATTTTCCGGGTTGCGGTGTGTTGGTACAACGTGCCATGAAGATGAAAGAAATTGGGGCATTGGATGTAAGAGATCAATGTTCAGGATTTATTTATGCATTGAGTACAGCCGATCAGTTCATTAAAACAGGAATGTATAAGAACATTCTTGTTGTTGCCAGTGAGAAACATTCATTCGGATTAGACTTTAGCACCCGTGGAAGAAATATATCAGTGATCTTTGGTGATGGTGCAGGAGCTGTTGTTTTACAACCAACAGATGATGAAAATCGAGGTATTTTGAGTACACATTTACATTGCGATGGAAATAATGCTGAGATACTGGCAATGTATAATCCGGGAACTCATGCAAACTATTGGGTAAATGAAAATAAGCTTGCTGATTTTGATGAAGCAGAGATTGGCGAAATGTTCATGAGCCACACGATGATCGATAAAGCTCAGAATTTTCCAAACATGGATGGACAAGCTGTATTTAAGATTGCTGTTGAAAAATTTCCCGAAGTGATCATGGAAGCATTGAATAAAAATAATTATCAAACTTCCGATCTTAAGTTATTGATACCACACCAGGCCAATCTGCGTATCTCACAATTCGTACAAAAGAAATTAAGATTAAAAGATGAACAGGTATATAACAATATTCAGAAATATGGCAATACCACAGCCGCTTCAATCCCAATCGCATTATGCGAAGCATGGCAAATGGGAAAAATAAAAGAGGGTGACCTGGTTTGCCTTGCTGCATTTGGCAGCGGGTTTACATGGGGAAGTGCATTGTTAAAATGGTAAATGCAACGATTTTTCCCCGAACTTCGTTTTAACTGTACACTAATGGGTAAACTAATTATTTATATATCCGCATTATTTCTTGGGGCTTCTTTGCAGGCACAATCCTACGATAGCTGGAATGTTTATCACAACCGCAGAGAGGTTTCAAAGTTCAATAATAAAAAAGAACCAAAGGATGAACGAAAGGTTTTATTGCTAAATCGTTTCCTTGAAGGCCCGGGCTTTTTTATTATTGAATATACTCCAGCTGCAGAGCAATCAGAATGGATACGCACCATTGGCTTTTTTGATTCTACCGATAAATCAATACGAGAATACAGCAATACACTGTTTCTCCGTTTGCATAATTCAGAAATAGCGGGAATAATGGAAGGCCGGCAAAAAGTAAAAGTATATAGCTGGGCAGTTCCAAAAGACCCTGCAGTGGCCGCTACAGTTCGTGTCCGTCGCATACTTTTGTGTACATTGTATACACGATGAGCCGAAAGTTTATTTACATCATCAACCCCATTTCAGGAACAAAATCCAGGAAATATCTTCAGCAGTTAATTGAAGGTAAAACAAAAGAGAAAGGATTCACTTATGATATCTTTCCTTCTGTTGCAGATGGAAATTATTCCTTCTTGCATTCGATCATAAAAGAAAAAAAAATTACGGATGTAATAATTGCAGGGGGCGATGGCACAATAAGTGGCGTAGTAGGAAGCTTGTTGAATAAAGATGTAAACTTTGGTATCATTCCTTGTGGCTCGGGAAATGGATTAGCCCTGACAGCAAAAATTTCAAAACAACATGCAAAGGCTTTAGATATAATTTTTAATGGTAAAGCATCAGCTATTGATGGATTTTTTGTCAATGATCGCTTTGCCTGCATGCTGGCCGGGCTTGGCTTTGATGCTAAGGTGGCGCATGAATTTGCTGATCATCCAAAAAGAGGTTTGATGACCTATGCACAACTAACGCTTAAAAATTTTTTTTCTATTCACCCATTTCGTTTCCAAATAAAACTGGATAAAGAAAAATTTGATACCGAAGCATTTTTTATAAGCATTGCTAACAGCAACCAGTTTGGAAATAATTTTACCATAGCGCCAAAGGCAAGCTTAACCGATGGATTGCTGGATATAGTGATCGTAACAAGTCAGAATAAAATAAGTTTCCTGTTGCAAACATTAAAACAGGTAGCTGGCTGGAATGTTTTGGAATCTTCTTCGGTAATAACACAGAAAAGCGGTGTTATCTATTTTCAAACCGAGAAATTAGAGATCGTTAATTCTTCTGAAGCGCCTTTACATATTGATGGCGATCCTGCAGAAACTCCAGGTAAACTTTTAATAGAGGTAAAGAAAAAATGTTTCAGGCTTATTCAACCAGTTTAACCAACAAACTATCTTTTTGATTGAACAGGCTGTCAACCTTTTTAAAACTTTTAATGTTGAATAAAAAATCCGGTGAGCTCATTATATTCTTTTTCTCCCGTTGTGTAAGATGGAAGTTCAGTGCGGCTTTGTCCTCCTCCTTTTCGGTAGCATACTGAAAAATGATTTTATTGATTGGATGCCGGCTGTGCTGCGTATAATAACTAAGCAGATCATTCTGAAAATATTCCATTGTCTTGAACCAGTTATGCTGTAGCATCAAAAATGGCTTTGTAGCATGGTCGCCGATATTTTCAGTAACATAAGGATAATCCCATCCACCTGTAGGCCTGTCTCTCACCTGGATGATAAGCACTCCTCTTGTATTTTGACTTAGCCAATCTTCAAAAAATTCAAGAAAACGCAAACCAGTCTCCTGTCCGTAGTTATCCCTCAATCCTGCATCCATTACATCAATGACAGGCTCTGAAGGAAGCCACACGTTTGGAAGCACAAGAGGAAAGGTTGCATTCATACGAAGTGCTGTCAATATCCTGATATTATAGGGATCTTGTTTTTCAAAGAAAGAAACAAAGTCAATAACATCAGGCTCCATTTCAGGAATTGCAATTGTATCATACTTGCTGCGCATCATAAATCGAATTGGCTGCGTGCTGATGATCATCTTGCGGCTATCACGGGAAACAACAGAATTATAAAATACCAAAGGGATCGCAGCTTTTCTTTCATCTTCTTTATAATCTTTTAATTGTTTATTTAAAAAACCATTTGTGTTTTTATCCAGTTTGGATTCAAAAGAGTAAGCCCTGTCTTTCACATATATGTAAGGGCCTACTTCAAATTTTAATGATGGCGAGATAAGGTCTCTTGCTACAAAAGAAGAAAATAATGGATTCAGCAGATCGCCTGCTATATCATCAACATATTTTTTATCCTGCAAACGAATATTTTCTCCCTTTTGTTTTCTTGAGTATAGTTCACGGAAATAAGAAGCACCCATCATACCACCCGATGCCCCTGTAATAAGAAAAGTTTTTTTCATTATTTCACCCTTGGTAGTACTATCAAGTCTTTGCAAAATACTCATAGTGAAAGTTGCGCTTCTTGTTCCTCCCCCGCTGGTATTGATAATAACAAACAAAGGCTTTTCTTCACCCTGTTTTCTTTTCCAATTCTCAAGAACATGGATCATATTTAAACTATCCTCAGAAACATTTTTTGCCGATGACATCGTCAATAAATGCTCACGGCTGTAAGCAGGCCGGTCTTCGGTATTGGTATATTTTAATCCAAAAGCTTTATTTCTTGGATCGATCCAATTCCATGTATAAAAAAGATTAAGTATAACGATCAACCCAAGTAAATAGGGAATACTCCAGCTTTGTAAAAAGTAGGTGAATGCTCCCGCTACTCCAATAAGTATTGCAAAGAAGATCGTAATACTTGCCGCAGCAGGTATCTGGAAAAATGCAGAGTCTTGTAAAAACCCGATGCCAATTAAAAATAAGAATGCAGCAAACACTGTAAGCACTGCTGCAAAATGGTGACGTTTAAAAATATTCTCAATAAAATCACGGGTATAATGAGAAACATCTCTTGTTTTCTTCACTGACCGTGGGGTTTCAAGATACCATTCTACTTTAATGATCTTTGATTCACTCGGCGGTAACTCGCCGGGTTTTAAATGACGAATATATTCTTTAGGGTTTTTTATTACCGGCAGCATTCTCCGGTAGATAGACCTGTCAGCTCTGAAAAAATAAATAAATGAAATAAAGAGTATTAAAAGCAAGCCAAGTAAAAAGCCGCATGCTAACAATAAATATTCAGCGGTTGGAATAAGTTCTTTATACCTGATGAATTGCCATGCTTTAATAAAGTAAAAGATCAGGAATGCAAGAGGTATCACAAAATTGTTGACACAGTATCTTAAAAAAGGATTAGTAGTGGCTGCTAAAAATCTGAAATGCCTGCTGAACAAAATAAAGCTGGCAATATTCCAGCTCATAATAAACATGCCAATAGCAATACCAACTATGCCTGCACCAAGGGCATTTACATTACCAAGATATTCCGGCGCCAGGTAAAGTGAATCGGCACCAAAGGATCGCATGAAAGTACCGTTGATAGTGCTGAACAATACAAACCAGAAAATAAGCAACACCTGGTATTTTCTGAAATGCAGAAATACCAGCTGAACAGGGAATGAATAAAAAAATCCGCGGAGCCAGGCTTTCATAAGAATGGTAAATGCTAATTAATAAAATTAATGATAATTATTGCCAATTCAAATGAAGTGAAATGTCTTTATTGTAACCGGAGGCGTAGCGCAAAAACCGACAAGGTCAATATGCTTGCTAAAAGAAGATGAAGGGGCTGTGCAATAGCAGGAATACCATACCAGGCCATCGTAATTCCAAGTAAGATCGTTAAAGCAACAACAGATAGAATGATAGTTGTATTTGCTCTCAGGTTTACATAACGCCTTGCTTTAATGAAAAGCAATAAACAACCGGCTGCAACGAGCCATGAAAAGCTTCGATGAAGAATGAACATATTATCTAATCTTTCTATCCAAAGCTCTCTTTGCTTATATAAAAGAGTTTTAGAAATTTCATCTACCTGTTCTCTTACTTGTGTGCCCAGTATTATCTGTACAAGCAATAAGACCAAAACTGCAACAGACAATCCTTTTAAAAATTTATCGGCGATCTTTTTATCCGATTTCAATTTATAAATAATAAGAAGAGGAATGGCTGCAATAATCAAGGCCATTAACATGTGAATAGTAACCTTTACAACTTCAAGATTATGGTCCACTACTTTTTTTCCCAGCCAACCCTGAAAACCCACAGCGATCAATAAGAAGAATGAAAACAAAACAATCTTACGATTCGTCTTTCTGAATTTTCTAAAGCTCCATATAAAATGAATAAAGATGAATACACCAAGCAATGCACCAAGCAAACGGTTTATGTATTCGATCCATGTATGGTAAGCGTTAAAACTATGATCAATGTCCTGTGTCCTTAGATACTTTTCAAAATCAGCAGGTAATTGCGCTGCACTTGTCGGCGGAACCCATCGGCCAAAACATTTGGGCCAATCCGGACAACCCATTCCGCTTTGTGTCATCCGCACAACGCCGCCTGCTGCAATAACCAATAATACCATTAACAAAATAAACCATGTATAGCGAATGTATTTTTGATCTGCATTCATTGGCTGCAAAAATAGTATCCACAGTTTTCCCCAGCCTATTTTTTTATGAGGTGATATTAATAATATTGCACCTGATGCTGACCCCTTTTTTCCAGGACCAATTGACTGAAGCCGGTTGTGATGAAGCCGGTCGTGGTTGTTATGCAGGGCCTGTATTTGCTTCGGCTGTTATTCTTTCCAAAGATTTCTTTCATCCATTGTTGAATGATTCAAAACAACTAACCGAAGATGAAAGAAATGAGTTGAGAGTGGTGATTGAAAAAGAAGCCATCAGTTTTGCTGTTGCCAGTATCAGTCACAAAGAAATTGACCGGATAAATATTTTGCAGGCTTCTGTAAAAGCGATGCATGTTTCTGTAAGCCGTTTGAATCTTCAACCTGGATTGTTATTGATCGATGGAAATTATTTTAAAAAATATAAAAGGATCCCACATCGTTGCATTGTTAAAGGTGATGCAACCTATGCGTCAATTGCTGCAGCAAGTATTCTTGCCAAAACATACCGTGATGAATATATGCGAAAGCTTCATGAAGAATTCCCACATTACAATTGGGCAAGCAATAAAGGATATGGAACACCTGAACACAGAAAAGCTCTTGAAGAACATGGTATATGTAAATATCATCGTAAAAGTTGGCGGCTTTTTAACGATCTCCCCGTTCTTTTTGATGAAGAAAGCAATATTTAGCGCTATCACTTCAATTTCAACGTTCTATATCTTTAAATTTTATCAGTTAGTTGACAAGCCGAATGATGCGTATCAATATCTTTGTCAAAATTGCGCTGCATGCAACTGAAGCCACTACCGGTTTTAGATACCATCTCACCAGAAGAATTCAAAAATGAATTCTATGATAAGAACATGCCGGTAATTATACGGGACCTTTCTCACCAATGGCCTGCTTACAAAAAATGGAACTGGAATTATTTTAAAGAATTGGTCGGCGACAAAAGAGTGCCTCTTTATAACAATGTAAAAAGTGATGCCTACACACCGATAAATAAAGCCGACGATTACAAAACCTTTGGTGAGTATATTGATATGATAAGCCAGGGACCAGCAGGCTGGCGGATCTTCCTATTCAACATTTTTGATCATGCCCCTCAATTAATAAATGATTTTACATGGCCTGAACACATGATGAAAGGTTTTGTAAAAAAATATCCTATGCTTTTTACAGGTGGTGCCACTTCTATTACTCACATGCATTTTGATATCGATCTCTCAAATATTCTGCACACACAGTTTGCCGGAAGAAAACGTGTGTTACTTTTTCCTTTTGAAGAGCAGTACAAACTTTACAGAAAGCCCTATGAAGTTTTATCCCTGGCAGATTTTTCTAATTACTATATGCAGAACGGAAGTCCTGATTATGAAAAATTTCCTGCATTAAAGCTTGCACAAGGGGTTGAAGCGGTATTGGAACATGGTGATACTTTATTTATGCCTGCAGGCTGGTGGCATCACATGGAATACCTTGACAGTGGTTTTGCAATGAGCTTAAGAGCACTGCAACCTTCCCTAACAGGAAAAATGAAAGCAGCATGGAATATTTTCGGTATGCGCAGCATTGACACCGTAATGAAAAAAACCGCACCGGTTTGGTGGTATGAAAGAAAAAAGAAGAAAGTATTTGAAAATGCGGAAAAAGAATTAAAAGCCAGTCTTAGTTGATCACCCAGACTTCATTTCCTCTTAATAATTTATCAAGATCAGCAGGCTTCTTCGCCTTTGCATCTTTTATTTGTTGCTCCATTACATCTTCGTAACAACT
>Ga0070698_100000060_pt1 | contig 78692 bp, 57 predicted proteins | sample KBSK1502metaG_FD_65477 | JGI IMG/M metagenome (GOLD analysis project Ga0070698, IMG submission 65477) | Corn, switchgrass and miscanthus rhizosphere microbial communities from Kellogg Biological Station, Michigan, USA - KBS K1-50-2 metaG | ecosystem: Host-associated > Plants > Roots >... | reverse complement strand
GACGAACTGCTGAAAATGCATGAGCGATCCTTTTATTGGTTAGCCAAAGAGACCGGTGTAAGTCATACGACGCTCTGGCGACTGAAGAAGGACAAGGCCCAGGGAATCACTTTCAATACCCTGGAACGAATTTGTAAAGCGCTCGAGTGCCAGCCGGGTGACGTGTTGACCTTTGGCCGGGCGAAGGCGAGAAAGAAAACATGAGAGACTTTTACGACCAGCGCAGCGAATAATCGCACGCGCGCCCGTGGTCAAAGCACAAGTCGAATCGCGGAATTGTCGGGTTTTGTATCTCCCAGGCCCGGTAGTCGCAGAAGCGGGTCCTAAAGGAGTTAACGATGAAGGTCTTATTAATCAATCCGGAATTTCCCGACACCTATTGGAGTTTTCGACACGCGCTGCCCTTCGAGGGGAAGCGATGCGCCTTTCCACCATTGGGACTGCTGACCGTCTCGGCCCTTTTGCCGCGCACCTGGGAAAGACGCCTGGTGGATCTGAATGTGCGCAAGCTGCGGTCGTCGGACATAAAGTGGGCGGACATAGTAATGGCGACGGCAATGTTGATCCAGAAGGATTCGCTGAAGCAAGTGGTGCGTCAGTGCAAGGCGCTGGGAAAGCGGGTAGTGGTCGGTGGGCCATACGTGTCGACGACCCTCGAGGCTTTGCCGGAGGCGGACCACATTTTCGTCGGCGAAGCCGAAACGACTGTGCCGCAGTTTGTCGAAGACCTCGCCCGCGGCACGGCCAAACGAACTTACGAAGCGGCGGAACGCCCACCGCTCGCAGTGACACCGGTGGCGGATTTTTATCTCGCCGACATGAAGCACTACAGTGCGATGTCAGTGCAATACTCGCGCGGGTGTCCTTTCAACTGCGAATTCTGCGACATCATTGAGATTTACGGCCGCGTCCCGCGTACCAAGAGCAATCCGCAGATGCTGGCCGAACTGGATGCTCTGTACGATCTCGGCTGGCGTGGGACTCTCTTCATTGTCGACGACAACTTCATCGGCAATAAGAAGAATGTGCGGCAGTTGATGCCGGAGTTGGCCGATTGGCAGAAGCGCCATGACTATCCTTTCACACTACTGACTGAAGCCAGTGTGAATCTGGCCGATGACGAGCCGCTGCTGGAAAGCATGCGTCAATCCGGTTTCAGGCGCGTGTTTCTGGGTATCGAGACTCCGGTTGAAGACAGTCTCAAGGAAGCTCAGAAAACTCAGAACCGTGGCAACCTGCTCGACTCAGTGAAAAGGATCCAGAGTTACGGGATGGAAGTCATGGCCGGCTTTATTGTCGGCTTTGATAACGACCCTGACGACATTTTCGAAAGACAAATCAAATTCATCCGCGAAAGCGCGATACCGCTGGCGATGGTTGGCATCCTGGCGGCGCTGCCGGACACTCAACTTTGGCGGCGGCTGGAAAAGGAAGGCCGTCTGTTGGGTGAAAGCTCGGGCAACAACACCAACTGCGCGCTCAACTTTGTGCCGAAGATGGATCCCGCTCGTTTGATTGCCGGATATCAATCGATCATGTGCACGATATACAAGTCCAGCGAGTACTATCGGCGCGCGCTTGATTCACTGAAACGAACGCCTCAGGAATGGGCCGAGAAAAACACCATGGGCCTTCTCAGCGGAGCGGCAGCGTTTACGCGTATTGCAGTAAAGCTGGGTGTGCTCGACCATGAACGCAGAGAATTCTGGCGGTACTTTGGTCATGCCATCCTGAAGCATCGCGATCGAATGGCGGAGTTCCTGCGTTTGGCGGCGATGGGTTATCACTTTCGCAAGCTAAACGACGCGTACACGCGGGCCTGAACCCTGGGGGGCAGGCCGGGATTTTCATAAGCGTTTTCCTCGATCCGCTGCTTGGTGTCCCACGGGACTGCGCAAATGATCCGCTCCGGCGCTCGGAGTTGTAGTCACCCTCTTACTCATTCAATAATTCCCTGAACAACGGGCCGCGAAACAACGTAGTGGGGTTTAGCTCTGATCTGTCGGCAATTGGCGGCTAATACTCTAGCAGTGGTGAAATCATATGTTCTGTCCTCAATGCGGAACTGAGTCTTCCGCCGAACTCCATTATTGCCGGTCTTGCGGCGCCAATCTCAAAGTGATTGGCAAGGCGGTCTCGCTCAGCGAGGCCATCGCGCGCAGTGACGGCGTCCCGGCGAAGATCAAGGAAATGGTCAAGAACCTCAAGGTTGAAAAAGTTACAGACGAGGTATCGCGGGCGCTGGAGCGCATGAATAAAGAGCTGGTGCGCAGCGCCCAGGACTCCCGGCCAAGCAATCCCTGGTGGCTCCAAGCTAAGCTCGACGCTAAAAAGAAAACTGCTGAGCAGCGCCGCGAGCGCCATCTGACGAAAGGGACCATCAAATTCTTCTGGGGCGGCGGATTGACAATCTTTCTCTACTTTCTGGCGCATGCTTTGGTGCTTAAGTTGCCGCCGGATGTGATTGCCCGAATTCCTTTTGAGATTGATCCGGTCGTGCGTGTGATTTGGCTGCTCGGGTTCATCCCGATGCTTTCGGGCGTGGGCCATATCATCGCCGGCCTGACGGTGCGACCAGACCCGCCCAGGCAAGTTGAATCTCCCGGCCAGCAACCTTTAAGAATCGATCCCCCCATGACAGCTCAGGATCATTCGGAACTCACCAAAGTCACGAGACGCGAAGCACCGGCCAGTATTACCGAGCGTACGACAAACATTCTGGGCCGCGATCAGGCCCGCCAGACTGAAGAAATCTAAACGGAGCCTTAACGAGTCGCATATTTCCTTCTATGTAGACCAGGATTCCTTTCGCTTTGCCGACTTGTTAGGTCTATAATCCCACCAAATCAAAGACCCTTACTCGTCCCCGGGGCCTGCACACGGAGTTGTCCATTTGAGCGGCGCAAAAGGAGGCGGCGTATGAAATCAAGTTTCAGAAATAACTGCTTAGGTGCATTCACGTTTGCATTCACGTTGGCGGCAATGCTTCTGGTCGGCATGTCGGCGGCAAAAGTCTCAAACGCGCAGGAAGATCGAAAACCGGTTCAGGAGAGTCCAAGATCTGAGAGTCCAAGGTCTGAGAGTCCCAGTCCGCCCAGCGTATCCAGTCCAAGCAGCGGATCAAGCAGCAGCAGCTCAAGCTCCAACTCGAGCAGCAGCAGTAGCAACAACAATAGCAGCAGTAATAACGACAGCGGCAGTGGCAATCGAAGAGACAACAGCAGCGATAATTCGAGCCGCAACCGCCGCGATGATTCCGGTGGTCGCAACGAAAGCCGAAGATCCAGCGATAGCAATTCCAGCTCAGGCCGCCGCAGCGCGGACGGTGATGGCAGCGAAAACCGCCGCGATCGCGCACCCGTTGATAATTCGTCGAACCCTGTAACTCGTGACCGGGATCGCGGTGTTGATAAGAACAAGGATGGTCGCGGTTTCGACCGGGACATTGATCGCGATCGGACCAGGGACAGGGATCGAGACAAGGACAAAGACAAGGACCGCGATCGCGACCGGGATAAGGATAAAGACAAGGATCGTGATCGTGACAGGGATCGCTACCGCGACAAGGATCGTGACCGAGACAGAGATAAGGACAAAGACCGAGACGCGCATCGCCGGAATCACGATCGAGATCGATATCGCAACCGCGATCGATACACCATCTACGACAACACGATTGTTTATGAGGCCGGCAACTATAACAACTATGCCTATAGTTTGAGCGCCTACGATCAGGGTTATCAGGATGGTTTGTTCACGGGCGCCAATGATGCTCGCCGGGGCCAAAGCTACGACCCGGGCCGTTCACACTTTTTCCGAAACGGCGGATACAGTTCAGTCTATGGCAGCCGCGATATTTATCGGCAAGCCTATCAGGACGGTTTCCTGCGCGGCTACCAGGAGGGATACCAGAACTGGCAAAGGTACTTTAGCGGCGGTAGGTTTCATCCCTAGCCTTCCTCTTAAACCGATTCTGACCAATGCCGTGACCTTTGGGTTGCGGCATTGCTGTTCGCCCGGGCTGGCGGTCAACGTTCATGAACGATTCACGATATCCGGCTCGGCGCACACGAAATCGTGCCGCGCTGAAAGCCATCGAATGCAATCCGGCCCGCAAGTTGTGCTGAACATTCCGCGCGCATTGGATCGGCATGACAATTGCCAAACCGCTGGCCGGAGGTTAGATATGAAATCAGACTATCTCAGGAAAAACATCGGGAGAATCTTGCTGGCATTCTCGTTCATAGCGGGCATTGGCTTGGCGTCAGGCACGGCAGTGCAGGCTCAACGACCGTGGGAGCGCAACCAGGATCGTCAGGATCGGCGCGATCGGGATCGCCGGGACCGCGATCGCGATTACCGGCGTAATCGTGACTATGATCGCGACCGGGATTACAGCCGCAACCGCGATGATCGGTACCGCCGTAACAACGGCGGCTATGGCAACGGGGGCTATGGTGGTTACGGCAATTCGTCTCAAGTCGCCATGAACCAGGGTTACCAGGACGGTCTTTATACCGGCTCCAGCGACGCTCAACGCGGACAGAACTATAATCCGCAACGATCTCACTTTTACCGGAACGGCCACGGTGACAACGGCGGCTACTATGGCAACGGGTATCAAAACCCGCAAGCTTATCGCAGCGGTTTCCTGCGTGGGTATGACGAAGGTTTCCGGCGCAACGGCGGCTACAATCGCAATCGAAGAGGCAACGGCAACTACGGCCGGTTTCCATTTCCCTGGTAACTAACAACTGAATCCCAAGTGCTGTTGCGCTGGCGCTTGAAGATGATTGACGGGCGATGCTGCTGATTGCGGTCAGCGGGGTCGCCCTTTTTTATTTGAGCTTTTTAATTGCTCTTCGGACTCGCTAATCAACGTCCGGTTGTGATATCTAAGAGAGCCCGCTACCAGCGAATTCAGATCGTCGTACTTTTCTTTTCAGATGGAGGACTCAATGAAGATATCAGAAGGCAGGATACAGATGACAGCGAGCCTGAGATTATTGAGGATGACTGTTCTTGCGATGATTGCGCTGCCGTGTCTGTTGTTGGGCGTCGCCGCACAAGATATGAGCGCGCATCATCACACGACGCCGGCTCTGGAATCCGCCAACGCGGAAGCGATCCAGGACTGGGCCAAGCAGCGCCTGGCAAAATCGTCCCGGCACCAGGAATGGGTGAAAGTCAAAAACGGCAGTCGCGAAGTGAACAGCTTCGTCGTCTATCCGGAAGTCAAGAAGAAGGCCACGGCAGTCGTCGTTATTCACGAGATTTTTGGGATGAGTGATTGGGTACAGCAACTGACCGACGAGTTGGCTGAAGCAGGTTACATAGCGATTGCGCCCGATCTTCTTTCCGGCATGGGTCCGAAGGGTGGCGGTACGAGTGACTTTGACGGTAACGCAGTGCGACAGGCGATTGGCAGTTTGCCCCCCGCCCAAATCGCCGCCGACTTGAACGCAGTAGCTGATTACGTTTCGAAATTGCCGGGCGCGAACGGCAAAGTCGTCGTCGCGGGTTTTTGCTGGGGTGGATCCCAGACGTTTAACTTCGCCACCAACCGGCCCAGCCTCAAAGCAGCCTTCGTTTTTTATGGGACTCCGCCGCAGAGCAACGCGCAAGGTCAGCCTTTTGCGATCGACAAGGAGGCACTCGCACGAATTGGTGCGCCGGTGTACGGCTTTTACGCGGAGAATGACATGCGCGTCGACGCCACGATACCGGCGGCCACTGATGCGATGAAGGAATTGAAAAAGACTTACGAGCCGGTGACCTACGCGGGCGCGGGTCATGGTTTCATGCGCGCGGGCGAGCCGAACGCACCCGAGCCGAAGGCTGCGGTTGCCAAAGGCGACGAAGCAGCCGACAAGAAGGCGGCGGATGATTATCAGAAAGCCCTAACTGCTTACAAAGCGAATCGCAAAGCACGCGACGACGCGTGGGTTAGATGGAAAGCGATTCTGGCGAAAATCTAGTCAAACCCTAATGCGAATCAGATCGATTGCGATGTTCATGGTGACTGCCCTGGCTGTCATCATGGCGTTGGTTGGCGCGCCTCAAAGTAAGAGCGTGGTGGCGCTGAAAGCCGCGGACGACTTTCAACTGACCAAAGTCGCGGACGGAGTTTACGCGGCGATTGCCAAGCCGGGAGGGCTGCCTTCAGGCAACGCGGGCTTTGTCATCGGCGATGAAGGCGTGCTGATTTTTGATACGTTCTCTACTCCTGAAGCTTTGGAAGAACTTATCGCCGAAATTCAAACGCTGACGAAACTTCCAATCAAGTTTGCCGTCAACAGTCATTACCATCTCGATCACACCGGCGGCAACCAGGTTCTGGTAGCGCGCGGCGTGCCCATCTTCGCCCATGACAACGTGGCGAAGTGGCAGACTGTGAAGAACAAGCGCTTTCTGCCGGCGTCTGAAGATTTGCAGAAGCGGCGAGCCGATGCCGCGAAGCAGTTGCGTGAGACTCCCGCGGACCAGCAGGACAAGCGGACGCAAATCGAGCGGCAGATTCGTCGTTTGGACGCGATGGCAACGATCAAGCTAACGAATCCCACGGCGACTTTCGCTGCGGGAGTTGTGCGTTTGTATCTGGGTAAGCGCGAAGTCCTGCTGTCGACTTTGCCTGGACACACTGGCGGCGATGTCTTTGCCTATGTGCCCGACGCCAATGTGGTTTTTACCGGCGACCTGGGTTGGTCAAAGACCTTGCCTAATCTGGTCGATGCCACGGTATCCGATTGGATCCCCACCCTCGACAAAATGCTGAGCCAATATCCGACGGCCAAATTTATTCCCGGCCACGGCAATGTTGCCGAGGCTTCAGAAATTAAGGATTTCAGGGACTATCTCGATGACCTTCGAGGGCGAGTGAAGCAGGGAATTGCTACGGGTTTGACGATCGATCAGGCCAAACAGCAACTGAAGCTGCCGGAAAAGTACAAGACCTTCGCGTTCCAGAACTTCGCGACTCCCAACGTCGAAGATATGTATAAAGAACTCAGCGGGACGAAGAGTCAGTAACGCGCCAACGTGAGGAATCTATTTTCCATTTCTCATTTGTTATCCAGGGCGAGGTTCAGAGTACAGACTTTAGTCAGGTTTTAGGTGAACGGACACCCAACTAAAGTTGGTACTCTAGACTTAAAATGACGAATGGTGAAATGGCAAATGAGAAATGGTCGTTGCTAACTCACTGCAACCGGCCTAACTCCTCAAAGATCGATCGCTGTCTTCTCTAATAATTCCGTAGCAGGCGCATGAGATTCTTTCCAAACCCACGCGATTAAGAACCTCCATATGGCCGCGGCTGTATTTGATCAGCTTTTTCTTTTGCAGGTCGCCCGCGACTTTGTTAACGCCCTCGCGCCGCACGCCCAGCATGTTCGACATGAAGTCCTGGGTTAGCCGGAACTCATCCGTCCCGATCCGATCGTGGGTCATTAGCAGCCAGCGGGCGAGGCGCGCATCGAGGCTATGAAATCGGTTGCAAGCAGACGACAAAGACATTTGGGTCAACAGCGAATGGGCGTAACGGTGGAGCAGACGATGGAAAGTGCTAATGTGGGTTGATTCCTTTCGCAGGGTCGCCGAGGTCATTCTCATTGCAGTTCCTGCGCCCTGCACCAGAGCGAGCGTGCGCGAAGTACGCACTTCCATGAAGACGGCGATACCCGTCATGCCCTCGTTCCCGATCATGCCGACCTCGAGCGACGCGTGATGCTCTTCGGCAGCAAGCAGGCTCACGATCGAGTTGTTGGGAAAGTAAATGTGGCGGATGGTATCGCCGGGCGCGTAAATGATTTGGGCAAACGCCATTGTCACCGGCTCTAATTCAGGTAAGAGCCGTTGATACTCCCTGGCGGGCAACGAAGCGAGCAGGCGATTCGCAGGCGATGCGCGAAGTGCGGGGGCTTTTGGCATTGGGACTTTCTCCAGTTCCCGCTAGATCTATCACGCGCGTGGAAGATTAATCAGTGCGCAAACACACATAGTCCTAAGCTTCAGCTTGCTTGAGCAAAAAGCCACCTAAAAGCTGAACTCTAAACCAGCTCTCACGAGCTGTTCTCAGGTCGCGGAAACTTCAGACAAGCGAACCAGTTTTACTGACTTCGCCAGGCGCAGAAATTGAAGAGTGCGAATGCCCCACCAGTTGAGGTCGATCTCGTACCAGGCAAGCCCATGACGCGCGGCGGTTGGGAATGCATGATGATTGTTGTGCCATCCCTCGCCAAAGGTCAGCAGCGCCACCCACCAGTTGTTCGTAGAATCATCGCGGGTAGCAAACCGGCGCCGGCCCCACATATGCGTCGCCGAATTAACCAGCCAGGTGGAGTGAAAATTAAAGGTCACCCGGAAGAAAACGGCCCATAACACGAACGGCCAACCGCCCAATGCGAGCAACCCAATGGCGAGCAGAATAATCGGCACCCAGTAATAATCATTAGCGAGGACGTGAAACCTGTCCTTTACCATGTCGGGCGCATAGCGCGCCATGGTCTCTTTGTCATGCGATTGCGCGGTGCCTTTTAGCATCCAGCCAATGTGCGCCCACCAGCCGCCTTCGCGGGGTGTGTGCGGATCACCCGGTGCGTCTGTGTGAGCATGATGAATGCGATGCGTCACTACCCAATTGATGGCGCCGCCCTCCAGGGCCAGCAGGCCACAGAAGGTTATGAAATACTCGACCAGCTTCGGCGTCTTATAGCCGCGATGTGTCAAAAGCCGGTGAAAACCCATGCCCACCCCTAAACTCGCAGAAATCCACCACAGCACCACGGCCGCCACCAGTGCCTGCCAACTGAACATAAATAGCGCGGCCACCGCGCCAATGTGAAAAAGCGCCATGAACGTGGCAGTATGCCAGTTGATGCCCTTATTATTATCTTTTGCAGTCATTGCCTGTTTGTACATTTACACTCCTCGGTCTTGGACATTTCCAGTTCGGGAAAAAGACGCGGACGCTTTGAGATGGAGATTGCTAAAGGTGTGGTGCTCGGTTCGAACTGGGCAACATCAGGTACTCTTCTCAAAAAAAACCGCAATTTAGAACCAACGAACGGCATAAGGAGAAGTTTGTTTGCCAGACTCGGTCCTGATGTCGATTAGATGCATGATTCAAATAACTGGCACGACTAATATAACACGTTAGGCGCCTGGCGTCCGTGCGGCAACACACATTGGGAGAACATTGACTCAATTGGCTGCCGGACGTAAACTTCCGCTCCAAATTTATATTCTTCTATGTGTGATACCGCACAGAAGACTTTTCTTACCTGTTTTATGGTCTCAAGCCAAGTTCTTGAAGTATTGCGCACTTAAAGCCGCGTTTCTTGACGAGTAGAGCAATATTGGCGAGCCACAGCCGATGAACATTCTTCTTTACAATCCGGATAATGGCGTGACCCGCAACTTCATGCCGCATCTCTGGATGTTTCTCCTCCAGTCGCTCACTCCGCCCGAACATCAGGTATTCCTGGTTGACGGCAACGCTCGGCCAATGGACGAGGGGCAATTAGTAGATTTCATCAGAGAGAAGCAGATCGGACTGGTTGGCATCGGGGCGATGACCAGGATGGTGGCACGGGCCTATCGCATGGCGGATGCGATCCGCGCTGCCGGCGTGCCCGTGGTCATGGGAGGACCTCACGTTACGGAAGTGCCTGATGAGGCTCTGGGCCGGGATGGCGGCCCGCGTCATGCTGATGCAGTCGCCCTGGGGGAAGCCGATGAATTGTGGCCGCAAATTGTCGCGGACGTTGTGCGCGGCGAGTTAAAGGAGATTTATAAACCGGTTGACGAAGCAGGCAAAGAACGCAAACCCAGTCTGCAACCCTATCCAACGATCCCCTGGGAGAAGCTCGACCTCGAACAATTCAACATGGTGCCAAAAGTTGTGCGGCCGCTTCTCGAGCGGCATGCCAACGGTTGGCAGTCAGTTCATCTGATTCCGATCGAGTCAGGCCGCGGTTGTCCTTACGGTTGTGAGTTCTGCACGGTAACCGGATTCTTCGGCGACTCGATCCGGTTTCGTTCCAACGAGAGCGTGGTGGATGAGCTCTTGCGACTCAAGACGCACGCGCGCAAGAATCGACGTCAGGTGATTGTCTTCTTCATCGACGACAACTTTGCCATCAACATCAAGCGCACCAAGTCCCTGTTGCGGGATATCATCGACGCCGGCGCGCAACTTCCCTGGGTAGCGCAGATCAGCGCTAATTTGCTACGCGATGAAGAACTCGTCGATCTGATCGAGGCTTCCCATGGCAAATGGATTTTCATCGGCATGGAGTCGATTGACCCGGTCAACCTCGCCGATGTGAATAAGAGCTTCAACAAACCAGTCGAGTACGCCGCTGTTCTTGATCGCCTGGCGAAGCGTGACATTTATGCCATCACGTCTTTCATCGTTGGTCTGGACAACGATACGCCCGGGGTCGCCGATCGAACGCTCGAGCAGATCGCCACCTGGCCACCTGGATTGCCTGTCTTTGGTCAACTCACTCCGTTTCCGGCAACTCCGCTCTATGATCGTCTGCTGAAGGCGGGTCGGCTGACGCGGCCCAAGCACTGGTTGGAATTTGCGCCATACCAAATGGCGAACACGCCTTTGAAGATTACAATTGAAGAGACGCATGCGGAACTTAATAAGGCTTGGACTGAATCCTACAGTCCGCAGCGAAATGCGAGGGCCCTGGCCTCGATTGCTGACAAGCCGCTCAAAATCCGGGTCATGCATTTTGCGATGCGAATGTTCTTCCGCGGCATCTATTTTCCGCAGATGACCAAGCGCGCCTGGATCAAACTGATCGTTGCCAACCGCGGCTCGATTTTCAAACTGTTAAGAGAAGGATTCAACAAAAGGAGCGCGGTCAAAAAGAAGAATCGATTGGAAGTCGCCTCGCCGGCCGGCGCCGCTATTCATCGGGGAGATGCTGCCATCTAGAAAATCCCCCTGGCAGTTTCGCGCCAACTTAAGCGAAACCAGCGGCTCGCATCTTTTTCCAAGTGAAGATGCGGGCCGTTTTGTTTTTACGAGAGGTCTTCGATTGACCACGATCATGAGTTATAAATAGAGCGTCATCTGATGCCCAAGTTCGATCCAGCAAAACCCACCGGCGCCTTAGCACGTCAAACAGCATTCTCATCTCTTCGTCACCGCGATTTCCGTTTGCTGTGGTTGGGCCAGATTGTCTCGGTTACCGGATCGCAGATGCAGTTGGCCGCGATCAATTGGCATATTTACCTGCTCACGCGTTCGGCTTTGGCTTTGGGATTGGTGGGTGCTTGCCGCGCAGTCCCCATCGTTTTTTGCTCGCTGATGGGCGGGGTCGTCGCCGATGTGATCGATCGCCGCCGGCTGATGATAACGACCCAGTCAGTAATGCTTTTGTGCAGCGCAACTTTGGCGCTGGTGACCTTCCGCGGATTGCTGCATGTCTGGCCAATTTTTCTCTTGACCGCGATTGCCTCAGGGGCTTGGGCGTTCGATACGCCGGCGCGGCAGGCGTTGATGCCGACGCTGGTGCCTTTCAAAGATTTTCCGAACGCCGTCAGCCTGAGTATGCTGATGTTTCAGGTAGGGTTGATCACCGGCCCACCGTTAGCCGGATTCATACTCGCGAGTCATGGCCCGGCATTGGTTTACGCGATCAATGCGGCTTCGTTCGTAGCGGTGATCCTCGGCCTGGCGCTAATGCATACCAGCGGCCGGCCTGAGCAGGATGACAGCAAGCCTGCACGAATCAGTCTTGAGGCGCTGCTCGAAGGCCTGAGTTTTGTTCGGCGCACTCCCATTATTGTGCAGACGATGACGCTGGACTTTATCGCGACGTTTTTTGCTTCTGCGAATCAGTTGCTGCCAATCTTTGCCAAGGATATTTTGAGAGTCGGCGCCCAGGGCTACGGATTTCTGGCTGCGGCTCCGGCAGCAGGCGCCATAATCACAGGTCTGTTGATGGCCCGGCTCGGTACTTTGAAAAAACAGGGTGTGGTGGTCATCGCATCTATCGCGGTTTATGGCGCGGCTACGATTGGGTTCGGTGTGTCGCGAGTCTTTTGGTTCTCGTTGTTGATGCTGGCGATAACCGGAGCGGCCGACACGATTAGCACCATCCTGCGCCATACGATTCGCCAGCTCGCCACGCCGAACCGGCTGCGCGGACGCATGACTTCCATTAATATGATTTTTTTCATGGGCGGGCCGCAGTTGGGCGAAGTCGAAGCGGGCACCGTAGCCGCGTTAATTGGCGCGCCACTTTCAGTTGTCACCGGTGGCGCCGCGTGCTTGATCGCGGCAGCCATCGCTTTGGGGACGGCGAAGAATTTGCGCAGATATGAAGCAAAGTAGGACGGACTTGGTTGACTCCCTTCTCCCCCTGAAAGAAGGTCGGGGATGAGGGCGCGAAGCGTAGGAGCAAACCATTCTTGTTTTCGTTGTGTGTAGCCAGGACAACTTGAGGTTAAAGTGAGCCGCCGTCAGTCCTCAACCCAACCCAACCCTTTCCAAATGGGAGAGGCAGTTAGATAGAGCTGGAATATGAATCATAACTCTTCAGATTGGACCGAGTGCGAAACCACGACGCACCAGGACCACGTGATCGCGCACGTGCTGGGCGCCACCGTACTGGGCTGGTTTATCGCGGGTGAAGCAGCGCACTTGCTGCTCGACATCGGATTTCTCTGGACGATTTATCTCGACGGCGAAATGAATCTCTTGCCACAAGGTGTGGCCATTTCGGAATTGGATGCCGCGGAGATCACCAGCGCGGATAAGACGGCGCTGGCGTTTGATGCTGACCTTCTTTTGTCTGAAGGTCGCGAAGCGAGCGATCTAAAGCGCTTCACGGCCGCGCCAATTGAATGTTTGTTGACGACCGTGGAGTGCTTTGCTGCGAACTCTGATCGTCGCATAGTAATTCAGGGAGAAGCGGGAAGAATCGAAGTCCTCACATTGATCGAGACTGCGGAAGTAAGTGTGATCACCGGCTGAATTGAGTAGCCACAAAAGCTGAGATCTAAACGCAAAGGGACGCACAGGGTTTCGCAGAGGACGCAGAGGAAAACCTTTGCGTTCCTCTGTGAAATCCTCTTCCGTCCTCTGCGTTTAATCTTTCCTCCTTCACTCACACGACTCAATTCAGTTGGCGGAATTCAGCGGTCGTGATAAATATGCGCAACCATTCTTGAAGAGGAATTTGCTTTCCCCTTATGACCTGGTCGCAAGTCTACGATCCGCTGAGCAACTCCGTGCTCTCGACCGCACTCGCGGCCCTGCCGATCCTGGTCCTGCTCGGAAGTCTGGGAGTCTTTCGCATCAAAGCGCAGTACGCGGCGATGCTCGGACTGGGCGCCTCTTTGATCGTGGCCATCACGATCTTTCGCATGCCCGCCGCGATGATTTTTGCAAGCGCCGGATACGGCGCGGCCTACGGATTGTTTCCCATCGGCTGGATCGTTCTCAATGTCATCTTCCTCTATCAATTGACGAACGAGTGCGGACTTTTTGCGCGCCTGCGGCACAGCATCACCGGACTGACTGAAGATCGCCGGCTGCAATTGCTGCTGGTCGCGTTCAGCTTCGGCGCCTTCATTGAAGGCGCCTGCGGATTCGGCACACCGGTCGCGGTCACAGGCGCGATTCTGATCGGGCTGGGATTTTCTCCCTTGTCGGCGTCGGGATTGTCTCTGATTGCCAATACGGCGCCGGTAGCTTTTGGAGCATTGGGTGCGCCGCTAGTAGGTTTGCAAGGCGTGACCGGACTCGACCTCAAACAGTTGAGCGCGATGGTCGGACGTCAGTTGCCATTCTTTTCGCTGCTCGTTCCGTTTTGGTTAATCTGGGCCTTTGCAGGCTTTCGCGGCATGCTGGAAATCTGGCCCGCCATTCTGGTCGCGGGAGCATGCTTCGCAATTCCACAGTTTCTTGTCTCTAATTTCCACGGTCCATGGTTAGTCGACGTAGTCGCGGCGATCGTTTCAATCGCCGCGCTGGCGACATTCCTGCGGTTCTGGCAACCAAAGCGCATCTGGCGCTTTGAGGTCAGTACTGCGAGCGATAGCGACCGGGCCGTGTCAGAAGCCCGACCGTCAGAGAGGGCCCCGTCGAAACATGCCCTTGCTGACGCGCGGGCTTCTGACACGTTCCGTGCCTGGCTGCCCTGGATCATTCTCAGCGTAGTGGTTTTCATTTGGGGACTGCCGCAGACGAAGGGGTTTCTCGACGGGATTGCGGCGCCGAAGATCCCAATTCCCGGTCTGGATAAGCTTGTCCTGCGTGTGCCGCCGGTTGTGAGTAAGCCATCGGCCGAGAACGCCGTCTTTAACTTCAATTTTTTGTCGGCATCGGGCAGCGGCATTTTGCTCGCGTCGATCATCGCCGGCCTTGCGATGGGTTATTCAGTTCGCGGGCTGTTCAGCGTTTACTGGAAGACACTCAAGCTGGTGCGGTATTCGTTGTTGACGATCGCCGCGATGATGGCGATTGGATTTACGACGCGCTACTCAGGCATGGACGCTACGCTCGGGCTGGCGTTCGCAAAAACCGGCTGGCTCTATCCATTCTTCGGCACGATGCTGGGCTGGCTTGGCGTGGCTTTAACCGGCTCCGACACTTCTTCAAATGTTCTTTTTGGAAGTCTGCAAAAGATCACCGCGACGCAACTTGGGCTCAGTCCTGTTTTGATGGGTGCGGCGAACAGTTCCGGAGGAGTAATGGGTAAGATGATCGACGCGCAATCGATCGTCGTGGCCGGCACCGCGACGCGTTGGTACGGACATGAGGGTGACATTCTGCGCTATGTTTTCTTTCATAGTCTGGTGCTGGCCGTTTTGGTGGGCGTGCTGGTGTTGCTCCAGGCGTACGTGTTTACGTGGATGGTCGTGAGGTGAGCAGCGATTTTGGAAGTAATGATTTCAGCTAAAGCTGGGAGCGCGGACGGCTCGTCCGCACTCTTTTGCCGAGACGCAAACGTCGCCATTGAAGCACCAGTAGTTCCTCCAAACGTCCGTGCTTGGCCGCAATGCGGTCGGGCCGTCCGCGTTCCCAGCAAATGCCGGCATTTGGTATACAATCATCCGCTATGATGAAGCATATTCTTTCCGCTTTCGCACTTCTTTTGCTGTCCGTCGCAACCCAAGCTGCGCCACAAACAATGCGGCTGGACTATTACCATACCGGTGATGCAAAGCAGGAGGTCTTCAGTGTCGATCGGGTCGTGATTGAGCCTCTGCCCTGGCCCGGCAATTTGAGCAGGAGCATCGACGACACCAACCTCGGCAAGTACTTTTTTGAGGTTCGCAATCAGAAGAGTCAACGAGTTTTATACTCGCGCGGATTCGCCTCGATCTATGGCGAGTGGGAAACGACTGACGAAGCGAATTCGATCATGCGCACGTTCAGCGAGTCATTAAGATTCCCCGCGCCTGACGCACCGGTCGAGATCGCTTTGAAGAAGCGCGACGCGAAGAACTACTGGCGCGCCATCTGGTCGACCAAAATAGATCCCAAGGACATTTTTATCGATCGCTCGCAGCCGGCGGCGCCCGCGTCCCTGATCCCAATTCAGAAGATGGGCGATCCGGCAACCAAAGTAGATCTGCTCCTGCTCGGCGATGGTTACACCAAAGCTGAAGCAAAGAAATTCGAAGCCGACGCGCGCCGGCTCACCAATGTTCTGTTTGCTACTTCACCCTTCAAAGAGCACCGTTCGGATTTCAATGTGTGGGGACTCTGCCCGGCGGCCAACCAGGCAGGAATCTCTCGCCCATCGACCGGTATCTATCGTGACTCGCTCGCGACTTACGACGCGTTTGGTTCTGAGCGATACGTGCTTTCGTTCGACAACCGGGCGCTGCGCAAAGTCGCTCAGTTCGCTCCCTATGAATTCGTCGAGATTCTCGTTAACGGCCGCACCTACGGAGGCGGCGGCATTTTCAATCTCTACAGCACGGTCGCGGTTGATAACGCCTTCGCGAATTATGTTTTCGTGCACGAGTTTGGGCATCACTTTGCCGGTCTCGCCGACGAATACTACACGTCAGCCGTTTCCTACGCGCCGGCGACCGAACGCATCGAGCCCTGGGAACCCAATGCGACTGCGCTATTGGATCCGGCTAAGCTGAAGTGGAAAGACTTGGTTTCACCCGACACGCCGGTGCCCACGCCGTGGAACAAAGAAGAGTTTGAAAAGTACTCGCTCGCGATTCAAAAGCGTCGCGCTGAGATTCGCAAACAGAACCTTCCTGAAAGCGTTATGGAAGCCCTGTTTCGCGAAGAGCTGCAGCACGAACAGGCGATGTTCCGAAGAGAAAAGTATTGGGGCCGCACGGGCGCTTTCGAAGGATCGATTTACGAAGCGAAAGGTTATTACCGTCCGGAAGTCGATTGCATCATGTTCACGCGGACAGACCATTTCTGTGCAGTGTGTCGCCGCGCGATTGAGAGGATCGTGGGTTTGTACTCGAGAGACTAAGACGAGTTTTCAGGCGAGGTGTGACGTGAGGAGAAAGAGAACGCAAATGAAGAAGAGGAGTAAGTACAGATTCTCCCGGCTCGAAGGATATTTTCGAGATCCAGTCATTGGTGACGGTGTCATGCGCCGCCCGATGAGTGGCTCTGCTTGCGGTAATATTAGGTTGGCACTTGGTTTTCTTCAGTACCCGATCGATAAGAGTGAGGAATATGACCGAGACCTCGAAAGGACCGTGCTCGAATTCCAGCGGGATCAAAATCATACTTCGATTGATGGGTATGTTGGACCGGGGACCCGTCGATTACTAACGGAGAAATTACTAGAGAAAGCTGGCGAGAGATATTTCAACTTGATGAACTACCCCAAGGGAAAGGCTTTTCCGCAGGTCTTTCTTAGCTATGCGCGCGAAGACACGGATGCCGCCGAGCGACTATATAATGATTTGAACGATGAAGGGGTAAACGTATGGTTTGATAAAGAGTCTCTACGTCCAGGTCAAAACTGGAGCCAGGCCATAGGCAAGGCAATAGGTGAGAGTCGCTATTTTCTTGCATTGCTTTCCGAAAACTCCCTAACCAAGAAGGGATTTGTCCAGAAAGAAATGGAGGAAGCATTTGAAGTACTGGAACAGCACTCTCCTACAGATGTGTTTGTGGTGCCAATAAGACTGGAGAATTGCAATCCTTCGGATCCTAAACTGGGAGCCTTGCACCACGTAGATTTGTTCCCCAACAGGCGTAAAGGGTTAACGCAACTCCTAAAGACGCTTGTAGACCCGAGTGAATAGATCGTTAGCTTCTTCACCAGTGATAAATCCTACGCCCGCGATTTTCTTTGGCCACGGCAATCCGCTGAATGCTCTGGCGCGGAATGCTTACACGGAAGGCTGGGCGACGATTGGCAATAACCTCCCGCGGCCCAAAGCTGTGCTCTGCGTTTCGGCGCACTGGTATCTGCCGGACATTGCGGTGACGGCGATGCCGCAGCCGCGCACGATTCATGACTTCGGCGGTTTTCCGAAGCAGCTCTACGAGGTTCAGTATCCGGCGCCGGGAAGCCCCGAACTCGCGCATCTGGTCAGGGATCTATTGGCGCCGGTGATAGTTGAGATGGACGAGAGTTGGGGTTTGGATCACGGGACGTGGTCGGTGCTGTCTCACGTTTTTCCCGATGCTGATATTCCGATCGTGCAACTTCGGATCGATGAAACGAAGCCGCCCAAATTTCATTATGAGATTGGAAAACGCCTGTCGCCTTTGCGTGATGAAGGGGTGCTGATCATTGGCAGCGGGAACATCGTTCACAATCTCCACGCCTATGCCTGGGGTCGTCATGAGGTCGAGCCTTTCGACTGGGCGGTGCGGTTTGAAAAGCAGGCGCGAGAGTTGCTGAGAGAAGGGAACCACGAGCCCCTGGTTCAATATGAGTCTTTGGGAAATGATGCGGTCCTCGCCGCGCCCACACCCGATCATTACTTGCCGTTACTCTACGTAATGGGTTTACAACGCGACGGTGACGTCGTGACCTTTCCAGTCGAAGGATTCGATGGCGGATCGATTTCGATGCTGACGGTGCGGATTGGTTGAGTGTCGTTGCGCCTTAGCGAGAGATGGGTTCACGCGAAGGCGCCAGGAACAGCGCGCTTCTCAGTTTTGTATTCAGTTCCGATGCTTGTGAATTAAGGCTGATTCAGGAATTCGCTGATGAGTTGTCGTTCCTTTTCGTCCTTGATGCGGGTGAAAAGCTTTGTGCCCAGTCTGGTGATTGTCTCTGGTTTATCGAATGGCATCTTGTCATAGACTTTGCCGCCCGGAAAATGGCAGGGCTGACATCGAGCCTGAAAGATCGGTTTGATCTCTGAGGCAAAATCCGGTTTTCTTGCGGTTGAGGCAAACGACAAAATGGCGGACTGTTGTGGACCTACACTCAAATGACCTGTGTTCTTCTGCCGGCATGCTCCAAAACAAAGAGCCAGGAGCAACGCCGACATAAGCACGCCCGTTCGCATACGCGAATCTTACCTCAGAATGAGCGCATTGCAGTAGGGTTGCTGTATCCTGGTTTGAGAGAGTTCCTGGCCAAGTCAAAACGATGCCAGAAGGTACACGAAGGTAAGTGTTTTGTTCGGGTGGCCTCGTGGATCCTTTTTATTCAAGCGACACAAAGCATTAAGCGAAAGTAGGACAATAGCCAGGGTCGGATTGCTGGCGGGGCGGCGCCGCGGGTTAGGAGAGGAGGAATTACTTCTCAACCAAGCAAACGGGAATGCTCGTCTTTTACTACCTGGTAACACTCGCAGACATGGGCCAACAGTTGCGGCCGGTCAAGAATCTGAATGTGACCACGCACATAGCTGATCATCTTCATCTCCTGCAAACGCCTGGCAGCCACGGTGACGCCTTCACGTCGAACTCCCAACATGTTTGAGATGAACTCGTGGGTCATTTGCAACTCGTCCGATAAGGTCAGGTCGCGAGTCATCAGCAGCCAGCGGCAAAGTCTCTGTTCAACTGAGTGCAGACGATTACAAACTGCTGTCTGCGAAATCTGCGTGATCAGTGCTTGAGTGTAACGCAAAAGCCGGTGCTGGAATTCCTGGCCTCGCTTAAATTCATCCAGCATTGCCTTTGACTTCATCCTAAAAGACTCACCCCCGCCCTGCACCATCGCCCGGTTGGGCGTGGTTTCGCCGCCCATGAATAGGGCGATGCCAACTATACCTTCCCGGCCCACCAGGCCCATCTCGGCAGTAGAGCCATCTACCATTGTGTACAGCAAAGAGATATGGGAGGTCGTGGGAAAGTACACGTAGTCCATCTGTTCTCCGGCTTCATAGAGAACCCTGCCCAGCGAAAGAGAGAAAGGCTCGAGATTTGGCCGCAGCCGTTCGAACTCCTCGAGCGGCAGAGCCGCGAGCAGATTATTCTGTAGCGCTGCGTGTCCGTTAGTCTCTAGAGACATCGGGTCCTCCTAGTCCAACAGATTCATCCATCAATTACGCCCCGGACCGCTTGTTTGGGTCAGTCGTGACAAGTATTTGCTTTGCAGGCCAGCACTTCCGCGAGTGATTCCTGATCGCGGATTATAAACCTTTACGCTCTGTGCATCAACGCACATATGGAAGGGCGGACGCTATTTGTATACTTACGCACAGACGCCTGCAACGTTCATGTTGTAGAGTCTTGTACGGATTTGTCTTTTAAGATAAACGTACGTAACAACTCGCAATAGAACTGAAAGAGGAAAAAGCATGAAAAGAGCTTTATCGATTTTCTTGGTGATGCTGATTCTGGCCTTCTCGATAGGGCCGATCACGTCAGCGCAGACCAGGCGTCATCGTCGACGTCATAGCCGGACCTTCTGGCAGAAGCATCGTGACAAACTGACCGTCGCGGGCACGACGGCTGCGGGCGCCGGTACGGGCGCAATCATCGGTGGCAAAAAAGGTGCGGCAATCGGGGCGGGCGCCGGGGCCGGCAGTGGCGCACTCTATACCTACAAGCTGCGCAAGCGACACCGCCGCCGATATTAAGAGTCCAGAGTTAGCGGAAGCTGAGGCTTAGCATCAGTTTGACGGGTGCAGAGCCACGCCTCGAATTAGGGCGTGGCTTTACTTCTTAGGCAGCCGTTAGTCGATTAATCGTTATCGACTTACGCGCAACATAACGACGCCATGGCTCGGGACGTTGACTGAGTACTCCGGACCTGGCGACGTTACATCCTGATGCAGCCAAAGGTCTCGCGCGTGCGGGTTGGAACCGACTCCCAAGTCAGCCCAGCGCACAGTTATTTTTGCTGAGTCCGCGCCGCGATTGAAAAGGGCCACCGCTTGCGCGCCACCGGAAAGAGGCCTGGTCCAGATCTCCTGATCGCCTGACTTCCAAATTCGCTTGCCTTGCTTTCCTTCTTTGTCCTGATCGACTGCGATTACTTCGCGGTTAGTGAGAATCGCCAGAATTTCCGGACTCATGCCACGCAGATCATTTCCAGCCAGCAGTGGCGCCGCCAGCATGGCCCAGAGACTCATGTGAGTCTTGTATTCCGTCTGGCTCATCGCGCCGTTGCCGATCTCCAGCATGTCTGGATCATTCCAATGCCCCGGTTTGGCCCACGGCGCCAGCTCGTCCTGGCCAAAACCGATTCTGGTCATTGAATCCCACGCATCACGAATGTCCCCAGTCGTGCGCCAAAGATTGCCGCCGACATCCGCGCCCCACTTCCAGACGTCAAGACGTCCATATTGGCAAAGGCTGTAAACAATCGGACGTTTCGTCTTCAGCAGGGCATCGCCCATTATTTGATAGACAGCCGGCATCTCTTCGTCCGTGTAAAGCGTGCGCGCGCCGCACCAGTCGTATTTCAAGTAGTCGATGCCCCAGGCGGCATAGGTGCGCGCGTCCTGTGCTTCATGACCGTAGCTGCCTTCATAGCCCGCGCACGTGTTTGGTCCCGGCGACGAGTAAATTCCCAGCTTCAGACCTTTGCTGTGAACATAATCGGCCAGTGCTTTCATGTCCGGAAATTTCTTGTTGGTTTGAATGTTACCTTGCGCGTCACGGCCGGCTTCCCAGGTATCGTCGATGTTGATATAGCGATAGCCTGCGTCTTTCATCCCATTGCTTGCCATCGCATCGGCGATGCTGCGCACCGTCGCGTCATCAACACGGCTGGCAAATTTATTCCAACTGTTCCAACCCATCGGCGGCGTTCGCGCCAGGCCGTTGTCCGCGACCCTGTGCAACGCCGGCAAGGGATTGCGCGGAGGAAGGGCGCCTTCGCCGGCGGGCGCGCGCACCGCCACCATTTCCGTGGGCTTGTCCGTCGGCCGCCGGCGCGTCGACACGTGCAGCTCATTTCCAGCTAGCTTGCCTTCGTATTGAACTTTGCGATCTGTCTTGCCGTCCTTCATCGATCCCGTGAGCGTAAAACCTTCCGGCCCGCCGGTGCTTTCCGTGATGAGATAGTAAAACTGCGTGACGCGAATCGACCCGGCGATGCGCGAGCCTTCCTGTCTCAAGTTCAAGTAAGTCGTGCGGAACGTACCATCGGCGTTTGTCGTTCGGACTACCCAGTTACCGGTTAGCGGATCAGGTGCCTGCGTGTTTGCCTGCGGCGCCAAAGCTACGACCAGACAGGAGAAAAGGAAAAGCACTCCGACGATATTGCGATACCGGTGATTCGTTAGCTGCTTTATGTCCATCCTGTTTATTGAACCTCCGTAATAATGCCCGTGGGAAAATCTGGTAGTCGTTTAAAGCGCGCATTTGTGCGCGCACCGGCACAAGTGCCTGGTCTAAACAAAGTGAAAACGCTAGTTTTCGGGCAGATAAAGATCACGACCGGCGTCTTCAACCACCAGTGTTCCTGAATCCGATTGATAATCGCCCAGCCTGAAGTTGCGGTGATCGAGGTATCCCAGATTCACGCGACGACAGGTATCTTCAGACACCGCTGAAGCAAGGGTAATGCGATAACGCGGCTTGCTTTGCCCAGCCGCATCGCGGCTGCTGCCATAACTGACGTGGGCCAGGTGCGCGGCGACGCAAAGATTTGCGCGCAACTCGTCAGAGCCTTCGACCATTTCGCGGACCTGCTCGAGCGGCGCGTACCCATACTTCTCGATCAAGTGCCCATGAGTTGCTGAGAGTTGATTCAGGTGCGGCGCATAGATGATCAACTCTCCGCCTTCTTCAATAATGCTGCCGAGTTTGTAGCTGGCCTTGCCACCGACCCAAAGCTCGTCGTAGTGCCGATCGAGCAGCGCGACCACGCGTTTGTATTTGCGACTTACATACTTAATGTGAACTCTGCTGCTTACCTCGGCAGCCTGGCGAAACGATTGATACAAATCACCGGCAAAGAGAGCGTGCGTCCGAGGTCCATCGCGCTCGCGCGTCGATACAGAAGTGAAAGAGATGACCGGCGCGGGAACGAATGCGGCCGCGGCTTCGATTACCCGGCGGGTCGGTGTCTCGATCCGGCCAATTACTTTTTCGATCGTGGCCAGCGCGCCGAGCCAGTGCGTCAAATGCGTCAGTTCCGGACCCGCAACTCCCGGGAAGAAATACTTGGCGCCGCCGGCAAAGCCCGCGACTTCGTGCGGCATAGTGGCCCCGAACACCAGAACCCGATCGTAGGTTCCAGCGGCCAGCCGAGCGTTAAGGCGAACCGGCACCGCTTCGTTAATTAGTCCATCTGTCAGCTCGGTGATTCGATCCGCGCTCAGCTCGCCGAGCGTTACCAGCTGGTCATCGCGGTTCCATTGATGGTCAAAAATATTGCCCACATCTCCCGCGGCGATCTTGCTCCAGCCGATCTTTTCGCGCTTCTCAACCTCAGTCATGGGCGCATGAGTGCCCTGTGCAATTAACACATCCAGCGTGGCTATTCTTTTTTCGGAGAGCAGTTGCGCGGCAAACGGAAACAGCAGGTTGGTATTGTCATCGCGAGTCTTGTCAGGAACAATCGCGAGCACGCGCTCGCCTGCTGCACCTTCCTCAAGCGCCTCCGCAACGATTGCGCGTAGCTCTTCCGGGGACAGCGAAAGTTCCGCGCTGCCGCGTCCAACTACGGCTTCGGTGATTGCAGTGCTCATCTGATGCCCGGCAAAACAATCGACGAAAAGTCGAAACAGAAGCCCCGTCTAACGGTTCGAACCAATTCGTGTCCCGGCCGCAGACCGGCCGAGTGTCTATAGCCCAGGCCTGGAAAATGATCCTTCGCTCCGGAGGATCGCAATGTCCTCTTAGACAGTCGGGCTATTTCGCTCCTCCGGAGCTTTGAAGTTCTTTTGGATCGCGCGTTCTATAAACATTTGATCCCTACGGGATCTCCAGGCCTGAACGTCCGCGAACCAGGCGACTGCCCGTTGCGAGAAGCGGACAATATGCACCCGATTTAGAAGCTATTGATTCACACCGCTCGCCAGGAAACCACCATCGACCACGAGTACTTCGCCGGTGACAAAGCTGGCCGCCTCGGATGACAAGAAGACCGCGGCGCCTGCCAGCTCTTCAACTTTGCCGAATCTCTTCATGGGCGTGCGCAGCAGGAATTCTTTCCCGCGTTCGGTCTCGTCAAGAAGTTTTTGATTGAGGGCGGTGCGAAATACTCCCGGAGCGATGGCATTCACGTTTACGCCGTGCGGCGCCCACTCAACGGCCAGGGATTTCGTGAGCATCGCGACCGCTGCCTTGCTGGCAGCATAAGCTGCGACTTCGTAAAGCGCGACGAATGAAGAGAGAGAGGCGATGTTGACGATACGGCCGTACTTGCGCGCCAGCATGTGCCGGCCAAAGACCTGACATGCGCGCAATGTCCCGGTGACGTTTGTGTCAAGAATGTCGTTCCATTCGTCATCGGTTACGGCAATCGCCGGAGTTCGCTTGGTCTTGCCGGCCGAATTGATCAGAATATCAACCTGGCCGAATTCACCGACGCACTTTTCCAGCAGGCTCTCCAGAGATGCACGGTCACTCACGTCGGAAACAACTTCGAGGGATCGGCGCCCACGGTTCTGAATCTCGTGCGCCGCAGCCGTCACTTGTTCGGCGCGCCGCGAAGTGGGCACGACATCAGCGCCCGCTTCCGCCAGCCCCCGCGCTATTGCCAGTCCGATGCCCGAGGTGCCGCCGATGACGACAGCGACTTTGCCGGTTAGATCAAGAGCTTGATAGGCCATTGCTGAATTGTATCCTCAAGAGTCTGCCTCTGTCCTAACCCCGCTCGCGCTCAGACTTTCGCTTTCGACTTATTCTCTTGTTACCGGTAACTCGGCCAATTTAGCATATCGTCGCACGAGAGCGTCAAATCTTTTTCCTGGGACAAGTGAATCAGGCGCGGGTCCGGTCGCCAAAGAAAAATGGTTGTGATTTAGTTTGCGGTTGCGAACTCTTATTTATCCGCGGCTTCAGAGACTGTCACAACTCAGGTTTTCAGCGCCAAAGGCGCGGCAGGATCGTTGCCCCAGGCTGCCACATTTTCGCGCCTTTGGCGCTGAGAGTCGCAGTTTTCACACAGTCTAACATCACGGTTTGAGTGAGCGTCATGACTCAGGAGCTAATCGAATGAACGATGGTCAACCTGCATCAGTACCCAAGAATTCATGTGTAGCAGAATCTCATAAATCTCTGTAAGATTCAGTCGCTAATATCAGAGAGAGCAATTAATGCCAGTAACCCTTGCAGACATTGCCCGTGAAACAGGCGTCTCAAAAATGACGGTTTCGCGAGCAATCAACAACCACCCGCTGATCAGCCGGAAGACCCGCGAGCGCGTGCTCGAAGTGGCGCGGCGAATGAACTATCAGCCCAACCAGCATGCCCGGGCTCTGGCCACCAATCGCTCTCACCTGATTGGCGTAATCGTTCCGGATCTGATGAATCTGTACTTTGCAGAAGTAATGCGCGCCATTGAATCGATCACTCGGCCCGCCGGCTTTCAACTCTTAATCTGTAGCTCGGATGAAAACATTACTCGCGAACTGGGGGAAGTCGAGACACTCCGGCAACGCACGGACGGCCTGATTATCAGCTCGGTCTTTCCGCCTACCGAAACCAAACCGTATCGCAAGATGATTAAGGACGGCGCCAAGATGGTCCTGGTCGATCGCACGATGAAGTACTTGAGTTGCCCCGCCGTAGCCACCGACAACGTGCAAGTGGGCAGGTTGGCGACGGAACACTTGATCAGGCTTGGGCATCGACGGATCGGGCACCTGCGCGGTGACGGTTCATCAGTCAGCGCTGATCGATTCGAAGGCTATAAGCAGGCGCTGGCCAAACGTAAACTTCGGTTTGACAAGAACCTGGTCCGTGAATGCGGGCTGTTGGAATCTGAAGGCTATGAAGCGATGCGTTCATGGCTGGCCGAGTCCGAAGTCCCCAAGGCAATCTTCGCCGTCAATGATCCGGCCGCGATCGGCGCGATGCAGGCCCTCGAAGAAGTCGGCTTGCGCGCCGGCAGGGACGTGGCGCTGGTAGGCGCCGGCAACATACATTATGGCGCGATGTTGCGCGTGCCGCTGACCACTATTTCCTGGTCGCGTCGCGATATGGGCCAGAACGCCGCCAGTCTCTTGATCGATTTGATCGAAGGAAAATCAGATAGTGCCAAGCCCCGGCATATCACTCTGCCTTTGGAACTGGTCATCCGCGATTCATGCGGAGCCCGCGCCAAGGGGTCGGTCCCAAATGCTTGAGCGGCGGGGAATGTCGAGAGGTTTTCCCGTCCGCTCAAGCAGTTGGTATTGACCCCATCGCCGCAGATCGATTATTAGTTTCGGGCGAGCGCCAGCTCGGAGTCCTGGACGTTGCCATTCAGGCTCTTCTGGCCATAACCGAGTTCCGCTCCGCCAGAGATGATGTGGTCGACTCCGGTAGTGAAGGTTGCTTCAGAGGCAATAAACAAACAGAGACGACCCACTTCTTCAACCTGTCCCATGCGACCTACCAGTTGGGCCGCTTCGCCCTCGGTTCGATATTGCTGCGGGTCGGGCGCGGCGTCGATAGCCTCCTGCCAGAGTGGAGTGAGAATATTTCCGGGCGAAACCGAATTCACTCGCACTCCATTCGGCGCTTCATCAACAGCCAGAGCCTTTGTGAAAGCGGTAATCGCGCCTTTGGTCGCGACATACGTCGTGGCATAGCGCTGGCCGATAGAAGCAACCAGGCTCGACATATTAATTATGTTGCCCCGGGTCTGGCGGAGATAGGGGAGCGCAAACTTCGAGGCGGTAAAGATGCTCACCAGATTGAGTTCCAGCAGATCGCGAAACTCCTGGACTGAAAAATCGTCGATGGGCTTATGCGGTGGATGCCATCCGGCATTGTTGATTAAGCAGTCGATTCGACCGTAACTGGAAATCGAAGTGTCGATCAGGTTGCTGATGTCTGCGGTTCTGGTCACGTCGCAGTAAACGAAAATGGCATCTCCCGAACTCTGCGCGCGCGCGCCGTCGCGCAAAGCCGAGGCCACGCTTTTGCCTTCCTCCTCGTCGTTACAACAGATCACTACTCTGGCGCCCGCCTTCACAAACTGTTCGGCACACCCTCTGCCGATACCGCTGCTGCCGCCGGTGATAATTACGACTTTGTCTGCGTAGCCCACATTAGTCATTTGAGGTCTCCACGGTCACGCCCTGGACAATTCGTTCCGCTACTTGAAAAGAATTCTCCCCGCTACAAGTCATAAAACAGCTGGCCGCCGCGGTGCTGATGATATTACTTTGCCGGTCGGAAGTGTGCAAAAACTCGCGCCGCAAACCTCTCCCGCGAGCAACCGCCGGGAAGCCAGGCAGGCAGTCTAGCACAAAACAATTGTTAGCGGTAAAAATAATGCTTGTTATCGGTAACATTTTGAATTATAGTGTCGCCACTTTTAGAGAGCAGGCCCGGCTAGGCGACGGCGAACCACCGTCCAACCGGGTTAGTTAGCATTCATAAGCCAGGGGAACGGAACTACCGCATTTGCTGATCGGCTGAGAAATTTCTGGTAAGGAGGAGCGTGCGTCAGACCGCAGCTTCACATCCAGCCGCATTTCCAAGTTAACGCCGGGGATCGATCCCGCGGCGCCGGCTCGCGCTGTGCCCGAACCACTGTTCGGCTCCTGACGGAAGCCGAATAAATATAAGGAGACGAAGATGAAGTTAACCAATAGAGCTGCTCTGCTGTTCTCACATCATATGTCCCCCGTTAATCGTCACTGGGCCCAGCTGCTCTTCGGCCTGGTCGTGGCGATGTTACTGAGTACTCCTGCGGTCGCGCAGACGATCACGGGCACAGTCAGCGGCATCGTGACTGACTCGAACGGCGCGGCGGTTCCCGGCGCGACGGTCACCCTGGTAAGCGATCAGAAAAATGAATCACGAACCGGGAGCACGAACGACTCGGGCCGGTTCAGCTTCGCTGCTTTGCAACCGGGCACCTACTCACTCAGGATTGAACAGAAGGGTTTTCAAACCCTCGAGCAGAAGAGCGTGGTGCTGACTGCGAATGAAAGCCTGGCCCTGGGCGAGTTGAAGTTGCAACCCGGGCAGGTAGCCGAGATGGTGACGGTCACCAGCGTCGGACCCGTGGTCGAGAAAGAGAGCAGCGATCTGACGGCGCGGCTGACGTCGGATCAACTCAGCCTCATCTCCACCAAAGGGCGTGACATTACTTCGCTGTTGCGGCTGATTCCGGGAACGTCGAATGACGACGATATCGAAGCCGTCGGCGAGGGCTTCGGCACCAACCTGCCTAACATCTCAGGGCAACGTGGCCGGTCGACTGTTTCAACCATCGATGGACTGAACGCCAGCGAGCCGAGTGGTTCCAATAAGATTAGTATGACCATCAACCAGGACGCGGTTGCTGAAGTTAAGGTCCTGCGCAACAACTACGCAGCCGAGTATGGCAATAATGGCGGGGCAATGATCAATATCATTTCCAAAGGTGGCGGAAAAGACTATCGCGGCAGTGTCTACTACTTTGTTCGTAACGAGTCGCTCAACGGCACGCCATTTTTCATCAATAAGGCAGCGCTGGCGAAACCGCTCTATCGCCACAAGATTCCGGGTTTCAATTTCGGTGGCCCGATGCCGCTGCCCAAGTTTGGCGAAGGCGGCCCGTCCTTATTAAGGAACAAGGCCTTCTTCTTTATCTCAATGGAAAAGCCGCACACGCTGACGCCAACTGATCCAGTGACCGTAACGGTACCCACCGCTTTGGAACGCATCGGTGACTTCTCAAAATCAATCGGCTCAAACGGGCAGGCGGTTACCATTCTCGATCCGCTTACCGGCTCGCAATTTGCGGGCAACAAGATTCCTGATTTAAGAATTAATCGTAGCCTCCAGAATTTGCTGAACTTCTTCCCGCTGCCTAACTCACCAATTGCCTCCAACCCGGGTCGCTATATTTTTCAGAAGAGCGTGGACGTGCCCAAGCACAGTTACGTGATCCGCTTCGACCTGCATCCCTCAAATAAGGACAGCGTCTACTGGAAGGCGCAGTGGTGGACTTCTGATAATGAAGGCCTCGGCACTTCTGGTTGGCCCGGCGGCGATGCCAACCGATGGGGAATCAGCTCGCACTACCTGTACAAAGACAATGGCTGGTCAGCGAACTGGGTTCATATCATCAGTCCGCGAATGGTCAATGAGTTTAATTTCGGGATGCGCCACGATTCTGAAGGTTTCATTCCTTCGACCGGCATAGCTGATCAGCTGACCAGATCCGCTATCGGTTACACGGCCCCACAAATTTTTCCCCAAAACAACACGATGAATTTGGTCCCCATTGTTAACGGCTGGACCGGCACGGCCGGGACGCCCGCAAACATTAACTGGCTTAACCGCTGGGGAGAGACCGGCAATGACTATATCAAGCCTTCGTTCTCCGACGGCCTTTCGGTAACTCACGGCGATCACAGTCTGAAGTTCGGCGCTTACTTCGAGCGCTTACTGAATAGTGAAGCACCGGGCGGAAACTGGTCCGGCACCTTGAGCTTCAGCACCTCTTCATCCTTTACTACCGCGCTCGGAAGCACCGGCAATGCTTACGCCAACGCGCTGCTCGGGAACTTCGCTAGTTACTCTGAACAGAGCAGTCGTCCCTTCACTAATAACGAAATCCACCTCCTTCAGTTTTATGCGCAGGACGAGTGGAAATTTAACCGCCGGTTGACCCTCAACTACGGAATGCGCTGGAGCTATCACACGCCGTTTTTTCAACGCGACACGCAAGGCGCGAACTTTGATCCGTCTCTCTTTAATCCGGCCAAGGCGCCGCTGCTGTACCTGCCCGCTTGTGTTAATGCAAATGGTACGCCTTTCACTCTGACTGGCGCCGCCTGTCCGACGGCCAATCGGCGGGCCTTCGATCCACGCACTCCCACGATATTTCTAACCAACGTTAATCTTGTCGGCACTTTTGTTCCCGGAACGGGCGACCTGGCTAACGGGATGGTTTTGGCAACTGACGCGAGTGCTACTCCAGGATTCCGTCAGACGAAGAAACTTGATTGGGAACCTCGAGTAGGATTTGCCTGGGATATGTTTGGCAAAGGCAAGACGATCCTGCGGGCCATGGGCGGCGTCTATCATAGCCCGCGCGTAGGCGGCGGCACCGGCGGCGCGAGTGCCCTGGGCGGCAATCCGCCGTTGCAGCGCAGCTACTCAGTCAGTTTTGGCAACGTCGACAATTTGCTTAATTTGATCGGCGGCGCCTTAAACTCGCCGAGTACCGTCGCCGCGCTCGAAGTCAGTTCGAAGACGCCGACGAACTATAACTACACGTTGGGAATTCAACAGGACATCGGGTTCAAGACTGTAGTTGAGGTCATGTATGTGGGGTCGCAGGCGAGACACTTAGGAGAACGCCGAAACATAAACCAGGTTCCAGACGGTGCGCACTTCATCGATCTAAATCCATTTGGACCGAACTGCAACATCCAGGTAAACGCCGGTTGTACCAGAAACCCATTTTCAACGACCAACATCAATGGGCCACACATCACCGGCGTGATCGGCGACAATTTCCTCCGTCCGTACAAGGGTTATGGCGACATTAACATGACCACCTGGTCGGGCAACTCAAACTACAACGCGCTTCAGGTCCAGGTGAACCGGCGTTACACTCGCGGCTTCCAGTTTGGTGTGGCCTACACCTATTCGAAGACGCTCGACTATGCCAACGACGACTCCTCCGATGTGAATAATGGCCGTCCCTACAAATCCTTCAACTACGGGCCAGCCGATTTCGACCAGAAACACATCTTTACAATTAACTACATCTACGATCTGCCAGGTCTCGGCCGCCACTGGAACAACAAGTTAGTCAAACTCGTGTTTGATAATTGGCAGATCTCCGGAACCACGTCCTACGCCAGCGGCAAACCCAAAACATTCGGCACCGGCACAGGTTTGAACTGGAGCTATAGCGGCGCCTCGTACACCATCAGCACCGGACAAACTTACCTTCCCACGGGCACATCGTGCGCACCGGGATTCGCGCTCGATCCAGGTTCGACGACTACGTGCAGGTGGACGGGTATTACCGACTTCACCGGTGGCGACGCCACCACTCGGCCAGTGCTTCTCTGCGATCCGAACCAGAAGTCCGGAGCGGACTCGACCGGATTGCTCTATGCGATTAATCCGGCCTGCTTCGGAAAGCCGGGCGCGCCGGGCAGTATCGGCAACTTGTCGAGGAACTTCCTTCGGCAACCGTCAATTTTTAATAATGACGTGGCGATCTTCAAGAACATTAAACTGGGTGAGCGCCGCGAAATTCAACTTCGCTGGGAAGTCTACAATATCTTCAATCACACGAATTTCAGCGATTTCTTTGGCGCGATGGTTTTTGCGCCTGACGGAGCGGTGACTGCCCTGCCGGCAAGCGGAATTTGTCCGGCGGGAACCAGCGTGGTCTATAACGCGATCGGCACCAACCCGGCGCGGTGCGGGTCTGCTACTCTGGGTCAGGTCTCTCAGACTAATGGGCCAAATTCTTCGACCCCGTTCGGCTCGCCGCGCGCAGCCCGTTCGCCGCGCGTGATGCAGGGTTCGATCAGAATTAATTTCTAGGCGAGACGTTGGAGTTCCACTTTCAGGCGGTGGGTGATCGGGAAAACAACAACCGCCTGAAGAAACTCCAAACCAGAAGGCGTAGTAGCTTCGCTTTGCCGGCGCGGCTGCGAAAGAAAAAAATTTTCCGGAGGTCAAACCAATCGCGCACTGGATCTGCCCGAACTCGCAGGTTCAGCGCGATATTTTCATCGGTTGCAGTCAAGCAAAGTCATGAGCAAATTATCCAGACGAAATTATCTCAAGCTTCTGGGGGCGGGCGCGGCCGTGGCCGCTTCCGGACCAACGACATTCGGTGCGCTCGATCCCTTCCAGGCAGCGCAGCAATCAAAGCCCCCCGCCGAGTCGCCCGCGGTGATCGCCGATCGCGAGCGCCGCATGAAGTGGTGGCACGAAGCCAAGTTCGGCATGTTCATTCATTGGGGCCTTTACAGCGTGGTCGGCCGCCACGAATGGGTGATGGAGATGGAAGGAATTCCAGCCACCGAATACCAGGAGTTGGCCAGGCGCTTCAATCCAAAACCGAACGCTGCGCGCGATTGGGCGCGCCTGGCGAAACGCGCCGGCCAGAAATACATGGTGATGACCACCAAGCATCACGAAGGCTTCTGCCTCTTTGATACGAAGACCACGAACTACTGCGCGCCGAAACAAGGTCCCGGCCGCGATTTGGTCAAGGAATATGTTGACGCGGCGCGCGCGGAAGGTTTGCGCGTCGGCTTTTATTATTCATTAATGGATTGGCATCATCCGGACGGAGCGCGCTGCGCCACTGACGAAGCTGCGCGCCGGCGTTTTGTCGATTACATTCACACGCACCTGCGCGAGCTCTTGACCAACTATGGAAAGATCGACGTGCTCTGGTACGACGTTTCCTGGCCTTTGGATGTAAAGGGTTGGGAGTCGGAAAAGATGAACGAGATGGTCTTCCAACTGCAACCCGACATCATCGTTAACAATCGCAACAAGCTTGATGGCGACTTTGCAACACCCGAACAACGAATTGAAGCCGCCGCAGGCGGACGCGCGTGGGAAAGTTGCATGACGATGAATGACTCATGGGGCTATCAACGCACCGACGACGCCTGGAAGAGTCCCAAGCAGGTGATTCGCAACCTGATTACCTGCGCGCATGACGGCGGCAACTATCTGATCAATATCGGTCCAAAGCCAGATGGCTCGATCCCCGAAGAGTCGGTGCAGATCCTCAGCACTGTCGGTCGCTGGATGGACAAGAATGGATCGGCACTCTACGGAGCCGACATTTGCCAGCCCCGCCGATCGCGTAACGGAAGTTTCTCTCGCAGAGGCAACACGCTCTACCTTCACGTGCACTTTTGGCCGGGCGGCGGCAACAACCTCGCGTTCGCCGGCCTGCGAAATAAAGTTAAGTCAGTAGCCCTGCTGGCCAGCGGACAGAAAGTAGATTTTGAGCAGGACGATTATCGTGTGCGCTTCAAGGGTCTGCCCGAAAAAGCTCCCGACGATCCCATCACGACCCTGGCGATCGAACTAGACTCGGAACCAAAACAAGAAGAACTATTCGTTCGCCGTCGGGAGCGCGGACGGGTTTAATGACAAAGGGATATGCGCGACCCGAAGTTCTTAAGCCGGCTCTGGCTTCGCTAGCTGCGGCTTCGCCAAAAGGAGCTTCATCAAATGCGGCTCTGCCGCCTGATGTGCGGAAAGGCTCCGCCTTTCCGACAGACTCCTTTTACTCAAAGCAGCGAGGCTATGCCTCGCTCCGTGCGGTCGAGGCGCAGCCTCTCCCGGCTTCAAAATCCACGTTAACGGAAAGGCGGAGCCTTTCCGCTCATCAGGCGGCGAAGCCGCCAATCGGCAGGACACCTCACAAAGGACTTCGCCTACTCAACTGGATTCTCATACTAATCCTGTCAACATCGGCTCACTTCGCACAACGAACGTCTAATCCGCCACGCGTCTTTCTCATCAACGCGCAAAAATTAGCCTCGACAAAACTGCGCATTCAATCCGGCGACAAGGAGTTCGCTGCCGCCATCGCGAAACTCGAAGCCGATGCGCGCAAGGCTCTTCAGCAGCCACCGGTTTCCGTCACTACCAAGGCAGTCACGCCGCCCAGCGGTGACAAGCATGACTACCTGAGTCAGGCGCCATACTTCTGGCCCGACCCTTCAAAGCCAAATGGTCTTCCCTATATTCGCCGTGACGGTGAGCGCAATCCGGAACTCAATAAGATCACAGATCATCACACGCTCGATCAGATGGAAGCCGCCGTGCGAACGCTGGCCCTGGCGTATTACTTCAAGGGCGACGAAGAATATGCGGGCAAGGCGACCCTACTTTTGCGCGCGTGGTTCCTCGATCCAGCCACCAGGATGAATCCAAATCTGGAGTACGCGCAGTTCGTCCCAGGAGTCAACACTGGTCGAGGCATTGGCCTAATCGAAACCCGCGGGCTGGCGGATATCGTCGATGCAATCGGTTTGCTGGCCGGTTCAAAGGCATGGACGTTAACGGATCAGCGGGGCCTCGAAGAATGGTACGGTAAGTTTTTGCATTGGATGCTTGAGAGCAAGAATGGCCGCGAAGAGAACGCGGCAAAGAATAATCACGGAACCTACTATGATGTGCAGACGACTTCGTTTGCGCTCTTCCTTGGCAAGAACGATTTGGCAAGGCAGATAGTTGAGACGGCGAAGCAAAAGCGGATCGCTCTCCAGGTCGAACCCGACGGCCGTCAACCTTTGGAACTAGTGCGCACCAAAGCCTGGAGTTACAGCAACGGAAATCTCGATGGACTGATGTGGCTGGCCCGCCTAGCAGAGAACGTCGATGTTGACTTGTGGACCTTTCAGACGGCAGACGGGCGCAGTATTCGACGCGCGCTAGATTATCTTTATCCGTTCGCGACCGGCGAAAAGAAGTGGCCTTATCAACAGCTCGGCGGCTTTGATGGAAAGCCTCTCTTTCCCTTGATTCGTCGCGCCGCCCAACATTACCGGGACGAAAAGTTCAAGTTGGTGCAGACAAAGATTCCTAAATTAGATCCGGCAGATCGCGAACACCTGCTGACGGCGGTTGAATAAGAATGAGGTCAGTACCACCTGCGTGAGCGGGTGGGCCCAACCCTCAAGCATGTTAATTGGATAGCGAACCCACCCGCTCACGCAGGTGGTACTGACTGCACTACGCAGCCGATTGACCCTATCGGAGAGCTCGCATCATGAAGAAGAGTCGAAGAGTGATCATAACTCTGACCGCGATTGTCGTACTGGCTCATACCGGGCTCGCGTTACCTTTACCCAAAACTGCTCCCGCGAACACCGACTGGTCAAAAGCCGTTGTCGAGTCAACTATGAAACGTTTCCCCACCGCCGACTCTCTGAAGGGTTGGGGCTATGCAAAGTCTCTCTATCTCTACGGCCAGTACCTTGTCTATCTGCGCACGCATGACAAGCGCTATCTGGATCACATCCAAGCCTGGATCGATCTGCACATCGACGATAAAGGCATAATCAATCGCCCGGTAAACGCACTCGATTACATGCTGCCGGGAAATCTGTGTCTCATACTTTATAAGGAGACCAAGCAGCAGAAGTACAAGCTCGCGGCGGACAATATTCGCAAAGTCTTCGACACGTACCCGCGCACAAAGGACGGCGGCTTCTGGCATGCGAACATACCCAGCCGGGCCTGGCAGCTTTGGGCGGACGGTGTGTTCATGTCGCTTCCTTTCCTGGCTCGCTATGGTCAGATGTTCGGCGACAGCGCCTACACAAATGCCGAAGCGACAAAGCAAATGCTCATCTATTACAAGCACTTGAACGATCCAGCAACAGGTTTGCTTTGGCATGCTTACGATGAAAGTGGGGCGCAGCCCTGGGCCAATCCAGCGACACATCAGTCGGGCTTTCACTGGGGCCGTGCCTTCGGCTGGTACGCGATGACGCTGATCGAACTGCTGGAAGTGATGCCGAAGAATCAGCCACAGCGAGCGGAATTGATCGCCATCATCAACCAGCTGGCGAAGGCGTTTGCGAAATATCAGGACCGCAAAACCGGACTCTGGTACCAGGTGGTCGATAAGGGAGACGCGGAAGGTAACTGGCTCGAAACCTCCTGCTCGAGCATGTACATCTACATGATGTGGATGGGCGTGAAGCGTGGTTACCTGCCCCGGCATTACGCGGACGTGGCGCGAAAAGGTTACCAGGGAGTGCTGACAAAACTTTCCATGGGTCCCGATGGATTGACCAATCTTAAAGACATCTCTGAAGGGACGAACGTCAGTGACCTCGCTTATTACATTGCCCGCAAGCGGAACGAAAATGATTTCCACGGGCTGGGCGCTTTTCTGATCATGAATGAACAGTTGGGCGCCGCGAGCATTGGCTACAAACCGAAGCCTCTGAGTTGGAAGGCGAATTAATTTTGACTGCGCCGGGAGAGCGCAGCGGCGACGGCGCTTTGGATTGCTGATTAACGAGAAGCTGTGACAATAAGCAAGAAAGCGAATCCAAAGCGGTGTTGCACTGCACTTGCCACCGCACTACAGAGTACGGGTTACTCGCGTCGCGACTTTCTGGCGAGCGCGATCGCCGCGCCGGCTTTAGTGGCGACCCTGCCAATGATCGCTGAAGCAACGAGCGACATCGTTGTTTCCAGCCCCGATGGCAAAGTGAAGTTTCATCTTCGTTACGATCAATATCACTTGCGTTACAAAGCCTCATTACGGAATCACGATGCTGTCGAGACCTCACCGTTGGGAATCGTCGTGGATGGAGTTGACCTCAGTCGCGGCATCCGGATTGGCCCGGTAGATCGCTACAAGTTGCGCGAGACTTATCCAACTCGCGGCGGGCATTCGCAGGCCGTCAACATTTGTAACGGTGCTCGCATCGCGATCACTCATCAGGCAAGCAAAACGAACTACACCGTTGAGGCTCGCGCTTACAACGATGGCATTGCGTTTCGTTTGATTGTGCCCGGCAGCGGCCGCCGCATTCCTGACGAGGCGAGCGCGTTCACTCTTCCTGCCGGCAGCACAGTTTGGTTTCACGACTTTGAAGGTCACTACGAAGGCATTCATCGGAAGAAAGAAATCGCGGCAGTGAAGGACGGTGAATGGGCGGCGCCGCCTTTGACGATCAGGTTGCCCCACAACGTGGGCTATGTAGCGATCACGGAAGGTGCTCTGATTAATTATGCCGGCATGGGATTGCAAGCCGACGGCCGGCGCGGGTTCAGGGCAGTTCTGGGCCACGCGCTGCCCGTAAGTCATCCCTTCGATTTGCGTTACGGAAAGGAAGAAGCGAAGCGTCTATCGCAACCCGCCGCGATCGAGGGAACCATAACGACGCCGTGGAGAGTTGTAATGATCGGCGCTGACCTCAACGCTCTGGTCAATTGTGACCTCGTCAACAATGTGTCGCCACCGCCTGACCAGCGACTCTTTCCAAACGGTAAGCAATCGGAATGGATCAAGCCGGGCCGCGCGGTGTGGCGATACCTCGACGGCGGCGAAAACACCTTCGAAGGCATGAAAGAATTTTCCCGGCTCGCCGGCCAGTTGGGTTTTGAATACAACGTCGTCGAAGGGTTCTGGCAGCGCTGGCCCGAAAGTCAGATGCGCGAGCTGGTTGACTATTCCAATCAACAGCAGGTGGGGCTGTGGATTTGGAAGCACAGCAAAGATTTGCGGACTGCCGAGGCGCGAGAGAATTTCTTTGGTCTTTGCCGGCGCCTGGGTTTTGTTGGGGCAAAGATCGACTTCTTCGATCATGAAGCAAAGGAGATCATCGATGTCTATCAGGCATTGCTGCGTTCGTCAGCCGAGCACAAGATCATGGTTGAGTTTCATGGCGCCAACAAACCCGCAGGAGAATCTCGCACCTGGCCGAACGAGATGACTCGCGAAGCGATTCGCGGACTCGAGTATCGCAGCATGCAAACGCGTGCGCTGCACAACGTAACACTTCCGTTCACGCGCTTTCTGGCTGGTCATGCTGACTACACGCCAGTGCACTTTGGCGAGCGGCGCAAAGAAACTTCCTGGGCGCACCAGATCGCCAGCGCCGTCGTCTTTACTTCTCCGCTAATGATTTATGGTGCACACCCCAGGAGCCTTCTTGAGAATCCCGCCGTCGATCTGATCAGAAGCATTCCCAGTGTTTGGGATGAAACCATCGTTTTATCACAGTCAGAGATCGGTGAGTTGGCCGCATTTGCACGGCGGAGCGGCGACGCTTGGTTTCTTGGGATCATGAATGGCGAGACTGAGAAGAGCATCCGAGTTCCGTTATCGTTCCTTGGCCGACCGAAGTACCAAGCGATGCTAGTGCGCGATCAGAAAGATGATCCAGCGGCGGTGAAGATCGAGAGATCGACGTTCGCACGAGCCGATCAGTTAACGATGAACATGCGAGTCGGTGGTGGATTTGTGGCGAGGTTCGAGAGTCGGAATAAGGATGGCGGCTCTGCCGCTTGATGTGCGGAAGGTCTCTGACTTTCCGTAAAGCCATTTTTGATTCAGGGGCTACGCCCCGGTTGAAGCAGGGGCATAGCCCCAATCAATTCTTGTTCAAGCTAACGGAAGGTCCAGAGACCTTCCGCACATCGGGCGGCTGAGCCGTACCATTGACCGAGGGCCATGGAAGCGCTGATGGTTAGGTTGGTTTCAATTCTCTTTGTCACCCTGCTTATTTGCGGATCGGTCGCTGCCCAGCAGCGAACTTTCAATGTCGCGGCTTTCGATCGGCAACGGGTCTTGAAAGCCGCGAACCAATACTTGTCCGAAGTTCCCATCACGATCACCGCTGCGCACAGCCCGCGCAGCGCCGGAGGCATGCACGACTTTTTTTCGGAGGGTGATTACTGGTGGCCCGACCCGCAGAACCCGTCAGGGCCATATACTCAGCGCGACGGCATGACGAACCCCGACAACTTCGTCGAACACCGTCGCGCGTTGATGCGGCTCAGCCTGCAAGTTCCCGCTCTAGCCGCGGCTTATTTGATCATGAAAGACGAGCGTTATGCGAAGCACGCTGTCCGTCATTTACGCGCATGGTTTCTCGATCCATCGACTCGCATGAATCCGGATCTGCAATACGCGCAGGCGATTCACGGACGCTTTACCGGACGCGGGATTGGGATTATCGACACGATTCATCTGGTGGAAGTCGCGCGTGCAATTGAAGTGCTGAGAGACTCAAAAGCCTTATCAATGACGGAATTGGGTGGGCTCATCCGCTGGTTCAATGATTATCTGTGGTGGATGACGACGAGCAAAAACGGCCTCGAAGAACGCGACGCTAAAAACAATCATGGGACGTGCTGGGTGATGCAGGTTGCGGCGTTCGCGCATCTGACTGGGGACGAAAAATTGCTCGGCTATTGTCGCGATCGTTTTAAGTCCGTCATCGTTCCGAATCAGATTGCAGCCGACGGCAGTTTTCCCCAGGAGTTGCGGCGCACGAAACCCTACGGCTATTCGCTTTTCAATCTGGACGCCATGGCCACCATATGTCAGATTCTTTCAACTCCGGCCGACAACCTTTGGATGTTTGAAGTGGATGGACGCGGCATCCGGCGGGCGACGGAATATATGTTTCCTTACATCCGCGAAAAGAAGTCCTGGCCGCTGAAACCGGACGTAATGTACGACAGAGAATGGCCAATGCGTCAGAGCAGTTTATTGTTCGCGGGACTCGCTTTCAATCGTAGTGATTATCTCGATTTATGGAAACGACTGCCGGCAGATTCACAAGTCGAAGAAGTGAATCGAAACTTCTTTGTTCGTCAGCCGATGCTGTGGGTATAGTGGCACAGACTTCAGTCTGTGATGTGATGCAGGGATCCACAGACTAAAGTCTGTGCCACTTACCCAGCGACAGGAGCTTAAACCGTGAAGCTTACGTATCTCGATTGGACCATCATGCTGGTCTATTTCGTGTTTGTGCTGGGCATTGGTTTTGCCCTCAAGCGCTACATGAAAACCAGCACTGACTTTTTTCTTTCCGGCCGTTCGATTCCCGCCTGGATCACCGGTCTCGCCTTCATCTCGGCGAACCTCGGGGCGCAGGAAGTGATCGGCATGGGCGCGTCCGGAGCTAAATATGGAATTGCCACCAGCCACTTCTATTGGATTGGCGCGATTCCCGCGATGGCCTTCGTAGGCGTGTTCATGATGCCGTTTTACTATGGGTCGCGCGCGCGTTCAGTGCCTGAGTATCTCAAGCTGAGGTTCGACGAAAAGACGCGCGGTTTTAACGCGATCACTTTCGCCGTCATGACGGTCCTGTCTTCGGGGATCTCTCTTTACGCAATGGGTCTCTTGTTGGAGACGCTGCTGGGCTGGGATTTCAGCTTCAGCATTCTGGTGGCCGCCCTGGTCGTCCTGGTCTATGTCTTTTTAGGGGGATTGACCTCGGCTATCTATAACGAGGTGCTGCAATTCTTTCTGATAGTGTTTGGTTTTGCGCCCCTGGTTTTTCTCGGATTGAAAGATGTAGGCGGCTGGTCCGGATTACAGTCACGCCTCGCCATCGTTGCCACCGGTCATGGCTTTGGCGCCGGCGCGTGGAGCCACTCTTGGCAGTACATGGGTTCGCCATCGTCGAACCCGATGGGTGTCGAATGGTTTGGCTTGGCTATGGGACTGGGATTTGTTTTGTCATTCGGTTATTGGTGCACGGATTTTCTGGTGGTGCAGAGGGCCATGGCTGCGAAGTCGATGTCGGCCGCGCGCCGCACCCCTTTGATCGCGGCAGTGCCAAAGATGTTCTTTCCCTTCCTGTTGATCCTGCCGGGCATGATCGCGATCGCGCTGACTTACAAAACAGGTGGCAGTGGTTTTATGTTGCCGAAGAAAGCGGATGGAACCTTCGAATACAACATGGCGATTCCCCTCATGCTTGGCCATTACTTTCCGACAGGAATGCTCGGAGTGGGTTTGACCGCGCTGATGGCCAGCTTCATGTCGGGGATGGCGGGTAATGTCACGGCGTTCAATACCGTCTGGACCTACGATATATATCAGTCGTACATCAGACGCGGGGCCAGCGATCAGCATTACCTTTGGATGGGCCGCATGGCAACGATCTTCGGCATCGTGATTTCGGTAGCCGCGGCTTATGTGGCGACACGCTTCAATAACATCATGGACATGCTCCAGCTCGTTTTTGCTTTTGTGAATGCGCCGCTGCTGGCGACGTTTCTGCTGGGCATGTTCTGGAAGCGGACCACCGGTCACGGGGCCTTCATCGGATTGTTGTCGGGTACGACCGCCGCGGCGATTCACCAGGGCTTAACTCTGCCGTTCGGCGCGCAGGCCGGCGTGAAGGGTGGTTGGTTTGCCATCGTGCACACCTATCCGAGTGAACTCGCCCAGGCCTTCTGGACTGCGATCTTCGCCTGGTCGGCGTGTTTTGTGATCACGATTCTGGTTAGTGTCGCGACTCGACCGCGCGATGACAAAGATTTGGTTGGTCTGGTTTACTCTCTCACTGAACGTCCGAAAGAGGATCGACTGCCGTGGTATGAGCGTCCGGCAGTGTTGGCGGTGATCGTTTTGTTGGCGGCGCTCGCGCTCAACATTATTTTCTGGTGAGATTTATTGGAGCGCGGGCATCCTGCCCGCCAGCGCACAGCGCGCTCAATCCATGGTTGTTGCCGGTTAGGACTGTTCGCGCTTGGCGCTCAGGCGGACAGGATGTCCGCGCTCCGACCGGCAAAAGAAGAGGTGACCTATGCAACTCGATATTCGATTACCGATTGGGCTCATGTTCACCGTGCTCGGCGGGTTATTGACGGTGTTCGGGTTGGTCGGTGACAAGAGCGGCGTGCAGCGCTCGCTCGGAATCAATGTGAACTTGTGGTGGGGTCTGGTAATGCTCGTCTTCGGCGTGTTGATGTTCCTGCTCGGCCGTCGTGGCACGGCCACTGCGCGGTTAACCGAAGAGAGTCCCGAAGGAAAGAAAATCGAAGAGATGGACAATCAAGCGGGTCTCGAGAAATGACCAGGCCCGCCGAGTTAAGCGAAGCTTTTCACCATCGGTTTGGTCGCGGCGCACCGCGCATCTTTCGCGCGCCGGGGCGAGTTAATTTGATCGGCGAGCACACGGATTATAACGAGGGATTCGTGATGCCCGCGGCCATTGATTTTTCGACCTGGGTCGCCATAGGTACGCGTGATGATCGCCGGATTGTCCTGCACTCGGGTAGTTTCTCGGAAACGGCGGAGCTCGATCTTGACGAGCCGCCCGCGCGTGGCCGGGGACATTGGAGCGATTACCCGTTCGGCGTCGCGTTAATCCTCGAAGCAGATGGCCTGGAGCTGCGCGGCGCAAACATTCTGGTTAAGAGCGAAGTGCCCATCGGTGCAGGCTTGAGTTCATCGGCAGCGATTGAAGTCGCGACTGGTTTTGCTTTGCTTGATGCCGCAGGTGTTGCGCTTGATCGTCTGGGGTTGGCTCAGGTTTGCCGGCGTGCTGAAAACGAATTCGTCGGGATGCGTTGTGGCCTGATGGATCAATTCATTTCATGTTTTGGGCAAGTCAATCACGGGTTGATGCTCGATTGCCGCTCGCTCGATTATCGCCAGTTGCCGCTGCCCAATAGCGTGAAGCTGGTTGTTTGCAACACGATGGTTCGGCATGAACTGGCGGGCAGCGAGTACAATGCGCGGCGTGCCGAATGCGAAGTGGCGGTGCGCCAGCTCTCGCGAAAGCTTCCGCACGTTAGATCGTTGCGCGACGTAACGACTGACGATCTGGAACGGTTCGGGGACGAGCTTTCGGAGGTAGCCAGGAAACGAGCGCGGCATGTTGTCAGCGAAAACACGCGAGTGGTTGAGGCAGCAGCGGCCCTCGAGCGCGAAGACTTACAAACGTTCGGCGAGTTGATGGGCGAGTCGCATCGCAGCCTGCGCGACGATTACCAGGTCAGTTGTGAAGAGCTTGATTTGATGGTGGAGATTGCCAGTAAGCGCGACGGTGTTTATGGCGCGCGCATGACTGGCGGCGGGTTCGGTGGCTGTACCGTCAACCTGGTTGCATCGGAAAGCGTCGAGTCATTCAAAGAGGTTGTGGCGAAAGATTATGCGAAGGCTAGCAACCGTGAACCGGAGATCTATGTTTGCTCGCCGGCGCAGGGTGCAGAACGGGTAGTTTAGTGGCATAGACTTTGGGAAACTCTGAACGAGTACAAAGGACTCTTCAATGAGCACCGTCTGGTCTGTAAGAGCCAAATATTTATAGCTCGAGTCGGTAGATTGTTTCCCGCGCTTCTTTAGGGAGCGCAACGTACAGACGTTTCGCTCCCACGGGGCTGGGATATTGGGGCCTGGGCCGCTGCTATAAACATTTCGCCTCGAGGAGGCGAGGAAAGCCAAAACCATTTAGTGACAACTTGGTCAGAGCTTCCTGAAGTCTGTGATCTCAACGCAAAGAAAATCACAGACCGAAGTCTATGCCACTTACCGAAATGGATCTGCACGGACATCCGCATCGTCGTTATAACCCGCTGACGCGAGAGTGGGTGCTAGTATCTCCGCAACGCACGGAGCGGCCATGGCAAGGACAAGTTGAAAACGCGCCGCCGCGAGAGCTTCCTGAATATGATCCGACCTGTTATCTGTGTCCGGGAAATGCACGAGCGGGTGGCGCTCGTAATCCCGTGTACGAGAGCACCTTCGTATTCGACAACGACTTTGCGGCGCTGCGACCCGGCACGCCGGTGGAAGAATACGCAGACGGCGTATTGATTGCCGAAGCCGAGCCCGGCATTTGTCGCGTGGTTTGTTTTTCGCCGCGTCACGACTTGACCATCGCGGCGATGAAGCCGGAAGACATTCGTCAGATAGTCGATGTTTGGGTCGAGCAATTCCGGGAACTCGGGGCGATGCCTCAGATCAACTCAGTGCAGATTTTTGAGAATCGTGGCGCCATGATGGGCGCCAGCAATCCGCATCCGCATGGTCAGCTTTGGGCCCAGCGAAGCTTGCCGACTGAAGTGCTGAAGGAAGTCAGCTCGCAAAGAGATTATCGGGCCAGTCATGACTCTTGTCTGCTCTGTGACTATTTACAGATGGAACTAAACAACAAAGAACGGCTCGTTTGTCAGAACGAAGACTTTGTCGTGGTGGCGCCGTTTTGGGCGACATGGCCGTTTGAGACTCTGGTCGTTGGCAAACGGCATACTACCGGGATCGATCAGTTAATTGATCGTGAGCGAGATTCGCTCGGAGACGTTCTGAAGCGATTAACGTCGGCTTACGACGAACTGTTTGAGGCGCCCTTTCCATATACGATGGGGTTCCATCAGCGGCCCACTGACGGCGAGGATCATTTGGAATGTCATCTGCACGCGCATTTCTTCCCGCCCCTATTGCGTTCGGCGACCGTGCGGAAGTTCATGGTTGGGTATGAAATGCTGGCAATGCCGCAACGTGATATTACGGCAGAGCAGGCGGCGGCGCGTTTGCGAGAAGTGAGTGGCACGGACTTCAGTCTGTGATTGACGGATCGAATCGCCGACTGAAGTCTGTGCCACACTAAACGAATATGACGATCAAAATTACCGGAATTGAAACCCACGACGTTCGCTTTCCCACGTCACGCACTCTCGACGGCTCGGATGCGGTTAACGTCGATCCTGATTACTCGGCTGCTTACGTAATCCTGCGCACGGATCGATCCGGACTTGAAGGTCACGGTCTCACCTTTACCAACGGCCGTGGCAACGATGTCACTTGCGTGGCGATTGAAGCTCTGGGTCCGCGCGTGAAGGGAAAGACCCTGGAATCGATCATCGCCGATATGGCGGCGTTCTGGTACTCAGTAGCCGGTGACACACAACTCCGCTGGCTCGGTCCGGAAAAAGGTGTGATTCATCTCGCCACCGGCGCGCTAATTAATGCGGTGTGGGATCTTTATGCAAAGGCTGAAGGCAAACCTGTCTGGAAACTGCTGGTTGACATGACGCCGGAGCAAATCGTTTCGGCTATTCCTTTCCGCTACCTCACTGACGCACTAACGAAGCAAGATGCTTTGGATATTCTGCGAAAGCTCGAACCAACCAAAGCGCAACGTGAAGCGGAAATGCGCGCGCAAGGCTATCCGGCCTACACAACTTCCGCGGGTTGGCTCGGTTACTCAGACGAAAAAATACGACGACTCGTACGCGAAGGGATTGCGCAGGGTTGGACGCATTTCAAGATGAAGGTTGGCGCCAACCTGGAAGACGACGTGCGCCGGGCGCAACTCATTCGCGATGAAATAGGACCGGATCGAGTGCTGATGATGGACGCAAACCAGGCCTGGGACGTGGGCCAGGCGATCGAATGGATGAAACCATTGGCGCGTTTCCGGCCGCTGTGGATCGAAGAGCCCACCAGTCCTGACGATGTGCTCGGTCATGCCGCAATTGCGCGCGCGGTCGCTCCCATAGGTGTCGCCACCGGTGAAGCCTGCCACAACCGCGTGATGTTCAAGCAATTCCTGCAAGCCAAAGCGCTGGACTTCTGCCAGGTTGATAGCTGCCGTTTGGGTGGTGTCAATGAAGTCCTCGCGGTTTTGTTGATGGCGGCGAAGTTCGGTGTGCCGGTCTGTCCGCACGCCGGCGGCGTCGGCCTGTGTGAGTACGTGCAGCATCTTTCGATTTTCGATTACATCGCGGTCAGCGGATCGATCGAAAACCGGCGGGTAGAGTTTGTCGATCACCTGCACGAGCACTTTGTTTACCCGGTTGAGATTCGTAAAGGTAATTACGTGGCGCCGCTGGCGCCGGGCTACAGCATCGAGATGAAGCCTGAGTCGATCAAACAATACGAGTTTCCGGATGGAGAGGTGTGGTCGGATGTGAGGTCAGTACCACCTGCGTGAGCGGGTGGATCAAACACTCAATGACCGGGTTGACTGATGGGCCCACCCGCTGACGCAGGTGGTACTGACTTCATCATGAAAATGATTAACGAACTCCAGGTCGCATTGATAAGCGGGCCGGCGTACGACCCGCTATACGACTGCCTGCCGCGATTCACCGAATCGACCGGCATCAAGGTCAATGTGGCTTTTCGCGGCGACCATCCGGCGCTGAATGAACATCTGGCGGCGCTGAAAGCGATCCCTTACGATCTGGTTTCGACGCACACGAAGTATGTGCCGTCGCAACTCGAGTTTTTGGCGCCGCTCGACACGCTGATTGGTGCATCGACGCTGCGAGACTTTGCGCCTTTGTTGCTTGAGCTGGCGCGGATCGATGGCCTGCTCTACAGCATTCCGCGTAACATCGATGTGCGCCTGCTGCACTTTCGCCGCGACCTGGTCGAGAGGGCGCCCGAGACCTGGGACGAGCTACTCGAGACCGCGAGAAGGTTGAATGCGCCGCCGGATTATTATGGCTTCCTTTTTCCCGGACGTGAGTCCGGATTGTTTGGCACATTTTACGAACTGGCAGAGATGGCCGGAGCGCGTTTGTTTCCGGAAAATCTCGTTCCCGATATCGTTAACGAAGGCGGGCGCTGGGCGCTGCAATTTTTGCGCGCGTGTTATGCCGAAGGGCTAACACCGCGCGAACTGCCCCGGTGGCATTACGACAAAGTCCACGAGTGCTTTCGCACTGGTCACGCGGCGCTGGTCGGTGACTGGCCCGGTTACTACAGTCTGTATCGTGACGCGAAAATTTCTGCGGTGCATGACCGTCTCGGCCTCAGTCCTTATCCAGTTGGCCCGTCCGGCAAATCTCTCTCATATGGAGGCGGGCACACGTTTGCCTTGACCAGGAATGGAGTGAATAAGCCCGCAGCGTTGCAATTGTTGCTGTACCTGACTGCGTTCGCACAACAATTGGAAGAAGCGCGACAAGGGTGTGTGCCGGTGCGTCATTCAGTGATGGAGCAGATGCAGAGCGAGGCAGATGAAGCAAATCGCGCGCGTTTGGCAATGCTCGCGCGAGTAATTGCCGAACACATTCTGATTCCGCCGAAGTTCACGCGCTATCCGGAAGTGGAAGAAGTTTTGTGGCGTACGGTGCAAAAGGCATTTCTGGGTGAGATTGAAATTGACGACGCGTTGGAGCGGATGACGAAGGAGATTACCGGGATTGTGCATGGAGGGAATCGAGCGAGTTGCGCACAGTGATTTTGGAGTGCGCCGGCAGAGCGCAGCGGCGACGGCGCTTTGGATCGGAGTTCCGCCTTTAGGCGGTTACGCCTAACGAGGAGATGGACCGCCTAAAGGCGGAAGTCCAAACGAAACCAAAGCGGTGTCGCGCTTCGCTTGCCACCGCACTCCAAATGACGTGTCGGTTCGCAGAGGATGAACGAATTCGCTAATCAAACCTTTCTAATCACCGGCGGGCACGGTTTCATAGGCGCATGGATCGTCAAGCGTCTACTGGAACGCGGAACGCGAGTGGTAATCTTTGACCAGAGCGCACAGCCCGACAGACTTCGCTTGATCATGAGTGAGGAAATGATCGCGCCAGCACAGGTCGTCGCCGGCGACATCACGGAAGCGGGGAGTCTTTCGGCGACCATTGATAAGTTTGGAGTAACGAATCTGATTCATCTCGCAGGATTGCAAGTGCCAACCTGCCGCGCGGATCCAAGGTTGGGAGCCATAGTAAACGTCATCGGCACGATTAACGTGTTCGAAGCCGCGCGAAACGCCCGCGATCAAATCAACAATGTTACCTACGCCAGCTCTGCTGCGGTATTCGGTTTGGTGGCAGAAGAACATGCGATGACCGAACGTGACGAGCCCCGGCCATCGACACACTACGGCGTATTCAAACGCTGCAATGAAGGCAACGCTCTCGTCTATCACCTCGATCATGGAATCAACAGTATTGGCCTGCGGCCGCTGACCGTTTATGGTGTGGGCCGTGAGTTTGGCTTAACTTCCGATCCGACAAAAGCAATGAAGGCTGCCGTCGTTGACCGGCCGTTTCACATTCGCTTTGGCGGCCGCACAGACTTTCAATACGTCGCCGATACTGCCGAGGTATTCATGCGCGCGGCAACATCGAAGGCAACCGGCGCACACGTTTTCAATCTGCACGGCGAGACCGTTCACCTCGATGAAGTGGTCCGGGAAATTGAACGGGTCTGTCCCAGCGCCAGGGGAACGATTACCTGTGCGGACGAACCTTTGGCGATCCCGGCTGAGATGGATGACGCCGCGATCCGTGAAGCGCTGGGACCTTTGCCGGCCACCACGCTGGCAGACGGTGTAGGCGCAACCGTCGCGCGATTCGCAGAGCTGCGAGATGAAGGGCGTCTGGATACGAGCGACCTCGACGTTTAGCTGAAAACTTAGTTTCGTTTTTCTGGGCGCCTTCGGTATTGTCCTTTGCGCCTTTGCGTGAACCAAAGTCGAGGTCAGTAAAGTTTCGCGCAAAGGCGCGAAGAAAAGCGAGAGGCGCAAAGCCGGATTAGACGCGGCCCATTTCTTTTTCGCTGGGTCATAAAAACGATCCACGAAGGTACACGAAGCAGAGTTGGCTTTCTTCGTTCGCTTCGTGTGTCTTCGTGCATCGTTCTTATCCAGGTGGAAGAGGCAAATTAAGAAACTACTGAAAGGAACAATATGAACAAGCTCGTCACCCTGCTCATCATTCTGACTACCCTGCTTTTTTCCCTGAGCTGTGGAAAGTCGACACAGCAGTCTGGAAAGAAGCTTACTATCGCCGTGATTCCCAAAGGCACTACTCATGAGTTCTGGAAGAGTATCCACGCCGGCGCCGACAAAGCCGCAAGTGAGTACCAGGCGCAGGGCGCCAACGTCGAAATAATCTGGAAGGGGCCGTTGCGTGAAGACGAGCGCGAAAGTCAGATCCAAGTCGTGGAAGGTTTCACCAGCGAGGGCGTCAATGGAATCGTACTGGCGCCGCTCGACGACCGCGCGCTGACCCGCCCGGTCGAAGAAGCCAAACGCGCGGGCATTCCCACCGTCATTATCGATTCGGCTTTGCAGTCCGATCAGATAGTCAGTTTTGTGGCCACGGATAATCTGAAAGGCGGGACCCTCGCAGCGGGTCGCCTGGGCGTTCTACTCGGCGGCAAAGGCAAGGTGCTCATGCTGCGATACCAGGAAGGATCAGCGAGCACCGAACAACGCGAAGCGGGTTTCATGCAGGAGATCAAGGCCAAGTATCCCGGCATTGAGGTCGTCTCTTCGAATCAGTTCGCTGGTCCTACGCGCGACACAGCCAAGGCCGCGTCTGAAAATCTGCTTAATCGTTTTGGCAACGACATCCAGGGTGTTTTCACACCCAACGAGTCGTCCACCATCGGCATGTTGCTGGCCCTGCAGGACATGAAACTGGCGGGCAAGGTTGCTTTCGTCGGCTTTGATTCCAGTCCCGTCTTCACCGAAGCCATGCGCAACAAACAAATGCAGGGGACGGTTTTGCAGAGCCCGTTCAATATGGGTTATCTCGGCGTGAAGACTATGGTGGACAGTCTTCTCGGCAAAGCGGTTGAGAAAAGAATCGACACCGGCGTGGCCCTCGTCACACCTGACAACCTCGACGATCCAAAGATTAAGGAGCTGCTGCAACCGCCCGTGAAGTAGCAGTGGCGCGGGCGTCCCGCCCGTGAAGATCACGCGCAGGATGCGCGTGCCACACATTTATGGCACCAGTGGGATTTTGTTCCCGGCGCTCCGGAGGAGCGTAACGTACGGGATATTTCGCTCCTCCGGAGCGAGCATTAGCGGGTTGGCGCGGTGCTATAAACATTTCCCTCGAGGAGGCGAAGAATGCCAGAGCCCGCGAGTGTCAACTTAATCAGAGCTTTCCTATGACTGTGCTTGCTCTATCTGATATAGCCAGGCGATTCGGCCCAACGATAGCTCTCGACGGAGTCAACCTTGAACTGCGTCGAGGTGAAGTACACGCCCTGATTGGTGAGAACGGCGCCGGCAAAAGTACTCTGATGAATATTTTGGCAGGGTCCCTTCAACCCGACCGGGGGACCATGTCAGTCAAAGGACAGGCTTACTCTCCCACCTCACCGGTTGACGCGCGCGAGCGCGGCATCGCGCTGATTCACCAGGAACTTTCATTGGTTCCGCACCTGACCGTGATGGAGAACATTCTCATGGGTCTCGAGCCGGCGCGTTGGGGCTGGCTCAATCGCGAAGCAGCGCGGCGCAAGTCCCTCGCGGTCCTCGAGAATTTTCATCACCCGGACATACGCCTGGACCGTCGCGTCGCTGACCTCTCGATCGCAGCCCGGCAAGTGGTTGAGATCTGCCGCGCGCTCGCCGCACAGGCTGACATCATCCTGATGGACGAGCCCACGAGCAGTCTTCAGCGCGATGATGTTACGCACTTGTTTGCTCTGATCCGGCGCTTGCGCAGTAACGGGATCAGCATCATTTACATTAGCCACTTTTTGGAAGAGGTGCGCGAGATCGCGGACCGCTACACGGTGCTTCGCGACGGTCAAAGCGTTAGCACCGGCGCGCTTGCTTCGGTAACCAATTCAGAACTGATCGTGCAGATGGTGGGGAGACCCGTCGACAACCTCTTCCCAACAAGAGTTCGATCGCCAGCTGATCGGGTTCTGCTTCGGGTGCGCGATCTCAGCGCGCCGCCGCACCTGCAACACGCAAGCTTTGACTTGCGGGCGGGTGAAATTCTCGGGGTGGCTGGTTTGATGGGGTCAGGGCGCACCGAAATGGTCCGAGCAATCTTCGGTCTCGATCCGGCGCAGTCCGGTACGTTTCAGGTTCGCGGGAAGGCGTTCAAAGCGCACGGCTCGTCGCCTCCGCTCCAGCTGTCGCAAGGATTAGGCTATCTAAGCGAAGACCGCAAAGGTGAGGGAATTGCCCTGTCACTTTCGATAGCCGACAACACTACCATGACTCGGTTTTCGTCCTGCTCGCGTTGGGGTTGGCTGGATCGCTCGGCGCAGCGTAAACAAACCGAGGCACGGATGAGGCAGCTCGGTGTCAAAGCACGGAATCCACTTCAGCCCGCACGTGCTCTTTCTGGTGGCAATCAGCAGAAGATAGTTCTGGCGCGCTTGCTTCATCAGGATGCGAACGTGCTGCTGCTTGATGAACCAACACGCGGAATCGACATTGGCAGTAAGGCGCAAATCTACGAAGTCATCGCGCGTTGCGCTGCTGAGCAGAAGGGGGTGCTGATGGTAAGTTCCTATCTGCCGGAACTCTTCGGGATGTGCGATCGCATCGCGGTGATGAGCCGCGGAAGGTTAACGCCCGCGCGTACTGTCGCAGAATGGACGCCTGAAATGGTGATGCTTGCAGCGATTGGTGGAGAAGAAACGCCTGGAACAGCAGTCGACTTGGGACGTCAGCTGCGAGTGTGACGGTACTGCTTCGCGGTACTCATTCAGACTTTCCCTTGAGGCTTATTAATTAGATGGTTGCAGAAACAAAGACGGAGAGAGAGAGCACCCGATCAACTTTCCAGAACGTTTGGCTGGCAAGATTGGGCCCGTTTATCGGCTTGTTCCTGGTAATCGCTGTGTTCGCCCTGCTGACAGAGTCTCCGGCGCGTTACCTTTCGCCCTTTAACCTGCGCATCGTTCTCGCTCAGACAGTGACCGTGGCCCTCGGCGCGATTGGGATGACGATGATCATCGTCAGCGGGGGCATCGATCTCTCGGTCGGCTCGAGCATCGCGCTTTCCGGCGTCGTCACGGCGCTGATGCTGCGCGCTGGCTATCCGCCGATTGTGTCGGTCGTGACAGGAATGTTTGTGGGAGGGTTAGTTGGATTCGTTAACGGCACGGTCATCACCCGGTTGCGCGTAGTGCCTTTCATCGCCACGCTCGGCATGCTCGGCATTGCGAGGGGCGCGGCAAAGTGGATCGCGGGGCAACAAACCGTCAATGTTCCACAGACCTGGGTCAATGAACTGGCAGTTACGTTTCCGACGCCGTCGTGGTTGCTACTCGCTCCCGGTGTTTGGATCGCGTTGCTGCTGTCAATCATGACTGCGGTAATCTTGCGGAACACGATCTTTGGCCGTCACGTTTTTGCGCTGGGCTCAAACGAAGCGGCAGCATTAGCCTGCGGCATTCCAGTCCGGCGACTGAAGGTTTGGATTTACTCTCTGGCCGGCTTGTACTTTGGACTTGCCGGCGTGACCCAGATGTCACGTCTCAGACAGGGCGACCCTACTGTGGCAGTCGGCGCCGAACTCGACGTGATCGCGGCAGTCGTCATCGGCGGCGGAACTCTGTCCGGGGGCGAGGGCAGCATCCTGGGCTCAATGATCGGCGCCTTAATAATGGCCTTCCTGCGCAATGGATGTCAGCAGATGGGCTGGCCCAACTATATCCAGGAGATCATCATCGGGGGAATCATCGTGATCGCGGTCGCCATTGATCGCTTCCGTCATTCGCGTTCCCAAACCTGAAAAGGTGGCACAGATCTTTAGTCTGTGTCCCTGAGCTTTGAATCACAGACTGAAGTCTGTGCCACGACTTGAATGCGCGTCTCTTTATTCATTACCTGTCTGGTTGACCAGATGTTTCCCGATGTCGGCGAAGCAATGGTCGTGACTCTGCGACGCCTGGGCGTTACGGTTGGCTTCAACGACGCGCAGACATGTTGTGGGCAAGTCGCTTTCAACACCGGCTATCGTCCGGAAGCGCGTTCGATGGCCGAGCATTTCATAAAGGTCTTCGAAAGCGACCCAGCGGATTTCATCGTTGCGCCATCGGGCTCATGCACGGCGATGGTGCGTAATTTCTATGGCGAGTTATTTCAGGGACCAGACGAGCGCTTTTGGCGAGACCGGCTGGCTCGCGTTCAGCCACGATTGCGCGAGTTCTCAGAATTTATTGTCAACGAACTCGGCGTCGAAGACGTAGGTGCAAGCTTTGCTCATCGGGTTACCTATCACGACGCCTGTCATCTGCTGCGCGAACTTGGCGTATCCGAGGAGCCTCGTCGCTTAATCCGCGCAGTCCGCAACATTAATTTGCTTGAGATGGAGGCTCCGGATACCTGCTGTGGGTTTGGCGGAACGTTTTCAGTTAAGTACGGCGAGATTTCCAACGCGATCATGCAGGAAAAACTTGCACGCATTGTAAACAGCGGAGCCGAGTATGTGATCGCAAACGACTCGAGCTGCTTAATGCAGCTTGCCGGCGGGTTGAGCCGCGCTGGTTCGCCCGTTAAGACCATGCACCTGGCGGAACTGTTGGCCCAACAGTGACAACCATATATGCCTAATCCCGATTTAACTCAACGTTCACACGATGCGCTCGAAAACTCAGTGCTTCAGGGCGCGCTAAAGGCGGCCACTGATACATTCATCGAGCGCCGACGTGAAGCCATCACTTCCGTCGCGGATTGGGAGGCGCTGCGTCAACGCGCACGACAGGTCAAAGAGCACACGATCAACCATCTCGACTACTACCTCGAGCAACTAGTGGCGACGGTTGAGGCCCATGGCGGAAGAGTTTTTTGGGCGCACACCGGGCAGGACGCATGCAGATACATCGTCGACGTGGCGCAAGCACGCGGCATTAAGTCAGTCGTCAAAAGCAAATCGATGGCGACCGAAGAGATTGAGCTGAACGACGCCCTTGAAGCCGCGGGCGTGCGGCCGGTGGAAACGGATCTCGGCGAGTACATCATTCAACTGGCCCACGAAAAACCTTCACATATCATCGTCCCTGCGATTCACAAGACGCGCGCCCAAATCTCCGACCTGTTCGAGGAGAAATTGCGGGCAGGCCGTCCTAACGAAGTTGCTGAGATAACTGCAATGGCCCGGAAGCGACTTAGAAATGAATTTCTTTCAGCTCCGATGGGTATCACGGGCGCAAACTTTGCGGTTGCCGAAACTGGGACCATCGTGCTCGTCGAAAACGAAGGCAACATTCGTTTGAGCACTCAAGTGCCGAAGATTCACGTCGCGGTTGTCGGGATTGAGAAACTCATCCCGCGCTTCGAGGACCTTTCCGTGTTTCTGCGACTGCTGCCACGCAGCGGCACCGGGCAAAAGCAAACCGCCTATGTTTCTTTTCTAAATGGTCCGCGCCAAACCAAAGCTGAAGCCGGTTTTGAATTTCACCTGGTGCTGATGGACAACGGCCGCACGCGAATTCTCGCCGACGAACAGATGAGAGAGTCGCTCTACTGCATTCGCTGCGGCGCCTGCCTTAACGTCTGTCCTGTCTATCAAAAGATCGGAGGCCAGGCTTACGGCTGGATTTATCCCGGACCAATCGGCGCGGTGATTTCGCCGCAGTTACAGAGTCTGAAGCAGTCGGGCGATCTGCCATTCGCATCCAGTTTGTGCGGGGCCTGTCGCGATGCCTGTCCGGTTGCCATAAACCTGCCGGACATGTTGCTCGCGCTGCGCGCCAAAGCGAAAGAATCTGGTGTTGACAGAAAACCGGCTGAGCACGCTGCCATGCGTGGATTTGCTTTCATCGCCCGTCATCCAGGGTTGTTCACTTGGAGCGGCAGACTGATGCGCGCTTTTGCTCGTCTAATGGCAAAGGGTGGAATGATCAAGAGCGGGCCAATGCCGCCACTAAGCGACTGGACCGATTATCGGGATTTGCCGGCGCCGCGCGGTCCCTCGTTTCGCGAGCGCTGGAAAAAGGAGGACGGGAAATGAGGACTGTGCCCGAAACGAATCAACTTAGTGTGCTCGATGATGTCCGCCGCGCGCTGGGACGTCGGGCGACTTTGTTGCCGGTGCCGCTCGATCCATTTGTCGAATCTCCCCTTGAGATTGATTCGAACACCTTAATCGAACGGTTTATTCAGGAAGCGACCGCGGTCCGCGCACAGGTATATCGATTGCCCGGTGAGCTACGGCTCGTCGAAACGATTGTTGAAGTCTGCTCGCGCCAGAATGACGATGTAGCGATGTCGGGAGCCATAGTGTTTGGTGAAACCGACCTGCCCGAAGCGCTGGCAGCGCGCGGTCTCTCAACCTTTGTTGGGAATGATACTGAGCATCACCAACTGGTTGCGCGACTCGCCAACTGCGGCGTCGGACTGACAGCGGTCGACTATGCAATAGCTGAAACAGGAACGATCGTTTTGGGCAGCGACGAACCCAACGCTTTGTTGGTGTCACTGCTGCCGCCGGTGCACATCGCCCTGGTTCGGGCAGGGCAAATGATTGCGACGATGGACGAAGCAATAAAGAGGATCGGCAGCGAACAAATTGGGAGCGCCAATCCTGCTCGGTCAGTTACGCTGATCACGGGGCCCAGCCGGACCAGCGACGTAGAGCTGGTGCTGAGTATCGGAGTGCACGGTCCCAAAGAGTTGCACGTGATCGTTATTGAGTGATTTTCCGAACGACCTGATTTTCTTGCGGCTGCGCCGCCTGATGTGCGGAAAGGCTCCGCCTTTCCGGTAAGGTTTTTAACCAAAACGATGAGTGATGTTCAATCCGACACTTTGCGAGAGTGGCGCGAATCCGCACGGTATTGGCAACAACATGCCGCGACTCATTGTGAAAACTAAAGGTCCGATTTTTCTCAAATACATGTTTGTTCTCCAAATCGTTGTGATCAGCAACTAAACCAACGCGTACACACAACACTCTTCGGCCAGTTCCTCAAAATGCCACATGCCGCTGTTGGTAACGACAATGTCTGCACCGGAAACCAGGTCCGTCACGGTGTTAGTTAGCAGAATCTGACCAGCGGCAGCGCGTTCTGCCAGGTCTTTACTGATCTCAACAGCCGCGCCGCTTGCTCCTTGCCCGGTAATTTCACAAAGACCAGTATGCAACCCGATTTTCACCTCGACCTTCGTCTCCGCAGCGGCGTCGCGGATCGCTCGGGCGCAGCGGATGGCTCTGATGGGACCATCAAACATAGCGCAAAAACCATCGTCGTTTGATATCACCACCCGGCCCTTGAACCATTCCGTTTCGCGTTTGGCTAATGCCTCAACTGACTTGGCGCCTTTGTGACCATAACCCGCTCCAGTCGGCGGAGACTTTACGCTCAGAATGGTCGCGAGCACGGTGTCCACCTCAGCCGACGCGTGCACATTTGCGACAAAGGTTTCCACTTCATTAAGGATCGCATCCTGATCACCGACAAACAGCAGGTGATCCTGCCCAGGCAATTCAACGAACGTCGCATTCGGGATGTGAGACGCAATGTATCGTCCTTCTTCGATATTGGAGTCGCGATCTTCGCTGCGATGCAGAATCAGTGTTGGAACTCTTATTGCCGGCAGCACGTGCCGCACATCGATTGAGGTATTCAACTGCGCGAGAGCCAGAGCCGCGCGCGGGCTGGCACTGCGTCTTTGATAGCTCGCCCACCAACTCCGAAAACGCTCGTCGTGCGCCATACTGGGCGCTAAGTCTTCCACGCCCAGCGGCCCGCCCCACTCCTGTTCGATAGCATCGTAGAATTTTTGCCTCTCTTCAGGAGTCGGAGCCCAGGGGTATTCGGCGTCGTAAATTCGCTTCGCGAATACTCCGAACGTAATCAAGGCAATAGTTCGCTCTGGATAGGTGGCGGCGAACAGCATGGCCATGTTGCCGCCTTCGGACATGCCAAATACAACCGCTCGTTCGGAGCGTACCGCTTCCATAACTGCGCGTACGTCGTCCATGCGTTGTTCGAGCGTCGGCACATTGGTACTTTGGTCAGACAGGCCAGTACCTCGCTTATCGAATAAGATCAAACGTGTAAAAGAGGCGAGGCGCCGATAAAAGCGAGCGAGAGAAGGCTCTTCCCAACCGTATTCCAAATGGCTGACCCAGCCAGGCACATAGATCAAATCTACTGGGCCACTCCCGAGCACCTGATAGGCGATATTGATGTCGCCGCTTTTCGCGTATCGGGTTTCCGGTTTCAGATCTCCTGTCGTTCGCGCTCTTGGCGTGTCCAAGACTGTCGTTGCCAAACCAGCACGTGATTCATTGTCAGCAGTAAAGCGCCTGGTGAGAATTTCGGTAGGAAAGTCTTCTAGATGCTCAAGGGTCGACCCGTCTGAGCGACAGAACTTCATCGTTTCGTCCGAATAGGTCTGGTGGCAGATAGGGCAGCGCTTCATTGATTCCGAATGGGCTTGATGTAATTAACGAGTTTGTATCATACTGCCGCACAATCAAAGAGCGAAGGAGAATATCGAGATGGCTGAATGGCGCATGACCGGAACCTACTTCAAAAGTTGTAATTGCGATCCTGGTTGTCCGTGCGATTTCATGAGTGCGCCCACGCATCACAAATGCGAAGGAGTGCTCGGAATGAAAGTTGAACAGGGCAATTTCGACGGCGTTTCGCTGGATGGGGTGAAATGGGCGGTCGCCTATCACTGGCCCGGACCACTTCATGAAGGCAACGGGACGGTGAAGCCCTACTTTGACACCTCAACCAAGCCCGAACAGTTAAATGCCCTGGGCCAGATTCTGACTGGCCAGGCGGGTGGCGGTTGGTTTGAGATGCTGTCGACGATTGTGAGTGAGGTAAAGTCGCCGGCAATCGTGGATATAGATTTTGAATTCTCCGGGAAGTCGGGAAAGATCAAGATTGGTGACGGGATAGAAAACCGGTTTGACTCCATAAAAAACCCCGTTACTGGCGATGAAGCCTCGGTCCAAATCCGCATCCCCGGTGGATTGGAATACTCCGATCAAGGCGTCGCCGAAATTGTACGTTCAGAGGTCATGCGCTCAACTGACGAAATCGGCTTTGATTACAGCGGCTGCCACACCTCTCTTGTCGAGCAGCAGACATTTGGTAATCATCGGTAAGCTCGCTGCCGGATCGAGGGAGAGCTAACGCGCGTTTTAGCCAGTAACTTTCGTTCGTCTCGATCTGCAAGGCTCAAGTATGAGTTCGTCGAATAACTCTGACCCGTTTTTAATTTTCAACTCACACGAATGTCTTCAATACCGCTCGAAGTTGTCTTAAAACGAGATCGCCTTCTCGTCCTGAGTGGTCTCGTGATCGTCTCTGCGCTCGCGTGGGGCTATCTTTTTCAACAGGCGCACAGCATGCACCAGATGAACATGGATGGCATGAACATGAGCGGCATGGATATGAGTGGCATGGACATGGGAATGTCGATGGCAATGCCGCAAACTAGTTCCTGGAGCGCGCTCGATCTACTGCTCATTTTCACCATGTGGGCAGTGATGATGGTGGCGATGATGGTCCCGACCGCCGGGCCGATGGTTCTCCTCTTTGCTACCTTTAATCGCAAGCGTCGGGAACAGGAGCGACCGTTTGTGCCAACCAGCGTATTCCTACTCGGCTACTTAGCGATCTGGATCGCATTCAGCGTCATTGCTGCGCTCGCGCAGTGGAGTCTTCATCGCGCCGCCCTGCTCTCTCCGATGATGGTAAGCACCAGCCCAGTGCTTGGTGGATCATTGTTAATTGCCGCGGGTTTATTCCAATGGACACGCTTCAAGAATACGTGTCTCACTCATTGCCGTTCGCCACTCGATTTCTTTTCCAGCCATTGGCGCGAAGGGACCGGCGGCGCACTCAGCATGGGTCTGCGACACGGAGCTTATTGCGTGGGCTGCTGCTGGGTCTTGATGGCTCTTTTATTCGTGGCCGGAGTTATGAATCTTCTGTGGATTGCCCTTCTTAGCGCGTTTGTCTTAGTCGAGAAGACCATTCCATCCCGCACCAACAAATGGGTGGGCCGGATTGCCGGCCTTCTGCTCATTGGATGGGGAGCATTGTTAGGGTTTGCAACCTTCCGATAGAGCTGAAGCTTCCGTTTGCGAATAAGGAACGATGAGGGACTGTCCGCAACCAGTAACGCTGCGATTTCCTCAGCAGTGTGAAGAAAAACGACGCGGGCAACGGACTTTACCTGTTGCGAAAATTCGGATTCAAATGATGAATGTTTGTAAGTGATTGACATGATTGGTGCCGAGGGTGGGAGTCGAACCCACACGACCTTACGGTCAACGGATTTTAGGGAGGTGGGGGCTACGCCCCGGCGTCGCAGAGCGGTTCCGTACCATCGGACTCTTAAAATGATGACTCTCCGAACAATTTCTCTCGTCTTAATTATCGTGCTGGCATCAGGGTTTTATCTTGCCGTTCAAAACCAGAATGCTACTCGAAAGCAGATCTACCACGATGGCTGGATCGATCTAAATAAAAACGGTCGCATGGATGTTTACGAAAACTCAAAAGCCCCAATCGATCGCCGTGTCGAGGACTTGCTTTCGCGCATGACTCTGGAAGAAAAAACCTGTCAGACTGCGACGTTATACGGCTACAAGCGCGTGTTGCAGGACGAACTTCCCACGCCCGACTGGAAGAACCAGATTTGGAAAGATGGCATCGCGAACATTGACGAACATTTAAATGGTTGGGCCGCGGGCTCCAAGAGCATCTATGCCAACGACATCAAGAAACATGTCTGGGCGATGAATGAAACGCAACGCTTCTTTATTGAGGAGACGCGGCTGGGCATCCCCGTCGACTTTACCGAAGAGGGACTGCGCGGCGTCGCTTTCCCAACTGCGACAAGTTTTCCCTCTGAACTTGGCATGGGTCACACGTGGGATCCGGAATTGGTGCGCGAGATGGGTCGCATCACTGGACAGGAAGCTCGCGCACTCGGCTACACGAATGTCTATGCGCCCACGCTCGATGTGTCGCGCGATCAACGCTGGGGACGGATTGAAGATACTTACGGCGAAGATCCTTATCTCGCATCGAGCCTCGCCGTCGAAATGGTCAGGGGCCTCCAGGAGAATTACACGGTCGCTGCGACTGGAAAACATTTCGCCGTTTACAGCGTCGGTAAAGGCGCGCGCGAAGGCGAAGCGCGCACCGATCCGCAGATCTCGCCGCGCGAAATCGAGAACCTCCTGTTGCCAACCTTCAAAGCCGCGATCAAAGAGGGCGGCATGCTCGGCGTGATGAGTTCGTACAACGATTACGACGGCATTCCCGTCACCGGCAGCAAGTACTGGTTAACTGAGCGTCTGCGAAATGACTTCGGCTTTAAAGGTTATGTCGTTTCCGACAGTGCGGCGGTCGAGTACCTCTACAGCAAGCACGCGGTCGCGGCCGACATGAAGGATGCCGTGCGGCAATCGATTGAAGCGGGATTGAATGTGAAGACGAACTTTACTCGACCAGAGGATTTCATTCTGCCGCTGCGCGAACTGGTGAAAGAAGGGAAGGTCTCGATGAAGACCCTCGACGATCCCGTTCGTGATGTGCTGAGAGTAAAGTTCATCCTCGGCATCTTCGATCGTCCTTACGTGGCGGATGCGGATGCATCTGAACGCCTCGTCAACTCTGCCGAGCATCAACAGGTCGGTCTGCGCGCCGCTCGCGAGAGCCTGGTCCTTTTGAAGAACGAGAAAAATCTTCTGCCGCTAAGTAAGGAGATCAAATCTATCGCCGTTATCGGTCCCAACGCCGACGACGACAGCACCGCGCGTTATCGTTACGGCCCCTCCGGCGTGAAAGGCGTGACGGTGCTCGAAGGGATCAGGACGAAGCTCGGCAGCGCTGTTAAGATCAATTATGCGAAGGGCTGTGAGATCACCGACGCGCACTGGCCAGAGACTGAAGTGCTGCCGGAACCGCTGACCAAAGAAGAACTAAGCGAGATCAGCAAAGCAGTTGCAGCCGCGCAGAATTCTGACGTGGCCGTGGTTGTCCTCGGCGACTCGATGAAGACGGTAGGCGAAAGTGCTTCGCGAACGAGCCTGGACTTGCCGGGTCATCAACTGGATTTGATTCAGGCCGTTTACGCCACCGGCAAACCCGTCATAGTAGTCCTGATTAATGGCCGGCCGCTGAGCATAAACTGGGTCAATAAGTACGTGCCCGGAATCATCGAAGCCTGGTTTCCCGGAGTTCATGCCGGAACGGCGATCGCCGAGGTTCTGTTCGGTGATTACAATCCCGGCGGAAAGCTGACGGTAACTTTTCCGCGGACCGTAGGACAGATTCCCTTCAATTTTCCGACTAAGCCAAAAGCACAATGGGAAGGCGAGAAGACCCGAGTCAACGGCGCGCTCTATTACTTCGGACACGGGTTGAGCTATACGACGTTCGCCTATAGCAATCTGAAAATCGATCCGTTATCAAGTGCGATGGTCGTTAGCGGACGGGGCAGTAGCCCGACCGTGAGGGAGGGCTCCCTCGTCGTTAGCTTCGATGTGAAGAACACTGGTGCCCGGGAGGGCGACGAAGTCGTCCAACTCTACACCCGCGATCTGGTCAGTAGCGTTACGACTTATGAAAAGAACCTGCGTGGCTTTAAGCGAGTCCATTTGAAACCGGGTGAGACAAAGGCGGTAAGCTTTACTTTGCGGCCCGATGACCTGGCTTTGTGGGATCGAAGCATGCATTTCATAGTTGAGCCAGGAAGGTTTCGGGTGATGGTCGGATCGGGTTCAGAAGACATTAGGTTGAACGGCGAGTTTGAGATCGTGGCGAAGTAGATTTGTTTGACTCCCGCCTCTCTTTGGGAGAAGGGCCGGGATGAGGGCGCGCAGCGTAGCAAGCAGTAAGAATTTTTCGTCGTCGTGTTTTGGCCAACACAACGCGAGATCAAAGAAGGGTTCGCCTAAAGCCCTCACCCAACCCTCTGCCAAAGGGAGAGGGAGTCAGACAAAAGAAAAATTTTACCGGAGGTTCTAATGAATCGTCTCCTTATCGTCATTTGCATTCTCGCTGGTTCGACAGCAATCGCTTCTGCCCAGCCCGCGACGCCTACGCCCAGCCCGGTTGATCCCTGTGCGGAGTTAACGGCACGGGCGACCCGCGCTGAAACCAAACTGAAGGACTGGCCGGCGCTGGCCCGTTATCGCAACGACAATGCGAAGGTTACCGCGCCGGCCCGGAATGAAGATCGAGTTGTCTTCATGGGCGATTCGATTACTGATTCCTGGGACGACCCAAAATACGGCGGCTTTTTTCCGGGCAAGCCTTACATCGATCGCGGCATCAGTGGACAGACGACACCGCAGATGCTGATCCGCTTCCGGCCCGATGTAATTGCTTTGCAGCCGAAAGTGGTAGTGATTCTGGCCGGCACTAATGACATCGCCGGCAATACCGGACCGATGACGCTGCAAGCGATCGAAGACAATCTGACTTCAATGTTTGACCTGGCACATGCGAATGGGATTCGCGTTGTGTTTTCTTCCGTGCTTCCGATCAGCGATTACGAGAAGAACAAGGACGGTCAACAGATCATCCGTACGAAACAGCGTCCACCGGAACAGGTTATCGCGCTCAATGATTGGATGAAGAAGTACGCCGCGATGCACGGACAAATCTATCTCGATTATTTTTCGGCGATGGCTGATGACAAAGGTTTTTTGAAAGAAGAGCTAAGTGAAGACGGTCTGCATCCGAATCAAAAGGGCTATGACGTGATGGCGCCGCTGGCCGAACAAGCCATCGCTGCTGCGTTGAAATCTCGCCGGTAACGAAGTGTAGGGTGTGATGAGGTCAGTACCGGGAGCGGTAGCGACCGGGTCTCAATGATTCTCAAGGACAGGATTGAGTGGACGCGACCCGGTCGCTACCGTTCCCGGTACTGACCTCATCACGCGAGCCGTCCGCGCTCCCAAACAAATGGAATTTTCTTGCGAGTAGATTGGTTTGCAATTAAAATATAGCCCATTTCAGCAGGCAGCCATCAAGTTAATCCAGGCCGCGCACGCAAGTTAACCGTCTTGCGCTACGGCTACGCAGTCCGCAGGAGGAGACCATGTCAGACGAGCCAAAAAAGAAGAGCTCGAGCTACGATCCCAGCCGGAGAAAATTTCTCAAAGGCGTTGGTGTCGCCGGCGCCGGAGCAGCGCTGGCTGACTCTCTGCTAAACCATGAGGTCAGTGCAGCCAGGTCAAAGCTTAATGCTCCAGGCAATCCGATCAGCGGAAGCGTTAACATCGCACTTGACCTCAATGGCCAGAAACGAAGCGTGACGGTCGAGCCGCGTACGACCCTGCTCAGTACCATGCGCGATCGTCTGGAACCCGGCATCACCGGACCAAAGTTGGTCTGCGACATGGGGACATGTGGCGCGTGCACGGTTCTGATGGATGGCAAGCCGGTGTATTCATGCCTGGTTTTGGCGGTCGATGCGGTCGGGAAAAAACTGACGACAGTCGAAGGGCTCGGCACGCCTGAGAACATGAACGCGGTCCAGCAGGCGTTTGTCGAACACGACGCGCTGATGTGTGGCTTTTGCACGCCGGGATTCGTGACAACAATTTCTGCTTATCTGAAAAAGAATTCCAATCCGACACTCGCAGAAGTGCGCGAAGCATGCAAAGGAAATTTTTGCAGGTGCGGGACCTATCCGCGAGTTTTCGAGGCGGCGCTCGCGGCTGCCAAGGCCGGAGGCAGTTGAGGTTTTCTTTAACACCGTGGAGTGATACTGAGCGTTTGAGTCAATGCAGCCGATGAGGTCAGTAATACCCGCGTGAGCGAGTGGGCCCTGGCTCAACCAATCTTGAATGTTTGACCCACCCGCTAACGCAGGTGCTACTGACCTCTTAACGGAGACAGCCAATGCCACAGCAACAACCGCAACCCACGCCGGCGCCGCCGAAAAAGAAAAAGATCCGCGTCCCGCGCGTGGTCAACGGCATCGACACGATGGTTGAGATTGAAGTCGACGACGTTGCCGGTCCGGGATGGGGACCAAACGACAAACACACTCTGCTCAATCACGCGCATACTCGTGTCGATGCGCCGCTGAAAGTGTCCGGCGCCGCGCACTATACCTATGACGTGCGTTTGCCCGGGATGCTCTACGGGCGCATCCTCCGCTGTCCGCACGCCCACGCGCGCATTAAGAGATTTGATTCAAGCAAGGCTGCGACTATGCCCGGCGTGAAGGCGATCGTTCAGACGCCTCTGACTGAGTTTCGTTTCGCCGGATCGCCCGTCGCGGCTGTGGCGGCCACAACTTCCGAACTTGCTCAGGACGCTGCGCGCGCGATTGTCGTTGAGTATGAAGTCTTGCCGCACGTCGTGTATGCCCGCGACGCAATCAAACCCGAAGCGCCGGAAGTTCTGGCAAGAGACCCACGAAAGCCCGATGAAAAAAATCTGCGCTTCGCCGCGAAAGCCGGTGACCTGCAAAAGGTAGAAGCTGCCCTGGCCAACTCGGACGCAGTAGTTGAAGCTGAGTACTACACGTCGCGCATCCATCATGCCTGTCTCGAGACCCACGGAATGGTCGTTGACTTTTCCGGAGGTGAGTCGGCAACCATTTACGCGACGACGCAGGGAACCTTCACGATTCCGAAGGATGCCGCTGATACGCTCGGTCTGCCAGAAAGCGCGGTGACCGCAACTGTGCAACACATGGGAGGCGGCTTCGGCTCAAAATTCGGAATCGGTATTGAGGGAATGCTCGCCTGCAAACTTTCGAGACAAACGAAGACGCCGGTCAAGTTGATGATGACTCGTTATGACGAGTTTGTGATGGCGGGGAATCGATCAGGTTCGTGGCAAAAACTCAAAGCCGGGGTTAAGAACGACGGCACACTCACCGCGGTGCAGGCCACGCAGTATCGACTTGGCGGCGTCGGCGGCGGATCGCAAGCGGGCCAACCTTATGCTGTCTATCGTGCGGGCGAATTTTATCGCGAAGTCTATGCGTTGCACACAAACGAGGATTCGTCGGTTGCCATGCGTGCGCCCGGCCATCCGCAGGCTTCGTTCGCAATGGAATCGTTGATCGATGAACTGGCGCACAAGATCGGGATGGACCCGGTCGCGTTTCGCAAAAAGAACATGCGAGATGAGGTCTATCACCGGCAACTCGATCGCGCGGCGCGTGAAATCAATTGGTCCGGACGAAATCCAAAGTCAGGCGGAGGCAGCGGACCGCTCAAGCGTGGGATGGGCTGCGCTGCCGGAACCTGGGGTGGTGGCGGCAACGATCAGTGCAAAGTCGATGTCACGGTTGGACGCGATGGTTCAGTGCTGGTTGCGGTCGGCACTCAGGACCTGGGAACCGGCACGCGCACCTACACCCGCGCAATCGTCGCGGAAGAATTAGGACTACAAATCAAGGATGTAGTTGAGCAGATCGGTAATTCAAAGCTTGGCGGCGCCAACCCGTCTGGCGGTTCAACCACGGCCGCGTCCTTATCACCCTCAGTCAAAGACGCAGCGATCAAGACGCGCCTGGCGCTCGCCGAAAAACTAGCCCCGCTGCTCGGAAATCCCAAGGTCGAAGAGATCGCGTTTGCTGACGGCAACGTTTCGGCCGGAGGGAAATCGCTCTCGTGGAAACAAGCTTGCGCATCACTGCCGGCTGCCGGCCTGACTGCTCACGGTGTTTGGCGACAAGATCTGCAAAGCCGCGGCGTCCACGGCGTCTGCTTCGCTGAAGTCGAGGTCGATGTCGAGACCGGAAAGGTTCGACCGGTAAAAATGGTTCAGGTGCAGGACGGAGGGTTGCCGCTCAATCGTTTGACGATGGAGAGTCAGCTTAACGGCGGCATGATTCAATCAATCGGCATGGCCTTTTGGGAAGGACGCGTGATGGACGCCCACCTGGGGCTGCAGCTAAATCCCGGATTCGGCGATTACAAATTGCCGGGTTCGCTGGAGATGCCCGAATTCGTCCCGATCATTGACGACGATGATAAACGCGAAGTCGTAATCGGCATCGCCGAAGCCTGCATCATTCCTTCGCTCGGCGCGCTGGCCAACGCGGTCTTCAACGCGTGCGGCGTGCGCGTGCGCGAGCTCCCTATCACGCCCGACAAGATCCTTTCGGGCCTGATGAGCGAAAGGAGGACCGCATGAACGCCTTTGAATGGATGAACCCGGACACCATCGAGGACGCCGTCGCCGCACTAAAGACAGCGCCCGGTTTCGTCGATCCCGACGATGCCGCGCGGCCTATCGCCGGAGGGCAGGATCTTCTGACGACGATGAAGGATTACATCACGCGGCCTCAACGAGTGGTGAATCTCAAATCTATTCGCGGACTCGATAAAATCACGCCGGATGGCAAAGGCGGATTGCGCATTGGCGCACTGGTTACACTGACTCAACTGGAAGAGCATCCGGCTGTGCGTCGCAACTTTCCGGGGCTTTCCGAAGCGGCGCATTCCATTGCCACGCCTCAGATTCGGAATCTTGGTACGGTTGGTGGCAACCTTTGCCAGCGGCCGCGCTGCTGGTACTTTCGCCTGGAAGAAGCGGTCTGTTTGAAGAAGGGTGGCTCAGAGTGTTTCGCGGCCACGGGGGAAAATAAGTACAATGCGATCCTGGGCGGTGGGCCTTCTTATATTGTGCATCCTTCCGATTTGGCGCCGATGCTAGTCGCTTTCGACAGCAGTGTTACCGTGATTGGGCCGTCCGGCAAACAGAATATTTCGCTTGATAAGTTTTTCACGCTGCCTGCCGAGGGAAACCTGCGGCGCGAGAACGTGCTGAAGAATGACGAGCTGATCACAGAAATACGCGTACCGGCATCGAAGTTCGCGGCCCACTCAACTTATCTGAAATTCAAAGAGCGGGACTCGCTCGATTTTGCGATGGCTTCGGTCGCCGCGGCAGTGACACTGGGAACGAACAAAACAGTGACTGAGGCGCGGCTGGTTCTGGGTGGCGTGGCGCCGATCCCCTGGCGTGTACCAAAAGCGGAAGCGGCTTTGATAGGCAAGATGCTAAACAACGACCTGCTCTTAACTGTCGCGCAGCTCGCCCTGGAAGGCGCGAAACCACTCGAAAAGAACGCTTACAAAATTCCCCTGGCCCAGACACTGGTTCGTCGAGCGCTGGCAAAGGCCGGCGGAGTAAACGCTTGAAGCAGAGGTGACGAGTACGATGGCAAACGAAACTCTTAGTCAGGAAGCTTCTGACGAGATCACTCCGAACGTTGTCCCCCAGAGTGCTTTTTGCAGCTCGCTGCGCTCGAAGAAGTTTTTCTTGATCGATGCGCTGCCGACCGACTCTTCACAGTATCTGGACGCCAGCAATCATTGCTGGTGCCGGATGACGCAACAAGTGTTTGGCCCTGATGGCGGTGCGGTGCATCCGGAATCCTGTGTGACGGGCCGCGATTGCTACAGTTCGGCGTTTGAGGCTTAGCGTTGTAAACTAGGTCAAAGTCTTAGAAGAGTGTCCGACGAACTTCAGTTTATCGATTGAGTGGTACAGACTTCAGTCTGTGAATGCTGTGTCCGAGATCACAGACTGAAGTCCGTGCCACTCACATCCGTCGACAAACTAAGTTTCGTCGGACATTCAGGAGGTACGAAGATGAAAAGATTTTGGAAGATTGCTCTGGTTGGGATTGCATGCGTGGGCGCCGTAGCCTTCAGCTCACAGGCTGAAAACACAAGTGTTAAAGGCGACTATGTCGAAGTGCGGACCGCCAGCGTCTTTGCCGGCGCTTGTCATTACAACGGCGAGGTGACCACGACGGGACGCGATGCCATGATGGCTTGGCACGTTACCTCGGGTAAGTGGAATGGAGTCGATCTAACCGGCATGCGCGCGATCGCAGTCGTTAGTTCCGACGATAACCTCTCAAACTCTCAAGCGGGCCGCCGGGCGGAATTGATCATCGACAAGTCCGCCACTCACGATCAGGCGGTCGCGATGCTGGAAGCGATCAAGAGCAGATATGCAGAGGCACTCGGCGAGATTGTTTCCGTGCGCACTGCGCCGATCAACTTCAAGCATGAAGGAAAAATCTACGAGGTAAGCTCGACTGAAGCGGCGATTAGTGTCGAGGCAATGCCCAACGATCTTTGCTGCCGCATGCCGAACCTAATCTGGTATTCGCCACTGGTACCGATCGGTCAACGCAAAGTCGGATACACAGTTAAAGCTCTATATGCAGGTCACGCTGTCAGCGATAACTGGGAGAGGGCCGGAGAGAACAGTGCATTCTACGGCAGCTTCGCACTCTGATTTCTCCGGCAGGTGTCAGCAGCCCGAACGTCAGGGAGGGCTACTGTGTTGCCTTTCATTTCCCATAGCGACCTCGGAGCAATCCGCTGACTTTGATGCTCGCCGGCCCTCCCTTACGGTCGGGCTTCTGGCACACCTTGGATATCAAACAAGAGATTGAAGAAAAGCTCGAGCGACTGGCTCGCGTCATCGCCGGCGAAGGACTGGCCGGCCTGCTCATCAACACTCAACCCAACTTTGCCTGGCTGTCGGGCGGCGGAAACAATGGCATCGATACAAGCCGCGAGGCGGGCGCGGGCACGTTGCTCGTGCGCCGCGATGGACGAAAGTTTCTCCTTGCGAACCGCGTCGAACTAAAGCGGCTGATGACCGAACAACTCAACGGCCAGGAATACGAACCGATTGAATTTGGGTGGGAAGAAGAGAAAGTAAATCCGTCTCTGGTCGCAGAGGTCGCGCTTTCTTTGGTGGACAAGGGATTGCCGCTGGGCTCTGACTCACGGTTTGGATCATCAACCCGTGTTGTCGACACTGCGATCGCCCGAGCGCGATACAAACTTACCGCGGCGGAAACGGATCGCTTCCGAGTACTGGGTCGAGAGGCGGGCGAAGCAATCGGCAAAATGGCGCGGTCGCTTGTACCCGGCTTAGCAGAACGCGAGGTGGCCCGCCGGGCGAAAGACTCTCTGGCTGCAATCGGCGCGGACTCCGTCGTCACTTTGGCAGCAGCGGATGAGCGGCTGCGGCTTTTTCGTCATCCGACTGCGACTGATCTTCGCTGGAAAAAAACTTTGATGATAGTTGTGTGCGCTCGACGTGGCGGCTTGATTGCTTCGCTTACCAGGATTGTTTGTGCCGGACCCGTCCCTGACGATCTGCGCCAACGCACGCAGGCGACTGCGGGAGTGAATGCTAAGCTGTTTGCCGCCACCACACCCGGCGCATCCGGAGCTGACTTATATCAAGTTGCGGCGCGTGCTTATCACGATGCAGGGTTTCCGGGTGAAGAGCATCTGCATCACCAGGGCGGTGCGGCCGGCTATCGCACACGCGATTGGGTTGCACACCCGGCCTCCACAGAACGAGTGCAGGAAAACCAGGCCTTCGCCTGGAATCCTTCGATCACCGGAACAAAGGTTGAAGAGACATGCATCGCTTCTTCGGAAGGGATCGAAATACTCACTACAACTCGCGACTGGCCCTCCGTCACCATCGAAGATGATGGGGAGGTTAAATATCTCTTGCCGGATGTTTTATCGCTGTGAGAGCAATCGCTCGCGACAGTGTAGACGATACTTTCTTTTTACCGCTGCCGTAACCCTCCGGCAAAATAACTTTCCGATTCTTGTAAAAATGTCTTGACAGCAAAGGCGGTCGGGGATATTGTTCGCACCTCAAACAATACCGGAGCGGTCTCTGATGCGTAAGATCAATACCCGGGATTTCCACATTGCTACCCGCACGACTTCGCGCGATATCAATCGGCACATCGCGCTAAATCTGATTCGAGAGCATCAACCGATTTCACGTGCCGACCTGGCACGCCGTATGACCATGACCCGTGGCGTGGTGAGCGTGCTGGTGCAGGAACTGATTGCGCAGGGAGTGATCTATGAAGGCGCCACCGGCGAGGCGGCCCGCGGCCGCAAGCCGACCTTTCTTCATATCAGGACTCACGATCGTCTGGTTGTTGCGGTCGATGTTCGTTTCACCAGGACCTATCTGATGCTCTGCGATTTTTCCGGACGACAGCTGGCCATTGAAACTTACGAGACCATGTTTTCGATCCCGGAGTTCGTCAAAGACCTCGCTGCCCGCATCCGTAAACTGTTGAAACGGCACGGGCTGGGATTTACCTGCGAGGGGATCGGGTTGGTGGTGCCGGGCATGGTGGATCAGCGCACGGGCAAGATTCTGAATGCGCCGGCGCTGGGATGGCGCGACGTGGACATTCGCACCAAGCTGTCGGGGGCTACGGGGCTGCCCGTGCACATCGAGAACTCCGGCCGGGCGTCGGCCCTGGCGCAACTATGGTCTGAACGCGGCGAGGCGACCGGCGCTCACAACTTCGTTTATATCAGCATTTCGGACGGCGTCGGCACCGGAGTGGTAGTCAATGGCGAATTGCTGCGCGGTCACGATCACATCGCGGGTGAGTTTGGCCACATGCCAATTAACGTGGACGGTCCTCGGTGTATGTGTGGCGCCAATGGATGCTGGGAAACCTACACTTCCAATCTCGCCACCCTCTCTCGTTATTTTGGCTGGAATTTGTCCAAACATAGTACAAAAAGCCTGAAGGATGCGGAGCGAAGCTCTTTCACCGTCCCGGATTTGGTCAAGCGCGCGCGCAGCGGCGATTCCAAAGCACTGGCTGCGGTGATGGCCACCGGCCGTTTCCTGGGCCTGGGCCTGGCCACCATCATCAACGTCATCAATCCCGATTGTATTTACCTGACGGGAGAAATCACCACCGCATGGGACTTGATTGCCGACACCGTAAGACAGGCGATCGCTGAGCGTGCTTTGACTGAAGCCGCCCGGCGGACGCCGCTGCAGGTAACTCCAACGCAGGAGCATCCGCGTTTGCGCGGTGCGGCGGCGCTGATCTCGGCGCCCACCTTCGCGGCGCCACGCGTCGCCTAGATTCCCGACGAGCATTGCTCGACTTTAGTTTTTCAAGCAGTAAGTGAACAAGGTCTCAGCCTAACTTTGTGGAGCAACCGATCGCCCTTGCGGACGGATGAGTTGCTTAAAGCTCGGAAAATCTTCCTTTGGAGGTAATCGATATGCAAAGCGTAAACAACTCAGCGTCGCAAAACTTTTCCGTCATCAGGATCGCAGCATTACTGCTCTTGATGATCTGTGGCAGTCTCGCGATACAGGGACAAACAAATTCCGGCCGAATTTCGGGCACGGTAAAAGATTCAAATGGCGCGGCAATTCCTAACGCCAACGTCACCATAAACAACTTGGCGACCAATCTGGTGCGCACGGTTACCACCGACAGCGACGGATTCTATACGGCGACCAACCTACCGGTAGGCACGTACACTGTTGCAGCCGTCGGCAACGGCTTCAAGAAGGCCGAGCAAAGCGGCATTCCTCTGGCGGCGGACTCCCGCCTTACCCTTGATCTGGTGCTCGAAGCCGGGCAGGTGACAGAGACAGTACAGGTCACCACCGCCGTGGGCGAGACAGTGAACACTACCTCAGGCGAGGTTGCGCGGGTGGTTGACCAGCGGCAGGTCCAGAATCTGGCCTTGAACGGTCGCAACTATATGCAGCTCGTTACCCTTATTCCCGGCGCGGCCATCCTCGACGAAGATCAGTTGGCGCTCACCACCAGTCTGAGCATTAGCCAGGCGGCCATCAATGGAAACCGCCCCAACTACAACAGCCTTTCGGTTGACGGCGGCTTCAATATGGACTCCGGCAGCAATAACAGCCAGGTGAACAATGTCGGTATCGACTTCATCCAAGAGGTCAAGATCCAGACATCCAACTTTTCGGCGGAGTATGGCCGCAATGCCGGCGCGGCCGTAAATATCATTACGCGCGGCGGTGGCAACTCATATCACGGCAGCGCCTTTGAGTTCCTTCGCAATGACAAGCTTGACGCCCGCAACTTTTTTTCGCCGGTGAAGGCGAAGCTGCGCTTCAACAATTTCGGCTGGAACTTCAACGGACCGATCAAGAAAGACAAACTCTTCTTTTTTGTGGGCCAGGAATACAAGCGTATCCGTCAGGATACGGCTCCCGTAAAGAGGAGTCTGCCGACCAGCGCGGAAAGATTGGGCGATTTCAGTGCCCGCAGCGGCACGTTGAATGTTCCTACTGGTTACACGGCGATCAATCCGGCAACCGGGGCGACCGTTGCAGCGGGTCAGCCAATTCCAAATCGTAATCTCGCGAACCTGCGACTCAACGGCGCGCCTGTCGGTCTCAGCACTGATGGAAAGGCAATCGCCTCAGTGTACAGCACCATGCAAAAACTGGCCGTGGCCTACGCCGACACGCCGACGGCCAACAACGCCACGTTCCAGCAGCCGGGTCCGTTCGACTGGCGCGAGGACAACTTGCGAATTGATTACCGCTTCAACGACAAGCACAGTATGTATGGCCGCTATTTCCATGACTATTACAACTTGATCGATCCGTACGGCACGTTCATTAACTCACAGTTGCCGACCATCCCCTCGAATCGTCTGCGCCCCGGATACAGCGCCCAGGTGTCTTACACCTGGCTCATCCACCCCACCTTAATTAACGAAGCTAAGATCAACTCGACTTGGAATAGCCAGCATATTCCACCAGCCGGCTCGTTCTGGAAGCGCGAGACTTATGGTTTTGGCTACACACAGCTCTTCTCTGGCGGGGTTTACGATAATGGCATCCCAAATGTTACTTTCGCCGGCGGCGCCGCCTATTCGAATTTTAGTGGTCCAGCCGCCTCGTTGGTATCGCCCACAGTTGATATAGCCATTAGCGACAATTTGACCATAATTCACGGGAAGCACTCGATAAAGACAGGCGCGCTGATCATCCGGAATCGTAAAGACCAGAATGGGCGATCGGGGTACACCGGCAACCTCGCCTTCAACACGAACAGTAGCAGGTCGACGGGCAATACTTTTGCCGACGCGCTGCTGGGAAACTTTCGCACCTACAATGAAGCCGATAACGATCCCATGGGTTTCTTCCGTTTCACTCAGTACGAGGCCTATGCCACCGACAGCTGGAAAGTTACTCGGAATTTCAGCCTCGAAATCGGCGCGCGTTTCTATCATTATGGACCCACGTACACTCAAGCGAACAACATGACCAATTTCGATCCCAGCCGCTACGACCCCAGCCAGGCCGTCACGATTCTGAGCAACGGCAATATCGACCCGGCCAAGGGCGGCAATCGATTCAATGGACTGGTGCGCGCAGGGACAGGTATTCCAACGAGTGAAGTAGGACGAGTCAGCACGAGCGCCGCCGGGTTGGCGCTGGTTCCGGCGGGAGCGCCTCGCGGCTTTTACGACCCGGCCAGCAAATTCGCGCCGCGCTTTGGCTTTGCATACGATCCCTGGGGCAATGGCAAGACATCAATTCGCGGCGGCTTTGGCATGTTCTACGATAAAGTCGAAGGCAACCTGATCTTTGGGCAGATCAATTTGCCGCCATTTATCAGCACTCCTCAATTCGAAAACGGCAACCTTTCGAACATCTCGGGCGGCACACCTTCCGCGCTAGCTCCTTTAGCGGCCATCAGTGCAATTGATCCAAACCTGAAGGTTGCCTATTCAATGAACTACAGTGCCGGCGTGCAACGTGAGTTGCCCCACGGCTTTTTCGTGGAGGCGACCTACGTCGGCAATCAGGGAAGGCATCTGATCCGGCAGCCGGATCTAAACGCGATTCCGTTCGACGCACTGGTTGCAAACCAACCTCCTGGACCTAATGCCAACCTTAACACCTTGCGTAAATACAAGGGATACACAAACATCAACTATCGTCTTTCGGATGCCACCTCAACTTACAACGGACTGCAGTTGTACGGAGTCAAACGTAAAGGCGACCTGGAACTGACAGGCGCCTACACCTGGTCCAGGAATTTGACTGATACCAGCGGCAACGGCGACGGGTTAGACGTCGGCGAGGACCCCTTCAATCGTCATTACAACTATGGTCCGGCAACTTTTGATCGACGGCACATCTTTGTCGCGACCTACGATTACCACATACCGTTCCTTCGCAGTAAGAAAGGTGTGGAAGGAGCCATACTCGCCGGCTGGGAAGTTAGCGGCATCACGCGCTTCCAAAGCGGCGCGTACTTTACACCCACCGGGGGCACAGCGATCGGCACCCGTCGCGCTGACTACGTTGGCGGTCCCGTGCTTTTGTCTAATCCAGGCCCTGACGGTTGGATTAACCCGGCGGCCTTTGCGCCAGCGCCCCTGGGCCGTCGTGGTAACGCGCCCGTGGGAATTGTCAAGGGCCCCAGCCTCCAGACCTGGGACTTCTCGATGCGCAAGCAATTCAGAATCACCGAACGATTCAACTTGCGGTTCCAGGCAGACATGTTCAACGCCTTCAATCGCGCCAACTTCAGAGCGCCTGATGTGGCCTTTGGGACGCTGACGGCGGCTGGCGGTCCTTCAAATGGTGCCTTCGGCAAGATTTCAACCGCCGGACCAGCCCGTAACATTCAATTCGGTCTGAAGCTCAACTTCTGATCTTTTTTGCGAGTCCCGCGTGACCGCTCTCGCTCGCTCATGCGCTTCGTCGTTCGGTAACGGACGACGAAGAGCATGACTGACCTGAGCGGCACTTCGCCAGCCAAACCCGGAGCGAAAGGAAAGCCAAAATCATTTGGAGCCACCACAAGATGAGGCCTGTCTTTGTCTGTTTTTTTCTGCTCGCAGTTTTCGCCGGCACACACGCTCAGCAACCCGGTCTGATCGCAAACACCGACGGCCGAAAGACCATCAGCCTTGATGGCCAATGGCAAACGATCGTCGACCCTTACGAAACCGGCTATTATGATTATCGTTATCAACCAAGCGCCAATGGCTATTTCAAAGACGCCAAGCCAAAGACTAAAAGTGATCTGATCGAATATGATTTCGACACTTCCGAATCACTAAATGTGCCGGGAGATTGGAACACCCAACGAGAGCGCTTGCTCCTCTATGAAGGCACCATCTGGTACAAGAAGTCCTTTGACTATCAACGAGAGGAGAACACTCGTCTCTTCGTCTATTTCGGTGCGGCCAACTATCTCGCCGATGTCTACCTCAACGGCGAAAAGATCGGGCGGCATGAGGGCGGATTCACGCCATTCAATTTTGAAATAACTAATCTGGTCCGCGACAAATCGAATTCTCTGATTGTGAAAGTAGACGACCAACGCCGGCGCGACGCAGTGCCGACCTTGATCACCGATTGGTGGAACTATGGCGGACTCACTCGCCAGGTCAAGCTGGTGGAGACGCCGGCTAGTTTCGTGCAGGACTACTCTGTCCAACTCCGGAAGGGTTCGCGAAACCGGGTCAGCGGCTGGGTCAGACTAAACGGATCGAAGCTCAATCAAAGAGTAACGGTGCGAATTCCTGAAGCCGGGATCAGCAAAGCCTTTACTACGGATGCGAATGGAAACGCCGAGATTAGCTTCAACGCAGATCTCACATTGTGGTCACCAGGCAATCCGAAGCTCTACGACGTCTCGATTGAAGCGGAAACCGATCGGGTCCAGGAGCAGATTGGCTTTCGCAGTATTGAAACCAGGGGAACGGAAATCCTTTTGAACGGCCGGCCAATCTTCCTGCGTGGTATCTGCATACATGAAGAAGCGCCGTTCCGCGGCGGTCGAGCCTACAGCCGGGAAGACGCCATAACATTGCTTGGTTGGGCCAAAGAGTTGGGAGCTAATTTTGTCCGCCTGGCCCACTATCCGCACAATGAATTAATGATTAGGGAGGCCGATAGACTGGGCATCATGGTCTGGTCAGAAATCCCCGTCTACTGGACGATCCTTTGGGAAAACCACGCCACGCTCGAGAACGCCCGGAATCAACTGACCGAGATGATTACCCGCGACAAGAACCGCGCCGCGGTGATTGTCTGGTCGATGGCCAACGAGACACCTCTGGGCGATGCGCGCCTGTCGTTCCTCAAGAGACTGATCGAGCACGCCCGAAGCATGGACTCCAGTCGATTGATATCGGCCGCGATGGAACGTCACTATGTCGATGATAAGACGCAGATGATCGATGACCCCCTGGGAGAATACCTCGACGTGCTCGGCTGTAACGAGTATGTAGGTTGGTACGACGGTCTGCCTGAAAAGACCGATCGTCTGGAATGGAAAACGAAGTATCAGAAACCGCTGATCATGAGTGAATTCGGCGCCGAAGCGCCATACGGACATCATGGCGATCCCTTGACGCGCTGGACCGAGGAATACCAGGAGAACTTCTACCAACACCAGGTGAACATGTTGAAAAGAATCTCTTTCCTGCGCGGCACATCTCCCTGGATATTAATGGATTTCCGTTCACCACGCCGGCCTTTACCCGGCATTCAGGATTTTCACAACCGAAAGGGATTAGTCTCTGACCGTGGAGAGAAGAAAAAGGCATTCTACGTAATCCAGAAATACTATCAGGAGCTAAAAGAAAGTCTCGAGAAGTGATACCGGCAAAAAAAATTCCAAGCCGGCCAGAGTATTCGCGGACCCGTGCGAATGTTGGTTTTCAACCGGACCTTTCAGAAATCAATGCCAAACTTATACGAGGTTGCTTGAGACTGCGAAAACTGCGAAGCTTCCCCTGATGTTACCGGTAACCATTTGGTATTGTAGCCGCGCTTGAGCGGCCCGTTTTTCGGGAGTTGGGCGGGACGATCGAAATGACGCAATCTACCTGCTTCTGATCAAGAAAAGATGAGCAAAAACATTCTGCCAAGCCTGCTCTGGTTCTGCCTCTTGCTTTGCGGCGCCGGGTCGGCTGTAGCAACGCCACGTATTAAAGTCGTCAAGCTGGCTGTGACTAATCCCGTGGACGAGCTGCGGCTGCATGAAAACATTGTCATCAACATTGCTGACTTGAAACGCATCGCGCCCGACTTCAAAGCGGGCGACGCAATCGTGACGACCAGCGAGGCAGCGACGCTTGAGGAAGATGCGCGGACTCTGCAAACGACGGAATTGCCTTCGCAAGCCGACGATCTGGACGGAGACAACAAGTACGACGAACTCGCTTTTCAAATCGAGCTCAAACCAAAACAGACGCGCATCGTGACCATCGCCTATGGCGAAACGGCGACTATGCAGCGCTTGCGCAGTGACTACCCAAAGCGCACCGCCGCGAAATTTACGATGAAGTTCGACGGCCTGGCCTGGGAGTCAGAGGCAAACGCCTGGCGCATCTATTTTGATAAACGCAACGCGATCGATATCTGGGGCAAGCGCCGTCCGGGATTGTACCTCGAGATGTTTGGCGCGCCTGAGTATGTCTACCATTGGGAGTCACCGCTGGGCCGCGACATATACCGGATCGGCGATGCGATCGGGATCGGCGCGGTGGCTGCTCTGGTTGACGGCAAGGTGGTAAAGGTTTCCGATGTCGCCGATCGTAAATGGCGAATTATTAGTGCCGGTCCGGTGCGCACGATCGTTGAGCTTACTTACAAAGGATGGAAAGTTGGCGGCCGCGAAGTAAATCTCAGCAGCCGCATGACGCAATGGGCCGGCAAACATGGTTTCGAACATCGCGTCACAGCCGAGGGCGCAGATGGTTTGACGCTGGTAACAGGAATCGTGCGCCAGCCAGATTTGCAGGAAAAAGTTTTTGAGCCGACTGCCGCTGAGCCTGCCCTGGTGCGCGCGTGGTGGGGACACCAGGTTGAAGAGGAAGGACCGCCGGCGACGGCGACGCACATGTTGCCGGATCAAAACCTGGGCCTGGCGATCATCGCGTCCGGGCGCGAAAGCAAAGTAGCTGCGGAGGATCCAATCAACCTCCTGGTGCAACCGCAGTTTGTAAACGGAAAGGCGAGTTGGTATGTGCTCGGCGTCTGGGACCAGGAAAATAGCGATAGCCTCACGATGAACGCGGCGAGCGCTGACAACAGAAATCGCTACGGAACTCTGGTAAGTCCCGAAACGACGCCCAAGACCTTCGATGCGTTCATGGATCGGGTACGCGAGACGAGACGCCGGCTTACGCAACCGGCACAGGTGACGGTGCTCTCAACGAGTGCGGCTCCGCAGTCACCACCCATCGATACTCTGCAACCGGCGAAAAAAAGAACTTACGAAGAAGCGATTGGCCTGTTGAAGCAGTCTGCCGAGCGCACCGCGAAGAGGTGGGAATCAATCGTTTCGCAGACTCCGGCCCAGGAACTAACGCGCGATAAAGGGCTTGGCTTTTTTACTGAAGGCGACAATCAGACAGGCGAGTGGAAGGAGCAGCAGGGCTTTTTCTGGACCGGAAACTTCTGGGTCGGCGAACTGTGGCAGCTTTACGGCAAGACCAGGGACGAACGCTTTCGCCGCTGGGCCGAAGCTTGGAATGAACGTCTCCTCGGCAAAGAGATGACCGAGAATCACGACACCGGCTTTCTCAATTTTTACTCGTCGGTTCAGGGTTATGGTCAAACGAAAGATAAGAAGTATCGCGATGGAGGATTGCGCGCGGCGGAGCGCCTGAAACAACTTTACAATCCCACGACCGAGTTAGTGGCCGCCTGGAGCGTCAATGGCGACGACACCATCATCGACACCATGATGAATCTGCAAATCTGGTGGTGGGCCGCGCGCGAAACAGACAATCCTGAATGGCGGGCGCTGGGTTTGAAGCATGCGCTCCGGTCGGCTGCATGGCTGGTTCGCGAGGATGGGTCGATAGCTCAATCGGTGCACTACAATCCCGGCGACAACCGGCAGGAGTTTTACTCCTCGCAGGGAGCAAATGCGTCTCTGAAGTTTCCAAACAACGCGCGGCCCGGCGAAAAAGTATTCACGCACACGCATCAGGGCTTTGCGGCAGACACGACCTGGTCACGTGGCGCGGCCTGGGCATTGTACGGTTTCACAGTCGCGGCAGCCGAAACGAAAGATCCGCGCGCGCTGGCTACGGCAGAGAAGATCGCAAAATATGTTTTGGATCGTCTGCCTGAAGACGGTGTGGCCTGGTACGACTTTGTCGATGAAGGCGTGCACTTTCGCAATCGCGATACTTCGGCCGCAGCGATCATGGCGGGTGGTCTGTTGCGCTTGTCTGAATTGACATCGGATCAGACGCGAGCCGTCACCTATCGACGCGAGGGCGAGCGGATCGTGCAGTCACTCATTGATCGATATCTGACACCGGTGGGTGCTGACGACAAGACACCTCCGGGAGTTTTGCGACACGGATCGAGCACGCGACCCAGCGACGTCACTTTGGTTTATGGAGACTATTATCTGCTCGAAGATCTACTCTGGCTCGACGAGCATAAGAAGTAGCCGGAGGTAAGAGTCTGTTTGTAATGCAAAACGAAAGGGTAACCATGAGTACACAAATGAAGGAAACAAAAGATCAGTTGATCTTTCGCGGTACTAACCGCCAGAAAGGCCGCCATACTTCGATCACTCCGGAGAACAGCTCAATGAAGCATCTGGTTTATGGCCGCATCATGCTCGATCAAACAGAGTCCCGAGCTGCGTTTTCGACCGGCGCCCTCGAGTCCGGTCTCATTTGCATGTCGGGCGAATGCACCATCAAAGCCGCCGGCGAAACGATCAAAATCGACAAGTATGACTCGATCTATCTGCCGCGCGACACCGAAGTCGAGATCACGACCAGCAGCGCGGTCGACCTGGTGGAATGTTCGGCCGCGGTCGAAAAGAAATATCCATTGCAAGTGGTGCGCTACGCGGACGTTGAAAAGGACAGCTCACTGAAATTCAAAACCGGCGGAGCGTCGAATTCGCGGACGGTGAATATTACGCTCGGCAAGAATGTCGAAGCGGGACGCATCCTCGCCGGCTTTACCACTTCCGAGCCCGGCCACTGGACCAGTTGGCCGCCGCATGAACACGCAGCGATCCTGGAAGAGCTCTACGTTTATTACGACATGCCGGCGCCGTCGTTCGGCGTTCAATTCGTCTACACGAATCCGGACGAGCCGGAATTCATCGGGGTGGTGCGCGATGGCGACGCGGTGATCATGCCGAAGGGCTTTCATCCGAACGTCTCTGTGCCCGGACATCCGATCAACTTTGTCTGGATGATGGCGGCGCATCGCGAAGTTGAAGACAGG